>OKCY01000088.1_pt1 | contig 13034 bp, 5 predicted proteins | sample 1613071 | NCBI WGS metagenome assembly OKCY01 (sample SAMN04436834, study PRJEB24849) | human gut metagenome | biome: human gut; feature: NICU; material: stool | host: Homo sapiens | place: USA: Saint Louis, MO | collected 2011-07-12 | reverse complement strand
GACGGAAATAAAACTTGTACAATGTTTCAAATGAAGGCAAAAGCTTTTCATTAATTTTTCTTGTAAAAGTGGATTTGCGAATTAAATCAGGTAAAAGTAATGCATCTTTGTCTTCCGTAGGTGATTTTCCTGTCACTACTTCTTTCCCATTTTGTCTATGTTTCGGTTCTTGTAAGTATTTGACGGTTATAAATCGGCAGTATAACGTCCAGTTTTCAAAAATTGAAGACAATTCTTGTATTAAATCTCCAATTAATCTTATTGGTAATAAATCGTCTGATGTATCAAAACTAGTTCTTTTTGATTCCTGATCTTGATTTGGGTGATCTTTTAATTCTGCCAATCTTCGTGTCAATACAGGAAAACTGTAAAGCTTGATGTCTTGAAAATGTTTATCTAATCTTCTTAAATCATAAAAGGTGTCAGCAATAATTCCAACTTGTAAATCGATTTCTCTTTGGATTTTGCTAATAACATATGACAATGCCAGTGGATATGTAGCACTATAGTATTTTTTCATTAAAGGTCCATGTTGAGACAACATCATGGAAATGTTCTCAAATAATTGCATGACAACATTAGAAAAAATAGCGGGTTTCAAATCATGGGCATTCTCCAACCCTGCTGTTAGACTTTTAGATGTTTCATTGATGATTTCACAAATAAATTTGGAATAACAGTTAAGACCTATCTCTTCCTGGTTGATTAGTGGGAATAATTGGAAAAATTTCGTCAATTGTTCAACATTTTTAGCTTTTGCTGCCTCGGTGAATTTTTCCTTAAACACTTGGGTTAACTTATCTATCCAATTAGCTATTGCAACTGTAGGCAGTTCTGGCAACTCGGTGGATGGAATCACAACCGATGCATATTTGCCAGAAATCAATTCAGAGGGGATTTTTGAATTGATAGTATGTATACATTGAGCGGCCAATTCCCAATTTTTGTGTTCAATGGCATAATTTGCTTGGTTGATGTTATTTTTTAATAATTGAATATTTGTCACGTAGTCCAACGTTTTGTTTACATTGCCAATTTCTTGATCTAATGATTTGATTTTAAACGTCAACTTATGGCCCAAATCATTTGCTTGTGAAAAAATCGACGTTAATTTACTCGAATTTGAAATTGTAGATGACAATTTAGTAGTTCTTGCCAACTCTATATTGGTTATATCTTGTTGGAGTCTACCGGAATTCAATGCTGTAAAATTATTAAGATTATTGTCTATGTTAGCCATGGCAGCATCAATCTCATCAATCAAATTATATAAATCATTAGGGGTGGACGATGATTGGTATTTCGCTTTTAATTCAGCTGTTGTTTTCGCTACTTCTGCCTCATTTAATCCTTTGAATGAATGAAAACCAGAAGCACCGCTTCCATTACTTTGTTTCATGTTGACAATAACACCAAAAAGAAAAACAAGTTATAAGATGGGGAGAATTGAGGTTAATTAAAAGGGTTGAAGGTTGTTGAAAATGTCACTGCTCACCTCTAAAGGGGAATAAACTTAATTGTTTTTGTTGATTCAAAGGTGTTTCTCTCTCCAAACCCAACCGGAAAAATAAACAACACCTACACCAACCGAACCAAAAAAAATTTCTGTTTTTCGCAGTAGAGTCCGATGATTGCGTGAAGTAAAAAAAAATTAGCTATGATCTACTTGACTTTGTATGTCTTTAGTTCTATTTCAAACATTCAAGTAATCGTTTCGCCTCATCTTTTATAATGAATGATAATGATGATAAACCTATAGCTACTACCATTGATAATAAATCACACAATCCAATAATTTTACCAGTTGTTAATCCATCCCGCGAACCAGAAGTTTTGGTATTTAATGTCGATGATATAAAGACTCTACGCAATGAGTACAATATACTTGGTGTGTTGATGGGGACATTACAGCATTATCCACAACAAAATATATTTCTTTCTGTTCCCCTCAAGCTAATAATATGGGAAGTGATTTGGCTACTTCAGTACAACAAAGCAATTTTGGTAGATCATTTAACTTATCGTGATGCTAAGATCAAATTATTAAAGGGAGATATCAAAAATAACAACTATCAAGGTAATTTGATAACAACACCTAATTCAGATAATGACTATAATTTAGAACTAGCTAAGCAGCATCAATTGACGATTTATGATTACATAACAAATTATTTACAGGATTCACTGATGTCAGTTAACCAGTTTATCACTTACTATAAGTACTACAGCTATTTACAAAACAAGGGTTATTTTATTAATCCCGGAATAAAATTTGGTGGTGACTTGGTTATTTATCCAGGAGATCCTTTACGTTATCATTCTTATTCGATTGTTAGATTTGAGTTTTTTGACGTTCATGACGTTGTTGTAGGTGGGAGATTAGCCACTAGTGTTAAGAAAAATTTGGTTTTAATGGGTTATGATCAAGAAGCAGACAAGACACATCAGGAAGTGAACGAAGATGTTATAAGCGATTTATTTGACGAGTCTGTGCCGTTGACCTTTTCTATAGAATGGGCTGGTTTTGGCTAGTTTTGTTTTACGATGTTGCAAGAACAGGAAACAGAATTTGTTACTAATGAGAACAATTTACGTCAAACAATTTATATAAAGTATAAACCGAAAATAATTATAAAACCTTACTACTTAGAATAGCAGCAATGTAAACAGAAGAAGAAATAACAGAGAGTAAAAGTGAAACAAATAATAAAAAACCCCTTAACTAAGCAATGGCAATCCTAATGAGCATCGGATAGATGTTTTCTCATTTTATGCTTCATTTTCTTATGCCCATCTTCATTTTCATGATGTTTCATACCGTGGCATCCAGGTTTAGCACCAAGAAATTCTTTGAAAGAAGCTTTTGAAGCATTTACAATACTTTGTAACATTTCTGAAGCATTCTTGTAAACTGATGTTTTTTCCATAGCTTTCATCATTGAAGACAAGTGAGTTTTCCCATGTTCGTCATCTTTTCCTGATTTGGACTTGTCCAAAACAATAGTTCCATTAACTGCATTCACAACTCTTTTATACTTTCTTTGATGTGGGCCAAACTTGATTTTTGACTTGTACTTGCTAAAAGTGGATCCAAATCCATGGTTACCTTTTGAAGATAAGAAAAATCTTGAAGTACCATTTTGAGAAGTAGTTGTATGAATACCACCATGGATAGCACCAAATGTAATATCGGTTGATTTAGAATGAGCTAATCTGACATCATAATCAACAAAGAAATCATCGCCAGAACCAATGTCTTTTGAGATTTGTTGCAAATGAAGCACCAATGGGTAATTCAACGTAATGTTAACAATAGAAATCGTGTTTTCTGGAATTTCTGATTTATGGTGTTTGGATTTATGTTCAGTGACATCTTTAGACTCCGGAGAGTCGTTATCTTGAATAAGAACTGAACGTGAAGAGCGACCAGCATGAACAATAGATTGGATATCACCAGAACGGGAATAACTTTGAACATTCGATACTTCAGCTTTAGAATAACTACTAATAGTTGTATTCAAAGTTCTGTTATTTTTCAAAGTCAAACTAAACTGACTGATCAATTGAGCACTAAAGGAAGCATCGATGATTTGTTGTAATGAGCGGGTGTATGGTGGTGCAACCGTAAGAACAACTCCGGAACTTTCATTATCAATATTAATGACCTCACCAGTAGCATCAATAACTTGGTCATTTTGGTATGTTAACAAGTTAGCTGATGTGACCCAATTTTCATTTACTGAAGTGGTGGTGTCTTTATCAATTTCACCCAACCCATTACTAACTTCAATTTCTAAAATTTTGTCTTCAATAGCTTGATGTTCCCAAAGATATGGCAACAACCCACTAACATCAACATCGATAGATGGCACATCAAATGCATTAAATGAGACAACAGGTGACCATAAAGCTGGTGAAATACCTCCAGTAAAAATAACAGGTTCCGGAGTTTGAGCAGCTATTTTCTCACCATTGAAGTAAACATTGACTACTCTAACTGGACCTTTACCAATAAACGGATTACCTCTATCTGCAAAAATATCCTTGTATTTATCAACAACGTTGGTGTACCAAAATTCATCTGCAGCATTACCAGAAGTGAAAATCGAAAGAGTTAAACGTGTTGTGTTTTTGGAAACTTTTGGTAAATTAACTGAGAGTTTATTGGATGCAAGATAAACAACTGGGGCCTGATTAGGGTTCTTGTTGAAAGTCAATGGATAAATCTCATCTGCAGGCTTGGCTTCAGTGAAAATTCTACGTTCTTCGTGGTACTTCCCATGATGATGGTTTGGGTCGTGTGGATCATGTGGTGGGTGGTGTGGTGGGTGGTGAGGTGGTTCATGTGGAGGATGTTCTGGTTTTTTGGGTTTTCCATCCTTATCCTTGTGATGTTTGTCATCCTTGTGATGTTTACCTTTATGGTGTTTATCTTTATGGTGATCGTCATGATGGTTTTTTTCATCTTCTTGGAAGTCACCTCTATGGTGTTCAAAACTATCAATAAACTCTTTTTCATAATCTTGATCATTTTGTTCTTCATAGAACTCATTCAATTTATCTTCATGACCATAACGTTTTTCATTGTGTTCATTTTTTCCATCACGGTAATGTGGGTGTCTATGGAACTTGTAAAAATCTGCAGTTAAAGTAACATCAAAAATACCTGTCAATTTAGATGTAACCAAATTATCTAATTGGAATAAGATTTGTACATTCTCTTTTTTGAAAAGTTTGGAATATTTGCTGACATCTTTTTTGAAATCACTAAATACTTTACGACCACCAGGTTCAATGGTTGAAGTTCTCCAGACTTGGATACCATCAACAAACAAATTAGCCAATCTATCAAATTGCACACCTTCTACTTCGGTGTGTAAAGTTAAAACCACAGCATCAAAAGAAATATTGGATGGTGCAGTAAAATTGACAACTGCCGGTTGATTCCAACTGTTACCAAATTTATGATTCTTGATCAAAGTAGTAGTGTATAACGATTCACCATAACGAGGATTGGGTGTGTATGGATTGGTGACAGAAATGATTTCTTTAGCAGTGTTATTGCCTTCTTGTTGATCAGAGTAAGTAGTATCGACCACATCAATCAAATTTCTGAAAATTGGATGATGGTCAAGTTTAGTTTCCTGAAGGGGTTGCTGCGAAACCAAGGAACCACAGTTAAATCTGAAATGAGTTGACATTCCACGAGCAAAATCATCACGATTGATGTACAAAAAGTTTACCAAATAAAGCACTCCAAATAATGATAAGATTTGACAAAATCTTTTGAATTTATTGGAATGACGAGTTACTCTATAGCTTGTTGGAACTTCTTCCAAGTCACATTTCTCATTATCTGACAATAACAGATGTTTCTCATTGTCGGAATAAGGTGGCAATTCTTCGTTATTATTAACAGAAACTTCTGGTTCCATTTCAGAATCCAATAAAGGTTTCTTGTCTTCACTGGGAATTGTTGATGACATGATTACCTTGAACAAATAAGAAAAGATAAACTTAATAGTAATCAACTAAACAAATGACAAGAAAAATTGGAAAGACAATAGCTGTTGTGGTTGTCGTGATAGAATTGAAAGGGTATATATTATATTTAAACTTTAGATTTCAGTGGATAGGAATAATAAAATTACAAAGGATTGAAATGGTTGTAAGAAATAATAATGAAAACTGAGGCTTTTTGTTTTTACTCATTGGTTGTAAACCTTGAAATTTTTTTAGGGGGGGCTTATAAACTAACGTGACGGGATTTCAAATTGCTAAAACATCCCTTCTACTATTATTATTATTATTCCAACTTGCCGTTAATTCCTACGCTTTTCTTTTTCTGCTTTTCTACTGCTTTTTTTCGCTTTTTGTGAGGAATCTGGCCGCAGCAAAAGGAATTAAAATTATGTTTTTTTTTTGCAATTGAGTGTTAATCTGTTCTTATTGATCTTTCGACTATGCTTTATAAAGACATGTAAGGATTGTCGCTATTTTAATTCTACTACGCTTGAAAGAGATTAGTCTATTGCCAGTGGAAATAGGGGTAGCTTAACTTAAATAAAAAAAGGAAGAGACACTATTGAAAAACATTCCACAGAAGGCAAAGCCCGACACATAATTTTTACAAGGCTTTGAAATACTTTTCTATTCAAAATAAGGGATGAATTAACGAAATATCAAACTAAATCTATAGAAGGATCTCCGAACATGATTCTTGGTATTTTTTTGATTGGTTGAATTTTCACTGTGGCAATTCTGATAAAGTTTTACTTAATTTAAAGTTGTTAATAAAAGTTTTGCTCTTGAATACAATTGTGGTTTATTGTTATAACCAGATTGGGTGGGGAGGCTTGAGAGGTGAAAGTTGGTGTATATCCAATTTAGAGTTTATTCAGTGGTAACTCCGTCTCAAGCACACAAGGGTGACGGAGATATTGTTGGAAGGTTCTACTGGATTTTACTGGCACTGTGGATATATTCAAACTCATACTTTTGACAACGATAATTGTAATGTTGGGTCAACTCTCAAATTAATTAATTGAAGCTCTTTATTATTTCTCCTATCCAAAACAAGGCGGATTTACGTCTCTTCTTCTTTTTTACTTAAAAGTTTAAGTAGAATGAAACTATAAATATCCTTATTCACATTGTAATTTTGATGACTACATGGTATATAAAAGAGGGTAATTAAGTTTTAGATATAATCTTAATCTTCAAAAAAGTGTGGTGGTTGTAGTAGTTAATTTGGTAATCTCATAAGTCCTGTGGCTATTTAAGTTTTATACTTCAGTCATTCAATAACACATTTGATATTGCTTTCCTACATCACCACCACATTCCTGTACAATTCTATTTCTCTTATTCTCAATCCAGTTCTTCTTCCGATTTCATCTCCGCATTTTAAGCTTTCATATTTTTTAAACTATATCGCTAGCAAACTACTTTTCGTGATATTATATTTACAACTATAGAGAGAGAACATTGGTTGATAAAAATCTCTTTTTCAACTACACAACTTTTGTAACTTTATAGATATATAAAGTATATTTTCATCCTATAAAGACGACTTGTTACTTATGTTACCTTTAAATTAAACTTTGTCCTGAAATATATGATAAGGTTCGTTTGAGATACCTACGACATTGCTTCAACAATAACACCTCCTTGTTATCTTCACTTGCAGTGACATCATCGTCGTTACCATCGGCATCGTCAAAGTCTTCGTCGTGTCCCTTATCGTCAGATAAATTATCAATATTGGTGTTTATCAAATCAATCAATCCATTAATGTATCGAGTATCAATTAAACTATTGCCATAAACATTGAAAATAAGACATCGATTGAGTATTTCAAGAAACAATTTAAGCGAAAGATATGGATCCATACATGAATCTGCCACTCGTAATGATTTTTGAAGACATTCCAATACTCGCTTAGGATCACGATATAATACAAGTTCTTCATTGGGTTCCTCCAATTTAGGTTCTACTTTAGATTCAACTTCTGGTTCAGCGTCAGCATCGGCTTCAGATCCCTTGGAGTTTTCATTATTATCCTGATTCATGGTTTCATCTTTATCATCAATTACCGTAGGGGACTTCTCACCTGCGGGCAACAATGTTTCACTCCACCACCATAGATGGGCACATGAATACACTGCACGACATTGATCTTGTTTTTTCAATAATTTCGAGCCATACAATGTCAATTTGGTAATCAAATTCTCGTAATTCTCTTTGGAAAAGTTTCTGGTCTTCACGAGAGTATTGGCAATTGATAACACTGATTCATAAGCTAATGATCCACCTGAAAGTGAATCATGAGGATTGATATGGGTAGTTGTTGACGATGTCTTGTACTGATGAGGTGTCAAAATAAGGTTTTCTTCATAAACGACAAAGCATTGATTGAACAATTCATAGCATATGGATTCTAGTTTCAATTGGTCAGCAACTGTAGCAACGTTCAAATAGATGTTGAGAATCAATTCAGATGAATATTCTTGATGATATTGATACAATTCATCAATAATCACCGACAAATTCTTAAAGTTTGATGTGATTTGTAAATCCACTGTATCGCTTCTACTTTTCTTTCGTTGATGTAAATTAACATAACCAGCTAATTTCAATTTGAATAAAATTTTCGATATCAAAGTAGGATAAGTATAAATGATATTCTCAAAATTTTTGTTCAAATACTTCTTTCTAACATACATCAAGTTAGAAACATTTTTAATAGGATCATCACTAAGTTCAACAAGATGAATTAACTTGCAAATCTTCTCTTGAGTTTCAAGGAATTCCTCCGTAATCAATGCCTCACCGTTATTCACTTTGATGGTTTTAGTTACCCCCAAATGCTTAGCAGTGTCTAATTTACTTGGTGACTCTTTAATTAATACCATAAGATACTTGAATACCCCATCAATTTCGTCGACACTGTGCAATAATTCATTATCATTATCACTAGCAATCTCTAAAATTCTATCGACAATCGCAATGGCTATTTGTTTTTGTAAAGCTTTATTATCCAACTTGGTATAAAAATGATAAAAGTTCTCTAATGACAATAAAGTCTTAATTGATTTAAAATGTGATACTGGGACAAGCAACAATTGTGACCACATTTCCTGTTCAAGCTCAGAATTGTTCTCTTGAGCTGCTAAATTTTCTTCAGCAAATTTATAAATGATATCTAGATTTGAGAAATCATCTGGTTCGAAAGTCAATAAAAGATTAATGAATGATTGTAAAAGCATTGAGTGTTCTTCTGGTGGTAATTGAGGATCTGCAGTTGCAACTAACTTGTTATAAAATTGCCAAAACGATTGAAACAACTGATCAACATTGATTTCTATTACATTGCTTCCAGTTTCTTCTATGGACAACTTATTCATGTCACTAGAGAATTTATGATAGGCAATGAATCTATCAATTAAAGTTTGTACCAATTCGCTTTTCTTCAATAGCGGATGTAAATTAACAAACACTTCATTTAACAATTTATCCAAAGTGGCAAAATGGAAATCGTCAGGGAAAACTTGTATTAAGACATCAATCAAATAACTTTGGGCTAAATGATCGCGGCATTGAATAATTTGTTCGGTAATAATGGGGAAAATCTTCTCTTTATAATATTCAATTGCAGAATAGTTGGCATCTCCATTGTAATCGTCGATAATTTGTGATAAACGAACTAGATTCGATCCAACAAGAATTTTCAATTCCTTCCGTTCACGATATCTCAATTCACGTTCCGATGAATGCCCTTGGTGTTGTAATCTGACCCAAAGTTTATTCATTTCAATAAAATTCTTGATCAAAAATTCTACTGTCTCTTCAAAATCTATTTGGTTTTGGAAGGGCAAAAGATTTTTCGTTCGTTGAGATAAATAATACCGTAAAAACAATCCACGGATTGGATGTTGCACTCCATGACACATTTCAATCATATCTTTCATTAAATCTTTTTTAGGTGATCCTTCAATCGACATGTAGGTTGTACCGATAACAATCATCATGTATAATCGAGGTACAATATTACCTGAATACTGGACAATTTCATATAAATCTGCTAAAAACGCCGATGTGCCTTCCCCATCATTCTCAGGTTTTCCATTTTTGATGGTGTCGTTGCCTTTAGCCTCGCGATTCTTCGACTTTTGTCTTGCTGTGTGGGAGTTTAGTAAATATGTTGATAAGGTTTCTAATGAATCGAAAACTAACATATAAATTTCGTAATATTGTTTTGGAGATAATGAATTTGTTCTCAATTCATTAAGAAAATTAGAGCAGTGTTTCAATGCCGGTAATAATTTATTCTCATTTAAATCATGTTTCATAAGATTGGATTGTTGATTGATATTGGCAATACAACTTTGAAGTATCGAATTCTGCTCTCCAGCTGACAATTGCATGATAGTAAGAAATGTAATTGAAAAATTAAAGTCAAAAGAAAGCTATATGGTTGTCAAATGATAAAGAGTTGATATTTGGTGTTGCTTGAATGGATTCGTCAATAATCGCCGTTGGTTTAGTGGGCCTTTAATCTGCCCTTTTTTTTTTGTTTGTTGGTATTGGTTTGGTTATTTTTTCGGGTTGTCTGGCAACACAATCAGTTAACAGCGAATTTTCTCAAAGTTACTATCCAGAGCTCTAACGATAATTTCGTGTTGCAATTCTACACAACTCTATCTAGCACCAATTATATTGAACACGTCCTTTCTTTTTCTATTTGTGCGGTTTTGCCAAACTGATAAATAGGTATTTCTTAAGTTCTATAGTTGATATGAATTGAAGGGTTTCGATTATACAGTCTATAATCTCACATTATACAAAAGACTATGAAATTTAAAAAAATATGAAAAAATATACAAACAAAAAAGTCTACTACTCAATACCTCTTGATTCCCTTGTTTATGACAAAATATGCAAGCTAATTAACAAGTTAGAAACCAATTAACACTCTACCAAAATTGGTGGTATAAATAAGATACAAAATTAATACAGCAACAAAATAGTTTAAATCACCAATGTTAAAATAAAACAATCGAAATTTGACAATGAGTAACAACTAAATATACAAAATATGTTGCAAGAAATGGAAGTGTCAGTCGGAAAAGTTTATAGGGAGGTAGCACCAATATTAAAAGGATAGGCATTACTATTAATCAAGTAATGAAGAAACTGCCATTCTCTTTTTGCCTACTTTTTCATCACCATTTTGTTCAGCTGTGACTTCATCTTTGCTTGGTTCATTGATTTTCTGCTTATCAACACCAGTTTCTGGTTCCTCTTCCTCTACTGGTAAATTTATCGATGTGCTACTAGCTGAATATGCATTCTTGAATGAAGTAGTAGGAGATGTCACTGACGACGAATTGTAATTATGTATAGTTGAATTATGTACAGACGTCATGGAAGACACAGAAAACCTTGTCAGTGGTGTCAACATTGGAGAATTGAAAGACGAGTTTTGCGACTCGCGTCGTTTATGATTGTCGTTGCCATTGTTGTTTTCTTTGGCTAATGGATTAGGGAATAAATCAGAATTGAAGGTGCTTGATCTTCTTGAAGGTATAGTTGAGTTATTGATAAGTTCAAAATGAGTGATGGAATTGTTTCTTGATGCCGCTGTGCTCATCAGTAAAGGGGATCCGTTGTATGAAGGGGACCCGGTTCCATAATTGCTTCCGCTAGGTCCACTAACAGAAGTACGAGCAGAATGAACAAGAAGTAAATTAGGGTGAGATACATTCTTTTGATTATGGAAAATTGTTGAGGAAACACTTGAATGTCTACGACCAAATTGGTCGTCAATCAATCTTCTCTTGTTAGATTGAGAAATAGGTGGCAAGATATTGGAATTGATGTCAAAGCTGGCTGACCTATGACTGATTGATTTTAGAGGTGAACTGCCAGCAGCAGCTTGATGGTTTTCCGGTGGTGGTGGAGTTGATGACGACAAAGAGCTTGGATGTAACGATTTAGATAAACTTGGAAGTGTACTTTTCTCATTGTCCTTACCAAACATGGACGTTTTGAATGCAATCTGGGGTAGTTGATGGAAACTAGGCAATCTCTGTGGTTGTGCATGTTGGAATGGTTGGGGTTGAACAGGGGCGCTTGCAGGTGGATAATTAGTAGTCGACTGCAGTGGCTGTGGTAAGATAGACTTACTATAAGTAGAATCTTGTTTATTGGTCATTTCAGCTTCGGAATTGATAGTAGCAGTTTCCGGGGTTGGAGACTTTCTCTGAAGTTCTTCCACAATGGAATTATTCCCATTGATGCTCAGAGTTGTAGTGGCCAAGCTTGCTCTTCTTCTTCTATTAGCACCACCATTCCACCAATTTTTAATGGCATTATCGGAACGACCTTCTAAATGACGAGAAATCTCAGCCCATTTCTTACCATGAATGGCAACCAATCTCTCGATCTTGGCACCTTCTTCTGGTGTAATTGGAGATCTATTTAAAGATGGCTTCAAATTCTGGTGATACCTTTCACGACATTGCTTGGCAGTACGGGTCTCGAGGCTGCTGGATATCTTAACCCAATTTGAAGCACCATGAATCTTAATTAGCTCAAGCAATTTTTCATCTTCCTCGCGTGACCATGGTCCTCGTTTATGGCTGGAGCTGGTACTTGGTTTATGGTCATGTGTCACCATATGATTCGATTGGTGGAATACTGGTTGTTGATGAATGTAATGGTGTTGTTGTACTAATGGTGGCTGCTGTTGTTGTTGTTGTTGAAGATGAACAGGAAGTTGACTATGAGGTATGGCCGTCGGTTGCGGTACCTGTGGTTTAGCTTGAGGTTGGTAGTGAGTATTCAGTTGCATCATCATTCCTATTGGTGGCAACCCATTATATTGGTGTGAATAATTGAAAGGTTGGTGATTTAAATTTGGGTCTTGGTGAGGTTGGTTAATGTGTTGTGGTGGATAATGGTCGGGTCTATTAAACATGGTTTGGATATAATCTTGTCTAAAGAAGAAGAAAAAAAAGACAAAAGAATGTTGATGATAATTAAATTTGGTAGTGGTGAGACTAGGACTTAGCCGGTTGTTATTTGTAGAAAGGGGGGAAATATTATCCGAGAGTTTTCTGTTTTTTTTTTCTCTCTCTGAAATGACAATGAGGAAAAGGTAAAAATGAAAGAAAGAAAGCAGAATAAAACTAAATCCTATTGGAGTTGTTCTAGTCTGTGTGTTGGATACGCTGGATGGTATATGAATGTGTGAAGTGGTGTGTTGTGTTGTGTTTGGTGTGTGATGTCTAGGTATTAGTAATATGATGAGTGATCTTTTGGGTATGTGGTGTGTGAATGATTTAGAAGATATTTCGTGAGAGTTTTATAGTTTTTTTTTTTCCTCTTCTTTTTCTTCCGCTTGTGGGTTTGACCTGATTGTCGTTGTTGTTGTTGTGTGTTTTGCCCTTTGGTGACTGTTTCTTTTCCCCCTTGTGCATAAATGTCTATTTTATTTCCGCTCCCTTCAGGAATTGTACTATAACAGAACG
>OKCY01000083.1_pt1 | contig 13289 bp, 10 predicted proteins | sample 1613071 | NCBI WGS metagenome assembly OKCY01 (sample SAMN04436834, study PRJEB24849) | human gut metagenome | biome: human gut; feature: NICU; material: stool | host: Homo sapiens | place: USA: Saint Louis, MO | collected 2011-07-12 | reverse complement strand
ATGCACAATTGTGTAATAATTTGATTTGAAAGAACAACAAAAAAGAAGAAAAAATGTAGATATTATCTCAGATTCCAGAACTAAGAGAGAAAACAAGGGAGTTGAGGCAAATTCATACTTCCGGATAAAATTTTTTCCCTCCGAGACGTGAGGGAACCTTTTTGCTAACCAAAAAGCAAAGTAGTTGCACATAATGGAAATCGACGAAAAGAAATAAAAAATTGCTTATTAGAATCAAAGCACAAGTGAATAAAAAAAATTCTTTGAGTGGTGAATGCTATTTATAATGAGAACTAAAGTTAAAACATCAATGGGTTATTTGAAATATCTGACGTGGAGTGAGAGAAAGAAAAAAAAATTTTTTGACTAGTTTATGCGCAGCCTCTAGATTACAATCCCAAGTTATCGACGACTTTTAAGAGTACACAATCTAGTATCCTCTATGTAAACAACAAAATTAACAATAGCTGAATTGTTTTCAAGTACAACTAATTTGCCTCGAGGACTGAAGATGAAAAAAACAAACAATGTAACTCTTCAATAATTGACGCTGTTGCATTGGAAGATAAGAAACCAAAGTATAATATCCAAACGTAGAAGTGAAAAGCAGATCAGTTTATAAAGTATAACAACTCTATTATTGAGTGGAAAATTCGTAGGTTAGCTCCGAGCAAAGCTTTACTAAGACCCAATTATCTAAAAGAGAGGATAAACTCGTACAACTTCTTGTCTTGGTCGACCTTGATTTACTTTTCTTGTCTTACACTCTTCAGCAATGGTGATACCAGTCCTAGCCAATGTCGTTGCTTGAGTTTACTAGCAACTACAACAACAACGGTAGTTTTAAAATTTGTGCGTTTCATGTTTAAATGAAATTACTAAAAACACCAAAAGCCTAAAGTTAAAACCACAACAGTCAATTAGCCATATTGCCGTCTTCTGAGTTGGGTATTTTGCTGCTCATCTTAAAGAATTGCCACTCATGAATTTACAACTATTGATATAATGGGAAAAGGGGAATCTACCAATTATTTATATCAAAAAGTGGCGAATTTTGAACAATACATGGGGCAGTACCATTCTGTAGCTGGTGCTGCGACCTGCTTTAAACCGTATTAGCTTGTTATTTTGATTTGCAATACCTTTTCACTTATTCTCAGTTTACCACCTAAGATTATCCCCTCTTTTCAACTTTGCACATGCAAACTTGTTGTTAAATGGCTTTCATTTCATAATTATTTTTTAATGATGTCACCTTTGTAACATCAAGAAGGGTCATAAAATAGTTTCTTATTATTAGAAGATACTAAAATGGGGTTGGCACTTTTTGATAAACTGAAAAAAACTAAAAAGAAAGCAACTCGCATGATATCCTCGTTTGAGACTTTTTACCAAGCGGCAGTGTCACCATCACCACCAATTCCAATGAGTCAAAACTATGCACACTTGCCTAACCTCTATAATTGTTTGTCCAAATTTTCATTTTGTACATTTCCACTAAACTCACCCTTCTGTAAAGCGTGCAGTTTCAAAACCAAATTGTACTAATAATAGCCACAAAACAATTATGCACAATGTGTAACAAGGATTTTAATTATTTTTTTTGTATTGATTAATGTTGCTGGTGCTACCACCACCAACGACTCCTCCTTCTTCTCCTCCTTCAGGTCCCTTGCTGACTACCAATTTAATTCATTGATTTTATTCTCTGTCTCTATCCTGCGTACTGAATTGTTATTGTTCTACACCAGCATCTTTACAATTGAGACCCTTGCAATTTGTCAACTCTATCAGGTATTGTTTATTCTTTTTGTTTCAATGATTAATTCTCTATAGTAAAGATTTTCAGTACATACAAGTTAGGCCCCACAGATTGCCAATCAAGTCGGTTTCGAATAGACCTAGAAACAAATATTTAGTATTCAAGCACTTGCCGAAAATAGAAGAAGTGATTAACCAAATAGAAAGTCTAGACTCTTCAGTTTCGGCCTTTTTTTTTGTTGTTGATTACTTCTTGCTGTTGGTATTTTGGTATCGTACCATAATGGGCAAAAAACTGACAAGGTTTTACAAACGTTTGTAGTATTTAATTGGGTTTGCCTTGGCATTTTGGACACAATTTGTTTGTGACACTTTATTTATAATCAGAAGTGAGCCTAAATAATAAAGTGTCGTATACTGAAACGAATAACAAGAACTCTGGCATCAAAAAGAATTCATTGTCAAGTTGGTTTCGAGTACAGAGACTCATTTCTGTAGACCAACCTAGATATAACCGCAATTGCTAATAAACGCCGAGATTTGAGAGCTTGCCAAAAAAAATTACTAGAATCGAAACAAAGTATTGTCGAATTATATACATTTTTCTTATACTTTGTACCTCCTCTCTTGTTGAAGATATCCAATTAAAACTAACTCTATAGAAAATCCTAACATTACATCATTCCTGCGGGTGGCATCATTCCACCTGGTGGTCCTCCTGCTCCTGGTGGTCCTCCAGCACCTTCCTTCAATGACGATCTACCAGCTTTCAATAATTCATCACACAACAATAAGTTTGAAGCTATACCAGTTGCTGAAGATATGGCATTTCTAACAACTCTAAAAGAATCCCAAATACCTTCTACTGTTGGGTCCATTGGCTCCCCTGATTTCAAATCAACTCCAACAATGTGACCATCGATTATTTCATCTTGGCAGTTGGAAATGGTCTCCAATTGATCCAAACCAGCATTGGCAGATAACGTTTTTGGAATGACCAAAAGTGCTTCAGCAAAAGATTTGATACCAGGTTTGTTTTTACCTTTCAAAATCTTTTTACTAGCATCACTTTGTAATAAATAATTATTGCAGCTTAACCAAAATGCACCAGCACCTGGTAAGATAGAGGCATCTTTAATCACATTAGAAACAGCTCTTAATCCATCTCTTATAGCATCTTTAGTTTGTTGTAAAACATGGCTGTTGGAACCTTTGATCAAAATTGTAGCAGCTCTTGGGTCTTTACATTCTGTGACATAGGTAAACTTATCCTCACCAATGGCGTTTTCATAAACTAGCCCAGCATATCCCAAAATTTCCGGACTCAAATCATCAACAGAGTTTTGTGCTTCTCCACCACAAATCAATTGCAAACGTTCCATGTTTCTTCTTTTAGCTCTTCTTAACGCCAAAATACCATTCTTGGCCAACACATCCAAAGACATTGGGTCTATACCTTTTTGATTTATTATAACAAACCCTTTATCGGAGTTCAAATCACACACTTCATTCTTCAATTCTATAATCTTTCGTAATTTATCATCAACAAATTTTCTTTCTGAGGCCACTAATTTTTCTCTTTGCTCGGCAGAGGAATAGAAAAACCCAGAGTTGACTTCAGTTTTTTCGTACTCCAAGGAGACATTAAGAATCAAAATATAAGCGTTCTTGACTCTTCTAGGCATATCTGGGTGTCTAGCTCCGTGATCCAAAACCAAACCTTGAATCAATTCAGTTTCTTTAGAATGGCCATGTTGCATAGTCATAATTTCAATCATATGTAAATCCAAATTTCTTTGTGATTCTTCTTTGACAGTCAATACGGCGTCAGTGACAATTGGAGTCAAAACATCAGCTAATTCATTGGTGACTTTAGTGGCTAATGATGACCGAGCAATTTGCAAAAGGAATTCACGATCAAAAGTTTCAACCTTTTGCTTAAACTGATCAAGGAATTCCAATGAAGTTTCACGAGCAATTTCAAACCCATCGACAATAACTTGTGGGTGAACACCTTCACTGATAAATCTTTCGGCTTGCTTTAATAATTCCCCAACTAACAAAATAACCGTTGTAGTTCCATCTCCAGTAATTTCATCTTGGGCAGTGGCAGCACGGGCTATCATCACTGCCGTTGGGTGTTGAATTTGCATTTCAGTTAATAAAGCTTTACCATCTTTAGTTAATTTCAATCCACCAGATCCATCAACTAACAACTTTAATGTTCCTTTAGGTCCCAAATTGGAAGCTAACACTTGTTGCAAGCCTTGAGCGGCATTAATGTTTACTTGTAGTGCTTGGGCACGTCTTATTGATTCTGCTTTAGGATTAAGTAATTGGATTGACGATGACATAGTCTCCCAAAGATATATGATTCAGAGTGATTTGATGTAACAAGATTAATGTGGGAAACGAACGAAACAAGAAAAATTTTTTTTTTGTATGTTACTGTTTTTGCCATGGAAACGTCTACATTGAAAAAAAAAAAAGGGCGAGAAGTTTTTTTGTTTTGCTAAGATTACATTTTATACACGAATATCAAAGAACATTATAGAATGTCAGATTTTGCTAGCACGATATTCATACCTGCAAGAGACAATTTACGGATAAAACAAGATGATAGAGAAGAGGTAATTCGATTGTGTCGAGATATAACAAGCTATTCGAAAAAGGGGATATTTTCTTTGCATAGAACTATACTGGAAGATGAATTGATCAAAGAATTAGCTGGATATTTTAATGTTTTGAGTGATAGATTGGCTAAAATCCAAAAGAATTACCCTGAAAACATGCACTTACGAGGAACAATATCAGGAGCGGTTGAAGAATTGATCGAGTTTTTCACATTTGCTTTTTATAAATACAATTTTCAATTATTACGGTACGATATGTTTTTGAAAATGATACAAATTTTGATAAATGGCGATGATGTCGAGCCAATTGTACAATACTTGATTAAGTCTGAGCTGTTGCCTGAAGCTATTGAGCCACATATTGACTTTATTGATCTAGCAGATTATCTAATGGGGATCTTTGATTGCACTGGTGAAATAATGAGAATGTGTATACTGCAACTGTCTCAATCAACAGGTGATTTTGAACTCAAGGCTACTTTGAATAACTACAGATTTTTACAAAAATTGTACGATCAATATGTTTTATTGACACAGCACTATCTGGGAATTTCTATAAATCGAGGAGTTTTTGACGATTCAGCCAATCTGAGAGGAAACATTTCATTCACCAAAAAGCTACAAGTGTTTGAAAGTTCACTCAAGAAAATTGAATCTACATTATTAGATATACTAGTTAGTGATAAAGAAATAATATAAATGGCAATTTGTCTACTAATTATATTTGACACGACAATTATTTTATTCTGGGTACAGGTCCACCTGGAGATGTTTCCGTTCTGGCACTTAATACTTCACACCCGTCTTCGGTTACTAACAACATATGTTCGAACTGGGCAGAGCATTTACCATCTTGAGTGACAGCTGTCCATTTGTCTGGCCATGACAAATCCTTGTATGTTCCAACATTAAGCATTGGTTCTATAGTAAATACTTGACCTGGTTTAGCAATTCCAATGGCTTTATTTTTAGCATAATGAGGAATGTTGGGTTGACAGTGGAATAATGCCCCGCAACCATGGCCACAATATGTACGCACAACCGAACAGTTGTTTTCACTTGCATGCTTTTCAATGATATTACCCAATTCTCTAAATGCAATCCCTGGCTTTACATGTTTAATAGCTAAATCAAGACACTCTCTGGTGGTCTCGACCAAATTGACTAGTTCTGGATTGCATTTTGCCTTGTCACCAACGTAATAAGTTTCATTAAGATCAGCATGGAACCCAAGATAATATACAGTGACATCCAAGTTTATAATATCGCCGTCCTGTAACTTGGTTTTATCTGGTATACCATGACAAATAACTTCATTGATAGATGTGCACAACGATTTAGGGAAATTGTAGTAGTTCAAAGGCGATGGATAAGCATTTCTTTTAACACATTCTTTATGCAAGATTGCATCCAATTCGTCGGTGGTGATACCTGGTTTAACGTGACTGGCAGTAATGTCCAACACTTCTCTGGCTATTTTAGTAACTTTTCTGATTTTTTCAATTTCTTTCGGCGTCAATACGGGGATTTTCCCGATTCTATCGTTTTTGATTTCACTGATTGGTTTACCATCTTGGGCATAGTCAGGTAATTTAATATGTTTAGGGACGGCTCTTCTTGGTGTCAAGGGATAATGAGGTCTCAACTCGCCAGTGAATTCAAAATTTGGGAATGGGTTGTAATCTTCAGAACCGTCTTCTGCCTTGTGGATACCTTTATGGATTGCCCAACTGGAACGGAAACAGATCTGATTGCAAAATACACTAGAAACGCCTTCTTTCAAACATACAGGACATTTTAAAGCTGATTCAGTTTCTTTACCACAATGTGGTGCTGCACAGATAGATGCCATGTTTTCTTATAGTATATAAGTATATAGTTATTCTATAACTCTTGGTGAAAGTGATCACTGCAAATAAGATAAAAAGAAAATATGTATTGAAAGAAAGAAAAAAATTTTTTTTTCTGGTTCTTCGCATGATTATGTGAGAAAGTGAAAAATGAGTCTCCATCAAATCTGTTCGTCATACCGTTGTTTGTTTTTCGAATGGGCGGGTCTTGTTGGCGGTGCAATCTGTCGCGTGATGCCGTACAAGCTTTTAATTCGATACGCCGAGATCTTCTGGACCGAAACTCAATGGTAGTAAATCCTGAAGGTACACCTTAATAAACCTGTTTTCTTCATTGAACATGTACACTGGGATTTCTGGGGCAAACTCTCTAATGAATTGACGACAAATTCCACAAGGAGTTATAGGGTCCTTGGTGTTTCCTGCAACTGCAATTGCTTTATATTTCTTATGACCATCGGTCTAGAGGTTGACAATAAGTCAAGTTAGTAAGAACTCAATTGATAATTCAAAAAAATCAAACACATACCACTGCTTTAACGATTGCTGTTCGTTCAGCACAGACACCCGCCCCATATGATGCGTTTTCGACATTGGCACCAGATATAAACTCGCCCGATTCCGTTAAAAGGGTACATCCCACTCTGTAAAAAATTAAAAGAAAAAAAGTTAGTCACTTCCTCGTCGTGATTGGCAATCTATCAACATACCTGAATTTCGAATAAGGACAATAAGCGGCGGATTTGGCTATAATGAATTGTTAGCAAAAAAAAAACCCAAACTTGAAAAGAATAATTGCATTCCCTGCTAAACATACCTTTGATAACATTTTCTTTTAAATTGGTAAATTCTGCGTCTGTTAACTCTTTATGATCAGTATACTTTGGAATCGACATAGTGTATAATTAAGAAGAAAGTGGTGGAAAAGGTACAACAGTTATCTCAAAACTACCTTAATCGCAAATCAACAATTATAGCAGTCGTGTGCGTAATATCAAAACACTTTTCCACTCAAGTTTTTTCGGGTGGTGGTGGCAACAAAAATGTATGGGATAAAAAAAAAATGCTAGGGAAAGACTCGACCTCTCCCAATTACAGAATACTACAACTGTATCAACAATGGTTACCTTAGAAGATTTAGAAAACAATCAGCAACAAGAAGAAAATGTTATAGATCAAGAAATTTTGAATTCGTCTACTTCTGATATAATCAATAGAACCAAATTGTTGGATAATGACATTAAAGTTATGAGATCTGAATCACAGAGGTTGAACCATGAAAAGACCGTGATGTTGGAAAGAATAAAAGACAATCAAGAAAAGATAAACAACAATAAGCAATTACCTTACTTGGTGGGAAATGTTGTGGAGTTATTAAATTTGGATGCTGACAAAGAGGCCAGTGAGCAAGGAGCCAACATTGATATCGACGCAGCTAGAGCTGGTAAATCAGCGGTAATCAAGACTTCAACTAGACAGACTATATTTCTACCAATGATAGGGTTAGTTGACCCAAGCAAGTTAAAACCAAATGATTTAATTGGCGTGAACAAGGACTCTTATCTTGTGTTGGATACTTTGCCTTCGGAATATGATTCGAGAGTGAAAGCGATGGAAGTGGATGAAAAACCAACTGAAGACTATTCTGATATTGGTGGATTGGACAAACAAATTGAGGAATTGATTGAAGCCGTGGTGTTGCCTATGAAACAAGCAGACAAGTTCAAAAACTTGGGTATCAAACCTCCAAAAGGTGCTTTAATGTATGGTCCACCTGGTACAGGTAAAACTTTATTAGCCAGAGCTTGTGCTGCCCAATCTGGTGCCACGTTTTTGAAATTGGCTGCTCCTCAATTGGTGCAAATGTTTATTGGGGATGGTGCAAAGTTAGTTCGTGACGCATTTGCTTTGGCTAAGGAAAAGGCTCCAACAATTATATTTATTGATGAGTTGGATGCTATTGGTACCAAAAGATTCGACTCCGACAAAAGTGGTGATAGGGAGGTGCAAAGAACCATGTTGGAATTGTTGAATCAATTGGATGGGTTTGGGTCTGACGACAGAGTCAAGGTTTTAGCTGCTACTAATAGAGTCGATACATTAGACCCTGCATTGTTGAGATCAGGTAGATTGGATAGGAAAATCGAGTTCCCATTGCCATCAGAGGAAGCCAGAGAATCTGTGTTGAAAATCCATGCAAGAAAATTACACTGTGACAATAACTCGGTTAACTGGAGAGAATTGGCCAGATCTACTGACGAGTTCAATGGTGCCCAGTTGAAGGCTGTTACAGTAGAGGCAGGTATGATTGCTTTGAGAAATGGTAAATCTATAATCAAACATGAAGACTTTGTGGAAGCTATTAGTGAAGTGCAAGCCAGAAAGTCCAAGTCAGTCAATTTCTACGCATAATGGGAGTTTTATGTTGTTGTGTATTTTATAAAATCAATAATAATATAAAAAAACCTTTTCCTGTTAAATTATCAACTAAGAAAGCATCTAAACTATTGGATTGGTTTGATTGTTTTTTTCAATTCTTCTCTTAATTTATTAGACACCTCATCTTGACCATCATCATCATCCCAATCTTCTTCCCATAAATTTTGTTCACTCAATTTATTGGTATTATTACTTGACCATTTAGAATCATCTTCTGGAAAATCTTCAAATTCATCATCCTCTTCTAATGTCTTGATAACATTTTTTTCTTCTTCAGTGAGACCTGATGTATGTTTCAGAGGGATTGTAATAGATGGTTTAGAATCTAGTTTGGTGGCGTCTGACATTATGGTACTATTGATTTGATGTTGACTAAGTAGTGGTTGCCACTCATGACATTTTTTTTTTTCCTCGTTCTCAACTTTTGTTTCTTCAGTTCCAAGTACTTAAACGTTTACGCTTTTGGTGTGATTTGTACAGGAATGGCAAAATGTGATGTCGCCAACACTAAATGTTATTACAGAATATAGAGTATGATCTAACAAGCAAAATCTAAGAAAGAATTGTTTAAATTGTTGATTACGTATTGTCGTGGTCTAGTGGGCTAGTCGCAATTCGACAGTGTTGAGGTAAAAAAATCAGGCTGGGCTATATTGTACCAAAAGATCAAATACAATGGTCCTTGATGAGATGTTAGGCACTTGAGATATTAGATCCAACTTCTTGGTAATGCCAGGCTTGATATTATTTTTCAGTAATTACTTTTTGTAGGCTTGTTTTCTGTAAAATGATATATAATTTTGGACAAATTATATCAGGAAACGTGTGGAACCACCATTCCCGTTAAAACATACCAAATGGCGTATATAGTAAACACTTACGGGGACTTGGCACATACCCATAACAACAAGGAGATTGTTACACGCAAACAAGGGGGGAAGTAAACTAGTACCAATAATGTTACATAATCTCAACAATAATGCATTAAACCAAGAAATAAATTTCATGATTACTAATACCCCATTGAAAGTGACCTAATCCATGCTTCAATAAAAGAGTTTATCGGGACCATTCATGTTGTAGAAGCTTCTTGGCAATTAAACTTAAAGTTAAAAGCATTATAATGGAATAAAATTATAGTAGCGCGCCTGAATCAATGATTAGTCAGCCTGAAAAGTTTAATTATAATATTTTTATTTAAAGATGCTGGAAGTTCCTGGAAAAAGAAAAATGAAAATTCCATGATTTTACAAATGTTTGTATTTGCAGGTATTGACTATAGTTGATATTCAGTTTGTTTGAACATTTTCAGTTAGAATTTTTACTTGGTGGTAATCATGACTTTCAAACAAGATGCTAGAGCCGCGTTCAGAGGCTTATCTATTACAGATAAGTTGTTACCATTATTAATTGTTCTTGCAATAGTTATTGGTGTGATAATATCGGTATATGTACCTGGGAGCAGTGAAGCATTTAATGGTACTAAGGTCGTTGGTGTGTCTGTACCCTTAGCAATAGGGTTAATAATTATGATGATTCCTCCATTATGTAAAGTGGAATGGGAGCATTTCCATAAGTTTTTCAACAAAAGTACCTATCTCAGACCTATTTTGATTTCGCTTGTTTTGAACTGGATTATATGCCCCTTCATTATGCTTGGATTGGCTTGGGTGGTTTTATTCAACTATGATGAGTATAGAACTGGTATAATTATGATTGGAATTGCGAGATGTATTGCCATGGTATTGTTGTGGAATGACATTGCCTTGGGCGATAACACGCTTTGTGCTGTTATTGTTCTTATTAACAGTTTGTTGCAGGTTGTTTTGTATGCCCCTTATCAATTGTTTTTCTGTTATGTGATATCGGGTGATCCTATTCCAATTGACTCTGGTGTTTCATATTCGATAGTTGCAAAGAGTGTCGCTTTCTTCTTAGGTGTACCACTTGGTCTTGGTGTGGTTGTCAGATTTGCATTATTATACTTTAAGGTTTACGATAAGTTGATTAGATTTATCAGTCCTTGGGCTTTAATTGGATTGTTGTACACTATTATTGTTATTTTCATTGATAAAGGTAAAGAGTTTATTGAAGAAGTTGGAACTGCCTTCCTTTGTTTTATTCCTTTGACTTTATACTTTTTAATTGCTTGGTTTACGACGTTTTTTGTTTTAAGGTGGTCATCAAAGGCACCAAAATTAGAGGATGAAGATACTAGATTATTATGTGGATGTGAAGAAAAAATCGAAAAGTATCCAACCAAATGGCGGAGAGGGTGTAGTGCCAATTATTCTGAAATCACAACCCAAAGTTTTACTGCTGCTTCTAATAACTTTGAGTTATCACTTGCTGTTGCGATTTCAATTTATGGCTCAGGCAGTAAACAAGCTATTGCTGCAACTTTTGGACCTTTGTTAGAAGTGCCAATATTGTTAATTCTAACATTTGTTGCTAGATATTTCAGAACTAAGTTTATTTGGTCTGATGTCGAAGAGCAAGAAAATGAAATCTGTCGTTAGCCGTATCTTATGTAGCCAACTTTAATAAATTACTTGAATTATTTTGTGTTTTGAAGTATTGTCTTACATGTATGTTTCCAACCAATGATTATAACGGTATGTTCCAATCTTTTAAGGTTTTGCTCTTCTTGATTACTAATTTATTCGCCCATTTGCTTTCTTCATTGCAAGTAAGAATATCTGGTGGGGAAAATAATATTCACTAATTTCACGTAAACTTTTTCTTGAAATACTTGCAAGTATGACTCTGTCAAATACGAGATAAATGTATTAGTAATCAAGAAAGTTTATTTTTTCTTAAAAAAAGTATGCTACCCCAATTTCATTTGCCCAAAAAGAAACGGGTATATAAAGGTGGTAATAGATCCCATACTTTGGTGATTTGTTTACTCTGCAAAGACAACCTCAACAAAAGTATGAAATTATACACTGCTCCAACTGGAAATGGTCGTAAACCATTGATTTTTTTACATATATTAGATGTTCCAAATGAAATCCACATGTTTGATTGGCCCACTAAGGAAATCAAGGAGAATTGGTATCTTGAATTAAACCCTCATGGCCTTGTTCCAACTTTAGTTGATGGTGATGTAACATTATGTGAAAGTAATGCTATTTTGCAATATCTTGCTGATAATTATGATACCGAGAACAAGTTTAGTTACCCAAGCACTGATCCATTGTATTGGCAACAATTGAGATGGTTATTCTACCAGTCAACCCAATTCAGCGATGCCTTGTCTAGATTATTCTTTTACAAAAAGTTTCGCAGTGACGATCAATGGTTAGTCGACAAAGGGTTTGAACAAATTGGCAAAGTTTATCAGGTTTTGGATTCACATTTGGCGCAAAGAAAATGGTTTGTTGGTGATAAATTCACAATAGCTGACTTGGCTTTTGCCGTTGGGCATTTCCGTCGTATTGAAAAAACAACAGGGACCAAATTTGAGATTGAAAATTTTGAAGAAAAGTACCCTCATGTGACTCAATGGTATAATGATGTTTTGTCCATTGAAGGCATCAAAGAAGGATTTGAATTGAAATAAGAACTGTTCAAGTGTTTTTCTTTTTGGTGTTTTTTTGTTGCAAATTGAGAGGAAAATTTGTACACCAAGATAGTTTTTCGTAGATCGTATACTATTCACAGTATCTCAAATACAAATTATTAATACACACAAATGGTATTTCTTTTACGTAACAGTGTAGAGATACTTATCTCATGCAAGATATAAGATTGGACCATTCCGTCTTTCTTTTTATTTGGTACACAAAAGTTGCAAATGAACACACAGGGCCAAGCAAATTCATGCAAGATATTGTTTTTCTTTTTTTTGAGTGTATCGATCCCATTTATTCCCTTAGTATTCACTTATTCCCGCGAAAATGGACACATATTTTAATAAACAATTTTTCTATGAGATTGCAAAAAAAATTTCAAACCCCGCATGATTATAAATGGGCCCTGTTGCAAAATTTTTAAAGAGAACTAATCAATTCACATTTTAACAATAATTGCAAATAAGTCAATTAAACAAGATGCTGGTTGAAACTTATTCTTGGTCAAATATTAGTTTGACATTACAAAATGGCAAGACAATTCTTGATGATATTTATGGCTCTGTTAGTGCTGGAGAAATGTTAGCTATTATGGGTCCATCTGGCTGTGGGAAGTCAACTTTGCTTAATGTGTTGGCATATAGAACTAGTCCACGTTCCTCGACCCTTGAAGGTGGTATATTTATCAACAATGAACGTGCAACTTTAAACAAAATCAAGCAACTTTCGAGCTATGTTGAACAAGAAGATTCTTTGATCGGCTCTTTAACCGTCCTGGAAACAGTCGATTACAGTGCACAGTTTGCTGGTATTGATAAAGCACACAAAAAAGAACTTGTTAGCAAAACAATCAAGTCACTTGGATTAGAGGGTCAGGCTATGCTGAAAATTGGTACTCCGATTCAAAAGGGCATTTCTGGTGGACAGAAGAGAAGAGTTAGTATTGCTTCTCAAATCATTACCTCCCCATCAATTTTATTTTTAGACGAGCCCACATCTGGATTAGATTCTGTTGCGTCTCGTGAAGTCAT
>OKCY01000080.1_pt1 | contig 13432 bp, 7 predicted proteins | sample 1613071 | NCBI WGS metagenome assembly OKCY01 (sample SAMN04436834, study PRJEB24849) | human gut metagenome | biome: human gut; feature: NICU; material: stool | host: Homo sapiens | place: USA: Saint Louis, MO | collected 2011-07-12 | reverse complement strand
TTACAAAACACTTATACTTGATATATGTCAACTACAAGTGTTTTAGAACTTGACATAAATCGTTTAACCTTGTTTTCAATTCTGAACAGTTAGACTACCGGTACGCAAGAATAATATTGAACAGCAAGGGTTGTTATTGTTTATTATCTTTCTCAAATTATGAAATATTTCTTGGTATGAATTGGTAGCTTAGAATTTGTTCGTGTTAATATCCAGAAGATACGCAAAAACGAACTTTTAACAGAAAATAGCTCAACAAAGAACTCATAGAATTTTTGCATAACTACTATGGTCAAGGTATTGCAAGAAGAACCGACAGTTACGGCACTTTGCATCTCTTGGTACGGCTTTCTTATTATGACAGAATACGGAGTAGTGGTGGCGGGGCATCCCTTTTTGACGGCGTGGTGGAGATGTATAAATCAGATGATTTTTTTCGTATTTACAAGAAATTGAACAGTTTTCTATCTTCATTACCGAAAACAACAACCCAGTTTGAATCACGTATATATCTCATTTTGCAGTCTGTCAATCATGGCTGTTTGTTTTATGCTTTGTGTCCGGTTCTAAAACGCCTCAAACTTAGTTGTGCATTTAATTATTGGTGATGGATTTTTATTCATCAGGTGACAGAAAGGCTTTGACTGGGATTTGAAATTAAAAGGGGGTGTCATAGATATATATTTCTGTTGGTGTTAGGTTTTCCTTAATTTCTAGTATCCCGTTAGAAATGATTCACGGTTTTCAATAAATAATATACTACTGTTCCATATAACTCAAAATAATCGAAAACCTCAACTTAACATGAAATCCAATTTTGAGTTTTACACGATCTTACTTCGATCTGAGTTCTGTTTTAGGTTTTGTGTTCATTTATAGTTTTTGGCGTTGCTGCATATACTTTTTTGTGTTGTTTTGAGAATCTTTCTTCTTCTTCAACTTCTTCCCACGTTTTATCGCTATTTTCCCTTAGCGTATCCATATGGTTCTTCATTTTAATCTTTGTTCCTGTTCTCTCGTTTAATTGAATGTAATTAAGAAACTAGGGGAGGTGGGGTTCAATTACTATTTATTGAATTGTTGGGTAATTTTGTAATTAACAGACCCTAATAATGTTTTTGTTGACAATGGAGACGAGTTCAACATACGAAATATGATGTCAAGATGGTCACGAACCTACTTTATACTTTTACAGTTTCTTGGAAGGAACTTTTTATTTAGAGTTTATAAATCTTATCTTTTTGAATCTACAACAACAACAGTAGTTTAAAACTTTAATTACAAGTAAACTGAAACAATTCTAATTTCATTTATTTTGAAAACACGAAAGAAAATTAGCTACGACTAGAAAACTATAAATTCACAATTGGACATTTTCCTGTTTACCATTGAATACTAAATTCTTCAGCAAAGGCACCTTCTTTGGTGAATTTTTCTAAATCAGTGAGATAGACAGCATCATTTTCGTACTTGTGACTTACTGTTTCGTTGTTAAACAAAACCTTCTTAGGTTCAGAATCAACTCCCAAAATTGTAACATTGGCCAAAGGTTGAGAGGCCTCATATTCACCAAAAACTGAAGCAACCAATTTATTCTTGGATGCAACAAAGTCAACATATAATGCTTCTTCAACATCTACGGATTCACCATCATCAAGATACAATTTACCAGAAGCAGTACCTTCAGCATCCAAGGCAACCAACAATCCAAATGGGTTTTTTCTTGACTCAGTGGTAGTATAACCTGGTTCTTGAGTTGGAATGATGTTACCACCTTTAATGTGTAATGGAATGTGACCCAAAGGAGCAGCCAAAGTTTCGTTCTTGCCAGCAGTGAATTTTTGTTTCTTATGAGTGTAGAAATCATAGTACACAGCATTCTCACCTGGGAAAATACCTTTAGTATGGTTGACACCTGGTTCTAAAACTGGTGTAACCAATAATGCATCACCAACGAAAAATTGAGTATCAACGCCGGCCAATTCTTTGCTGTAAGGGAATTGCCAGTTGAATGCACGCATAATTGGGATACCAGTAACGTGTGATTCGTGTAACAAAGTGTAATAGTATGGCAACAAAGAATATCTGACATTAATGGATGTCTTAGTTGCGTTCATAACACCTTCCCAGACATATGGCTCTTGTGGAATAGCACCCAAAACATTGTGGTTTCTGTAGAATGGGAAGAATGAAGCCAATTGCATCCATCTAGAACATAACTCCATATCAGTGTTACCATTGAACCCACATGCATCCACACCAAAGAATGGGATACCAGAAAGACCCATTGATAAAGCTTGAGGAATAGAAAAGTACATCATATAATAGTCAGCATAGTTATCACCTCCCCAATGACCCATGTATTTACCAGATCCAGCAAATGATGAACGTCCAATAATAAATGGTCTCTTGTTAGGATGAATTTCCAATAATGCTTCGTAAATGGCACGTTCTTGAATGAGACCATATATATTATGAATATCGTATTCAACAGTCCCATCGGCATGAGTAGCATTTGGTGAAATTGCATGTGTGGCAAGGTCGTGATCACCTTGGTTGTTATTGATTGCGTATGGTGGATAGTTGATATTACCTTTACCTGGAGCTAAAGTGTTCTTACCATCAATTGATGTCGAAGTTGAAGATGATGTTGTGGTGGTTGTTTTAGTAGCTGCTGCTGCTTCAGAAATTGATTTCCATTCAGATGCATTCGATTTATCAAAACCTAATGGATAATCAGAACCAGAATATCCAACTTCAAATGGTGGATGAACTGGGTTATCGAAATATCTATCAGTACCACATGAACCAACACAGAAGGAACTGACTTCATTCATATCTGTCCAAATACCATCAAATGGAATTCTCTCATACCAATCTTTAAACATTTTGTTCCAATATTCTTGAGTATTGTTGGCTAAAAAGTCTGGGAATACAGTGTATCCTGGCCATACTGCACCAATATATAATGATCCATCTGGATTTTTCAAGAACACGTCTGATTCATTACCCAAGTGGAATGGTTCATAATCATCATCGGTGGCATTGTTTGGGTTAGGAACATAAATTGCAGCATCAAATATAGGAACATAATGTTGACTGTTATTGTGAAGATCATCTAAAAATTTTCTAAATTTATCTGTTGGGAATCTGTATGGATCATTAGTGAAATCTTTGTATCCATCCATGTAATCAATATCTGACCAAATGGTTTCCAAAGGAATATCAAATTTTTTGAAATTTTCAACAACAGTTTCAAGGGATTCAACAGTGTCGTAACCCCATCTACATTGATGGTAACCCAATGCCCAGTATGGTTGCATAGCAGGTAAACCAATTTCAGAAACATATTGTTGGATAACATCTTTTGGATCTGGACCACTAAAGAAATAAAGATCAATGACACCAGAAAGAGCACGCCATGTGAGAGAAGTCTCACCAACGACAACTTCTTGAATAGCTGAAGTTCTCCAATAAACAGCATGTGTAGTGTTTGTGTTATATCTTTGATCATAGTACACTGGATGAACACCATAAATGTTACCGTCAATTGGATCAGCAATATCATTGGCATACAATGTTTTGACAACACCTGGTTCATTCAAAGATCCGTGAATGGATTCGCCTAATCCAGTAATTGAGTGACCTTTTGGTAAAGTAGTATTGAATTGAATGAATTGATTGGAGAAAACCAATGGATTACCTTTAGTGGAGAACAATACTTCACGAGTAGAGCTTCTTAAAACTTCAAATCCAAAATCTTCTTCATCATATTCAAAAACCAAGTCGGAGTTTTCAAAATTAAAAGTTTTAGCATCACCTTCAAGTTTTGGTTTAACAACAAGTTCTTCTGGCAAAACAAAAACATCAGTCAAATCAGTAGGTTCTATATGAACATTTAATCTTGTATCACTTTGGTATTCAACCGACAAGTTCAAGTACTCAAAGTCGTAACCATAAATGTTTGTAGCTTCTTTAAGTTTCAAAATACCAGTTAAACCTCTAGCAGTTAAAGAAACATTTACCAAAGAATAACCTTTAGCAACAGCATTAGCATCGACAGCTGAATCATTGTGAATGTTAGGAAGTTGTTTGACACCGATACTAAGTTCAACAGGAACAGTTTTTTGGGCTTCTTCTGCACTACTACTACTTGTTGGAGCGGCATTGACAATTGAAGTAAGACCCAAAGCAGTAACAATGAATTTTGATAATAATTTCATATTTTCTTGGTTTGGTTTGGTTTGGTTTGGTTTGTCTTGGTTTGAAAATTTTCAACAAATGAATTTTGCAGTTACTTTTTCGAGGGCTTTTATATCATCTGTTTTTTAGTAGTAATAATTACACCTTCTTTTCGTATAAGGATACAAACTACTTTTGCTCGGAATAAGTTCCTGTTTGGGGGCGGTCGGAAATACTAAACTTGGTAATTACTTTCTGGCCTGACTATGAATAAATAAATAAACTAATCAGGTGCTACATACGTACACTAATTTGTAACAAGAAAGGGGAATTATTGTACTTTGTGTAATTTAGGGAGAAATCTCCGTACGAACAACAATAACAATAATCCTCGAATATTGAACTAAGACATTATCATTGTGGTTAGTCTTCAATTAAGCTTTAGACCGGTCAAACCAATTCTTTGTTTTTGATGATGAACAATTTCAGTGATGGTAGGGTTGGTTAAAACTCAATTTGGGGGGCTTTGTAGTTAGTTCAACTTTTGTGGAATAAAACACCAAGAAGACGAAGCTTTTGGGGGAGAGTATATCGGAATGTACCAGAATAGTTTTTGTAAAAAGTGGTGAGATTTAGAGGTGGTTTTTCCGAATTCCATGAAGAATGGAATCAATCATACTGTTTTGGTTTGTATTATAAGGGCAATTATAATTCTACTATATTGTTAATATCCAATTTTGTGGCAAGTTCTCCAAGAATTGCTTTCTTTAAACGAAGTAATCGGAGACTAATCAACTGATTGAAATGTAAATTGAATTGCTTCTTGGTGTAGGTATAAGGAGCTTCCAGTTGGCAACGATGATTGACTTGACAATTTATGAAATCAAGTTGAGAGTTGTCAGTTGGAGAATCTGTCAAAAACACGGCGACAGCAAATTTCTAAGCCCATTAGTATAATTGAATGTGGCTATAAAAACTGGTTTTTTATTGGGGATTGTGCTTTCCCATTGGGCAAGGAATTTGAATTCCCCGGAAAGGAATTAGTTTTTCCGTAAATATCCAATACCACAAAAAATAGATTTTTCCGTCTACTTTCCATCAGGTGGTTGTGGTCAGAATAGGAGACTATGCTTCAAGTTATTCAAGCAAATCTGCTACAAGTTGATAAATCGTACGAGTTTCTCCGGGAAAAGTCTAGAATTTGCACCAGAACCTCGGAAGAAAGAAAACTTAGGACTTTTAATAGTTATAGAATAGAAAGTGTAAGCGATTGCTATGAAAAAACGGGCTTTTCTCACACTGGCAACGGTGAGATGTAATAATTATAACAGCTTTTAAAAATTTCCTCCTGTCCGTTTAGCTTCAACTTCCAGACTGTATGGTAAAGCAACGTAACTAGTTGCCTCATATTTATCCCTGAAAATTTCGTCACCATACATCTCTTTTGAACAAAATTGCCTTTTTATTTTTACCAAGAAAAGCTCAGCCAATAGGAACATCTCCTTATGTTTCTTTTTTTGATGTATTCAAATGAGCAATGTTAACGAAGAATTCATTATGAATTGATTATATTAGTTAAATTAATGTAGTTGAAGTGCCGACGAAGACAGGTTGGAGGTATTTGTGTTGAAAGATGCATGACTATCTTTATAAAGAAGAGGCTGTTCGATCTAGAGGTCAAAGCTTTAAGGTTACAATGGTCTTCTTTGTAAAGCCAAATCATGCTCTTTACTCAATGATATGCCAATTCAATTTTTTATTCAATTTTGCAACAAATTTTAGTCAAAAATTTAGTTTTCCAAACTAATGGGGATTATACCTAACAAATCAATAAAAGACAAGTAATTGACGAAGCCAACACTCAGTAAATAGACTATCCACATTCTATTCTAGACACTTTTGTTACCACAATTTGTCTTCAATCCATTATTATTTGTCAGCAATCTATTTAATTAATTAGTGTGCGGAAATTTGCCCCTTGTTGTACGGGTGACGGATAACAAAATAATATTCTATGGGATATAAATGAAATGTTAAAACACACACATTTTTATTTTTCTCTCTCCCGTCTGAAAAACGTAGTTATTACCCGCTTATCCTTTTTAGCACACGATATCTTTTTATCAAACATCTATATAAACTAGCAAAGAATAGCTATTCAATTATAAATCTATTGTTTAATATCAATTTACAAAACTTTTTAAAACTAAATTCACTAATGAGTACTTTTATTTTAGGAGCAACTGGATTAGTTGGGTCACAAATCGTTAAAGCTGCTGAATCATCCCCAGCAATCAAATCAATTACCACATTAACAAGAAGAACCCCTGACTTTGCTAATTCTTCTTCAAAGTTGAAAACTTTGGAAGAGTCAGATTCATCAAAATGGTCAGAAATAATTAAATCCCAAGCAGTCAGTAGTGATGTGTATCTCTCGGCATTTGGTACCACCCGTGCTAAAGCAGGATCAGCAGAGAATTTCAAGAAAATTGACTATGGTATCAATTATCTGTCAGCCAAAGCTGCCAAAGAGAATGGATCCAAAGTATGTGTTTTAGTCAGCTCAATGGGTGCCAATGCTTCGTCCCCATTTCTTTATATGAAAACAAAAGGTGAATTAGAGGATGATATTATTAAATTAGGGTTTGACCACACCGTGATTTTGAGACCAGGTGCATTACTCGGAGAACGTAAGGAATCTCATGGACTTGGAAACTCAATTGCTCAAACCATTGGTAATTGGACAAAGGGGACTTGGCTCCAAGGATTATTGAAGCCAATTGATGCCAGTGATGTTGGTAAAGTCGCTATTGATTTTGCTCAAAAGGGTATTAATGGAGAATTGAAAGATAAGGTTATTATTGTTGGTGGAGATGACTTGGTTAAATTGGCCAATAGTTTGAATTAAGTGTATAGGAGCGTTAATGTATGATTTTTGTTATTATGATTTGCTGATCATATAGATTAGTTTCCAAATAGGAAGTTTTGCGAAACGGAGTTAAAATACACTTACGAGCTCTTTTACATTTCTGTTTTTTTTTTTTGTTTTTTAATTTATCGTTTAACATTGTTGGTATAAATTGACGAACGAACCACCAAGCCACTACAGTTTTTTGCCTCACATTCTTTTCCTTACTTTATAAGAAGAAGAGAAACACTCAACGAAAATGTCATCATCTATCGAGGAAGTCAAAGCAACAATCAAGTCAGTTAAACTAACTGACAGTCAAGCTGAGAAGCTTTCGAAATTGATTGATTCTCTCCCTAAAATTTTATCGGGTTTAGACAACCCTGAATACGACGAGATTTTTGGCTATAGAATTAACACAAAGGATAAGCCGTATGTTGATGAATCTATACGTAATGAAATATTATTGAAGTTTTTAGCGGCTGATGATTATAATTTGGAATTACTGGAAAAACGTCTTATTGATTCGTTGAATTGGAGAAACGAATTTCAACCTTTGAGTGCCGCATTCGAAGAAACTTTTGACAAAGAATTGAATGAATTGGGCGTTATTACAAACTTCCCCAATTCAAATTTAAATTACTACATGGAATTTGTATGGTAATTTGAAGAACCCGAAAAAGATTTTTGAAAAATTTGGGGCTAACAACAAGGTATCAAAGTTACCAGGAAGTCAATTTTTAAGATGGAGGGTTGGATTAATGGAAAAGTCTTTACAATTGATTGACTTTACATCAACCACAGATAACAGAATTGCCCAGGTTCACGATTACAACAATGTATCAATGTTCAAAATTGATCCTGGAATGAAGAAAGCTACAAAGGAAATTATTACCATCTTTGGCGCCAATTATCCTGAACTATTATCTACCAAGTTTTTCATCAACGTGCCCTTGATTATGGGTTGGGTATTCACTTTTTTCAAAACTATTAGAGTTATAACTGAAGCAACATTGAAAAAGTTTCAAGTGTTAAACCACGGCAACTTGCTGGAATCATTTAATCCAGATGAATTGCCTAAAGTTTATGGCGGGAAAGTTGAAAAGAGCTTGTTTGATATTGATGTGTCAGATGATATCAAGTTGAGTGAATACGGAGAAGTGATATTGAAGAAAGTAGGTGATGAAGAAATTAACCATATTAATGATGACGTAGAGTAAGTTTTCTGTTTGCTTGTTGAGATATAATAATTAGAAAATACATAGTTTTTGTATTGAGAATAGATATTACATAAATTCATATGATTTTTTTGATAACAGCGAAATTCATTATAGCAGGACTCGAGCCACTATCAAAACAAGTTCATCTGATTACTCTATTGTAATCTCCAAATAAAGGCTAAACTTTAAATTATGTGGTATAGATCAGAATTATTATTAAATATGGTAGCACAGCAACCATTTTTTCAAGATTGCATCTCTTCTCAAGTCTCACACAATCAAGCGAAGAGTAAGAAAAAAAAAATTGGAAAAAAACAACAACCATACAACAAGCATTGACTGGTTGTCCAATACACTATACTTAGACCCTTATACACATTATGGCACCTTCATATAAATCCAGCGAATACATTGATGATTCTGATTCTGAATTATCTGCTGAGGAAAGAGAATATGAACCACCAAAGAATTTTCAAAAAGTTACTCCAGAATCCAAAGAGTTCTCATCAAATTTGAAAGGAAAAGAAGTTTGGTTGATAAAAACTCCCAAAGGTTTCCCATTAACAGATTTGAAGAAATTGCCAATATCTTTTAGTGGTAAAAGTGCCGAATCATTCAAAGTCAACAACTTATCATACCAAGTCACCGAAGATCTTGGAGCATCTGCCAGTGACACAAATAATAAACATACCATATTTTCACTGAAAAAAAGAAGTTTCAGACCACTAGGAGAGAAGATCTCACGATTCTACAGTATCCATGAAGTTGTCGATATTCCTGAGATTCAGCTTGACAAAGTGGTGGTACCTAGACAGAATGTTCCTAAAATAAAGAAACTAAGAATGAGACATTTCCCTACTGGTTATGGGGCGGAAGATTACCAGTTCGATAAAGAAGAAGAAGAGGAGGAGGAGGAAGAGTCAGAAAATGACGATGTTGAAGCAGGCAAAGTTTTGAAAAAGGCAAAGGTAGAAGAAAAAGAAGAGAAGGAAGTCAAACACAAGAAAGACAAAAAGGAAAAGAAAGACAAGAAGGATAAAAAAGACAAGAAGGACAAAAAGGATAAAAAGAAGTCTAAAAAGGAAAAAGCTTAACTTTTCTGTATCGTTCTATAGAATATATAAACTAGCATTTTACTGTAATCTATTTCAAGCAATGTTCAACGGAAGTTTGTATTACCAAAGTATTTAGTTCTTTTATGAAAGATGCCAATAGATAATAAGACTTACTCATAACTGTGAAAACCTCTTAGACTAAAACAGAATCAGAATTAACTATAATGTTTTATAGTTATTATCTTTGACGGAGAAGATTCAGTCTTAACTGTCAGTTTTTAGTACTTGCAATCCCATATTGGAGAAAGGGACCAGTATAATTTTTTGCATATATACACTACCAAATGCACTACATACCATCTCTTCATCCTGAAAAAATTAGAAATCAGATATTTTGGTGATGCATGGTTTCAAACAAGGGACATTACTATCAATATGGGAGCATCTACATCGAAACAAGGAGGCAGAAAATTAGCCAAATCAGTCTCTGAAAGCGCAGCGAAAACCATTAATAGAACATCCAATGTAAATCAATTGCCACTGCAAAATTTGCGAGATAAATTTGAACAACAACATAAAGACAATCTGGTTTCTCAAGGTGATGAAAAATCCCATCAAGATGAAATAAGTCAGCATTCGTTCCGACCAGATTCAACTACCAAGTTTGATCCCAAGTTTTTACGGAAAAAATTAAATAATGAAACAACTTCAGCTTTTGAAGGTAAAGATGGCGGAGACCCACATGAACAAGGAACATCAACATATGATAAGAGCTTTATAGACTCAGTATCGAAATTAGGAACTCAAATCAAGACCATTGAGTTTGATCCTTACAAAGATAAGAATGCGTTGCCCTTAAGACAGTTGCGTTCACGAAAGAAACTATACGATTTAGGAGAACAAGAATTAAAAGATTTAATGGAACCGACTAGTCTGGGAAACGAGGTTGAAAAGACAATGGTCCATCCTCAGACATTAAGTGCCATATTGCGAGATTTAGATGATCCACGTGTGGATAACAAGGAAATCCATAAAGACTATCAATTGGAACCAGATTTCTTGAAAAAATTAGGTACTAGTATACGACTTCCGAAAACAACAGTGGTAATAGAAGAAGTTGTGAAAAAGGATGAAGTTGGCCATAAAAAAGTGGTTCCACGGAAACGCCATGAAGAAGCTGAAATAATCGAGGACGACCATGGGTTGGAAAAGGATCAATATGATAAATTAAAAAAAAGATTGAGTTTGGATGATTGATTTAAGTTATTTCTTGTACTTGTATATAGAATTTATGTGTGATTAGGGTACATTTATAATGTATTTATTTATTTATTCAGTGGTATAGTTCTAATGTTATTGGTTCCTTTCGTCCCCACAAATGAGATTTCGCAGGGAGATTAATGCGAACTTCGACTTTTGACTCCACTATTTTTTCGTCTTGCTCCACAGTATCTTATCAACCTTTGACAATCACAATTGTTTCAAAGATATCTCTACTTCCATTTTTACTCAATTGAAAACTGCCATCTGATATGTCTATTACCAAGTCATTGTCATCCAAAGAGGTCATCTCAATCTTATCCAAGTTCACTCCATGCGACGTGTCTGATTCATTAAATAAACATGGCATTGCCAATGGAGGTTTTATCCCCAACTTAACTAACCAATCACCAGTTTTAAACACGGCATCCTCTGTTGGGAAAGCCTACACAGTCTTGTATGCTCCTAAGTCTGACCCTAGACCTGCAGTTAAACAAGCCTACATAGACCAAGTCCCAGAAGATTCTATTGTTGTAATTGGCTTGCCATTGGAATTACAAACAGTGAATGCTCCTTATGTCAAGGTTAACAATGCCTTGTACGGAGGGTTGATGTCAACTAGAGCCCAATACCGTAAAGCAAACGGATCAGTTATATTGGGCAGAATTAGAGATCTAGACGAGCACAACGAGTTAGGATACCCTGTTTGGTCATATGGTGTTGGAACCAGTGCTCCTGGTCCATTGGTGAAAGTAGTTGGCATAAATGTTCCATTAGAAGTAAAAGTTGCAAGTTTAGACAAAGATAGTGAGGTTTTAACTATAAATGCTGGCGATTATATTATTGCTGACAAGAATGGGGTAGTCAAATTAGAAGATAATGAACAATTGAATAGTGTATTAGATTATATTCCCAAGAGAGTTGATGCTGATATCAAGGTTAGTGAAGATATCAAAAACGGGAAACCTGCTGCTGAATCACAAAAGTTGTGGCGAAGCAAAATATAAAACAATCCATAGATATATAGTTTTGTTTAGAATTCTTAAAACCAGTTATTCTTAAATGTCATTATGGACGTGCTCAAACTGTAATTGATACTAACTATTCACACAATTCATAATTTTAAACAAGACAGTGATTGCCCCGTTATTAATTGTATAGTCATTTTTTTCTTGTTGTTGTTTGGTGTCGCCAATTTTACTCTCGATCAACTTAGAAACCAAAAGTTTTCCGTTACAAAACAATTTTGTTCTCACCAAGAAGTTAAATTCCTCCTCCTCCTCCTTAACTTCCCGTTTGTTGAAAATCACTTTTCATATACCCACTTTACCCCCTCAATCTTGTTGTTTTCTTGACTAACGAAATCCATCAATCAACGTATTATTCAGACAATTTCTCCAGGTATGCCCCTTAATCTCCTTTTACACGAAGACAATCATCAGAAACGACCAATGATAGTTTTAGATAGCGCCTACGACGAGCTACGTTTCAGTATCATCGGTAATAAAGACTTAAAGTACAAATTAGTTGGTAATGTCCAATTCATAAAACAGCTCACCACAGATTTTGAACATCTTATCAATCAACTCACTGAAGCAACCAATGTTTCATTAGAGGACACTAGTTATTTACTCGAAAATTTGGAGAAACTTGCCGTGATCACCAATATTTTATGTTTATTTAGTATTGAAGTCGACAACAAAAAAGACGAAAACATTGCTGAATGCCTTTCAACAATGAAACTAGTATTGAACCCAATAATTAGGCTATTAAATTATTTCATCCAATCTTTTGTTCCTGCTTTATATAGGCACAAAGAAAATCCATCGTATTTAGATATTCAAAGCAAATTTGAGAGTGTCATAGGCTATGCTTTGGAAATCTTAATGGGATTAGCAAATATCAAAGATCACGGTTTGGACACAAAGATGTTATGGAGATTTATAATTTCATTGTTGATAGTAACTGATGATAACCACGAACAATTGTGTTTTATTAGCTCATCAATATTGATTAAACTGTTGAAGTTAGTGCCGTTATTATTAGGATCAACTTGCAGAGTAACCAATGATTCACTTGAGACGTTATTGACTGCGTTATTGAATCGTTTATCGAAGAAATGTGATACAATTATAAACACCCACATAACTGTCTTATTCCCGTCCTCAAGTGATCAAATACTACACCAAATGGCATTCGAAGATTCTTGTTTGCCCAATATCGATTTAAATAAATCCATTCTTGAGAAAACAGTTGACTCACAACTATTGTTAGAGTTTATAACTTGTACAGCTCAAATTTTGAGTTTTATGAAATCCAATGACTATGATATTTTAACGGCATTCCAAAGCAATTATGTTAAGTCTCCAGATGAAGATAAGACTAGTAAAAAGAAAAGGAAAACTTCGTTTTCAAACAAAACAAGGGAGTTCGCTTTTAATGTAGTGGCTTCGCCAACTCCCGTGATAGTGTTGTCTGTTAATGTGTACTTAGCTTTATTGCTTTTGGTAAAGTACGATAACTGGGCATTGAATCTAGCTTCATTAAATTTGATTGCATTTTATTTAAAAAATTTGAAACCTTCACAAGATGGAGACAAAGCCTTGATCTTTAGAAGTTATAAGAAATTATTCCCCCGAATTATTTCAATGCTAGAATTGAAAAATGATTATACTGGATGCATGAACAAAAAAACGAAAAATCCAACTTCATCTGCTTCTGGTTTAAATTCAATGGCCTCTTTTGCAAATAAAATCAAGTCATTAAATCAGACGGAATTCAGATTACACGATTATCAGATACCAATG
>OKCY01000078.1_pt1 | contig 13464 bp, 7 predicted proteins | sample 1613071 | NCBI WGS metagenome assembly OKCY01 (sample SAMN04436834, study PRJEB24849) | human gut metagenome | biome: human gut; feature: NICU; material: stool | host: Homo sapiens | place: USA: Saint Louis, MO | collected 2011-07-12 | reverse complement strand
GTAATTGGTACGCTAACTATATATACTGTAACAAGGCCAGAATGAATTGTGCATTGGCCTTTCCAACCATACGCTTTCAATCGATCTAGAATCACAAAAGTTTTGAATGTTTGATGTCATGTCTTAGGCGGTAAACAAATATCACCAATACCAATAAAATCAATACCAACGGGAATAAAATCCATTTCAACAACTTGTCAATGACATTGCCCACCTTAGATGCTTCTCCTTGTGTGTCTTGTCGAGTCTTTTCATATTGGTAGGCAATTTCCTTATGGTTGTTCATTAATAGATCAACTTTTCTGCTTAGCTCCTCCATTCCATAATGTTGTTCTCGAACTTCACCAATGACTTTTTGATTTAATTGTGCTATTGAATCCAACATTTGTGAGTACTGTTTGACTAAAACGTTTTGTAAGTCAACTACTGCTTGCTTTGTGTCTGTAACTGTTGATTTCAATTCAGCAAACACGTTGTTCAATCCTGTTATTTCTTTGTTAATTGAAAGTATTTGCGAGTCGTCTTCTCCCCCGTTAAGCCCAGTTAACGAGACCTCTAAATAGTTCAACTTAGAAAGGATCAAGTCTAACTGGCTGTTGGTGTTTGAATCTTGATTCTTCAAGTTTTGTCTTTCTGAATCTATAGCTTCCTTTCTCAATCTTTGTACTCTTTCCATTAACGATTCACGGATGTGGTTTGGTTTGACCTGGTTATCGTTCTTTACTTCCGTTTCAACATCAATTTTGATTTCATCACCAATTATTAACCCATGGTCATCAATGGCATCTGCAGTTAATAGTTCCCATGTTTTCAAGGATAAGATCTCAAATTTCTCATTTGATTGTTGGTTTATTTTGGATGTAATTCCCAATTTGAGTTCTTGGAATGGAATAGAGATTTGATTCGTTTTGAAACATAAATTATTATCCAACTGAATCTTGAACCATGAGTTAGCGTCATAAGAAATTCTTAATGTGAAAGGTACATCAGAGTCCAAATATTGAAATTTACAAGTTCCCAATACATGACTAGCATCATGAATGATATTTTGCAGTCCATCATTGTTATAAAGTTTTACTCCTGGAATCTGGCCTTCGTTATTTATACTGGTCTCAAATCCATCAAAACTATCAAAAGGCAAATTGTTGTTATCTTCATTGAGTAGCCATACGTTTAAACTGTTGTCTTCATATTTTCTATCCTCTTTTGTTCCTGTTGATCTGAAGATCAATTCGATAGTCCATGGCTTATTGAGAGTGGGGATCTTGTATTTCCCCCAGATTGAACCTAACTCTCCTAATAATAGTCTACCGTTGTCAAATTGAATATTATTGGAAATGTCAAAGTTGTTGATGTCTTCTTTAGATTCTATGGACAACAAATTTGGTAATGAATAGTGTGGGTTGGGCAGCAATTGAGATGATATTTTGGGGATGTTTGGAACAACTGCCAAAGCCACATGGATCAATAGCAATATATGGTACAACATTGTTCTCAGCCCTTATTGGATCAATATAAAATGAGATCAAAGTGAATAGATTTCATGTTCATTTTTTTTTCCGTAATAGCGCAATGTGTGGCCAAGAAGTTTTGACATTGTCAGAGAGGGAAAATACAAATTCCTGCACCTTCAAACGTTTGTTATTTTTCTTCTATTTTTTTTCATTCAGAGAAAAAAAAAAATAAAAACTCTGACCCTGAAACACATTACGTCAGCATGGATTAAAAGTAGGAAGGAAAGAAATAACTACGGGTAAGACTTCTATTAGTTTAAAATTAATATGCTAGGTATTATACACAACAGTATCCACCATCTACTCTGATATCTGAACCATTTGTGAACGAAGATGCGTCACTGGCCAAATAAAGGTATGCTCCGACTAGTTCATCGGTTTCAGCTTCTCTTCCCATCGGAGTTAAACCCCACCATTTTGCCCTTTGTGGTTTTGGTATTGGTTCCGATAATAGGGTGTTTGTATAACCAGGGGATACAGAATTGACTCTAGCAAAACCAGCAAATTCAACAGCCAAACCCTTAGCCATGTGCATTACAGCGGCCTTGGCGGAGTTATAACATGTTTGATAGTTTGGTACATTGTTAATATGGGCAGACATTGATGCAGTGATAATAAAGGATCCGCTGCCATTTCTTTTGAAGATTTCTCCAGCATATTTAGCACAGTAGAAGACACCGTTCACGTTTACATCAAAAACACGTCTCCAATTTTCTGGGGTTGAGTCTTCATTCAAAATGGATCCAGTATACCATGCAATCCCTGCATTGGCAACAAACACGTCGATGGTACCAAACTCTTCGTCAATTTCACTAATTACTTGTTGGACTTGTTGAGAATTTGTGACATCGATTTGGAAAAACTTGGACTTGACTCCATACGCTGATGATAATCTTTTGGTCAACCCATTGTCAGATGATGCATGGTCTAATATGATAACATGACCTCCAGCTTGTGCATAACCTTCAGCAATAGCACTTCCAATAGCACCTGCTCCACCAGTAATGACTGTGACTTTGTCTTTAAGTGAGAACCTTTCAACAATATTCGGAGATAAATTGAATGGCTTGGTTGGAACGATGATATTTGGGTCTGATTCTGGTTTGATAAAGGAGGTGAAAGTCATGACAGAATAATTAAGAATGGCAAATTATTGAACTATATTAATGGAAAAGAAGAAGGAAATTCATGTTCTGCATCAGATAGGAAAGAACAGGTATATATATACTATTTCTGTTCCATTACTTTTATTATTTTTGTTTTTATGAAGCATACAAAAGTCATACTAATCACCTAGTTCTATTCTACCGAAGCTTGAAGAAAACAATCAAAATAAAAGAAATTTCTTTTTTGCTGTCTTGTATAATACTAAATAAAGTATGACAGGAAAAAGGGTTATTTCACCGATTCTGTATGTCTGCTATGTTTATTTCGTCAGTCTTTGATCTTGCTCGGAAGAACTGCACGGGTTTTCGGTAAAACTGCACTTCTATGCAGTATTTTTTGTTGCGTACAAGTATGGCAACAACCAAGCAGATGATAACACTTGAAACGATTGACACTATGCAATCAGAGATCGATAATGGCATATGCAATTGCGATAACCAGATGACGTAGATTAAGTTTCATAGTAATTTATCCGTGCGTCCTTTGAAATTACTGATGGTGGTAATTCTGTCATCACATACACCAAGAAGCAACCGCCATAAAATTACCTCAAAAAGAACAACTCCCAAATACACTATAATTAGAAGACAAGAGTAAGTCAAGAAAAGTGTAGTAAAATGCAAACAACATGTAAGCCTAGAGATTAATTGATGAGGAGAAGTTGTAAAGCTGTAGTAAATTTTACAGAAAATGTAAATGACTCCATTTTGATGACATTTGGTCCACCTAATCGATTTTCACTAAGTTTGAACGCTTGAGTTTTTACTTACATTAGAATTTACTTATTGAAAACACATAGGATAGTTTTCAACTTTGTGATCTGGAGCTAAATTTACGCATATCACTGGAACACTTTGTGTGGAACACTTTTATAAGTTTTTTGATCATTTTTTGCAACTAAAAAATTAAACGACTAATCAATAACACAATAATGGAAAAAACAAAACCAAAACACGAGGTTCTATGTCTTTATAATCTTCAATGTTCTATATTCCCCTCGCTTTGTAATTTTGAAGCCAAACGTATACAATATCTACACAGCCTTAGCACTAACTGATGTACGTGATACATTTTGTATTGTGGGTGTTGCAGAAAATTGCTGTCACTTGATTTGCATTCTTCTATTTTCTTCTTTTTCGCCTCCTTTGGATTTCTATATATAAGCCACAATTTATCATCTCCGAATACTAATTTTCTTTTTTTTCATTCTTTGTCTTCATATATATATATACCGTTAATTCCAATCCTATTATAACAAGTCGTCATTGTTTTATTTTTTACTATCAATACTTCTTAAATGGGATATAGTCTATCTGCTTTAGTTTCTACCAATCCATCGGCGCTTTCTTATTTTGACATATCATTTTTAACCTTCGAAGCAGTACTAGAAGTTGTTATAATATGTTGTGCTGGGTTCGTTGCCGCTAAAACCGGTCTATTAACCACTCAAGGACAGAAAACTTTATCGTCCTTAAATGTTGATTTGTTTACTCCATGTTTAATATTTACCAAACTTGCACCAAACTTGTCATTTAGCAAATTAGTCGAAATCATTATTATACCGATTTTTTATGCTGTGTCCACAGGAGTATCTTATTGGAGTTCCCGAATTGTTAGCAAGGCTTTGAGCTTGAATAGCCCTGAGACAGATTTTGTCACTGCCATGGCTGTTTTTGGTAATTCAAACTCGTTGCCTGTGAGTTTAGTTTTAACATTGAGTTACACCCTTCCCGACTTGTTATGGGACGATGTGGAGGACGACAACACCGATAAAGTTGCTGGTAGAGGGATATTGTATTTATTGATTTTCCAGCAATTGGGACAAATATTGCGTTGGTCCTGGGGGTTCAATACATTGTTAAGAAAACGTTCACAATTGGAGTTGAACACATACCACACCAAACATGGCAAAATTGTTTTGCACGAAAATTGTCGTTTGATTGATGGTGAAGATGAGCAGTTTTTGTACATGGATTCAAATCAACAACAAGAAGAACAACAGACGGAAACGACAAGGGAAATTTCATTGTCAGAAGATGAAGACAACATCAACAGCAAACCACTTACTGCATATATTTGCCAACTTCCCGGAGTCAAGCAGTTTTTGTCATTTATGAACCCACCTCTTTACGCTATGTTGGTAGCAATTATAGTTGCATCGATACCATATTTGAAGAATTTGATTTTCGACAGTGAACAAAACTCCATCGTTTACAACACATTCACTAAGGCAATCACTACTTTAGGGGGTGTTTCCATTCCCTTAATTTTAATTGTTTTGGGATCAAACTTGTATCCCTCAAACGATATTCCACCACCATCAAAACACTACAACAGAATACTATTTGGGTCATTGTTATCCAGAATGATCTTGCCCAGTGCGGTGTTATTGCCAATAATAGCCTTGTGTGTCAAGTACATCAAGGCATCAATATTGGATGACCCAATTTTCTTAATTGTTGCGTTCATATTGACGGTTAGTCCTCCAGCCATACAGTTGTCGCAAATCACTCAGCTCAACAATGTTTACCAGAAAGAAATGAGCGGTGTTCTATTTTGGGGGTATGTTGTTTTGGTTGTGCCAACTACGATCGCGATTGTTGTTTGTTCCTTGAAGGTTTTGGAGTGGGCAAAGTAATGGTGTTTATAGTTCATGTATGTGGATTATCACAATATACACAAGTTTAGGTTATAATAGTCTGTATAATATTCGTATATTCAAAACTACTTTGGTCAACAATTGTAGAAATATTTGAAACCAACAAACAGTCTATGCGGTACTGGCACACAATGCTGCACCAACGCCTGACCCATCTTTGGCGATCTTCAAATGAATCTTTTTATTGGTGCCCTTCAAAGGATTGATTTTTTCAATTGACTCCAACACTGCTTGTCTGAATCCTGGATAAAATTCAATCACAGAACCATCACAACCAACCTCAAAGTCTCTATCATCATCCTTATATTGATCTTTCACTTTTTTGGCTATAGCTGCAATTGGGATCGCAGACAAATGGGCAGCTCTCTGAGAAATAGCTCTTGTCAAACGTTGAATAACCTCACGTTCCTCCTTGTTGGTTTCCAATCTGAGAACATTTTGGAGAATAAGACCTGACGTTTTCAAATCAGTGGAGTCATCAATCTGGAGATAAGACAACACTTCAGCATCCAACAACCATGGCTCTTCAATTCTGTGTGGCAAAGATCCGCCTCTTGCCTTGTACAACTCTTGGAAAATCAATCCCTTTTTAAATAAATGAATTAAAGCAACCCTCAAAATCTCTCCCAAAAACATTCCACTGATTCTCTTTTCAAACAAGTGATAACCAGGGTTAGCGGTTTCGGAATCGACAATTTCATCAAACTCAGTGGAAGGCAAGATCTTTAAGCCGTTGTCAAATGAACCCCATTCTGTGTTGATGACCATACCTTGGCTTTTGCCAGTCGAACTGGATAATTTGGGAATTTTTGACTCGAAATAAGCACCATTTGTTCCTGTACCAAAAATACAGCCGATGATTGTGTTTCTGTTTGTATTTGCTGAGTCATTGGAGTAAGCAGCAGTAAGCAAAGTACCAACAGTATCGTTTGCAATTGCGACAACTTTGACATTGACTTCCAAGATAGTCAAATTTGCTTGTAATAACTCAACAACGTCACGGTCAACAGTATCAGGGATATCAAAACCTTTGGTCCATCTGATTAATGTTCCACGATTCAATGCAGTTTGATTAACAGGGAAAGAGAAAGTGAAACCCAACTTGAGGGGCTCGGTGTTTTTCGCAGTGCAGGCTTCCGAATGGTTTTCAAGTAAGAAAGATTGGACTTTCTTTGCCAAAAAACCAAATAAATCATTGGACTTTTCTGCTTTCATCAAATCCACAGGGATTCGATACTTGCTTTGTTTCATGGAAAATGTGTGGTCACCTTTCAAGTCAATTGAACAAACTCTGAAATTAGTCCCACCTAAATCAGCTGCCAAATATAACCCTACTTCTTTCCCAGTTGGAATTGAGGTAACATAGGTTGGAATCATAGGCATGACATCTTTTGAAGGTTTTGGTGATTCCAAACCAACATTCATTGATTCAATGAAATACTCAGTTGCCTTGACTAAAAAATCATCTTTAATTTCAAATGATTTTTCAATTGAGCTGACAATTTCTTCTAATTTGGGTGAAAGTGACATGATGATGGAGAAATATAGATATTAATAGAGTTTAAAGTTTAACTTAAATGAACAAACAATAAAAGAAGTTTTGGGAAAGCAGTCTAAAAAAAAAGGAAAAGATTATGGAAACGTAATTTATAACAAACAAGGGGGTTCGGACTCACACCACGAGACGACTACAACAATCAGAAGGAGAACGAGAATGTGGAAAAAATATTCGGAAAATCAGGAAGATTGCTACTTCGTCCCCTCCCTTCCCCCAGTTAATTTGGTTGTGTACTCTCTAAAAATTCTCGTTCCCCCAGTCACCCCATTTTCTCGGCCCCCGAAAAATTCTATTGTGGACGGAAGACAAAGCCCCAAAAATTAACACAAAATCTATGCTAACAAATTTGTTGATCTTATGGTTGTCAAATAGAAACATCTCACATTGCCCTTGGTTGCCGACGTTTCCTAATGAAAGAATACAGGTATATATATATATATATAATGAACCACCCGGATGCATCGATTAGTCAAAGTTCACAATAAATAGTTATTATTAGTTTTTCCGGTAAAGCAGTATTCTATTTCATAGATTGTAGTTGGTGTTATTTTTGCACTGATCACTCGTGGTAAGTGAAACGCTTCACGTGACTGGATTCTCTCATTCTCCTTCTACAGTGCTGTCAATACTGAATTATAAAGACTCTGTATGTTAATTCAAGTTGATGCAAATTACTGTTTTCTGCTTATTGTTTTCTTTTTTAAGTTTTTGTTTGGTATAAATAATGACATGAATGATTCAAACTTTGTTTGCTTTCATCCTTTCTTCTTTACTTATAAACCACTTGGTAAAAATCAAATAAATGTATGGAAGATCAAGAGGCTATGGTGGTTATCGTAGTGGATATGGCTCATCACCATATGAGTATGGCTCATCGTCGTCTTATGGAAGAGCTGGGTCAAGCAGCAATAAGTACAATAAACAGACCTACCCCAAATCACTGCAGCAACAACAACAGCAAGGAGCTCCAACATACAAACAAACAAGCTATAAACCACAGTATGCTAAACAAACATATTCGCAAACTCCAAGTTCACAACAATATGCACAAGCAGACAGAGGAAAGAGCAAGAACTACAAGCCAACCACTCCATCTAATCAATATAAGAAAAAGACTGTCAACAAAACTGTCAACGTCAACCAACAACCAAGAAGAAGTAGATGGGGATTAGGTGGATTTAGAAGTATGTGGCACATTCCGATGATATTTATGTTTTGGCGTGGATTTTCAAGAAATCGTCACCAACCACAACCACAACCACAACCTCAACCCCAACAGAACGAGCCAGTCAATATCGCCAATATTAATTATCCTTCTTCCCCTGAGAATACTACTGCTCCTGTTCAACATTCTCAACCGGGCACCGGCAATACAGAAGAGAGTTTACCAAGGTCTTCACAAATCATCAAACCCGAACAGGATGAAACCCAATCAGTTTCATCATACCATAGTGCTGAAGAAGAGAAGAAGGTTGACTCGTATGACAACAATAAGGTTCCACAAGTACCCACACAGGACTAAGAGCACGTGGTTTCTAAGTAATTTACATAAGGTTGTATTGTATTCATTTCGTGTTTAGCGTTTAAAACTAACTACAAGGTTTGCCTGGGAAATATAGTTTGAAATATAATTGCTGTATCAACTCATCTATATATGCTTTCCCGAGAAAAACAATCACCTCTACTACTGATATTGTTATTGTATTATGCAACACGATCACTTATTGTTTAAAAAGAATCTTCTCTTAACCCTCCCTCCCCGCTCTCTCTCTCTCGCCCCTTCCACAGAAAAAAAAATTAGGTAACTCCACATTAATGTAATTACATAATATTACGTCAACCATATAATTCTTAACAATTAGACAATATTACATAGGATTTACATATTATTAATTCTGAATAATTTATTGGAACAAACCATAAACCGGAATGCTCCATTATACATCTTGCACAAACCCAGACCACGTGAAATTCTGGTATAATTATACCAGGCTAATCGGATATAAAAAAACGACTCTCATAGATAAAGAAACAAGCTTTGTGAGTCTTGATCAAGCTTAATACTTCTTCCACACACGGAGTTAACCAATATACATGTAAGTTGTGATACTAGGTACCAACCCCCTCCCCCTTTGACTCCACCTCTAGAATTACAACATGATCTTAAATTTTGAAACACAGGCAGTCACAGTGTATCAAAAAAATAAATAATAAAAAAAAAAACTGTATATAAAAGAGGACTACTTTCCTTTCCTTATAATTATTCAAACTTATCAAATTTGACTCCATAAATTCAACAATCGCAATGTTAGAAGAAATCTCTTTTGAGTCTTGGTACCTCTATTTAATTATTTGTGGAGTATTGTACTTTTGTACAAACTATCTTTATATTCAGTATTTGAATAAGAAATTGGGAGCAAAACTGCCTGGCAGTTGCAAATCGGATGGTTGTTTTGGATTTAGAAGTGGCTTTGAAATGCTCAAGGCTAAAAAAATTGGTCGACAAGTTGATTTATTACATGAAAGATTCAATGATTTATCTAACCCAGAAGTGAATGATACTTTTACGTCATATAATTTTGGATTCCCCATGATTATCACCAAAGATCCTGAAAATATCAAAGCATTATTGGCAACTCAATTTAATGATTTCTCGTTAGGTAGAAGATATGATTTCTTTAAACCGTTATTGGGAAAGGGGATTTTCACATTGGATGGCGAAGGATGGAAACATAGTAGATCGATGTTAAGACCACAATTTGCACGTGAACAAATTGCTCATGTTAAAGCATTAGAACCACATTTTCAATTATTGAAGAAACATATCACTAAAAACAAGGGCCAATTTTTCGATATTCAAGAATTATTTTTCCGGTTCACGGTTGATTCTGCTACTGAATTTTTGTTTGGTGAATCCGTGTCATCATTGAAAGATGAATCCATTGGATATAATCAAGACGAATTTGATTTTGCTGGCCGTAAAGATTTCCCTGAAGCATTTAATAAGTCACAAATTTATTTATCTACGAGATCATTATTGCAAAACTTATACTGGTTGGTTAACCCAAAGGATTTCCAGAATTGTAATGCTATTGTTCATAAGTTTAGTGATTATTACGTCAATAAAGCTCTTAATGCAACACCAGAAGAATTGGAAAAGAACAGCGGATATGTGTTTTTATACGAATTGGTGAAACAAACTCGTGATCCACAAGTATTACGCGATCAAGCTTTAAATATTTTGTTGGCTGGTAGAGACACCACTGCAGGATTACTTTCCTTTGCCGTTTTTGAATTAGCTAGAAACCCTCAAGTTTGGAAAAAGTTGAGAGAAGAAATTATTGAGAGATATGCCGATGGCGTAACTGAGATTTCGTTTGAAACATTAAAGCAATGTGAATATCTCAAAGCAGTAATTAATGAAACTTTGAGGTTGTATCCCTCAGTTCCACGTAATGGTCGATTTGCTAATAAAAATACAACTTTGCCAAGAGGTGGTGGTCCTGATGGCATGTCTACAATCTTGATCAAACAAGGACCAGCTGTGATGTACACAACGTGATCCTAAGTATTATGGAAAAGATGCTGATGTTTTCCGTCCTGAAAGATGGTTTGAACCAGAAACTAGAAAATTGGGATGGGCATTCTTGCCATTCAATGGTGGCCCAAGAATATGTTTAGGACAACAATTTGCCTTGACAGAAGCATCTTATGTTTTGGTCAGGTTGGCTCAATGTTGTGAAAATTTGCAATTGACAGAAGGTATAGAATATCCTCCAGCTAAGTTGACTCATTTAACAATGTGTATGTTTGATGGTGTTCCTATTAAAGTTGATTAGTTTTGTGTTATTACTAATTGATACTATTTTTTTTTTGTAACATGTACTGATCCACAACCTCTGTAATTTAAACTCAACAGTTGTTAGTCCAACACTTATAAAAGGCAATTGAGAATATTATTGCCGGTTTGACTTGTGTTTGAATCTATTTCGTTAATCTCGCGTGCCCCAAATCAAACATTGTCGTAAATATCAAAACCCCCAGATTGTTCTTTACTTAATTGAGCGCAAAATATAATTTCGCATTGATCTCTAACCACACTATTATTTCAATCAAAATTGGTGCAAAAAACAAAGGGTTTTCATTTACAGGTATTAAGAATTCCCGTGGGTAGTTAACTTGACTATCTTTCTGAATAAAATACAATACTATTATTATCCAACTGTCAGAGTCAGTTACCATAATTGTGTCTGGTAGTTGACATTTTAACTCATATTATTATTGTCGTGACTATGTGACAACAAAAAAAAATAATGCTGCCTGTATATAACAACGGCTTACCAAATTGCTAAATTAGGATAAATAATAAACATAATTTGTGTGACAAAAAAAACAATAGTACATTGATAATAAATAATAATAACAACTCTTTGGTTTGAAAATGTAAATCACGAAGTTCATATCAACTTTTTTGGCTGGTTATTTCTAATTCTTTTATTTTTTAAATTGCTTTGTTTTTTTTGGGGAGTGTTTTCTTTAATAATTAGTTATCATCTTCATATGTACCAATCAATGACAGTTCCACCATTTAGACCCTATGGAGGAGATGACATACGAGTTGTGAGTGATCTCTCGAGATTTGATTATCAACCTGATCAAAAAATAAGGTCAAGAAACCCCACTCCACCAAGCACAATCAATGATAATGTTTCCTCCAGCAAATTAACATTAGATACTATAATCCCGTTATATTCTTCCAAAATAGATGAACGACCCAAATATAGTCCACTAAGGCAACAAGAAGATAGATCAACACAGTACCCATCACCTCCAATACAAGTAAAAGAAGAACCAACTATAACTATTCCTAAAAGAGAAAAGAAAAAAGTTCGATATTCAATTGGTGTACAAGTTCCTCAAGATAATGGTGGTATTCCCATGACAAAGAACCCAGCACCACCAGCACCACCAGCGCCACCACCTCCTCCTCCTCCACCAAAAGATATTGCTCCACGACTGATGCCATATCCTCAAGATATTAATAATGCCAATAACTTACCTCCCATGCCACAACCAACAAGTCAACTATATCCTCAACAACAGTTACCTCCATTACCGTATAAAGACAGTTCCAGTATAACGTCACCGCAAAAGCGATTAGAAAAGAAATTAATCAAACAAGTTATGAATCGTCCCGTAATTCAATTTAAAGCCGATAGATTTGGACAAAACTATGAAGGAGAATATTTCACCATCAGTGCCAATTTTGTTATATATGTATTTGAAGTTTGTTGTAGTGTTGTTGAGATTGTATTAAGTTCTATATTATTGCAACGAGATCAAGACATTGGTGTTGGATATTATCGATATTTTTTGGCCGATGGAATAATATCATTAATTGTTTCCCTTTTATTTGCGTTACAAGTGATTAATTATGAAATACGAAATGGGATATTTTATTGCTTGGTGAGCACTATTTGTAAATTTGTTTCATTTATATTTATAATTAGTCACATTTTTCCTCATAATACTTATGCCACTCATGAAATATGGCAAATGAGACGTGGAGTTGGTGCTATTATTATCATTTCCACGTTTTTATGGGTTACAAATATGACAATGTTTGTCACTACACTATATATATCGAGATTAGATTTACTTGAAGAATTAAATTTTGATTATAGTTAAGTAAATAAAACTAAATAGATATAGGGTTTAGTGACTACAAGTTTTTACTAACCAACTATTACAATTTCATTTGTATTGGCAATTTTTTTTTTTGCAGCATTAAACAAAAATGTTGGAATATCAAAAAATCCCAAAAAAAACTAATCATACCGACCAAATAATTTTAATTCAACAAAACACATGTAAACCGATATCTTAGCTACTTATATATTGCTATAAATATTACTTGACTATTCTTTTTCTTGTTAATCTTTTTTCAAAACTTGGAATGAAGTTATTCCATCATTAAACAATGAGATTTAATTACTTTACAATTCTTGTTTTGATCAATGCTTTGGTTCTTCCACCTGAATGGCCCAATATTGTTAAACCAACATTATTTTCACTTAAAGAAACAAAACTGAAACTATTAACATCCTTACAATCATTAATGCCCCAAAACATTCCTGATTATAATGTATCTATTTCCAGTTTTTCAGCAATTGATTCTATCAATAATAATGGTCCACAACAAAACCATATTGATTTACAAACAGACAATTCAGATACTTCCTTGATGTTTATTCCTCGAGAATTGATTAATCCCACCATGTTTAAAACCTTAGGTCTTGCTAATTTATTCTCCAACTGGCATGGTTTTGGTGATAATAGTAATGGGAAAACTTCATCAGATTTATTATCCAAGAGTCGTTGGTTAAATCTAACTGCTTTTGATCAATTATTAATACCAGAATCATTTAAAACATTTTTCATTTTTAATACATTAGGAACCACTACATCTACATCTACACCAACAATGATTTCACCATCTTCGACATCAACATTTTTGAGGAATCCAATTATATTTAAAAAATATGAGAAATCTAATAATATCAATA
>OKCY01000073.1_pt1 | contig 13766 bp, 10 predicted proteins | sample 1613071 | NCBI WGS metagenome assembly OKCY01 (sample SAMN04436834, study PRJEB24849) | human gut metagenome | biome: human gut; feature: NICU; material: stool | host: Homo sapiens | place: USA: Saint Louis, MO | collected 2011-07-12 | reverse complement strand
GGTATAACTGCTGTGCGTGCTTTTATTCCATATACCACTTGTTGTTGGATTTTTGTCTAGTGATTCAAAGTATTCTTCTTAATTACGTGCATCCAAAATAGATACCATTCAAATCTGATACACTATTAATTACCACATTTTCGATCGACAGTGTTAAAGGTGATTTATCGATTTCATCTGATAGTCTATGGTTGTTAGCAATTGGCAGAAAGGGATTCTTCACAACGAGAAGAGCTGTTCAAGGATCGTTGGTGTGGCGTGTATTTGGCCATACGCGTTTGTTTGTTGAATGGTGAGGATCACGTTCGGAATTAACTAATGACCCAACTTTTGTGTGTACTTTGCCAAGAGGCAAAAAAAAATCAAAATACCGATATCTGCGAAGCTTTAGTTGGATTTTTTTAGTATACAATTTCATATATAAACCACTACACATTTCCACAAATCTTTTTGGGTATTTCATCCCTTCTTTTTTTTCTTTTCCCATATCATTCAATAATTTTTTTTTACATTTTTTTTTAGGTTTTCTATACTATAGAATTAATCATTTACTAATCCAATCATATATCATTACACATACAATATGCAATACAAACTGAGTGGAGCTACATCGAAATTGTCTCAAGTTGAAATAATACCTGCTAAAACTGACGTTGGTGCTTTGGCTAATAGAATAAATCTTGAAACCAGATCTTTGCACGATAGAGCAGACAAGACAGTTACCTTAAAATTTGCCCTTGCTTTGAGAAATTACAAAGTTTATCGGCAAGGATTGCAAGCATTCTATCATGTATTTGCTAGTATTGAAAAGGCCTTGTACAGACAGCTTGAAAAGAAAGATGAATGGAGTGAAATGTTGGAGCAAGTTTGGAAACCGGAGATTGCTAGAGCTGGTAAAGCCGAGCAAGACTTGTTATTTTTCTACGATGACAACAAGGAAAAATTCATCAAACCTATTATGCCTGCACAAATTGAGTTTTGCAAACACATTTTGGAAGTTACTGAAGAAAAACCATACTTGTTGTTTGCCTACTTGCATGTGATGTACTTGGCTTTATTTGCTGGTGGTAGAATAATGAGATCGTCGGTCCTCAAAGCTACTGGTATGTACCCACAAAGAGATGGTTTGTCACATGACGATGTGGTCAGAATGGGGACTAACTTTTTCACATTCGATGTTCCTGATGAAGATTTATTGAGATTGACATACAAAAGAGATTACGAGTTGGTGACAAGAAATGGTTTGACGGAAGAACAAAAGTTGGAAATCATTGAAGAATCAAAATACATTTTCGAACATGACGTTAAATGTGTGGCTGAATTAGAAAAACACAACATGGACAAACTTTCGGGTACTTGGACATATTTCTTAGTGACAAGAGGCTACTATGCTGCCTTGGTACTTCTCTCTTTGTTGGCTTTGATCTACTTAAGAAGAGTTGTCAATAAATTAACCTAAATAAAAAAATAAAAACACTTATGAAAACTTCTGTACATTAATTTAGATAATATATGCCTTTTCTATTGCGCAATATCTTCTGTATGCTCCATCTCTTCATTGGTCTCTTCGTCGTACTCTTCTCTTTCCTCCTCTTCTTCTTGTTCGTCTTCTTCAAGTTCATATTCATCGGAATCGCTGTTGTCATCGCCTTCATCAGAAGAATCATCTGGGTTATATTGCTTGTTCAATTCATTGCTAACCCCATCTGGATGGTCCTCTATCCATGTTTCCACCCAAGAGCTTATTCTATCAACGTTTTCATCCATCTCTTCAGCTGTGTCTGAACGCAACTCAATTACTATGTCAGGAATATAGCTGTCCTTTGCTTCTTGTAATATCACTTCCATGATCTCACAATCCAAGTTTTCTTGTAATTTTAGATCATTGTAGTTTCTAGTCTTTAATCGATCAAACAAATTGGAATTGTCTGTACGCAATACAACCACCAAATCAATTAATCTTTCTGGGAAAATATCACAACAATGCCAATCAACGACCACTCCCCCCTTTTCCAAATCAGGCTCTAACGAGTCTAGCAATTTGTCTTCGTCTACAATCGAAGTATCTAACTTGGCATCATAAGATTCAATGCAGTCTCTTTCCTTTGCTATTTCACTGATATTAAAGTGCTTGAAATGAATCGTCGTCTCTTTACCAAGAATTTGATTGAGTTGAGAAACTAAACTCAGGGAATGAGATGATTTCCCACACCCAGGTGTACCTGTTATAATTATGTTTGGTGTATATCTTCTTGACATGGTTGTCGTAGTGATGAGATGTGCAATTTGAGGTTGCCTATTAAAAGAAAAATCTTCTAGAATTTTTTTTTGTTTTCTTTCTCTCACTCTCGTTGCAAGACTTTTTTTTTTTGTTCTGGTTGTTGGGAATTCAGCAACTACTATTCATAGAAATCAGCAAACATGGTGTCATCTACGCTACCGCCAGAAGAAGGATTAGGTAAATATGGAATGCAAGGGTTGACCTCATTGGTTAAAATGGAACAGTCTGATATTACCAATTTTGCCCTTGGTCAAGATATAAGTAAATGTGGTTTTGACTTGACTAAGGATTCCGAAATATTAAAAAACTTGTCGTCGCCATGGGCTGAAACTTCCCGGTCTGAAGTTGAGCCTTACTACAACTTACCGAAAAGCATAAGAGCGTCCAGTATAAATCCACCACCGGGACCTTGTGATAGCAAGATCCAGAATTTTACTGATGAAACATTGTTCTATATATTTTACATGAAGCCAAGAGATACGTTGCAAGAATACGCTGCTAGAGAGTTGGTGGCACGTAATTGGAGATATCACAAGGGTATACAAGTCTGGTTAACAAAAGATAGTAATGTGGAGCCCGTCTTGATCAATCCAGATGTCGAAAAAGGTGTCTACATTTTCTTTGATCCTCACAACTGGGAAAAGATAAAGAAAGAATTTGTGTTGCATTATAGTCTAGTTCAAGCCTAATCTTTTGTGTATGTAACTTTATCTACTTTGACTTCTCCATCAATTTGAGTGTAAATATACAATATGCATGTCGAGCCATGCGTGTCAAGTAAGCAAAATGAAGGGATATTCGAGTTTATCTCGCTCACTTCGTGTAAAGTTTGTTTGAAATCGTCCAGAGCAGACGTGCTGGTCTCATTTTCTACTTTCGGTTCAGCTTCTTCGGTGTCGTGACTTTCTTTGTCTGTCGCTTCATCATCATCTTGGCTCTTGTCTGCTTCTTCCCGTTCCTCCTCGTCGTTTTCTGGCCAGTCAAAGTTGAATGCACCAGTGGCACTGCCAGGATTGATAAAAAATTTGCCATCTAAAGTGTATGCTTCAACTTTGTGAGTACCTCCCCAAATCAACACATCCACATCTAGTTCTCTTGCAAATGCCGATAATGCTAATGGGTCGCCTCTTGGAATTACTTGAAACCCGTTGGTGTATCCTATCTTTAAATTGTCATGAACAAATCTATTGTATAGTGGGATATTGCTACTCTTATTCAACAGGGACAACTGTTGAGATAGAACCACGGGATTATCAAACTCACCTTTAACCAAGTTGAATTGTGGAGATATATTGGTTAAGAATTGTAATATGGTAGACGAATTTGTAATGTTGCCTAAACATATCACTTGGTTTATTTTGCTATTACTGGGTGTATTGTTTGGTTGAGGAGCTAATAGTTTACGAAACTTGCTCGGCAAATCGACTGCCCGTTCAGGAACAAAAAGATCACCAATTGCTAATGTCAACATAGTAGGAGGATGGGTATTGTACTAAAAACGTAAATTGGTTTTGCGTGGTGGTGGTTCTTTTTTATTTTTATTTTTTCTTACGTCTCGGTTTTCGCTAGAAAGAATTGTTTATTATTATAAAATCTACACAATGTGCCCAGTTCTTTGACCAATCTAATGGTCACTAGTAATCTTTTCCAATACTTGAGGGTAATTTCTAAAGATATCATCGAATCTATTTCTATTTGTCATTTGGAAGATTTCTGGGTCTTTCGCCAAGGCAACAAAGAAAGTCGCGGTACCACTTTCAATTACTGTTAAGGAGATACGGTTGATTTGGCCAGCAATTAAAAATGCAAAGGCAATAACCGGAGCATAAAAAGCACCACCAGAATTGTACTCTGGCTTGGTGAATTTCAAGTACAAGTATGCCAATAACGCAACCAAATATGCCACAAACAATGAATACAAGTTCAAGGCAGTGTTGATGAACATATCATTGATCAATGCGTCCATACCTTTGAAACGAATCAAATCAAACGTATCCTTGGCAGACTTGATATAGCTTTTCCCGTATAATGCGACGTAGCAATAAGCGTACTTGTTGAAATAACGAACCAACCAATCAATAAACCCGACAAAGAAATCCAAAATAATCATACCGCAAACACCCCAGCCGTTCCCGTCAGCAGCAAAGTTGGACCTAAGAATCGAAATGAATTGTCTCAATAACTGAATCAATGACACAATTAATGAACCGAAAGTGATTGACCCAAAACAATAGGTCAATGCACGTTTCAATGAGGATAATGCAGGATGTTTTGGAGCACCTTGATCTGAATTTGCCAAGTAGTACCAAGTACCATAAATTCCTGCAATAACCACATGGATGACGTTTCTAATTACCTCTGAAATGTAGTACCCAGCAAAGAAAACAAACACCAATACCCCAATTAACTTACCTTTGGAACAACTGCCCCCACCCACAGAACAAGCTTCGTTGTTGCTGTTAGGGTCATACTTGACATATGTCGCAACAATTACAATACTGAACAAAGCACTAAAGGCAGCACTAAAAATGAGACCAATAAAGGAAGCAATTAAAGTTGAAGGGTACATTTTCATGACATCAATAACAATGGTTAATATGGTAGCACTTAATGGGATTCTGTGGCGGGACGACCAATAGCACCAGGCACCAAACAATGCAAAGATAAGAAACACAATTGCGGCCGAATAGTATTTTTCCACAAAATAAAAGATGGCGGTCCCAATACCCAAAACGACATTCAAAATAACACCGGTCACAATAAATGCCTTAGGGGCTAATCTGGCAAACACGATTATAGCGGCAGAGAGGATGAATGCCATGACTATAATAAAAGCAAACAATATGATTGTGTTGGTGTTCAATGTAAAAGTGTTTCCTGAACCATAAATGGACCCCCCTTGGAAACCGTAGGTCGACCTTAAAGCGTTCAATGTGATACCTGCCACGGCAATGAATCCAGCTACTACCAACCAAAAAAATATGGCAAATGGCCAATCGTTGAACTTCGGTTTTTCAACTTTGAAACTGTCATCGAAGTTTTGTGATGGGGTTGGTTTTTCATAGTAACCAAAATCTTGCTGGCGCTCCATATCTGGGCGAACATGATAAGTCTCATCCTGTTGTTGCTGGTATTGAGGATGGTTTGGAGGTGGGTAATTGGGTGGTGGATAATCACTCATTTTCTGTTGCAATGGAAGTAAGTTAGAACAATATTGAATTGAAGACAACGAAAAAGAAGGAAACTACAGAGGTGTATTTATTTTTTCTGTTTTTAATCACCCATGTTTTTCTTTAGTAGCAACATTAGTTTTGTGTCCTGAAATGGGGCTGGAGGTAAAAATAATACACAAGTGAAATTTCAAGTTTTGTTACAGTATGTGCCAAAGGCAAAAAAAAAAGGTTAAAAGCAACTATAAATTTTTTGGAACACCGCAAGATGAGATTTAAATCCGAGGACGTAGCAGTTAATAAGCAATTGAATATCGACTCGGTAATAACAAAAATAGCATGCTCTTTTAGTTGTGCCGGCATTGCAGATGGCGTGTTCCAACAGATTTTTTTGGGGTGTATAACGTTATTTTTTATTCATATTTTTGCAAGAATATTGTAGCAAAACAAAAAGTAGACTGATTTGGGAGACTTTATGGGAAGTAAAATACCACACTAGAACACACCAAGTGTAGCAGCTAGTCCAGTAGTAGACTAATCACTAGCGTTTGGCTCTTGTCTTTCAAAACAAAGACCAAGAAATATAACAAAAGTATAAAGTAAATGGTGAATATCTGTCTCATAAAAGACCAGAAAAATTCAAACACCACAAGAGGCTCTTATGGCCAAGTTGGTAAGGCACCTCACTAGTAATGAGGAGATCGTAGGTTCGAATCCTGCTGAGAGCATTTCTTTTTTGTATTTTTTTGCTGCAAGTATTGATCGACCTGAGCACTGCTAAAGATTTCCAATTCTTGGTCTGTGGCCACTGTTATGGTACGACTCTGTTTGTAGTTATTTTAGTCAGCAATCAAGTGGTCGTGTGCGATTGATGAAATTGATGTTTCAACCCGATTTGTAAACAAAACACATAGATTCACCAACAGCAGAAAAAAAAAAGAAACCAAGTTTCTGATCTGTCCCTAGTATATATATTTTTTTTGAATTTTTTACCCCATTCAAAACCTTATATATATTATTCTCAATTCATGCATACCCATTATAACTATTATCGATGGTATCTGATAAATTAACGTTACTTCGACAGTTTTCTGAAGAGGATGAGCTATTTGGCGACATTGAAGGTATAGATTACCACGACGGAGAAACACTCAAAATCAACAAGTTTTCTTTCCCGCTGCTGGCACTGTCGCCGCTGTTTGCCATAACGGGTCAATCACCAAATATGAGGTCAATAAATGGGAAAAGAATAACACGAGAGACATTGAGTGAATATAGTGAAGAGAATGAGACTGACCTTACATCGGAATTTTCAGATCAGGAGTTTGAGTGGGACGGATTCAATAAGAACCAGAGTATATACCAACAAATGAATCAACGATTAATAGCCACAAAGGTTGCCAAGCAACGGGAGGCGGAACGAGAGCAAAGAGAATTGATGCAGAAACGACATAAAGATTATGATCCGAATCAAACGTTGCGGTTAAAAGATTTCAACAAGTTGACCAATGAAAACTTGACTCTTTTGGACCAGTTGGATGATGAGAAAACCGTGAATTACGAATATGTTAGAGATGACGTCGAGGATTTTGCCCAAGGGTTTGATAAAGATTTTGAGACTAAATTGCGAATACAACCGTCAATGCCCACACTTCGAAGTAATGTGCCCACACTAAAGAAGTATAAATCTTATGGAGAGTTCAAATGTGACAATCGAGTGAAACAGAAGTTGGATAGAATTCCGTCATTCTATAACAAGAATCAGCTACTTAGCAAATTCAAGGAAACCAAATCTTATCATCCTCACCACAAGAAGATGGGGACTGTAAGGTGTTTAAATAACAATAGCGAGGTGCCCGTTACATATCCGTCCATTAGTAATATGAAACTAAACAAAGAAAAAAATAGGTGGGAAGGAAATGATATAGACTTGATTCGATTTGAAAAGCCGTCTTTGATTACTCACAAAGAAAACAAAACTAAGAAACGACAAGGAAATATGGTCTACGACGAACAGAACCTACGATGGATTAACATCGAAAGCGAACATGATGTGTTTGACGATATACCCGATTTAGCTGTGAAACAGCTACAGTCACCAGTTAGGGGATTGAGCCAGTTTACTCAACGCACCACTTCAACCACTGCGACAACCACAGCCCCTAGCAAGAATAACGAAACACAGCATCTGGATTTTGAAATTAGTCGCAAACTCGTGGATAAATTCCAAAAAGAGCAAGCAAAGATCGAGAAGAAAATTAACCATTGGTTCATTGACACAACCAGCGAGTTTAATACTGACCATTACTGGGAGATCCGTAAAATGATAATTGAAGAGTAACGTGTTGAGCTAGCATGCCTTTTCCAAACCTGTCTAATTCGGTAGTTGCAAACCGCTTTGAGCTAGAGAACAGTGAGCCATTAGCTTGAATGGTAAACCTGAGTGAGATGAGGTCATTGCGGGGATAGAAGGTTCAGTCCGTATACCCCAATTTTTCTATATACCATGTATTTTTATGTATACCTTTTTGTTCAATTCTTTTTTGTAGTTTACATTTTTGATATTTCCCGAATTGATAACGCCTTGCAAAGGAAATATTTTTATAACATTGTGTTTTCGAAATTATGTAAGGACCTTGCTATTCATAAAAAAACATGTTCTACAGATGTGTGACACCAACCTCAAAGAAGTTCTATAAGTTAGGGTTTTTGCATTACTACCTTTAGTTTAAAATGACCTTGGTGGAAATCCTTGATCAGGCTATCAATACTTGTCATTTTAAATATACAACTAGTCTCCACAACTCTTTTAGCAGAATATGCTGCAACAAATGCAAATTACACCAAGAAGCTGACGGACTCGTGGCAAGTATTATGCCACCACTAGTAACATTAGAGTATCGTATTAAGAGAGCCAACCATATTTCAGGATTGACGATTGGATTGAAACTAAATCAAACCACCCAAAATCCTTCCTCCATTTTATTGGGCTGGGTTTACTTGTCACTTTTGAAAAACGTCTCAAGTGTTTGGATATTTTATACTTTTCGCCTACAAGTTGACAAAGATATGAAAGGACAGATGACAACCATTACTAGTTGGCACAAAGTGTTAGGTAATACCATGCAGAAGAACTCAAATATTTTACATCAATTACACGATCAGAAGATAACGGAAGGAATTGTTAAACCAAGGAGTTAGTAGTTACTTGGAGAGTACACTCGTAAGATACTTTGTTAGACTCACACCAAGATAGTTTTCAACACAATTTGTATTTCCATTTTTAACTATTATACGTGTATGTAAATATATATTTGAATCACGGTTCTAAAAATTATATTACATGGTAATTAAACCGAAACCAACAACGATAGAAATACCGATAGTGGCAATCTTAGTCAACAAGTTGACAGAAACAATGATGGCAGCAGATTTACTACCACTTGAACCAGATGACGAGCTGGAAGAAGAAGAGGAGGAGGAAGAAGAAGATCCAGATCCAGAGTCAGAAGTCGATTGAGAAGTGTCGGTTCTAACGGTACCAGATACGGTACCTAATCCTGAAGAACCAGCAGAGGACAAGTAAGCAGAACAGCTGCTAGCAGTCTTGGCACTTTGTAATGAAGCAGAACCACCAAAGTCACAAGCAGATTTGCTTTCCTTGTTTTGTTCGTAATACAAGTTCATGACAAAACTCAATTTATCCTTGCTGTGGCATGGGGAGTAAGCACCATATTCACCTGTGGTTCCGTTAGCATTAATACCATCACAGTCAATCTTAGCACAAATGTAGGAAAACAAGTCTGAGTAGTCGTCTGAATCAACCTTGTCGTCAACAACACATTTCAATGAGGCACTCATACATTCACACACTTCTTTGTCTGGGGTTGGTGGCAAGTTTGTAGATGCTTCCCAATTGTTGGTGTTGGTTGGACAAGTGGTTCTGGAAATGGAGGAGGCAGATTCAGCAGAAGCCTTAGCGGAACTTGGGTGGATGTCTTTGATTTCTGATGAATAGTAGGAGTAGTCTTTCAAAGTTGAAACAGTGTTGTCTTTGATACTAACCAAACCATAGTTGTTTTCTTCTTCAAAATACATGTAAACAATACCACCAGACCAAACTGGAGTCATTTGGTCACCAAAAAGAGTAGCCACTTCTGTGAATTTTCTTGGTCTAACTTCATTACAACCGTATTCGGAGAAGAAGATTGGGATACCCAAGTTTTTGTAATCGTTGGTAGCAGATTCATAACCAGAAGCTTTGTAAGAAGAGTCTCCACACCATTCGTACATGTTTATACCGAAAAAGTCAGCAGCTTCGTCTTCATCACCACAAGCAAAGTAGTCGGCTAATGAAACTCTGATGGCGGAATCATCATTGGCAGAGTAACCGACTGGAATACTTCTGTAACCTTTGCTTTTGATGTAGGCTTTGGTATCTCTGATAGCAGCCTTAACGAAAGCAGAAGCGTCAGTGTTTGATTTCTTGTTGGTGACTTCATTACCGGCAAAGAAACCTAAAATGTTAGTGTAGTTGTGGAACAAATCGACAACAGAAGTGTATCTTTCAAAAAGATCCAAATCCCAGGATGGGTCGTCTCTGTTGATGGATTCATCTGGTTGGGACAAATCGGCAATGACATAAATACCGGCATCTTGCAACATTTGCATACATTCAGTATGGTCTTGACTGGTGTCTAAAGCATAAACTCTGATGACATTGGTGTCGACAGCTTCCAAGTATGGAATATCTCTTTTACAGTGCTCAGGATTAGCTAATGGGTCAACAAATGATTCGTTGGAGTCCAAGTTATTTTGCTGGTAAGCAATACCTTTGATGTAAAATTGGGATCCATTGTTGGAGTAGAAGAATTTGTTACCAACAATTTCAATAGCAGGCAAATCTTCGGCAGCCACGGAAGAAACGAATGAAGTAGCAGCCAAGATTGATGGGAATAAAGATTTCAACAACATAGCGATCGAATGTGTGTAGTTTCTTTGACGATGATTCCTTGAATTTCTTGTTAGAAGGAAAGTACTAAACGGTAAACGGATGAATGTCAAGAAAAAAAACCAGTTAAGGGGAGGAAAGCCAAGAAACAAGAAAAAAAAAAGAAAGATGAAGAAAGAAAGCAAAAAAAAATTGTTCTTGATTTGGACTAATTGTTCATTAAATATGAAACAGAGGAGAGTAAAAAAAAAACAAAGGTGATACGCAAAAGTAAATGTAAATAATTTCATCATTTATTTTGTCCTGTACAATTCTGCTACTGTTGTTGTTGGCTGTGCCTATTTTAATTTGGAGATAATGAAAAAAAAATTTTAACCCAAATTGGTTTTTTTTTTCGTTTGTCGGCTAAATTTAAAGCAAAACAATTGAGAAAAAAAATTTCGTGTCGTGTTAAGCCAGAAATTATTCTCTCCTATTGTCGTGGTATTTATTTTATTGTTTTGCGGGTTTGCTCGTCTGTAGAGCGAATAGTACTACCACACGATGTATGGTTTGGTACAAGGCAGGTGCTATACTACAACGCCAGCAATATATAAGCCAAGGAAATATTTTTTTTTCCCTTCAACAAGGCTTTTTTGTATCCGCCTATAAATAGACTGACATATTACCACTTCTTCCCATCTCATTGACTACCTTTGATTATTGATCTTTAACAGCAACTACAACACCCCAACCCAAGCTTGAACATATAGCTCGTCACTCCTCAATCGTTTCTACTCATTTCTATTCTAACCGGTTTAGGCGTTTTCATAAACACTGTCACAACAGGATTTAGTGATGATACTGCATAGTAGCTGGCTATTTTTTGTGTACCGGATCAATATATTACACAAAGATGCACTAAAAAAGAAATTCATTTTGAGGCTATGTCGATTCCAGATATAGCAATAAACATTCCCTTTCATACGCTAGCCTTTCTACATTCGCCACCAAAATTTTGCAATTGATATGGCCACTCGATCCACACGACGCGTACACTTGAAAGGGATAATCAAACGCAAATACTAACATTTTTTGATGATGTCAAAACGACTTTAAAAATAGGTCTAATTGTTTTCAGGTACGCGTGTATGCTTGGATTAATGGGCTACATCATGGTGTTGTGCCCTGTCAACTTCCGACTCTAGAGATTGTCTCTGTCATGTTTTGACAATCGCGTGAAGTTGTTCTTAGTGATTACTTGCATATGGCCCGTCAGAGTAATACCTGCTGAGATCCTGTTGAGGTATGTTCTGATTTAACCCAGACTAAGGGAAGTGTTTCCTGTACGATTAGTAGAATGTGTAGTGCCTGCAAGCATACTGTCAACCATGAATGATACCCATCAATAGATTTTTAGTGGTTAGACTATGAAGGAGATGTAACACATATTTGCAATCCAACCTTTCTCTTTCTCTGAGTTTTATCTTTACTAGAAATAGATTGATACCATAGTTAGTTGGCATTAACTAATTAACCCAACCGTTGATATAACAGTATTAATATTCACAATACCTAAGCTAACATGTCTACAATAAAACCTTTGGCTTTTTATTTACAACAGATCTGATATTGCCAGCATATTTTCCCTGTTTTTCCGTGCAAAAATTGCCCCAAAAAATGATTTTACCACCACCTACAAACTCTTGTCTAACAAACTTAAGCAATGAAGTCACAACGCAATTCTAACAGCCGTCTTCCAAAATTTTATTGGTTGAGTCTTGCCAACTGATTACAACGGGATCATTTAACACCTCACCATGTACTTTAATCTTGGATAAATTTAAAATGCCGCACTCATCCCACCACCACCCCACTTTCTCCCCCAACCAGGAAAAATTTTGTAGTCAATATAAACCGTTAGATTCATACAGCAAACTAAAGGACAAGGTGTATACCCTGAACGTCTCTACACCGTAACTTCAAATCATCACCAACACACCCACAATCTGTTCACCTACATTCGTAGAAATTCATGGAAAAACTTCCATTTTTTAGGGCCACATATCCTGCATTTACGATACACCCGCACCAACAAACAACACACAATAAAGATTTTCACTTTTTTTTTTTTCCAGCCTCCTCCTCCTCTCCGGTGTCGAGATTTTTTATTTTTTGACCATCTTATACTTAATTCTAGTTTCAAACTAACTCCACCAAGACAATGTCAGATACCGAAAAGACCACAGAAACAGATTCAGAGGTAGGATACCTCGATATATATCTTAGATTCAACGATGATATGGAAAAGGACTACTGTTTCCAAGTGAAAACCACCACCGTTTTTAAAGATTTGTACAAAGTTTTTAGAACATTACCCATTTCATTACGACCAAGTGTATTTTATCATGCCCAACCTATTGGGTTCAAGAAATCAGTCTCTCCTGGGTACTTGACTCAAGATGGAAATTTTATTTTTGATGAAGACTCACAGAAACAAGCAGTTCCTGTTAATGACAATGATTTGATTAATGAAACAGTGTGGCCCGGTCAACTAATCCTTCCAGTTTGGCAGTTCAACGACTTTGGGTTCTATTCGTTCCTTGCATTTTTGGCATGCTGGTTATACACCGATTTACCTGATTTCATAAGTCCTACTCCGGGAATTTGTCTTACCAATCAAATGACGAAATTGATGGCATGGGTATTGGTGCAGTTTGGCAAGGACAGATTTGCCGAAACTTTACTTGCAGATTTATATGATACTGTAGGTGTGGGTGCTCAATGTGTATTTTTTGGATTTCATATTATCAAGTGTTTGTTCATATTTGGGTTTTTGTACACCGGGGTTTTCAACCCAATGAGAGTGTTCCGTTTAACACCAAGAAGTGTCAAATTAGATGTCACCAAAGAAGAATTGGTTAAATTGGGATGGACAGGTACGAGAAAGGCCACCATTGACGAATACAAAGAGTATTACCGTGAATTCAAGATCAATCAACATGGTGGTATGATCCAAGCACACCGTGCTGGATTGTTTAACACTCTTAGAAATTTGGGTGTCCAATTAGAATCAGGCGAAGGGTATAACACTCCGTTGACCGAAGAAAATAAATTGAGAACCATGAGACAGATTGTTGAAGATGCTAAGAAGCCCGATTTCAAATTGAAATTGAGTTATGAGTATTTTGCTGAATTGGGATATGTTTTTGCCACGAATGCAGAAAACAAAGAAGGCAGTGAATTGGCTCAATTGATTAAACAATACAGAAGATACGGATTATTAGTCAGTGACCAAAGAATCAAAACTGTGGTCAGGGCCAGAAAAGGCGAAACCGATGAAGAAAAGCCAAAGGTTGAAGAGGTTGTTGAAGAGTAAAGGGCG
>OKCY01000071.1_pt1 | contig 13892 bp, 8 predicted proteins | sample 1613071 | NCBI WGS metagenome assembly OKCY01 (sample SAMN04436834, study PRJEB24849) | human gut metagenome | biome: human gut; feature: NICU; material: stool | host: Homo sapiens | place: USA: Saint Louis, MO | collected 2011-07-12 | reverse complement strand
CCAGAATGCTGGAGGTTATAAAACAACAGTATTTTTTGGTGTTCCCTTGGGTAGGTTTTTCCAAATTTATTTCTTGTTCCCTTCTATTATTTACTTCTATGTTTCTGTTTTCCAATGGTTTTTGTTTCATTTGCAAGGTTGGGAAGAATTGCTCTTTTTGCAATTTTCGCTTTTTTAAATAACAATGAGCCGCTTTATGGCCCTTTTTCCCGCATGTATTACAGCCCCCCTGCGTGTGGACATTCCATAACAGTGTGTTCTTTTGAATAGCAAAAAACACAAGATTTCACATTGGTAAGGACTCTTGCCGTTACCATTTCACCCAGGTACATCACTCTTTTTGGTGGGACCTTGTCCCCTTTCAATTTTACCACGAAATACGCATTCACCATTGGAGTGGTGAATGTTTGTAAGGTGGTTTTTTTCGGAAGTTGGGTTGCAACTATAACATCCTTCTCTTGAAGGAATTCAGATTTAAAAATGTATTCACATTGTTTGACATAGCCCCAAGGAACTCTTAATGAAACCACATACATTGGTTCCTCTTTTGTCTCAATCGAAATTGAGAAATTTTTTCCTTTGATTGAAACAACAAGTTGTTCCAATTCATTCGTTAATATTGTTTTCCAATATTCATAATTTTTGGAGAACGTATCCTCTTGTGTAAAAGGAATAAACGTAATTCTAAAATCTTCGTCAATCGTGTAGAAATCATACATCTCTTAATTTTTTAAGTTTTCTAAGTCTTCATTGTAGGACAGAATGGAATACCCACTATCCATATTATCATCTTCGTCATAGAATTCAACACCGTTTATCTGTTTACCTCTTCAGTACTAACTTCAAGTAAGATTGCCACATTAAATATTTCTCAAAACTAGGGCCCACATTTTTGTTGTTGTTTTTCTTAACTAACTTATTTAATTTAACTGGAAGTTCAGCTCCTTCCATTCTAGTTTCTTTGGGATTCTTATAATGAATATCTTCTGCTGACTTTACAGAACCTAAGCTATGACTTGATATTTTGATGTGAAATTTTGTACGACCTCTAGAGATGATGGGTCATCATCTAAAGAAGGACCGTAGAGAATGAAATCACTATCAAACAATTATTTAGGGTATGTCAGATTTTTTGTGTGCGTTTGTTTTTTTGCTGCTCCTCGTTTGTCGGATAAGCCCCGTGACGCCTCTAAAGACAAGGGCCGAGCAATCCTTATTTTCCGTGATGAGATTCTTTGCCGGTGCCAATAAAAGTAAATAAAACAATTGTTATATAAACTGGGAAAAAAAAGGCAAAGAAAAAACCATCGTTGGTATTTTTAGTTCAACACTTACAAACCCCATACAGTTCATCTCTTCACATCCCACATCTAGCTATTAATTTTACAAAAATGGTGAAAGATACAACATATTATGATATCTTACAAGTTGAGGTGACAGCAACTGACGTTGAATTGAAAAAAGCTTATAGAAAGCAAGCTATCAAATTGCACCCTGATAAAAATGCCAATGATCCTAAAGCTGCTGAAAAATTTCAAGAATTGGGCGAAGCGTACGGTATTTTACTGAATCCTGAAAGTAGAAAGATATATGATGAGTTTGGGGTTGAAGGAATGAAGGAAAATCCAACCATGCAACAAGCTGCCGATATAGATCCTGCGGAATTTTTCAATATGATTTTTGGTGGTGATTCATTCAAGCAATGGATCGGAGAATTGAGTATGTTGAACGATATGTCGAAAATGGGGGAGATTATTACTGAAGATGAAGTAGAATTAGATAATGTTGAAGAGGAAAGTAAACTGGGGAAACAGCATGGAGCTACAGATTCATTGAATGAGTCTGTTCAAACATTGACAATTTCTGATAACAACAACAACAATAATACTAAGGTATCCAGCAGCAACAATAAACCAACATCAAACTTAACTTCAGAAGAAATTAAAAAATTGAAGAAACAAAAGATCAATGAACAACAAAGAGAACAAATGTTAAAGTACCAAGAAGAAGCTAAACAAGCTAAGTTGAAACGTATAGATGATTTAACAAGTGTATTGTTAAAAAGAATTGAAAACTATCAATTGTCTAAAAACAATAAGGAAGCATTGGACAGTTTCACAAGAAAATTACAAACAGAATTTGAGGATATGAAAATTGAAAGTTTTGGGATTCAATTGTTGCATTTGATTGGTAAAATCTATATTGACAAAGCCAATGCTACTATTCATGCATCAAAAACTTTTGGTGTATCAAAAATTTTCACTTCGGTTAAATCAAAGACAGAAACAGTCAAAAATGGTTATTCAATTTTGAAAACCGCAGTTGATGCTCAGTTATCAATTGAACAGATGGTTAAGGAACAAGAACAATTTTTATTAGCAGAGGAAGAAGGACACCAGCCAACTCAAGAGGAATTGGTAAAACAAGCAGAAATGGAAAGAATCATCACCGGTAAATTCTTAGCTACTGCATGGGCAACTACAAAGTTTGAAGTCACCGATATCTTGCGTAAAGTTTGTCATAATGTATTGCGTGATAAAACCATTTCCAAGAAGGAACGAGTTGCTAGAGCAGAAGCATTGTTGTATATCGGTAAAGAGATGTCGAAAGTTGAAAGGTCCCCTGAAGAGGAAGAAGAAGCAAGAATATTTGAGGAAATGATGGCAGAGGCTCAAGCCAAGAAATCTTCCAAAAAGCAAAAATCAATGAATAACAAGGAGTTAGAAGAATATATGAAGAAAATGGCTGCTGAGAATGCTGAAGCAGAGGAAAATTGATCTATCATTGTGGTCAGTTATATTTATTCATATGCAAAGATATATTTATAGAGTTGTGACAGTATGTTTCCATTTTTTTTTTTTGACCCTGTCTCGATAGTTATATAGTAATATATCCATCTTTAATTGTTTAGTGAAATAGCTGTAGGAATGACTATGGTGAAGTATTGGAGATATTAGTCGTGCGAGGAACTCCAAAATCACCAAAAATTCTGAAATCTAAGGGAAAAAAAAATACACTCAAAAAAAGAGAATGGCGATTACTAATGAGTACTACCGTTGTTGCATCGTCTTTTGCTTAGAACATTCTACTTATCGAAACATATAAACAATAGCAAGTAACTATAATCATAATGGCGAATTCAAAACAAATTTTACTGTTATACAAACAATTATTAGAAAAAGCATACAAGTTTGATAACTACAACTTCAAGGAATATTCCAAGAGAAAAATCGTTGAAACATTTAAGGCTAACAAATCCCTAACGAACGAAAATGAAATAAACCAGTTTTATAACGAAGGTATAAATCAATTGGCATTATTGCATAGACAAACGACCATTTCCCAGTTGTACACTTTTGACAAATTGGTGGTTGAACCATTAAAGAAACATCAATAATGATTGTTGTGGACGTTTGTACCTTAGATTTGTTTCCTCAGTTTTCAAATAAGATAGCTTGTATATATTAATACAGATTTGGTAATTATAATTTGCTCATTTTGGTTTAGCAATCATTTAAAGAGTATATCTTGTTGAATTGTTGTAGTTGTCAACTCTACTTGGGATTAGCGAATAATAAATCAGAGAAATGTGCTTATCAGGCGAGTTTCATGAATTTCAAAACTATTCCTCCAATTCTACTAATGGAACTAAATAATATGTTTAGTAATATAAGATGGAGTATTGGCCCAGCATTTCGGTTTAATACACATTCCATTACAGAGAACAATGTGTCTCGCACAAGAATTGCGTCGATCTCTGAGCAAAAAAAAAACGTTTCGATTTCCTTTTTGGGGCAACGCCTCCTCCTCCAACCTCCATTTTCTCAGCCACCAGAAAAAAAAAAAGAGGGACTACTACTTTCGCCGCCACTTGTTATCAACGTATCAATCATCACAATATGATCCGCGTAAAAGCAAGTCAAAATATTCTTTTTGCACCCTTTTTTGTTGACACTAACAAAGAGATGCAATTACAATTAGATATTGTATTACGAAAATATGAATTTGAAACTTTGTTGATCTCTAAATAATGATTGACACTTCAAAACTATTGTTCATTCTTGTTATTATCGGGTTTTTACTTCTGTTTCGGTGTTTCCCATTTCTCGATGGTTTTTTTTTGTTTTGGATTTCCATTACAACTGTATAAATGTCTTGTCATTTCCTCAAAAAGTATTCACTATATCACGATGGTTTGATACCTTTTATTTTTTTTTAATCTGTTTTATCTAATTGATTAGCCAGTTGACTTTAAATTGCATTCATTACACAGCTTTCTGCATAAACCATGTTGGTATCAATTTTTTTGTTAGTCTTTGGACTTGCTTCAACAGTTTTATCTTCATCAAATCCATACCGATACACCCCACTAGATATTGCACAGTATTCATGTGATGCCTGGATAAGTAACCATAAGCCAGTGTGTTTACCTCCTGTGGCTTGGGGAGGACATAATTATGATTGCTATTGTAACTCCAATCCTGCTTTTGCTACCATTATGGATTGTTTTATCAATGGGTACAACAATGATTCTGTTATTATCAATGAATTTGCTCAGACTTGTAACATGACATTTGAATCGATGTTTATTAAGTACTATTTAACTTTGAATTTCAACTCAACATTATTAAGAAATTTGTCATTAGCAAAAAGATGGGGAAACACTTTAACCGAAGATGATCTTGTCAAAACACCAATTTTATACAATTATACCAATGGCTCTTTTGCAGTTTATAAAGATGTTTATAAGTTGTATTATTTAAACACAAATAGATCAATAACTTATGGAGGTATATTATTGGCATACTGGGCTGTTATCTTGGTACTTGCAATCATAGTAAACTTGGTCTTGAAAATGTACTTGGGTTGTATGATTAATGCATTCATTGGTAAAGTTGTCAATGTTTACAGAAAACATATTGGATTAACACCAACATTTTCCAAATCAAAATCAAAAGAAGTCAGCATTATGGGTTGGTTCTTGCTTGGGACAATTCCATCAAGATTAGAATCCATCATTTTAGGGGGGTTTTTTGTTGTCACAATTGCAGTTTGTGCAGTCAATATTCACCACATACCCAATAACCCCAAAGAACCTATCATGGCTGAGGAGTTATGTGATTTGATAGCAACAAGAACAGGTATAGTCACATTATATTTAGTGCCGTTGTTGGTGTTGTTTGCCGGCCGTAACAATTTTATGCAATGGTTAACTGGTTGGAAGTTCTCTACCTATATGATGTATCATAGATGGATTTCTCGTGTGTGCCTTGCCTTGGTGTTTATTCATGGTGTCACTTATACAGTCGTTGATAAACTAAACGGAACATATGCAACTAACATGAAGACCAATAACGTGATTTGGGGTATTGTTGCATGTGTTTGTGGTGGATTCATTACCTTTTTTGGAATGTTGATATTTAGACGGAATTATTATGAATTCTTCTACATTTTCCATCTTTTGTTGGTAGTATTCTTTATTGTTGGAGGTGTTAGACATGTTGTTGGCTTGGGATATGCAAATTACTTGTGGGCTTCGATTGCTGTGTGGGTTTTTGATAGAGTTCTTCGTCTCTTCAAATTGGCATCGTTTGGGGTTAAAACTGCACATATTGCCTTGTTGGCAAATGAAACCATTAAAGTCACCATACCTAAGCCTAAAAGATGGAGACAAAAGCCAGGTGGACATGCTTTTGTCCATTTTCTCACACCATCCACATTTTGGCAATCTCATCCATTTTCGTTTGTCCTTGGTGGTAATGATGATGAAGAAATTATGTTTTACATTAAAGTGAAAGATGGTATAACGAAAACATTGTATAATCGTTTGAGCCAATGTCCTGGTAAAATCTCAACGATACCTGTTATGGTCGAAGGACCTTATGGTGGAAATAGCCCTGGTCAAAGATGCAGACATTTAGTTTATGTTGCTGGTGGTAATGGTATTCCTGGTCTTTATTCTGAATGTATTGACGTTGATAGAAGAGCACCAGAAAACAAAACAATTAAATTAGTTTGGGTCGTAAGAAATTGGAAATCAGTGACTTGGTTTGCTGATGAATTGAAAAGGTTGGAAAGTACACGAGTACAGGCCATGGTATTTGTAACCAGACCGGATGATTTGAGTGGGTTTGATTCGTCTAGTAACAAGGCCCTTAAACAACCATATCAGTATGAAAAGGAATCAGTTGAAAAAATAGAAACAAAATCAGTCGATTTATCGATTTATTCACATCCAAACTCAATAGTCGAGAACTTGCGACAGGAATTGTCACACGTTGAATTCATTGAAGGCAAACCTAGTATGGATGCTATGGTGCAATACGAAACAGAAAAAGCTGATATGTCGTTGGCTTTTATAACTTGTGGACACCCGATGATGGTTGATGAATTGAGAGTTGCAGTAAAGAAAAACTTGGACAACACTCCGCATAGAGTAGATTTTTTTGAACAACTACAAGGTTGGTCTTAGATTATTAGATTAGAATTAAAACTATTGGTGTTAGGTTTGTATTTTAGTATTTTTGTATCATAGTTTTTTAATTGACGATATGGGCACTGTCCAGAGAAAAACAGAATTGATTCTGTAAGTATTTCTTGATTGATTCTATACTTTTAACATTTGCTCTATCAATATATGTATTATGTAAAATCTCAGAACACAAACTATACTAGAAATTTATATATAATAAATATAAAAAGAAAAAAAAAACCCCAACAACTTTATTAAATTTATCAAGCTCTTACTTTTCTTGTTAAAACCAGGGAAGTTTATCATTTCACTCACATATTATTTCAGATTCACGTAATTTTGCATCTTCTATAGGACTATTCATCAATATTGCTGAACGAGAAGGATTGTCGATATTGGATTGAGCATTCCATTGATTGACTAACACGTTTTTGATATGTGAACTGATTTCAGATTCCCAAATCACTATTTTTGTAGTGTTCATACCATTCAATATTGGATTTTTGATCAAGTGGGTTTTCAATAAGCTTAATAATTTAATCGCAACTTCATCTTTTGAATTCTCGTCAAAGGAAACGATTTTCAAAACAGTGACATAGTTTTCTGGTACTGATTGGTTGTTGAAATCCATTGTCCAAACTATGAACCCAGCAACCTCATTTGCAGTGTTGTATAATTTAATGCCAAACTGTTTAGGTTCTACTAATTCCAATTTTGATTTTATCGACTCGTACGATTCATTATAAAAATCAATATGCTCTTGGTTTTGCCTTGGTTCATAAAATATTTTATAGGAAATATATTTTGACCTTAAGTGAAACCAATCAATGATCTTGGAACTTGGCACCACTGTAATTCGTGATTTTCCATCCTTTAAAACTTTTGCAATTATTTCTTGTTCGTTTTGTTGGTTGTAACTTTCCATTAACAAATCAAAATGATGGTAATTAATTAAATCATACTTGATATCAAATGTGTTTATAAAAAGACAAACCCCAGTGGTCCTTCCAAATCTTTTGCTTCAACTACTAATTTGTCAACCATTATTCTGGCATATCCGTTACCACGATGTTGTGGGTATGTATAAACACCACCAATACATCCACTTAAAATATCCTCTTGCTCAACCACATTCTCATGCTTGTTCAAAGTATACTTTTTACTTTTCCGGATTAATAATTCAATCGAACACAACGGGGCTTTATCGGTTTTGTTTCTTAACATAAATATCAATAACTTATTGGGGGAAGTAGTTGCCATCTTTGATTTACCCAAAACTTGTTCTCTCAAGACGTAGTCTTTGATTGACAATGCACCTTTCCATGCTTGAGCATTTTGAAGTCTAGTAAAATCTATAAGCTCTTGATCTGTCAAATGAACCAATTCCAATTGTTCTTGGTCTGGGGAAGCAGTAGTCGATGGCATGGCTGTTTTGGTGGGTGAAAATTAAGATATATTGGAAAGAAGGAATTGAAAAATTACAAAAACTAAATTGACTCTGTTTAAATACCCAAGATTTCAAAATTATCCCGAAGCAAGATTTGCAGTTCCTTACAAAGAGTATTATATTCTTTTTTTAGGTGCAACCAATGAGTTTTGAGCTATTATTCCAGTTGCATTTTATTTTAAGATTTATTATCTCTGACTGAGGGGGGAAGTACTGCCGCTGCTGCCGTCCACTGCCGAGAATGTGATTGCTTCCACTAACGTTAACCCATCGCGAAAGAATGGATTCAAGATGTCGCGTAATTCTCAATTCGGAAAGTTATCCGACAACCTGAAGTTTGGTCATAACCATAGAAAGCTTTCATATCAGTCTCTGGTTATCCACTGTTCTTGGTCTGATTGTAGCTTCACGATAAATGGCATCTCACTAAAACTCCTGTGCTATCTTTATTGACATGGCTCATTTCTCCGCCACACCAAGCACATTTCAGACTTTATGGCATTTGAATAATTGAGAATTTTACAGTTAATGTAGTAAAACAGGTGGGGTCAGCAAGCAAACTAGATGCAAGACTCTACGTTTTAACTGTGTTTCTTTTTGCAGCAATACTTACTACCACAATGTACATGGTCAATGCTTACTTACAAAATTGATTGTTGTAGAAATACACCAAGAAATTTACGCACACTCAAATAGAGCAAAAAAAAAAATTGAGAATCAATTAATTTCCATCCAACAACAACCTTACCACAATCATGGAGTTGCTACCATCAGGACAAGCCAACACTTCCACAGAGGTTACATATGAAGATCAATTAAAAATCAATAAGTTTTCCACGTTGATATCCAAGAAAGATGAACAAACCCAGCAACTATCCACATTGAAAACAGAAAAGGAATACCTTGATGATTTATCCATTGAATTAGAGTTGATCGATGATGATGAAAAAATACAATATAAAGTCGGTGATTGTTTTGTATTCTTACCTAAGGATCAAGTGTTGGAGAAAATAGAATCTGATGCTGATAGTTTGGAGGAAAAGATAAATAGTATTGAAGAATTGATTGATGGGTTTGATGAAGAATTGAAGGACTTGAAAGCTCAATTATATGACAAGTTTGGTGACAATATAAATTTGGAACGATAAGAATAAGTAGGATAAACTGAAGTAGCCCATGGAAAATCAATAGACATGTATACAGATTTTGTAGGATGCAATACGTATAAATCTAAATACTGAAAGAAAGAATTTATTCATATTCAAAAATAAGAATTCTTTTGTGCCATAGCTAATTCTGTTTTAACTTCAGACTCGATAACTATAATGTCACGATTTCAGCTTGCTGCTAAATAATCACTTCTAATTATTGGTATCTCAAAAATTCCAAAGTTCTTCGAAAACCCTTCAAATCGATGAAACATTAAAAAAGTCTTTATTAAATAACACTATTAGTGAAAATAACAACAATTTTCATCATTTTCTGAAGGGGTCAGGAAAACCGAACCTAAGCTTTTAGAGAATTTGAACAGACTACATTTCTAATCAATTATAAACACAATACAATATAGAATACACTCATTTATCAGTACAGTTAGTAGCAAATGCATTGTTAGTAGCAAATGCATTTGTTGATTTGAAAACACAACCATTTATTTATTTATTTACCCTCTATATATTTAATCAATTCATTCAATAAATTTTCCAAACTTGAATAAAAACTGCAATAATCAACAACGTCAATAAAATTGTGTCGCAAATCATACAAAATTTTCTCCTTCAATTGCAGTGTGTCCATAATATTTACTGACACTAAATCTTTTGCACCCTCAGAATTCTTTACGTCAAAAGCAATAACATCATTTACATCAAATTTTTTCAAAAGATATTCCCAGGTCATATTCGTGAGACTCAACATCCTTTTGTATTTTTCATTTTTAAACCATTTTCTGTTGATAATATACATGACACTGTTAATGAGATTTTTATAAGTGCTCAATTCTTCCGTCGTGATAAACTGGTATTTGAATTTAACGCTAATAATTATCATTAACAAAATGACCGAATCGATTGGAATGGTTCTTTTGATGAACCAGTTGAACTTCCCAAATTTGATGAAGTCATTATAGAGCAAGAAATCATTAAAGTTGTGTAAGATAGATGGTATCAAATTGTTGGCCAAATCGCCATAACTAAAATTCTCGAAATCGCCAAATTTCAATAGGGATATAGATGAATTATTAAAATTGGTAATTATATTGGCTTCTAATATCTGACCATAAGTATCTTCAAATTTACATAATGATAACGGATTTTCATTTGCCCTGATTTGCATCACCGGCTCCTTTAACCCCAATTGGACAATTTCATTTTCAATTTCATCATTATGATTATGGTTCTTTGGAGTACCAAGAAGGATTTTTTTATGCAATAGCATTAAAGCCCTATCTAGAAAACTCCAGGAATGAATTTTCACAAAATTCACAACATTTAGTAATTGGATAGGGCTGTGGTTGAGAGTATCTGCGAAAATTTGTTTCAGTTGAAAATATTTATCCATTTTCGATATATATTTCTTGATTTGTTCTTGATAGCTTAATATTGATTGTTTTAGTTGGTTAATTTGATGACAATTGATGTTGACACACAAACCGTTGTGTAAGTGATAAACGATTTCGCTCAATAGTATATCATAGCCAAACTTGATATTCATGGAAACGATTGAAACGTTTAGTTTCTTCTCGCCTCCAATGAATTCTTCTTCGTCTGGCATCAATACATTGAAATCATCACTACGACAGTTTGGTGGCAAACAAAAATTGTGGGAAGATAAAGCATCTAATCCAAATATGACCCACCACAATAATCTTCTGAATTTAATGATTTCTGGATCCTTTATTCTTAATGTTATCCATGGATCTTTATGGAAATGCAAAAATTTGGCATATCTAATAATTTGTGCCATTTCCATTGTTGATGGATTGGGTGAAGTACTTTGAATAATCACATTGCCCAATAACAAAGGAATAGTTTTTATGCCCTCGGGGAAGTTGTAGTATTTTTTACAAATCTTGAACCCCATGAGGTATTTGTGAATCTCCTGATTTAATAACAAATTGTCATATTCTTCAAATTCCGATATAGTTGAGGCATATAAAATAGGCAAATATAAGGTATAAAATTGAATGTAATTGAAGTTTGAGTCAGATGGCATTGGCTCATTTCCACCATCTCCACTATGATGACTTGATCCAGGTGATTCAACACGGGGGTTATTTAAATCTGCTGTAGTTGAATCTCTTCTAGATTTGATCTCCCAATATAATTTGTGTTGGACTAAAAATTCTTTCATATTAACCACTATTGGCAACAACAAGTGCACTGAATTGAGGTATCTATCGATTAATTCAAATGACCGATCTTTATCTGTTGGCAAATACTCAGTAATATCATTGAGTATAGTTGAATTTTCACCATAAGTATTTGTCCCATACAAGTAGTTAACTGAAGTGGCTGTATTGATGGTATATCCATTTAACGAGTTGTACAAAGTTGAGCTCTGCGGTTGAGTTTTCACAATTGAGGCTGACTCTGGTCGAGGTGGTATCTGTTGCTGCTGCTGCTGCTGTTGTTGTTGTAATCTTTCTGAAAAGTTCATAGTAGGTGAATTTGCATGGCTTGAAAATGTAATTGAGACATCCAGATTAGCCAATGGAAACGAACTTGAGTTGAAATTGATTTGATTATTTGCACCATTAATGCTGTTATTGTGATTAGTTGCCTGTGTTGTGAAATTGTGATTGAAATAACTACTTGTCATACTATTTGTTGCTTGATTTACCATAGGAGATTGAATTAAACCTCCAATAGCAAATGGATCAGCACCTGAAAAGGGTGATTCGACGTTTGCGGTGAAGCTGCGAAGGCTGTTTGAATTGGAGCTTGCTTCAGGTTTATTCAGAAATCCCAACAAACTCACTGATATATCCAATCCCAGGGGAGTTTTAAACGTTTCATCTTCAATGCCAAGCTGTTCCTGTTGACTTTGGTTAGGGTTTGCAGTATAATCCTTGGTATTAGGAGCAGTGTCAAACTGTTGTTGCTCGACTTCTTCAATACTCGTTGCAATGCTTGAAGATGGGGCAAGTGGATTTGCAGTTGACGTAGTTGATGAGTTTGTGGGTGACGATGACAGCAGTGATTGTGTATCTTGACTCTTTGCTGTTTCAACAGATTCCTGTTTCGCCTTCTTGTTCTCATTGGCGGAGTTCATCAATCCTCTCAATTTCTTCTCATCTGCAGTTAATCTGCTAGATTTCTTACCACCACGGCTGATTCTTTCATTAATAAAGTACTTGCATTCCATGCCTAATTTGGTGCATTGAGAGCATGGTTTTTGCCTATCACATTTGATCTTTTTCGAATGGCAATAGACGCATGACAAGATTCTCCGTTGTCTGGTTTTTTGAACCTTTTTGACAACTTTACCATCTTGTACGATTTGAACATTAGGGTTGGCTTTACCAGTCTCGTTGGTAGACATAGAAAACGAATTGGAGTCACTAGCTTCAAGTTCCATGGTTTTGTTAAATATGAGGGCACAGTGATACAGGTAGTTTAGTTAAAAGTGTTCTAAAGGTCTTGATAGATCTCTTCTAAGTTTTTTTTCTTGTTTTTGGAAAAGTTTTCTCTTGGATACTTGCGATAAAACTCTTGCTTGCAGATTTGGTAATAATTTGAGTGTAAAGTATGTTTTAGAGTGAATTTGATCGGTTCTTAGAGTTAATAAGAAGAGGGCATTCAATTACAAAAAAAATGAAGAACAAAAATTGAAATCTAGTGGGGACTGTCTAAAGAAATATAAGATAACTGTCAGTAATATTTGGTTTAATGATTAGCGTATGTTTATGTGTGGGGGAATAGCAAATGATTGTCATGAAATTAATTAAATGATAAAAAAACACAAACAAAATTGAACTAAATTTCAGCAAGAACTAAATGTAGAAATAGTTGAACAAAAGTTTATGTTTGATTGGTTAAAGTATAGAACAAAACTTATTACAGTAAAATGTACATTAACCTGTATGGTTTAGTAATATACTCATATTCTTTAGATACATCAAGAATTCGGAAAAAGAAATAATAGAATTTTAGTCGAACTAACATCGTAGCAGAATTTAGCGGAGAAGGCAAGTTCAATGGAGCTAAATTAAAAACTTCTCCTACGTTTTTTTTCTTTTTCAAGGAGGATCATTTCCTTCAACCAATTGTTATTGTGATTATTATTCTACTTATTTGTGAATGGCGAGGTCCAACACATTAGCCACTTTTTTCATCTCGGACATTAGTTGACGTAATCGCAGATTACTGTTCTTTCTCTAAACTATCTATAAAACTGGTACTGCATGGGTATGAAATGTTTTTGAGGTTAGAACTAATTTATTTTTTACTCTCTACCAACCCCACCAATTCATTGTTCAGTCATTCTCTTCTTGTGTCCATTGTTTGTTATTTGTTGTTGTTGCTACCAGACAGAAGGCGGTGTTTTAATCTCCGCGGTTGTTCGCACCCAACAAACATACCCCACCACCAAATCAATCTTCTTTTGGTTATAATAGCTGCTAGCCTAATTCACACGACCTGCCACAAAAATGGTGCGCCTTCGGATTCCAAAAAAAAGTGGACCACAAAAAAACTACGAAAAAAAGAGTAAAACTTAATTATTTCCCCTAAAATACTTAAAATCATAAAATATAAAGTGCACCATCAATTCCGGGGGGTCAAATTACCCCAGCATCATCTGAATTCATGACCTGACACTGTGTTTAAGGTGTGTTTGTATACATTTAATTCTTCAAAAAAAAGTCCATACTTAAACTTTTTTTTTCTCCTTTTTTGTATGCAAAAAGCCGCATACCTTCTTTTATATGGAATTTGATGGTGACCGGTTTTTTTGGAATCCGGTAGAGCGCCA
>OKCY01000069.1_pt1 | contig 14100 bp, 9 predicted proteins | sample 1613071 | NCBI WGS metagenome assembly OKCY01 (sample SAMN04436834, study PRJEB24849) | human gut metagenome | biome: human gut; feature: NICU; material: stool | host: Homo sapiens | place: USA: Saint Louis, MO | collected 2011-07-12 | reverse complement strand
AAACAAGCTTGTGGTCCAAAAATGGGGTGCTCTACTACTTGAAATAATAGACAATGAGAGTGTCGTCACTAACATTTACCAATTGACTAATACATATTGGACCCACTTGCCCCCAGAGATTTGTGTACCACAAAATTTAACCAAACTAAACAACGCAATCTTATCCGGAACAACCATTTCAAATTCCGATATCACAAGAATACTACCAACACCTAAACAGCTACTGTTAAATTTAATTCTTGCTCTACCACTAGTTAACCAAACATCTTTAACCGATCTAGAATACAAAACACAGCTCCAACAAATTTTTCAAAAAACTTTACATGCACTCAGACCAAATGACAAGTTGGGAGTAATTTTTCTTGGAATAGACGGGTCAAAAAAACCGTGTGCCAAAGGGTCCTTTGTTGGCTGCACTGAACCAAGCTGGAGTGAGTGGAAGCAGGTAATACGAGACATTACAATAGTTCCAAACTCATTTCAAAGTAACTTACAGGAAATAAATGTTGCTATAGAAAAGTGTATGGAGCTATACCCTTTTATTCCACACACAACATCATCAGTTAACAAGTTTTTAATACTCAGCCCAAACACATACTCACAGCTGCCAAAAGACGCACCCAAATCCAAATTTATTGACGCAATAAACGAAAAACTATCTTGCACAATTGTTTGTGTCGGCAGAACATATGACAACTACCAACCATTCAAGTCTATTACTACATTTGGCACTCCTTTCCTACGATTCGAGTCTCTCGCCGAGTTTGGCAACTTACTAGTATACTATATCAACGAAAACCTCCACAAAATATGTATTCCAAAATTGACATTAACATTAAAGGCATCGCAGGGTTTTAGGTTCACTGATCTTGATTCCAGAGGGGCTATTGATGGAAGTCAGTTGACACTTACTATTAAAGATATTGTCCCACAGACGCAAAAACTGATTGTGCTCAAAGTGCAAGCAAACCCCCAATTTGTTGCTTCCAAATATCAGACGCTTCCAATATTTGAATATGATGGGTATTGGTTTTATGAGAAATACCTCGACACCAAGTTGATAAGTACGAGAGTCAAGATAGGTGTCAGCCAGCAACCACCGACACCTATTGATGCGGAAGCAAGGGGAAGCTTTACGGAATACTATTTAGACATCCCATTACTACCTCCCGTGTCGCCAGCAAGAGATGCTGTATTTGCCAAAAGACAAACTGAGCTAACCATAATTAACTCATTAAAGAAAAGCATCGCGCTGGGTGAAAGCCAAGTGTCACTGGATATAATTAAAAGCTGCATATCGTTAGCACACGGATTGATACGTACTTCTCTTGAAGGCTCTACAAAATCACACACCAATGAATCTAGCCCTGAGTGTGAGTATAGTATGTTACAGTTGCTAATGGCAGTAAGATACACTGACAAAGGCAATGTTGAGTATATTGATTTCTTGGTAAATCATATGAAAAGTATTGCCAAGCTACTAGAATCGGACCTCGATGCAGGTAAATTACGATGTTCCGATTTGATAAATAGTTTAATATAGAAATGTTTTTTTTTTGTGCTGGTGCAACCATCATCGTGTCGTGCAGACATGATAAAACACCAAATAATAATCAAGATGGCTGGTTAGTTGTCAATTGACATAATCCCTCCTTACTAAAATGATCTGTACCGAATCAAACAATTAGTATATAAGATCAACAATGGATCCCTTCTTTTTTGGTTTTTCTTTTCCCACCATTCGTGATAACAACTCATAATCATGTCATTACATATTAGTCCTTTTTCCGTGGCCACTAACGCCCTTGTCCTTTCCTTAGCCGGTATAGCTTCTGCTCAAAATCTTGGTGGTCTTGATACACCTCCACAAGCAAAGACAGACACCACCAAAGCAACAGAGAACACTAGCAGTATATTGATCAAAACAAAGGAAAATTCCCAAGACACCACCAACGAAAAAACCACTGAACCAAATACCACTACCCAGGAGACCACTACCCAGGAGACCACTACCCAGGAGACCACTACCCAGGAGGCCACTACAACACCAGAAACTACAAAAGCAGAGTCTACGGATCAAATCAAAACTTCACAAATAGTCCAAACCACAAAGATAACTCAAACTCAAGTAGAAACGTCAACTACTCAAGTGGTGCAAACCATCCAAGCACTGTCAGGGGGCACTACACCACAGGTATTAACAAAGCAAAGCACTATTACTGCTGCTGGAACCCAAACAACATTAGTAACTCAAACTCTAGTAGTGGTTGATGGCCAACTGCAAGAGCATTCTACGGTTACTTTACAAAGTGCAAGCACAGTGTCTCCTATTACACCAAACGAGTCAACAACTGTATGGTGGACACCTTCTACCACTCAATTGAACAGTGGTTCCTTAGGCAAGTATGGTAGTGCTACACCTGTTACTGAAAACGAGTCAACGACAGTTTGGTGGACTCCAAGCACCCAAATCACATCTTCAACCACCTCTGGCAAGGCTCTGGATACCACCTCACAAAAAAGTGATACTGGCTCTAACACCAAATCTTCTGGTGGATCGAGTGACACAAAAAGTGTATGGATCGCTACTACAGGTTCTGATTTTGCTTCTCAATCAAATTCCGATTCAAGCTCAACTGCTTCACGCAATAGCTCATCGAGTGCTTCACGACAAGCTGTTATAATAGGTAGCAAAGACCTTACGTGGAAAAAGACGTTATTATGTGGTGGGGTTATCGGTGTTAGTTTGTTGCTAAATTTATTGTAGATTATATAGAGAATTGTACGCACGCACATCATTTAATGTCAAACTTTTTTTTTTAATGTTGTTGATTTTTCTTCTTCCTCCAACAACGTACACCTGGAACGATGACAGGCTTGCAAGACCCACAAGACAATGGGAAAAGTGGAATACATATACATTATCCAAACAATAAGAAACCTACATATGAGATTTCCAAAGAGCATCTACTGGAGATGACATCACACTTGGAAGCGCTACCCCAGTTTCAAACACTTGAAGATGAGTCACTGGCCCATCATATTATTTACCAAAGCATGGTAGATAAATACGCTAGTAATAATCAAAACTTCAAAACCAATCCTCGACTAGCAGATCCAAGAACGAGAAACAACTTGCTTGAGTTAATGAAAGATGTGTATGGACGAAAATCGATATTGTTTGCTCTTGACGTCGAAGCATGGGAGCTAGATACAAATATTGTAACGGAAATAGGGATTGCAATTTACGATCCTCGAGGCCAAGCCGATTCCCTAATACCAGCTACCATTCAACTTCATATTCGAATAAAAGAACACCTAGCTAGAACCAATGGGAAATACGTGCCTCATCACGCACACAATTTCAATGGGAATACTTCTTATATAATGAGTGAGCGTGAAGCTGCTACATTGACACAAAGTTTGATTAATTTCTATTTCATCTCAGCAGAGAGCAAGGGTACTGGGTGTTATCTAGTGGGTCACGATCTAAAAGGAGATGTGAAATGGATGAACTCGTTGGGTGTGACGTTCCCATCACAATTCAAATCGTTGGACACAAACTACTTGTTCAGGATATCGCATGGGAAGGAAAACATAAGTTTAAAACGTGCACTTGCTTTTGTCCACATACCTTTTGCGTATCTACATAATGCTGGGAACGACGCATACTACACACTATTGTTGGCCATGAAACTATGCGATCCACACTCGAGGGTTAGGTACAGATTGGATGTCTTGATAAATGTCGAGACGTATCCAACATTGACAAAGGAAGAGAAAAAAGAGAGGAAAAATAGACGCCGTCAAGAGAAATTGGAGGCAATAGCAAGAGGTGAACATGTAGAACAAAAACCACCAGCACCAAAACAAACAACGAAAAAGTCCAATAGGAAAAAACTAACATGTGAATCTATTGAATTGGAGAGCGCTATAGAAGTCTTTGATGCTATGTTTAAGTAATAATACTATTAGATTGATCCATTATAGTTCTCTCTAAACTAGACTCTAGTTTTTGTAATCTTAGCAACAAGCCAGCAGCAACACTCTTTAGTTTATCATCAACCAACAACTCCCACGACACCGATAGCCAGTTTTGAATGAAGACTATTTCGTCATTGTGATTAGTTACCAAAAACTCGGGGTTGGATACTTCACACACTATCAAGACACCAGTAACTATACTCTCGACCACAGGTGTCGCTTCCAACGAGATCTTCCGAAGAATATTGCAACTCAAAATTAAAAACTCCTTAACCATATCATTTAGTTGGATTGACAGAGGGTATGCACAGTGTATCAACAACGCCAAAGTCTTGATATAATGGCCAATATAAACTGGCGAGTAGTGCCCGATATCTATGGTGCCTGCTTCGTACCATACATTAAGCAACGGGAAATAGAATAGCTTGCCAATAATAGTATAAAAACCTGCAGTTGGAGTCTCAGTCGATTTCGCTGGTCGCTTTAATCTTGACGATACCCTAACTACCTTGCCAGACCCCAACAATTGGTCTTGAGCTTCAGCTGATGCGTCGGCTAACAATTCTTTCTGCACTTCATTTTCAATAAAATCAATGTATTTGGAACCGCCCTCCAACTCAAGGTATTTTCGATGTAGAGGTTCTGGTAGCGTCTGCGACGGGAAATTTGTTGGACTGAATCCTCTCAACTGTCGAGCTGCCATTAATGTTGCAGATAAGATTAACACTCTCTGCTGTAACGAATAGTCTCCAGTCAATAACAAATTAAACATAAACGTGGTAATGCTAGGATTAGTAACAATTACAGCAACCATGTTATTAAGCTTCAACTCGTTAAAATCTTTATCATCAAAATGGTTGTCTAGCCCGATCAACAAAGCTAGCAATTCTTCCAGATAGAAATGAACTTCTGTGCCATAGCGATATTTCTGGTGGAGCAAGGTGGGTCCTTTGAGTAATGCCTTTCTACGCATTTCGTATGCATTTTGATTGCTGGTATCGACACTGAAGTACTCTATCAATTGCTTGACATATATTGGATCAGCAACATCGGTTTGCGGTGGTAAGCTGTCGTCGTCGTCGTCGTCGTCTAAGTCCTGACTAACATCCTGCTTGCTTTCAATCTTGATTGGGGATGTTGTTTCCTTAAGCTTTAATGCCTCCCAACAATCGTGGGCTGGTAATTCTGTGATATCCACATTTGGTACCATCAACGAAGAATATGTATCTACTTCTGGAGCCAATGAGAATATCTTTTTTTCCCCATTGAGTTCACAAACGTAGTCGACTAAAACCACACCCAATGCCTTGATGTTATTTGAAAATGACAGTAGTCTGTTATTAATGGCATTCAAAAATTGTTTGTTTGTGAGCAAGTCTTTGGTTAATGCTGAACCTTTTCGTCGCGATATTAGCTGCATGATCATAAATGTTCTTGATTCTTGAATGGAAATGGGTTCATTTTTTATAACTGTGCTGTTAGTCCATTTTGTAATCAATTTATTTACCAAAAAATCGTAATCGTCACTCTTGGTGAGAATCATGGCAACGACCTGGGTTAGACTTTTATTGGCAGTTTGGATAATGGATTCTATCACCATTTCATCAAATACGTCAGATGTAAAACTCAACAAATTAAACAAGGCATTTAAGTTTGAATTTGGGGCAATGCGTACAATATAATTATTAAATAAACCTTTTAGGTAGTCTTTCTTTTGAAACTTTTTCATGGACTGAAAAGATTGGACAAAGTAGTCCCAGCTGGATTCTCTGAAAAATATTTCATAAAATTTAATCACCGACGCATCTCCAAATTTAAGAGTCGAATGTAAAAACTCTTCAATTATGTCACTTCTGGTGTTGGACAGATAGAGTTTTAGCAATGAGTTGGATAAATACTCGACATAGCCACCAGTACTCTTAAAGCATTCACTTGTAATTTCAACACTCGATAGAGTTGTTGCTTCATTGACCACCGCCAATGCCTTGCCTTTGAAAACAAGCTTATTGATTTCCCTTATTTCAACAGGACTGGGGTTGCCTTTAACCAAATTTAGTGCCAAACCTTCATCAAATACACGTTCTAAGATACTTATATATAATTCCGATTGTTCTTGTCTTGTAGAGATTCTATTCAAAAGATTTCCTAACCCAATCAATGTTTGAAATGTTTGAATCAAGATTTTGGAGTCTCGAATTGAATCAAATAGCTGGGGAATGGTAAATTCAAGCAATGCAGTAATGTACGGGAAAGAAGGAGTTTCCACATTAGCTACCAATATCTCATGAACTCTCTCGATGCTTGGACAATTCTTTAACTCGGTGATATCTTTTTCCATACTGGTGACGTATACCAACAAGGATTTAAAAAATTTGCGAGAAAAAAAAATAATTACAAATATTTCATCATTTTTGTCACCAACCATGTTTAAATCCAGTCCATTCAAAACATTTGTGAGAACCAAAGTTGAATATGTGAAAAACACCAAATTTAAGCCTGTAAAGTACTCAAAGTTTATACCCAAGACATACACATTTCACCCCTACGAGCCTGCCAAGAAAGTGGAAATTACATCGAGCTTGCAGCAATTGAAGAACCAAGTTAAGTCCGGGGATGAGATCACCAAAGAGCAATATCTCAATAGCCCTCACTTTAAATTCCAAGAAGGTAAAGAGGGGAATTCATTGGCATATCTAAGACAGTGCATTAGTTTGATAAATTCAGGGAAGCCATTGATTGCGATGGATTGTGAGTCGTACGAAAGAAACCATCTGCAAGTGACAGAAATTGGAGTAGCGATTATGACTTACCGAAAGCTGACAGTACCGCAAATCAAAACAATCCACGTGGTTGTAAAAGAACATTTTAAAAAGCGAAATACCTTATATGTGCCCGACAAGAAAGATCAATTCATGGGTGGGTCGTCATTTGTTATGACTGAAAACAAAACGCGTATATTTTTACAAAAATTGCTTGATAAGTACGTAGATGAGATGGACGGTGTATTTGTGGGACACCAAGTGTCGTCTGAGTTGAAATATTTCAAGAGCATTGGTGTGAACTGTAAAGCAGACGTTCATACTATAGATACCATGAAACTAATGCAGTTGAGCAAGTCTGGGGGTAATTCTCTATGGGCGACATTACGAGAACTTGAGATCCCATACGGACATTTGCATAATGCTGGCAATGATGCTTACTTTACATTGTTAGCAGCGTTGTCGTTATGTGATCCTATCGTGAGAATCGATAAGAATTTGGACATATACATGGACTCACCCTATAAAGGGAAAAAGGCAGCACATGATGATAGTTCGACGTATTTTGTAGTTGAAGATATTGAAAAGGTTATAGAGAGTTTATAGAGCAAATATGTGAGATTTTGTGTAATTACCATTGTTTGTTTATTTTTTCCTCTTTGGTAAACAAATTTAGGGTTTTAAAATTCTAATTTCGTCCATCTTCATACCTTTTTTTTTTTAACGAACTTGCCAAACTACTTCTCCACATCTTCTTTAGTATATCATGATTGAGGAAGACGAAAATACTTCTTTACTTTCTAGACGTCCGTCTCACAGCTTTCTTGACACTCCAATAGGCTCTTTCAAAGGACCCAACTCATTACACAACTTTGCAAGTTCTTTCACCAGAGCCCAGTCCTTTGCTGCCAATAAAATCGATAATTCGATTCATAAGAAAAGATCTTTCTTTGTTAGTGGTGATGGCGGAACTGTTGAAGATGACGAAACTTTTGACCCTGAGTTATTAGTTCCCTCGTATCGCGGTGAAAGGTTAAGCACGGTTATGCACGATATTCAGAGCAGAAACCAGTTATTCATGAATCCTCCCAACCAGTTGGACCAGAGTGTTTCTCCCAACAACGATGTGTTTTTCCATGATGATGTAATGAACGCATTAAACGAATCCAGATCAAGACAGAATTCGACATTTGGCAACTCACAATTTAAACACAGAATATACTCGGCCCCATCCTTTTCGAGTTTCAGATCTTCAATCTCAGCTGCTACCACACCTTCAATTTTCCAGGTGAGAAAAATAGAAGATGAAGACGGTAATGTGGTTACTGTTTTGGCTGGTCAGTCAACTGCCCCACAAACAATTTTCAATTCCGTTAATGTTTTGATAGGTGTGGGCCTTTTAGCATTACCTGTGGGATTAATGAAAGCAGGATGGGTTTATGGTATTCCCATTTTGTTAGTTTGCGGTTTGACGACCTATTGGACAGCATGCTTGCTCTCAAAGGCAATGGATACCGACGACACTATTATGACATATGCTGATTTGGGATATGCCGCATATGGTTCCATGGCCAAGTTGGTCATATCTGTACTTTTTTCTATTGACTTGTTGGGTGCTGGTGTATCATTGATTGTTTTGTTTAGTGATTCCTTGTATGCATTATTGGGGGATGACCAAGTCTGGACAAGGACTCGTTTTAAAATATTGAGTTTTATTGTGCTTACTCCATTTACATTTGTGCCCTTGCCCATTTTGTCAATTATATCCTTGTTTGGTATACTCTCGACAATTTCAATCACCATTTTGGTAATGGTGTGTGGTTTGCTCAAGCCAACTGCACCAGGATCATTGTTGGAGACAATGCCAACGAACTTGTATCCCAAATCGTTACCCGATTTACTTTTGGCCATTGGGATCTTGATGGCACCGTTTGGTGGACATGCCATTTTCCCAAATCTAAAATCTGATATGAGGCACCCATACAAGTTTACACAGACACTACGCTCTACATATTCAATCACATTACTAACTGATTGTTCAATGGCGGTGTTGGGATTTTTAATGTTTGGACAAAACTGCAGTAACGAAGTCACCAATACATTATTAACTACTGCAGGGTATCCGAAATGGTGTTATCCCTTGATCAGTGGGTTGATTTGTTTAGTCCCACTAGCTAAAACACCATTGAATGCCAAGCCCATTATTTCAACGTTGGATGTTTTATTTGGGGTCGCCAATATTAGCACAAACAAGATCAGAGAGATCGTCAATTCGTTAGGAAGATTTGTGATTAGAATTGGTGTTAATGCTGTTTTTGTCATGTTGGCCATTTTGTTCCCTGAATTCGACAAAATCATTGGAATGCTCGGAGCATCTATTTGTTTTGTTATTTGTATTATTTTGCCATGTTTGTTTTATGTTCGATTATGTGGCTCCAAAATTAGAGGTTTCGAAAGATTTATGGTTTATTCGGCTATTTTCATTTCGTGCGTATTAGCAAGCGCGGCAACTTGGGCTGTCCTCAATTATTGAGAAGCGGCTAGTTTCACAAAAGCATCGCAAACACCTTCCTCATTCGGTAAGTGTTCACCATTAGAAATGTGGCCAGTGACTAATAGCATCAATTTCATTTGATAAGAAATTAAAACATACAAAAAAAAAAGTACATACATACATAGCATTCTTGTTAGAATATACTTGCATAATTCATTTCTCAATTATTAGTTCGACTTGCCCATCCCCAGAACAAGTATAAACACTCCTCTCAACAACTGCAGTTCCCAATAGCCAGCCAATTATGTATATTCCAAAAAAATACTTACAAGAAGATTGGGAACAGGTGGAATACTTGATTAAAAACTATCCCTTAGCAACAGTTGTCACCAATGACGAAAACGGAACAATTATTGCTAATCACATCCCCTTTGTTTTGAAAGAAGATCCTGAATCGGGTAAGAAATACTTGATTGCCCATATCGCAAAGACAAATCATCAAGTTCCAACTTTAGCTGATTCCGATAACGTCTTGGTGATTTTCCAATCGGCTGATTCCTATATAACTCCAAATTACTACCCAGGAAAACCAGAAACCCACAAGTACGTGCCAACATGGGATTTTGCTTGTGCTCACATTTACGGAAGCTCTAAAATAATCGATGATTTTGATTTTGTGAGAAGCCAAATCACCCACTTGACTGATCAACAAGAAGCCGGTAAGCCCGATAGCTGGAAAGTTTCAGATGCTCCTGAAAAATATTTGAAAGTAATGCAAAAAGCTATTGCGGGCCTCCAAATCGAAATAAAGTCCACTCAGTGCAAGTACAAGTTTGAGCAAGATATGAAAAGTGCAGATATTCAAGGGGTTGTTGATGGTTTACAAAAGGATGGTAAAAGTCAAATGTCTAACTTTGTTAAAGAGTCCAATCTTACAAAAATAGGGTAGGCTTGTAAACCATTTTTTCTTTTATAGCTAATAATACACGAATAGAGAGCAGTTCCTAGAGTTCGATCAGTCTTCTATTTCTTTGTCTAACCTTCATTTTGCGGGTTGCTATCCATCAACAATGGCTTTAATGAGGAAAAGCCTCGACTACTAACTTCAAACGTCACTTTGCTTTCTCAATATGGGTTAAATCTAGGTCCGCCTCTTGCGCCTCTGAAACCACCTCTTCCACCTCTGCCACCTCTGCCTCTACCACCTCGGAAGTTGCCTCTGCCTCTTCCAGGAAAACCTCTTTTCACACTGATACCAGGAATATTTGTTCTTTTTGCCAGAACCTTCAATTGACGTTCCCTAAAAGTCGACCCATCCAACGTAGCAACAGCTTTATTGACTGCATCAGTGTCCGCAAATTCCAAATATGCAAACCCTTTTGGTTGACCAGTGAATTTGTTTGTCAATATTGTTACTCTGTTAACAACCCCGGCACTTGAAAAATGTTGTTGCAATTCTAATGGTGTTGAACCATAATCAACGTTACCTATGTATATGGATCTTGCATCTGTGTCCCTCTTTTCTTCATCGGTAGGATGAGTTACGCCATTGGTAGACTCTGAACTTAATTGTGAATGAAGTTCTCTCAACTTGGCAGTTTCTTGTTCCATTTCTTCCAATTTATTCTTTATTTCCTCTGAATTCTCAGAAGGAACTTGTTGGTTTTCAACTGGTATTTGATCAGACATAATGCTTAAATTGTTTGGCACAGCAAGAAGGATTCCCAAAGTTTTTGGTGTTTTTTTTTTCTTTTGTTGTTTTCAAAATCAAGTGCTAAAACATTTTCACACCCGTTTTTACATTTACAGTTTCTATGCAGTCTCGGATTAAATCTACTTATCCTATAAACCACGTTAATACTGTGAGTAACCTGGGAGATTTCTTTCACGGTTCAATGTGCTTCTAATATCGCCTATGTCTCTCGGTAACGTAACACCATTACTTCCCTGTTTTGTAGACCCATAATCTGGCTTTTTAACACGCTTTTTTCTTTTCATGTGACTGGGAAGCAATGCATCAGTTTCTGTTCGCAAAACGTCAACGTCTGTCTCATAGCCTCTATCGTAAGGAACGTACTCGTCATCATCTGTCAAAACACTCATGAACCCGGAGTCTGGTCTAGGAAACTCGAAATCGTCTTTATTGTTATTCTTTTCTCTTTTTCCAATACAAAACATCAAACCAACCATGACACCACCAAATATTATTAATCCTAAAATGACACCCACACCAACACTGACCAATCCCAAGTGCACATGTAAAAAGTTGTCTCCGTTTTTGGGGTTCTCAAACCAGTCAAGGTTTAATGGCTTTTGAATCAAGAATACACATGATAATTGGTCTGTTCCACTTTGATATTTCTTGGTGCACCCATGACTAAGTAATCTCACCTCTTGATCCTTGTTGTAAGAAACAGTTGATGTTGTGTTTAGTTTGTGCAACTGTAACATTACCTTGTTTGTTTGAGGTTTGTGTTTACATGTTAAGCCACCTTCTGATAAGTTCGTTTTGATAACAGAATTATTATATCCCTCTCCTGATATGCAATCGAGAATTTTTGTGACTTCACTGTTTGGTATCAAATGAAAGTCAATGAATCGCAATAGATCCTTCATTGAGGTGGTGATATTAAAGTCTTTCAAAGACTCTGCTGTTGGAATCAATAAAGAATAAGGCTGTTTCCCAGTAATCACCTTATTTATATTGGGATACATTTTTAAAATATCCCACATAAAAAAGCTAGGGAAATTTGAATCATATGTGGTCTTGATCAATTCTTCAATTGGGACCTCAAAATCATCAGGGAAAAAAACTTTGTTTGTCACATGGATCACACCTTGTTGGAAGAGCAAGTCCGAGTTCAACGGGAAAGAAAGTTGAGTGTTGTTCAACGTAGCCTCGTTTGCATCATTTGTGATATTGCGACTTTTGAATTTAACCTGGTTTCCGTTCAAGTCTTTTAGTGTTTTATGTGAAGCAAAATCTGAATACACCACTCCTTCCATAAACATGCTTTTGACTACCATTTCGAGCATATGAGGATTTCTCTCTAAATATGTTAAGATCAACCCCAAATCTTTCCATGTACCCTTTGTGTCAGTGGTGCCGCATGGCAAAAATATAGAATACCCTTCATCATTATCACGCAAAGAAGACAATCCAAAACGGTTGATGTACTCCAAAGTTTTCAAACAACTGCCTTGGTCAATTTCAATATTCTCCAAATGTCTATGTACAGCTCCACTTGAAATCAAGTCACCCAAAGAATGTTTAAGATTAACTGGTGGGGTGATTTCTCCATTGGCCACAAATACAACACTCTCATTTGCAATCGGGGTATACGCTTGAATGTGTACCTCATCATTAACTGTTATATTGTTCTTCCCGTTTGAAATTGAGAACTTTAACTTGAAGCACCCACCTATTTTCTTCTTTGAACAAAGTTTGGTATCAAGCAAGGAATGCATAGTATCATGAATCGCTACTTTACCGTCAACAAATTGGTACAATATGTTTTGTTTGGAGCTAAAGGAAGCCATTGACGCTTCCACGTCATCGTCTTCAACATCATCCCTCTGATTTACATCAAGGAAAATGGATTGGTTTTGGCTCGACTCATCGACAAGGTGGCCAAGAGATCGGAAATAAAGCTCATCAACAAAATTTGAGTAATGCAAAGCATACAAAGATTTCCTTGCGATCATCTCCGCTGTTGCGATATTGAGCTGTTCAAAAAGCAGATCTGTCTCCTTGAAAATATGAATGACACCATCAGCAGAGACATGACTTTCAGTTACTGCCACTTTATCAACTTCCACATGACCGTCTTTGTGCTTGAATTTATGGCTACTCCCCAAATTTGATTTTATTTTAGAATTGGTGTTATTGGAACCTACAATCAATGCAGGAAACATAAGACTTTGAAGTAAACTCATAACATCGTGTTTAATTTCAAATACCGCGTCTGTGGTAGTTGCATACCTTGCAAAATCACTATTTGCTAAATAATACTGTAATTGTATATCTGTCAACGAATTTTTCAAAACCTTGTTGGATGGCACCAATATGGTTCCTGTTCCATTAAGAAACTCTTTGCATGAGTTGGGTAAAGGTGGTAATTTGGTCTTTTTAGGTTTCTTGTGTTTCTTCTTCTTCTTCTTCTTTTTACTCTGTACTTGTTGCTCGTCAGTATCTATAAATAGCAGTTGAAAAATCTTACTGAATAACGATATTTCAGGGTTGGTGTTATTCATTAGAACATCACAAATAGTTGGTTTTTCTGGTAACAATTGGTCGATGCCTTGAATATAAGAATGCTGGTGTTTTGCATAGATATCTTCTTCCACAATATAAGACACCTCATCAATCACATACTCCAAACTCTCAAAATCTGGACTTACTGCTATCAGATAGTTGGTATTGCCCACCCTATATAATGTTTGATAAACTGATTCTGACTTGCCCAATAATCCAACACGAAGTTTTTGATTGACAATATACCTATTTAAACTATTGTTATCCCAATCGATACTTTTTTTCCAACAAATGCCAGATTTATTGGGGCTAATAAAGTAATATTTTCTATTTGGTTTAGTGTCGGTATCATTCCTTGTCGCTGTAGAAGTCGAAGAAAATAAGAAAACTGTGGACGTTCTGATAGTATGTCAACTAAAGTCGAAGGTGTTGGTGCAGGTTCCATCGATGATGATGTGGATGTAGTAGATTCATTGGCACCAACACTACTTAGTATAAATAGAAAAATATATATCCAAAATGGTTTCATGATTGTGCATGAATGTTCACGATTACTTGAGAGCTGGTGATTTATATTATTATTATTATTTTTTTGCTGTTTAATCACT
>OKCY01000061.1_pt1 | contig 14518 bp, 9 predicted proteins | sample 1613071 | NCBI WGS metagenome assembly OKCY01 (sample SAMN04436834, study PRJEB24849) | human gut metagenome | biome: human gut; feature: NICU; material: stool | host: Homo sapiens | place: USA: Saint Louis, MO | collected 2011-07-12 | reverse complement strand
ACTTTTCTTATTCAAATAAAGTTATTAAGAATTTGAAATTGGTACTTTGTGTTATATTATTTCCCATATTATTATTTTATTATAATTAGTTTCAACATCATCAATACTATTATTATAACTCCATAATTTACATATGATTCAACAAAGCTCAAATATGGCCACTACAGCTGTTTTCGAAGAAACTAATACTGATTTCGATACTTCACTCATGGAATTCTTTTATTCAACTACTTCAGAAGACGCTCTTCCCGACGTTAATGACACCTCTTCAACAACAATAACAGAAGTTGCAAATGAAATTCCAAGTTTATTCTCATACTCCAATAATGATTTACACCCGGAACTTGATTATGAATCTTCGAGTTGGTACGATATAACTGAATCATTGCCTCAAAACATACCCGACAGTAAAAGTGAACCAATAGCTACAAATCCTACAAACGTGTTGACTTCACCATTACAAGCTTTTGCAGATTTTAATCATGGCTCATCAACGGGACTTACAACCAAGCAACCGGAATTATTTCATCATAATAATAATGCAATTAATGGTTCGTTCAAAAATAATGACTATACAACTAATAAAATCAATACCAATACCACTACCACAACAACAAAACAACGCATTTCAAAGCCTTATGAAAGATCCCCTCTAATGAAACCATCAGTTACAATTGCATCTATTGACACAATAGCTAAACTCAAAACTAAATCCAAGAGCAATTGCAAATCCTCCTCAATTTCAAAACCTAAAGTTAGAAATCCATTTTATAAACCATTCATATCATCATCAATATCATCTGAGACGGCATTAAAAAATACCAAAATAATAAACTTTAGAGACGAAAACAATGATAACAGCTCTTCATTTAACTTCACGGACATTGATAATAAATTAACATATGATTTGTCAACAGAAACCACTAATTCATCCTTTCCACAAACGGTTTTGGAAGCACTGTTTAAGAATTTTGACGATGCTTTGATTTTCGATTCATTATTTGATATAAATCAGATCTAAGTTAAGCTTTATACTGGACAATTTAAAAATTCAATAATTAACACATAAATTTTTAATCAGAACGTCATAGGGATAGATCACAGAAATTGAAACCATTAGGGTTTGCTCTTTTTCTTTCTTTTTTTTTTGCTTTTTGGTATATCACAGCTTTAGCTGAATTTCATTAATCACTTATCAATTCTGAGATGAGTTGGTCCCCTTTCTGTTCACTTCTTATAATTTTGGGTTTACTTCTTGGTTCTGGATTCATTTAAATAGACGACCATTTGTGTTTAAATTAGGGGTCTCAGTTTGTTATTAATTTTTTGTTCTTTTCTTTGATATAGCTTGTTTTATAATATACATAAACTTCATAATATATCGGTTTCTCTTATATATCACCAATCAATGGCTTTAATGCAATAGGTAATAACTCAGCTGCATCACCTTTAAACCCCCAAGTATCTTCGACTTTGCCATTTAGAATGTTGTCCTCAATATCAGTATTAAATATCGCAACTTTCCCCCCTTTCAACCTCACTCTTTCGACATAACTATTGGCAGGATACACTGTACCACTTGTTCCAATGACTAAAATCAAATCAACTGATGGGTCCAGCTCAACGAAACTATCAATTTCAGTAATCAAATTCAAAGGTAATGATTCGCCAAACCAAACTACTCCTGGTCGCAACAAGTCATGACATACAGGACATGAAGGTAGATCTTTTTCCAGAATTGTTTTCACTGGGTTAAACTGAGGTGACAATGAAATATCAACCCCGTCATTGCCGTCACTATCACCAAAAGTACGTTTTCTGGTACTCAAATTGCTATATTCAAATTCAGTATCTTCCAATGCTTTAGTTAATGGTTGTTTGAAATTATTATGATCAACATAATTACACATAAAACTAGTACATTTCAAATCAAATAATGATCCATGAATCTCATATAAACTATCGAGATTATGTCCACTTCGACTCAGTAATCCATCAACATTTTGTGTAATAGTGATATATTCATCTGAGTTAAACTTATGGGATAATTTGCTCAAGGCATAATGACCCTTGTTTGGCTTGGCACGTAATGCCCCATATCGTCTCCATGAATAAAACTGCCAAACTAATCCTGGATCAATGTAAAATGCGTCTGGAGTAGCTAAATCTATCATATTGAAATTTTTCCATAAACCTTGTGAACCCCTAAAGGTAGGTAACCCTGAAGAAGCAGAAAGTCCGGCCCCCACTAATGCAATAATCTTCCGACACTTGGGTAGGTATTCTTGAAATTCTTTTAATTGTTTATTCATTTATGAGAAATTGGGATATATGTGTGTGTTTTTATAATAACAAGTGTAGCACCCTATTCATTTTTATCTTGTGTGTTTTGTCGTTCTAGTTTATGTTTTTTTTTCTGCCTATATCGGGAACATTTTTTTTCGTTTTGGTTTGGCCCTACAAAAAGATTTCATAATTATACATTAAATTTAATTATCTGAGTTTAATATACACAACACAAAATTCCTATCAAAATACTACAGCTATACATAGTTTAAATGGAAGAAGACATCAATTTGATTTATTTTGTTTCAATTTCCAAGCTAAATAGGTAGCTGAATGCCCCAATTCAACATTCGAATTGGTAATAATTTTGTTTCCCACAAGTTTGAGTGGTGGAGCTCTGTAGAATAAGATTTCTTCATCCTGTTTTCCATTATTACCAATTTTTCTTTTCTTATTTACAAATTGACCCAATTCTCCTATACTTTCATTCAACCCATAAGCAAGAGTACCTCCAACCAAAAGGTTCGAATATGTTGACATCGACGTATGGTAAGTAGTCCCAGTTGGCGCAATACTTGTAGGTGTTGGTGTAGATGTCTTTTTGTACAATTGCTGATGCTGCTGTTGTTGTAATTGTTGCAACTGTTGTTCTTGTTGCTTTTTAGCTTGATTTTCTTGAATTTGCTCTTGTAACAGTTTATAACTTCCTGGTAACTGATGCTTTTCTTCGCGATTGATTAAAATATTGGTATTACGCGCCACCAGAGGCGTCAAACCAGGGATATCGGCAATAGGTTTTGCTGGTACATGACTGATAGTCCCATGAGGTACTGCCGGACCAGTTGCATACACCGTATTTGTGGAACCACCACCACCTTTTAATTGTGAAATGGGCGTGAATAAGAATGCACGACGACCACTTTTCGTTTCATCGTGTTCCGGAACAGCATCAACATTCTGACTAGAAATATATTGACCCAAATCATCGTTTGGCAATGGTGCACCAATATACACAGACCCTGACACGGGTGGCGAATTAGCTGTACCAGGGATGGCATCGGGGATTTCCATACCTTTATAAGCATCCGGAGCTAACAATCCTTTAATTGGAGATTCATATTTGATCAACTTTCTTGTCTCCTTTAATGGGATCAAAGGTTGTTCAGGATCTTCTCTGACTTCATCTGGTAAACATGCCTTCCAAGTTCTAATACGATTGAATACATGTGTGTTCTCATTATATCTGAATTCGCAAATAAACCATGGTGCAGATTCCGGTATAACTCCTTCAGGTAAGTCACCCTTTTGGTATCTAGTTAAAAATATAACATAACAGGGACCAACAATATCATCAACCAAATGATCTCTATATTGACCTGTTTTGCAAACTTCATTTAAGAAAAACAAACGGTCTACAGCATGACAAGTCTGTTCTGGGCGGTAATACCAACACATGTTCACATACCTTTTTCCATCTTCTGTGGACCACATACGGAAAATTTGACCTACTATCGGTCTCTCTGGGTCGGCTGGGTTTTTCATCAACACCCAATTACCAATTTTGTAAGTATACCCGTCAACTTCCAAGACTTCTAATGGGAACCGCAAAACACCATCACTGGAAGAAGAAGTAGCAAGTATAATTTCTTTATCTGACTTACTCAATTCCGTTTGAATTACAAGATGGGCTTCTTTTTTAAATTGTTGCGAGTCCAAAAACTCTTCACTGTAAGGATCATTTTCATAATAAAGCTGGGCATTAGCAAACATCAAATCCAAATCATTAATGAACAATTCCACTGATGAATATTTTCTACTTCTAACCTTGATTCTGATCTCATTCAAACTAATAGGTGCAGCAATCCTTTCATAATAGTCGCCATGGGTTTTTATATCTGGAAGCTTCTCAAAGTGTTTGGTTAATGGGTGACCATTATTGTCACGCAATTTCTTAAACCCTTTCAAGATTAATTTGATACGGGTTTCAAATGGTTTATCAATAATTGGTGGACGACCTCTTCTAATACCACTTTCAATTTGATTATCCTTGTGCTTTTGTCTCGTGGGACGACTAGGAGTTGTGAACGACAGTCTAGTGTATCCAGTTGACACCAAAGGTTTTGATAATGCCACCATTGAATCTGCTTGAGGAGTTGCACTCATTTCAAACTCATCTCTTCTGGAGCCAGCGTTTGATGCCCCACTTGGGCCGGGAGTCGACTCTCCTTTCTCAAAAGAAAATCCCAGTAATTCATCGTTATCTCTATCATCTGGCAAGTCTCCAATATGAGGATATATCAAAGAGTGCCCATTCGGAACTGCTTTGTCATTCTTCAATTTCGGAATTACCACATCGGTGATGTATTGTTTCAAAATCTGTGCTTGTCGATAAATAACAGATTTTGAATGATTATAGAACCTAGCATTCCACGAAATTAAAGCCAAGTCATTAATGAATTCTTGAGCATCTGCATATTTCAAGTTTTTCAATTTTCTGCCCACAGCGTGAAGTGAAAGGGGATTTTGTACAACCTTATAATAGTCAGTGCCTGATCTCAATGGCAATGTTTGGAAAGTAGGATGAATTAAATAACCATTATCTTCGATCTTATAAATCCCATTAAATAAAGACTGTAATTTAGTCAGTAACTTCTTTTTCTCTCTTTCAGACATAGTCTAATGGATGCAAAAAAAAAAAAAATAGGATTGATGGAGGAAAAAAAAAAGATTGTTGTTGTGTTGGTAGTACTTTTGTTGATTGTGTTTTTGTTTTCATTATTTTTTTTTTCTTCCATCCATTTCAAATATAAAGCCAGTAGGTTTTGTGCAAAGTACACGCCCTTAATTTATCTAAGGAGTTTGGATTCAGCAACTGGTCGATCATTTCATATACTGTAATGGATGCCAAATTGTTTATTAGAAGGATCAAAATGGTTCAAGAAATAGGCATTACATTATATAAGCTGTTTTTTTAATCAGATTATAAAGTGGCAAATGTATTCCAGCTCCCTCTATTTGATTAGAGGACCTCAGTAGAGACATTTAATAGATTACAACAACTCAACGGATGATTTCACTCAATATATGAAGTACAGCAGATCCCTGAACCATTATATTGCTCCAACTAGCTCTTACATCCCATACTAGGTTGGATAGTAAAAGTGCAGATGCACTGTTGATGAAAAGTAACATGCGACATAAAGAATGTCGTGGAAATAAAACTGCTAAATTATTTTTGTTCTGTCGTCGTGGGCGTTGGCCACCTGTGATTTTCTTTGAGTTGTCGCCTTTATTCTGAAAAAAAAAAAAATGAAAGAGTGAGTCCAATTAGAAATTCAATCAACTACATCATTTGCATTTCAAAAGCACATCTCAATATGGACTTTGAGTTAGAACCTTCTTTGGAAGAATTAATTAAACAAGATACCTTAAAGTGGATCTTTGTTGGTGGGAAAGGTGGTGTTGGTAAAACCACCACGTCATCATCTATTGCAGTTCAATTGGCTTTGCAACACCCAAACGATGAATTTTTGTTGATTTCAACCGATCCAGCCCATAACTTATCAGACGCATTTTGCCAAAAATTTGGAAAAGACGCAAGAAAAGTTGAAGGTTTGTCCAACTTGTCATGTATGGAAATCGATCCTGAAGCTGCCATGAGTGATTTGCAACAGCAAGCTCAACAATACAATAACGATCCAAATGATCCATTGAAAAGTATTATGAATGATATGACTGGGTCGATTCCAGGTATTGACGAAGCCTTGTCTTTTATGGAAGTTTTGAAACACATCAAAAACCAAAAAGTGAACGAGCTGGATGATTCTAAAGACAAGATTTCTTACAGAACAATTATCTTCGATACTGCCCCAACTGGACACACATTACGTTTCTTGCAATTACCATCAACATTACAAAAATTATTAGGTAAATTCCAACAGTTGTCAGGGAAATTGGGCCCAATGATGAGTATGCTTGGCGGGGGTGGCCAAGGACAACAGGATATGTTTGCCAAGTTGAACGAAGTGCAGAAAAATGTCGAGGAAGTCAATGAGCAATTTACCAACCCTGATTTGACGACTTTTGTGTGTGTTTGTATCTCCGAATTTCTTTCGCTTTATGAAACTGAAAGAATGATCCAAGAATTGATGTCTTACCAAATGGACGTGAACTCAATTGTGGTTAATCAATTGTTGTTCGCAGATGATGACGAAAACCCATGTAAGAGATGTGTGGCTAGATGGAAAATGCAAAAGAAATATTTGGACCAAATGGCCGAGTTATATGAAGATTATCATTTGGTGAAAATGCCTTTGTTAGGTTCTGAAATCAGAGGTGTAGAGAATTTGAAGAAATTTTCCAAATTCTTGATAAAACCTTATGATCCAAAAGTTGATCGTGGAATCATAACTGACTTGAAAGAACAATAATGGTTATAGTCTTATTCTCTTCATGTTTAATAATCTGAGTAGCGTATTTAGAGTTAATATCAAAATATGTAAATTATAGTTACTATTTTGTTCATGGTCAGATCGCAACAAAGAGAGTCGCGCATGTTCCAGAACAGATAGAAACATACACACACACTGTTTAACAAACAGATTTATTTTTTATTTTTTCTGGTGACTTTTCATCTCAAGTACTATTTTCTTTTTACTAACTCGAAACCTTATTGAACAAGTCCCTCCCAATTTGGGTCAGTGTTGAATTCCACTTCCAATACTATAAATAAGCATTTATAAGAAAGAATTAAACCCTTTTCTTTACTGAACAAGGAGATATAATTAGTTGTTAATTTTTATCTAGTACCATCCTTATTAGCAAGAGAAATACTTTGAAATGGCAAGAGGAAACCAAAGAGAATTAGCTAGAGCTAAAAATTTAAAAAAACAACAGGAAGCACAAAAAGCTCAGAAGCAGGGCGATAAAAATAAGAGAATGGAAACCGATGCTGAAAAGATGAGAGCCAAACAAGCAGCAGGTATGTAAGCATTTGAATTAAGGATTCAGAGTTTTCTGTATTTTGAAATTTTTTTTTTCTCATTAGTTGTAGAGTTTAATACTAACAAATATTTCAATTGGTCAGCTGATGCCAGAAAAGCAGCTGAAGCTTTGGCAAAGGCTCAGAAGAAATGATTGTCAGAGCCCGCCGTTTTCATAAAGTTTATATAGATGATGAAGTAATAAAAAAGAATAAGAATAACAATTGATATTTTCTTTTAAATAGATTTTGATATCATTTTACACAACAATTAGTAAAAATAGAGTGAATTTTCCACGAAATTAATCGCACACATTGGCCCGATAGCAAAGCACCCCCTTTTTTTTCCTAAGTAGGTTTTTCAATTCTATTTCTGTTCACCAATCCTTTCTTTTTTTCTAGATTGTCAATTTACATTTCAGTACTACTAAAAATGTTAATCGAAGAATCCTTTCATGATGTGAAAACCGCAGATGGTACAACTATGCGTATTTACGTTTACCATCCTAAAATTCCTAATTATCCAAAAGTGAAATTCCCAGGGGTCCTCGTATACAGTGAAATATATCAAGTTACTGGACCTGTTTCTAGATTCGCCAAGGATATTGCTGGCCAAGGCTTTATTGTTGCATGCCCATCCAGTTATCATAATTTTGTTGGCCCTGAGCCATTGGCTTACGATGTTGAAGGTACCGATATTGGTAACCAATACAAGATTGAAAAAGAGTTGAAGTCATATGACGAAGATACCAATTTGACAATAGAGTACTTATTGAGCTTACCAACTTGCAATGGTAAATTGGGTGCTACTGGTATGTGCCTTGGTGGCCATTTAGCATATAGAGCTGCATTGGATCCAAGAGTCCAAGCTACAGTGTGCTTTTTCGCCACTGACATCCATTCGAAGTCTTTAGGAAAAGGGAAGAACGACGATTCATTGGAGAGATGTGGTGAAATTAAAGGTGAAATCATTTTAATTTTTGGTTGCAAAGATAATCATGTCCCATTGGAAGGCAGAGACTTGATTAGGGGCGAGTTAAGAAAGAAAAACGTCGAAATGACCTTTATTGAAATTAATGATGCTCAACATGCATTTGTTAGAGACGAGCTCAGCAAAGGAAGATATGACCCAGCAACCACCAAATTATGTTTTGAGTGGTTGTTTGAATTATTCAATCGTAAATTGAAATTGGATTATGGTGACCATGATGGTAAAGATGTAGTTATTGAAAATGTATGCTGAGTGGATCATGAGACAGTGAAGCTTTATAAAAATTACTTACCAACTCAATTGACACTTGTTCGTATAAGTAACGTGTAATCTTCTTCTTCCTATTAATGTGTTTTTCAGCTGTAGTAGTATACTAACAGAGAATCAAAAGTATAATTGTTTGTGTAGTAAACACGACTTTTTCAAAACAGTGAGAAAGTTGTAAAATTTTTTCTTTTCAGTTCAACAGTATTTTTTTTTTTTTTCACTCATCAAATCAATCTCAACGTAAAGAGCCACCACAATAGATATACATATACAATAACACCATGAGACCAATAAAGTTGATGGGACATGAGCGTTCTTTGACTCAAGTTAAATATAACAGAGAGGGTGATTTATTATTTTCAGTTGCCAAGGATAATGCAGCATCTATTTGGTATTCATCAAATGGGGAAAGATTAGGTACTTTAGAAGGACACCAGGGGGTAATTTGGTCTATTGATGTTGACCCAGAAACACACTTATGTGCCACTGGAGGAGGGGATTTAGCCATCAAATTGTGGAAAGTTGAAAATGGTCAATGTGTGTATACATGGGATTCTCCATCCCCAGTGAGAAGAGTTGCATTTTCACCAGATGGTAAAAAATTGTTAGCCATTGCTGATCAAGTTATGGGTCACATTGGTACTGTTTCTGTATTTGATATAAACGATGATGACGCCACTCTAAGCCAGCAAAAAGCAGAACCTTCTTTAGTGATTGAAACTAAATCTGAGGGGTCAAAGGCCACCGTAGCGGGATGGTCTGGTGATGGAGATTATATCATTGTTGGTCATGACAACGGGTACGTTTCTAAGTACGATTCGAAAACAGGCAAATTAGTCACATCTTTACAAGCCCACGGTATACATAATGAAGAGAAAAACGTCAGTATCACCGATATCCAATTCGCCCCAGAAGACAGATCATATTTTATCACATCTTCAAAAGACAAAACCGCCACTTTGATTGACGTTGACACCTTTGAAATTCTCAAAGTATACAAAGCTGATGCTCCAATGAACACAGCTGCCATTACCCCGGTCAAAGACTTTGTTATTTTGGGAGGTGGTCAAGAAGCAAGAAATGTTACAACCACAGCTGAATCACAAGGTAAATTTGAAGCCAGATTTTACCATAAAATTTTTGAAGAGGAAATTGGACGTGTCAAGGGTCATTTCGGTCCATTGAACACTGTTGCTGTTCACCCTGATGGTACTGGTTACAGTAGTGGAGGAGAAGATGGTTTCATTAGAGTTCATACATTTGATAAGTCATATCAAGATTTCCTTTTCGATGCAGAAAGAACTGAAAGAGCTGCTGCTGCAGGAACTATTTAAGGGAAAAGATTTCTGAATTTCTTTATATTTTTTTTTGGCATTAAAAGTATTTTTGATACATTTTTGTAGATTTCTATTATTGTATACTAATTTCTGGAAATAAAATGACAGTTTAAGTTTTGATAAAATTCCCTTTTTTTCACTTCAGTAATTAAAAAAGAATACAGAAGAACCTAGCGTGTTCTAGAACATTAGAATTTTAAGTTGTCCCTAAAAAGAAAAGAAAGGAGTAAACGGGGTGAGAAAAGGATTAGCGACATAATTAAGAAAAGGCTTTATATAAATATAACAATAGCAAAGTAGAGACAAACTTTTTATTATGAGTGTAATTTTGTTGTTTTGTTGTTTTTACTGAAGTTTAATTTGAAGTATACGTTACAATGGTGAACTTATTCAACAACTCAAATAATGCATTTGATGCCCTTTTCAATAATGTTGGTACATTTGCACAAAACTCTACTCAAGGCAATAACCGAAATTCGAACAGAAATGACATTCAAGTGAAAGAGTTGAACAAGAGTAATCAGCACGAGATCCAAGTTTTTAACAGGAGTGGTTATCAAAATTTTAAGATTGAGGTAGTCAGACAAGGAGGTCAACTTTATTTGCAAATCCAATCAAAAGTAGATAGATTTGAGAGATATTTCAAGTTGAATACTGCAACTGAGGATATTAACAATATCAAGTCATATATCGAAAATGATTGGTTAATTGTTGCAGTTCCCTTCATAAATAAAGGAACTAGATCCCCGCAACCTAAAAATGTTCCGGAGCATCCATCTAAGAAACAAGATAAGAAACAAGATAAGGAGCAGAAACAGCAGAAACAACAAACGCAACAAACACAACAAGAACAGCAAAAACAGCAAAAGCAACAAAAACAGCAAAAGCCACAGAAAGAATCAAAGTATGCCAGAGTTAAGAAAATTTTTGGAAAGAAGAAAAATGATAGTAATCATCCTGTTAGTTTATTAGAAGCTGCCAGAAGAAAACCATTTTTAGAAGAAGTTCCTGATCCGGGTATTTAGACTTACAGTATACATATTATTTAGACAACTTGAAAGCAAATAATGAATCTAAGGAAATGTTCTTATGTCTCTCTTAGCGTCGTAAATCAATGATCGAGTGATTCTTTATAGTGTTTATTGTTGAATGGATGCTTAGCATTATTAATTTTGTATGAATCCAAAATTAAGCAAAGAATCAGTAAGTATCAAACTGGTCATTAGTCAGTTACATAGTTTGTGCAAACTTGGTTGACCAGATGAAAGCATGCCTTGATTTACTTCAATTAATTACAATGCAAAAGAAGTTTCTGGTTAAACTTCCAAGTATTTTTACATTATTCATCTGTTTATCAAGTTTACTACAAAATATGCACCAAGTTTTGCTTAAAATAATATCCTATACCAGTCATCTTCAATACCGATTATTTTTTTGGATTTATGGTCACGTTTAGAATGAGTACCGGATAACCATATAATGTTTGTGAACTATTCCCAAAATAATTGAACACAGGATGTTCCTTAAAGAAATTTCGGCTTAGGATCAGGGACGCACTTTCTATAACATCTTTTATTACTATAATCTACATTAGGTCAACTAAATACTTGCTCTTATTTCCAAGGCAGCAAGCAATTATACCAACAAGATGAAGGGGACGGAAAGTTATGTAAAAATATCACTTGATGCCCATTTCTACATTGCGGTACAAACATATATTTAATTAATTCCCAATATGGTGATGTAATTACTACTACATAATGTGCAGGCTTTCGGTTTTGAGTACATTTTTTTCAAGAAATTCTACACAACGTTATTTCTTGTTCTTTTTTCCATACTGATTTTGATTTTGATTTTGCAATTTTTTTTTCCTTTATCTTCCTACTTATTCTTCACATCAAATACACATTTAAATAATACCCAGAATTTAGAGCATCCTTGAACCTTACAGATGGCACCTTCAAGAAACGACGTAGCAGATAACGAGTCTTCCTCAGATTCAGACACGAGTAATATTGGTGGCGGATTCATTATTGATGATATTTCAACAACCAGAACAAAACGACCAAGAAGGGCAGCAGCCAGAAAAGCAGCAAACATATCATATGCGGAACTGAGTGACGATCAAGAAAGCGACTCTATTGATTCAGACACTTTTGCCAATGTTCCTGCTCCAGTTAAGAAGAGAAAGACGCGTACTTCTACGCGTGTTCAAAGCAAGGAGAAAGAGACAAAGAAGAAGAAGACAGCAAGCAAAAGGTCTCTGTCTCCTGATGATGAGGACGATGACCAAGAGTTCACTTTGAGTTTGGATGACGCGAAAGAGAGCGAAACTACTGATGATGATGAAGTTGAATATCTAGGCAGCAACCAAATAGAGAAGAATGGCTCTACTAGTGCAGAGGCAATAGATCTAGCCGATGACTTGGATCTCAATAATGATCCCGATGAAAATGTACCACTTGCATCCCGGAAAGCTCCTAAAAAACGCGCCAAGGGTGGTAAACGTACAAAGAAAGAACCCAAACCAAAAATGTCATACTATGAGAGGACAACGAATTGATTGTTTTAACACCACCCTAGTTTAAAAGAAGTGTTTCCATATTTGAAGAACACCCCAAAAATCACACCAGAGAGAGCTGAACATCCACCAGGAATGACAATTAAGCTTTTGCCATTTCAGTTAGAAGGTTTAAACTGGCTTATAAAGCAGGAAGATGGCGAATTCAATGGTGGAATTCTTGCTGACGAGATGGGTATGGGTAAGACCATTCAAACTATAGGACTTTTTATGCATGACAGGTCTAAAGGTCCTAACTTAGTTATTGGCCCAACAGTTGCTTTGATGCAGTGGAAGAATGAAATTGAAAAACACACCGAGCCAGGTATGCTTAAAGTTCTACTTTACCACGGTTCCAATAGAAGTAACAGTATTCAAGAACTTTCACAGTATGATGTTATCCTTACATCCTATTCTGTCTTAGAGTCTGTCTATAGAAAACAGAATTACGGATTCAAAAGAAAAAACGGATTAGTTAAAGAAAAGTCGGCAATACACAATATTGAGTTCTATCGAGTAATATTGGATGAAGCCCATAATATCAAGGACAGAAACTCCAACACGTCCAGAGCAGCAGGTAAATTGAATACAAAGAAAAGATGGTGCTTAACAGGAACACCTTTACAAAACAGAATTGGCGAGATGTATTCCTTAATAAGATACATGAAATTAGATCCATTTCATTCATACTTTTGTACCAAATGTGATTGTAAAAGTGAGGATTGGAAGTTTTCAGATGGTAGAAGATGTGACCTTTGTCAACATCCACCAATGCTTCACACTAATTTTTTCAACCATTTCATGCTCAAGAATATTCAAAAATTTGGTATTGCCGGTTTAGGATTAGAGGGGTTCAATAACCTTAGACTGTTGTTGGATCATGTCATGTTGAGAAGAACAAAAATTGAAAGAGCAGACGATTTGGGTTTACCACCAAGAGTTGTTGAAATAAGACGTGATTTTTTCAATGAAGAAGAGAAGGACTTGTACCAATCTTTGTACAGTGATTCAAAGAGAAAATTTAACGATTATGTTGCTGAGGGGGTTGTTTTAAACAATTATGCAAACATTTTCACTTTAATCACGAGAATGAGACAATTGGCAGATCACCCAGATTTGGTTTTGAAAAGAGTTGGAAGTAATGCCATATCCAATGAAATTGACGGGGTTATCATGTGTCAATTGTGTGACGACGAAGCTGAGGAACCAATTGAATCCAAATGTCACCACAGATTTTGCTGCATGTGTATTCAAGAGTACATGGAATCATTTATGGGTGCCAGTAATAAGTTGGAGTGTCCAGTTTGCCATATTGGTCTTTCGATTGATTTAGAGCAACCAGCCATTGAGGTTGATGAGGAGTTGTTCACAAAGGCATCCATTGTGAATCGTATCAAACTGGGAGCTCATGGAGGCGAATGGCGTTCATCGACTAAAATCGAGGCATTGGTAGAAGAGTTATACAAACTTAGATCGGATAGACACACCATTAAATCCATTGTATTTTCGCAATTCACTTCTATGTTAGATTTAATTCAATGGAGATTAAAGCGAGCTGGATTTAATACAGTCAAGTTACTGGGGTCAATGTCCCCACAACAACGTGACAACACAATCAAGCATTTTATGGAGAATACTGAGGTAGAAGTGTTTTTGGTATCATTGAAAGCTGGCGGTGTGGCATTGAATCTTTGCGAGGCATCTCAAGTTTTCTTAATGGATCCGTGGTGGAATCCAAGTGTGGAATGGCAATCAATGGATAGAGTTCACAGAATTGGTCAAAAGAGACCAATTAGAATTACTAGATTCTGTATTGAAGATAGTATAGAGCTGAAAATTATCGAATTGCAGGAAAAGAAGGCGAACATGATCCATGCAACTATTAACAATGATGATGCTGCTATCAGTAGGCTTACACCCGATGATTTGCAATTCTTGTTTATGAATTAAAGTGGGTTTGTAGATATATTATTTTTTTGTTTGTTTATATTTATAAGTTTAAATTAATCAATATTTTGGATTTGGCTGTGACTAATCAAAGAAAGCGGCTTTTTTTTCCCATAACTGTAAGGGCACCTCTTCCTCCTCCACTACCA
>OKCY01000060.1_pt1 | contig 14608 bp, 2 predicted proteins | sample 1613071 | NCBI WGS metagenome assembly OKCY01 (sample SAMN04436834, study PRJEB24849) | human gut metagenome | biome: human gut; feature: NICU; material: stool | host: Homo sapiens | place: USA: Saint Louis, MO | collected 2011-07-12 | reverse complement strand
TTTCCTTTTTTCCTTTTTGTTGACTTTCTTCTTCTTCTTTTATTTTTTTTTTACAAAAACCACAAAACATTCACTTTAATGAATTCAACAGAGGTCGATAACTTACCTTTTCAACAACAACTCACTTCGTTTGTTGAATTGGCCGTAGCCAAAGCAACTGGCTCACCAATCACCACTTTATTTACAATCATCTTTCTTATTCTTCTGTACGATCAACTTTCCTATCAAATCAATAAAGGTTCAATTGCTGGTCCCCGTTTCAAATTTTACCCTATTATTGGTCCATTCTTAGAATCTTTGGATCCTAAATTCGAGGAATATAAGGCAAAATGGGATTCTGGTGAATTAAGTTGTGTATCTATTTTCCACAAATTTGTTGTTATTGCTTCATCTCGTGATTTGGCTAGAAAGATATTATCATCTCCCAAATACGTGAAACCATGTGTTGTTGATGTTGCTATTAAAATCCTTAGACCAACCAACTGGGTTTTTCTCGATGGTAAACAACACACCGATTACCGCCGTTCTTTAAACGGGTTATTCTCTTCAAAAGCTTTGGAAATTTACATTCCAGTACAAGAAAAATACATGGACATTTATTTAGAGAGATTTTGCAAATATGATGGTCCTCGTGAATTTTTCCCGGAATTTAGAGAATTATTGTGTGCATTGTCGTTGAGAACTTTCTGTGGTGACTACATTACTGAGGACCAAATTGCTCTTGTTGCCGATAATTACTACAGAGTTACCGCTGCTTTGGAGTTGGTCAATTTCCCGATCATTATTCCATACACCAAAACTTGGTACGGTAAGAAAATTGCTGATGACACCATGAAAATTTTTGAGAATTGTGCTGCTATGGCTAAAAAACATATCAACGAAAACAATGGTACCCCTAAATGTGTTATGGATGAATGGATTCATTTGATGAAGGAAGCCAGAGAAAAACATTCTGAAGACCCAGACTCTAAATTATTGGTTAGAGAATTCTCTAATCGTGAAATTTCTGAAGCTATTTTCACATTTTTGTTTGCTTCTCAAGATGCTTCTTCGTCTTTAGCTTGTTGGTTGTTCCAAATTGTTGCTGATAGACCTGATATCGTTGCTAAAATCAGAGAAGAGCAATTGCGTGTGAGAAACAATAACCCTGATGTTAGATTATCTTTGGACTTAATTAATGAAATGACATACACGAACAATGTCGTTAAGGAATCTTTGAGATACCGTCCACCAGTCTTGATGGTTCCATACGTTGTTAAGAAATCCTTCCCAGTTACTGAATCCTACACTGCTCCTAAAGGTGCTATGATTATTCCAACATTGTATCCTGCTTTGCACGACCCTGAAGTTTATGATGAGCCAGATTCTTTTATTCCTGAAAGATGGGAAAATGCTAGTGGTGATATGTATAAACGTAACTGGTTGGTATTTGGAACTGGTCCTCATGTGTGTTTGGGTAAGAATTATGTCTTGATGTTGTTCACTGGTATGTTGGGTAAATTTGTTATGAATTCAGACATGATTCACCACAAGACTGACTTGTCAGAAGAAATTAAAGTTTTTGCTACTATTTTCCCTAAAGATGATTTGATTTTAGAATGGAAGAAAAGAGACCCATTAAAGAGTTTATAGAGAGAGGGAAATAAGTAGGTCAAAACAAGTAGTACAAACAAGTAGTACAAACAATAAACTAAAACTGTTAGGACAAACAATAAACTAAAACAAAGCATGTGTAGAGGACAGGACGAAGCATATGATCATCAACAGGTATACGTGAAATTTCGACAATTAGTGTCTTTTTTTTGAAACAAGGTCCAACAATATCCTGTGATACAATGAGAAACAACATACGACATCCTTTTTGTGAGCAGGCTTTTATATGACATTAATTAATTTCGGGGCTTGTAGGGTTAATGCAGAATAGAAAAAGTGAGATGGTTCTGTACACAATGAAAGACGTAATTTGATGTGACTTGAGAGTAACTGAAAAGAATTATAAAGGTATACTGGGGATAACAATAATTTATTCAGTTAATGTGACTTGAAAAAATTGATGGAGCAACCTCGGGTGTGTCTAAAAAAACTTGCCCCGTTTAAAATTTAAACAATGTAATAAAGAAATCACCCAACTGAGGATGAAATTACTCGACAACGTTTTCGTAAAGAATAGAATAAAACAGTTTTCTTGCGTTTAGATCCTGAACGATATGTACCGATTTTGAGTTTGTGTATCAAAATGTAGTAATCGGAAGATTAGCTTAGTTTAGTTTGACTTTTTTTATTCAATTTTGCACACCATTTACGATGTACTTTTAAAATAGAAATAGTTAGAAATTTGGTCCCTTAATTAAGGGGAAAATCAAGGGGACACAAGACAAAAAAAAAATATGTCAAAATCCAGATTCAATGTGACACGAAAAAAATATCAACAAGGGGTATAGGGGAACTTCCCTTGACATAGTTGAATTTCCCTGGATATAATCTACATCGTTTCATCTCTTGAAAGAAATCACTCAAATTGGGTCAGGTCATCAAAAAAAAAATTTTCACCATTATAAACACAATGATTTCAATTAGACTGGTCTAAACTAATTCAATACGCAAACAATACAATGAAATTTTACTGTTGAAATAGTTTCGTGTAATCTGGTTGTAGTTTGATTTGACTAACATTTTTGAAAACTAAATTTTTTATTTACAATATAACTCATCCTCCCATTGTTCTGCATAGCTATTGTTTTCACTTTATCAAATGGTTTAACCAAATGATAAGTATTGTGAACCTGAAATAATGAAGAGTGTCACAAGCAGTTAGACTAAAATGCCTGAAATGTAATTCTTGAACGTCAATGGGGATTTGGGGAATTGAGTGATTTTGTTTTTGCACCAAGTAAATGCCATGATTGTACAACTTTCATGAAAAATTATAAATAGATGTCAGGTTTCCTCAATAAGTTCCAATATGTTTACTTATCCAATCAAGAAAAATGTTGTATTTAATACTTTTCCTCATTGCCCCCATATATGCTGGCCTTATTTTCCCTACCAAACCATCAAGCGATCCCTTCTATAACCCCCCGAAAGGTTTTGAAAATGCTGCCGTTGGTGATATTTTGCAATCCAGGGCAACACCCAAATCTATCACTGGTGGGTTCACCCCTCTCAAGATCCAGAACTCATGGCAACTTTTAGTTAGATCTGAGGATTCATTTGGTAATCCAAATGTCATTGTCACTACTGTTATTGAACCAGTCAACGCTGATCCATCCAAGATTGCTTCCTACCAGGTTTTTGAAGATGCAGCTAAAGCTGATTGTGCTCCTTCCTATGCTCTTCAATTTGGTTCTGATTTGACTACTTTCGTTACTCAAGCTGAAATGTACTTGATGGCACCATTGTTAGATCAAGGATATTATGTTGTGTCTCCAGATTATGAAGGTCCTAAGCTGACTTTCACTATTGGTAAACAGTCTGGTCAAGCTGTGTTGAACTCTATTCGTGCAACCTTAAAATCTAGTAAAATCACCAACATTAAAGAAGATGCTAAAGTTGTCATGTGGGGTTATTCTGGTGGTTCGTTAGCCTCTGGATGGGCAGCTGCTTTACAACCAAGCTACGCACCTGAATTGAGTAGCAGCTTGTTGGGTGCTGCCTTAGGTGGATTTGTTACCAACATTACTGCTACCGCACAAGCAGCTGATGGTACTGTATTTGCAGGAATTGTGGCAAATGCCTTGGGTGGTGTTGCTAATGAGTATCCGGAATTCAAATCAATTTTGCAGAGTGATACAAACAAAAAATCAGTGTTTGATGAATTTGATAGTCATTGTTTAGCTGATGGTGTGATCGATTATATCAATACTCTGTTCTTAACTGGTGACAATAAGATTTTCAAAACTGGTTGGGATATTTTGAAAAGCTCAACAATTGCTAAAATCGTTGAAGATAATGGATTAGTTTATCAAAAACAATTAGTACCAAAAATCCCTATATTTGTTTATCATGGTTCAATTGATCAAATTGTCCCTATTGTTAATGTTAAAAAAACTTATCAAAATTGGTGCGAAGGTGGTATTTCATCTTTGGAATTTGCTGAAGATGGTACTAATGGTCATCTTACTGAAACCGTTGTTGGTGCTCCTGCTGCCTTGACTTGGATTATTGATAGATTTAATGGTAAACAAACTGTTTCTGGTTGTCAACATGATAAAAGATTAAGTAACTTTCAATATCCAAATATTTCTTCTTCAATTCTTAAGTATTTCAAAGTTGCTTTGGACACCATGATGCTGAATGGTCTTGGTTCTGATATTCAAAAAGATAAAATTACCCCAGACGACCTTAGAAAGTTTTTATTAGGAGGCTGGTAAGCTGTTGACGCGGTCACTCTTGTTGTTGTTGTATTTCTTTCCTTGATTTCAAATACGCAACAATGTTCAATATTTTTTTCCTTTTTTTCGAGATATGTTTCTACTTGTTTTTGTCTAGTAAATACGTCATTTACATAGTGAGTATTTTTACTAATTAAATAAATTACTTATGGCTTGTTGATATGTTGAATGTAAATTGTAAGTGTCTAGTAAAAAAAGAAATCTACACTTGAACATCTTTGCTATATTTAGGTGTAAAAAAAAAATTGTTGGGAAATATTTTTGTGTTGGGAATTTATCCGAGAAACCTAAAAGAGGGGAAAGGAGAATAAGGATGGTGAATATAGGCAAACTCCAACAGAGAAGAAAGAAGTCAAAATTATTATCTTCTTTTTAGTTGAGCCGGATTTTCTTATCTATGGAACAGCATATTTCCAGTGAACAACAATTTTTCCGTTATCTACCATCAGGTTTTCCACTACAAACTCGGTTAATCCGAAACACCCTAGTTATTTGATTTTACATACATTCAACTATCACATATCACATATTTGATATATTTGCCAGTGTGGGTATTAAAAATATCAAGAAATTAAATGGTTAGCTTTAACAAATTTATAACCCCCAACAATATAATACTCTTTCTGAAGACATTATCAAAACACGTGTAACTGAACTATTTGCAATGTCTTTTTTCTACCTAAAATATATATACTAATTGACCTTCAAAAAATCAATTTCGTACATTTCTTTGAGGAAACTGTTGGTTAACCAAACTGTATCTACTTACGACAATGCATGAGTTTGGGCAAACAATGGCACATTTTTGCTCATAATTGGTACCAATTTTTACAAAAAAAAAAAATAAATTGGTAACCATTACAGGAGATACAAGTCATTAATATTCTCTGGACAATCCTACAAGACAGATCCAAGTAAACAGTCTTACGAGTAACATTCATACTGTGTAATACTAGTATTAGTATAAAATTGAATTTTAGTTATCGTGCCCTAACAAGAACATCAGATAATGGCTACTATAGAATTGCAAACAAACTGTGGGATATAGTTCGTGTTAATACTGTTTGTCCTATTAATGACCTTGATTCAAATGCAACATCAATCATAGAATAAGCTATTGGTTGAAAAATAAAAATACAATCGCTCACTGTGCATTATAAAGCTTAAATGTGTTGAAATTGGTATTCATCATAGTTGTGCACGTGATCAATTGTTGTAAAATTATAGCTCTAAATCAAATCTATACAGGTAGGTTTTTATTCGTTTATAAGTGCACAGATCGAAAAATTTGAGTAAATGAAACTTTGAAAGTACTACATTTTGTGAAGTTCCTCTCGACACTGCCCAATAAAATTGTTCTGCCTCTGTTGATAAGGCGGTACAGATTTAGTTGAGCCCATTATTTGGTTGTTTTGATCCTTTACGCAATGGGGAAATAAAAACTACGTGACTATACAGAAATAATTACTCACTAGTATTTCAAATTAGAATTTCTATTAAAAAATTGGACCACTACAATAATTACAACAAGCTAGAACTGGGCAGTGTTGCATAACCCATTTTTTAAATGAACAAACCAATTTCTAACCATATTTCCCCACACAACTAGTGATTAAATTAGTAATCAAATTAATAATTAATATGGTTTTAATTTTTGTTACTATTCTTACCGCCTTTCCCTTTGTCCATACTTTATGCGGCATTGTTCAAGATGTAAAATTCATTTATCGATTAAAAAGAATGTTGGTACCGGTGGTATTTTATTCATGAATCGTTAGTGTAGTTAAAATGCTTCTTAAAAAAATAGAAAATAATTTAAGTACTATTTTAAAAACATTCACAACAAGAGTACAAAGTAGAAAAAGGGATGGTAGGCATGTTTGTTTGTTTCAAACTTTTGTGATAACTATATTTTTATTTAGTTTATTTGCAATATTGCCTTTGAAATTATTATAGAAGGTTAATTTAATGATTGAAGAAAAAAACGTACACAAAACTAAATTCTTCTTTCGTATATACTAACTGTTATGGAATTTACGAAATCTTACCAGAAAAACAGAAAAAGAATTGCCATGGGATAATAATCAAGTGGTCTTTAGAGTTTGGCTCCTAAATATCAGATTACATTAAAACTGTTTCTTGGAATACATATATCCCATCGAAACAAAGCTTAGCTATTGGTACACTTTGAGTAGATTTATGTCTTGTCAATACTGTATAAAAAGTATAATTATTTGAGTTTCAACTTATGTCGGATGAGAAGCAAAAAAATGACACAAAAAAAGTTCGATATAACAATCGAGTAATTAAAATTGCGATACCAAAAAAAAAAAACCAGAAAGTTTAATGAGATCATTTAGAGATAATACAGTTTGCGTATACGATAGCGGATAAGAGATGTAAATGGAAAAAGGCGATGCCAATGATATGGAAATATGCCATTGCAAATGCTGTTTCCTAATCATATCTGGTGCTCTGGCTACATTTGAGGCTTATTCTAGATGCTAGTGGTGAATTTCATTCCCCAATTTCACGTAATATAGTCGATTGAAAACATCATTGCTAGTCAGTTTTAGGGAGGACGTTAACCCAATTCAGTAACAATAAATTGCCTCAATTATTTGTCATCAGGGCTACTAACTTACTTGCACATAATTTGAATTTGCAAGTTGCTAATTATTTCTAATACGTTTCCTAACTCAAGCAGACTGTAATCGTTTTAGTGAAGAAAAAACAATAAAAACAAGAAGAACAGAATATTTTAAACTTTAAACACGTGAAGAGATGCAAGCATAAACAAAAAATTAACCGAAACTTCCCTAGATTTAGGCTGATTCATGCATTATCATCGGCATTGCTTAAAATACTGAACATCACCCAATTAAGCAATGCCACATACAAAAAAAACAAAAATGCAACAAAAAGAAAAAGTTCACCGTGGCTCCCGCCGAAAATTTAAAGCCTTTATCTAGAGCTTGGAAGTTCATGAATTACTCAATTGGTGTTCTTTAAATGTTGTATAATCTTCTTAAGTCTCTAATAAATGGACTTATATTTCTCTTCTGACAAATTTGACTAAGTATAAACTTGATAATATAGTACTTGAAGTCATCTCTCACAATCCAATATATAAACTCAGTAAAATGACCACAAACAATACCTGTTGGTTATGGGGGTTTTCCCTAAATGAATATCAACCAAGTAAATTATTCTCCAACACTATTAGTTACTGTATTCGGGAATTTTTCAATGGCCTGACTATTCTTGAATATTTTTTAATTTTCAACTTTTCAACAACTTTAAACTATTTAGACCACCATACATATACTAATACTCAAAATTATCGGGGAAAGTAAAGTTTCAAACCTTTAGACAACACTCAAAACCAAATCCGAGAAACTAAAATGAACAAAAATGACTAAAGCAAAAATAAAAAATGAAGATGAAATGCACTGAAATACTAACCAAGGGTTTAAATTTTGTTGGTGAAATAGTAATACCAGAAATTAGATACTATCAATCCTAACCCTTGGCAGTAATGTATTTGCTTCACGATTTATTTAGGTTGCGTATGGCTCAAATCAAATCTTCAAGAACATGTTAATTAGTCTGATAATGGGTATTACTTTAATATTGCTTTTTACACCTATACTACATTATCGATTAACATGATCTGCATTATTATATTTAATAGCAATGCCACGTTGAAATCCAAGTTAGCTGAAGTCATGTAACTATTTTTTGTCATATTTCTAATTCATTCCATTTGGTAATCTACGTTTTCCAAAATATAATAGAGAAACCAAATACCAAGAAAAAAAGGAATTTTAAACAGTTTAAAACGGGTAGGAAAAAAAACTTCCCCCTTACTTTGCTTCGTTAATAACGTGGCACAACAATAGATTACTCAACTGGTCACGGGTAGATTATCAGTTCAACAATAGTTTCTCTTGCAATAGGTCCTCAGTGAACAGTCTTGAAGAATATAATAGCTGTTAAGATCACAATTATAAAACCTCGAAGGTCTTCAGTATTGAAAATAATCTGGAATGAGCAATTGAGATTTGCTTCTTTACAACCGCGATTCTTAATGCAAGATTCCACCTCTATGTACATCAAATCCATACTGAATTTTACGATTAAATGCATTAATCTTGCCTTATACTCTGACCGATGTATTCATTCGCCTTGTTTGTGGCTTATTTACGAAATTCCTGAGCGATCATAATGGTTGCTTTTCTCATAAATCGTAAATCTTGCACTTTCTTTTATTCTGACACAAAACAAAGGTAGTTCAAGAAAGCAAAAGAAGACGTAAAGAGTATGACGCAAGGAACTAAATGTTTTGTTGAAGTAATTTGAACAACCACAATGGTGGTAGTATCACCATTTTTAGAACACCGAGTCCGCCTCTGCTGCAAAATTGACTAAAAAAAAAGAAGCGCTATTTCAACTATACCTTTCAGCGAAGGAAAAATGCCATAGACTAAAGTATTTTTTCAAACGGAAATATCGACCCCCAAAAAGGGCATGAAACTATACCATTTCAACTTTCAATATTGTCGGAGAAATTCTATGGTAACATTTTCTTTCTTTATTCATGAGACTGTAGCATATTTCACCTGAAAAACACTTCTCTTTTTTTAAAGTTATCTGGTCTCACAGGATAAACTTTTGCCAATGTATCCAGATTGCAACGGAAACAGATCAAATGTTAATTCAAGTCTGAATCAACCACCATTACCTTCAATAAACTGAAACGCGTATAATTCGCATTTATCAAATTGCAACAACAAACAAGCAAACAATAATAGAAAAAAGCTAATCCAATAAAAAAACATGTTGTAAAAGTATAATAATTTCATCTACTCCCAATATCATTGTTGTTGTCGTTGTTGTTGCTAATGATAATTTTAGTAGCACTTTTCTAATTGGGTTTTGTGGAATTTCCCTTCTATTCCCTGTAAAAAAATGTTTCGGGTGCTAAATGTGCAAATGTGTAAAATAATACTATCTTTAGTTATTCAATTCAGTTTCATAACCAATCCATTTACCTCCCTATTCTCATCCTTGCTTATACAGAGTAATATATCTTATAGTCAGTATGTAGATTCATCCTTTCTTTGCTCTGCAAATGAAAAAAAAAACGTTTTTACCCAACAAAGGTTTGCCGTAAACGGAATGAGCTTATTTTTAATAAGTATTCTTCTAAAAAGTCATTAGATTGCCTGTTCTCTTTCCCTTAAACTGCAAAAGTAATATCATCCCCAGTTGTTGTTTTTTTCTTTTTTGCTTTTCCGATTTCATTAAAATAATAATTTATATTCTCTGCTTGGATATCAAATGCATTAAATTGTCATTATGTAAAATGACAAGTTTTCACTTTAATGCATGTAATCATTTCATTTCCATACTTTGGTTGTTTTGTCAAAAATCCCCTTAATAGATCGATAGGTTTCTTTCTAGACCATTGTGAACTCATATCGATTCTTGCATTAAAGATTTCGTCTATGTATAAATCAAATACTAAAACTTAAACATTATGACAAAGATAATGGGATTTTGGGTTTAAAATGTTGGGTGCCATAATTCCGAAAAGAAATAAAAGAAAAAAAAATTTGAAAACTAGTTCTGAGTATCAAGGGTTATAAAAACTAACCCTATACATTTGGCTAAGTTCAGGTATAGCGGGCTAAATATTGAACATAATATTCCTCTAGTTTAAACTGAAAACTGCAATCCCAATAGCTTAAATTCTATTTGTCATCGGAATGGAAATTTCAAGTATTCTCTCGATGTACAACTTCTTATTGTCCAATTGTCATCTAAACTCCAAAACAAGAATTCAGTTTTTTATTTTCCATTTTTTGCAATCAGCAATTATGCTTTTAGATGGAACACATGGAACTAAAGCAAAATATGTTTGGGGCTATTGCAAAACAACAAACAACACGAAACCTTATTTCGAATATATAAATACAGCCTAGTAATACTCTCCCAGATCTTTTAGTTAAATTTCCAATTGTATTATCAACAACAATTAACAACAGCTGTTTTCAAAAACAAAAATGATAATCTTTCGGAAATCTTTTTTCACTTTTTGGCTTTTGCTTAATTCTATCTTAGCTCTTGTTATCACTCAAAACAGAGTCGATCGTGGTACTCTTGACCTTAGCGTTGGAGACATCACCATCAATTCTGGAGCTTCTTGGTCAATTATCAACAATGCTATATCAACCCTTGTTGGAAGTTTAACTGTTCAGCCCAATGCTGGTCTTTACATTACCCTGACTTCACCCCTTTTGTCACTTCAAGTCACATTAACTTCTTTGCTTAGCACAATTCAAAACAATGGTATTATTGCGTTCAATTCCCTGCCTTCCTTAACATCGTCCACATATAATTTAGTTGGTTTATCCCTTTTCAACACTGGAGAAATGTATTTTTCTGCTTCTGGTGTTTTACCTAGTGTTATGGCTCTTACTGCTGCATCTTGGTCAAACAGTGGATTGATGGCATTTTATCAAAATCAAAGAAGTTCTGGTGTTGTTAGTCTTGGGACACCATTAGGTTCAATAACCAATAATGGTCAAATCTGTTTGAATAACGAAGTCTACCAACAGACCACCAGCATCAATGGTTCTGGTTGTTTCACTGCCAATCGTGACTCGACAATATATATTGCCAATGTATTGTTACCAGTTTCCACATCGCAAAATTTTTATTTTGCTGACAGCCAATCTTCCATAATTGTTCAAGCTATTTCAACCCCTCAAGTGTTCAATGTCTATGGGTTTGGTAATGGTAATATGGTCGGGGTTACTCTTCCGTTGCTTGGTAATATATTGAATCCAGCATATAGTTATAATCCATCCACAGGTATTTTAAGATTGAGAAATCTTTTGGTGTATCAAGATTTTAATATTGGTCCTGGTTATAATCCTAGTTTATTTCTGATCGTTACTGACAATGGTGCTGGTCTTCCCTCAACAATACTCGGTTCGGTTTCTTATAGTGGTCCTGTTCCACCAAGAGCTTTACCCGCATCTTGTAAGATTGCTTGTAAACCCGTGCCTACCGCGCCAGGAACTAATCCAACCGAGTACACGACCACAATAACAACAACAAATTCTGCTGGTAAGCCATTGACAGAAACTGGTGTGGTTGATATTCTGACTGATAGTAACGGATCATGGTTCTCAAGTACTACAATCTTTCCAACTTCGTCGTCAAGTAGTAGCAGTAGCAGCACTGTTTCTTCAACTGCTCCGTCATCCTCAAGCACCAAACCTTCATCCAGTAGCCAACCATCTTCTACTCCACCACCATCTTCAAGTAGTAAAGCATCATCAACTACTCCAAGCTCTAGTAGTCAATCGTCTTCAACTACTCCAAGCTCAAGCAGTAAGCCTTCCTCAACTGTACCACCAACTGGCAGCAGTCAGTCATCTTCAACTATCCCAAGTTCCAGTACTCAACCTTCTTCTACTGCTCCATCATCTTTAAGTTCTCCATCTTCTTCTACTACTCCAAGCTCCAGCAGTCAGTCTTCATTTTCTGCTCAAAGCTCTATTGGCCAGACATCGTCTTCTACTGTATCTTCGTCGAGTAGTCAACCATCGTCTTCCCAGCTATCAAGCAGTCAGTCTTCATTCGCTACTACAAGTTCCAGTAGTCAGTTTTCTTCAAGTGCCCCACCGTCAAGTACACAATCTCTGTTTACTGCTGAAAGCTCCAATAGTCAATTATCATCAACTACACCTAGTTCAAGTACTGAAGCTTCATCTACAGTTCCAAGTTCTAGTAGCCAATTGTCTTCGAGTGTTCCACTTACAAATAGTGTGTCATTGTCCAGTGTTTCAAGTTCCGATAATGGATCCTCCTCAGCAAGCTCACCTTCAAGTAGTCAATCATCAATTGCCTCGACAGCTGAGTCTTCGTCTACTTTTCCAAGCTCAAGTGACCAACAATCCTCATCTATTCAATCACCAAGTAGTCAAGAGTCTTCGGTATCTCTGACTCCAACTAGCAGCTTGCAATCTTCAACTAATACCATATCAAGTAGTCAAGACTCTTCCTCATTCTCACCAACAACTAGTGATAATTCGTCAACTAACTCGGCTTCATCATTATCAACACTCAGTAGTTCAGATACATCATTATCTAATCCATCAACTAGTAATGTATCATCAACTGATAATACTCAATCTAGTGTTGCATCCGCAACACCAACAGATTCAGCAATTTCTGTTACTTCATCTGATATCACTACTGAATTCACCACTACCTGGGAAGTCACCAATAGTGATGGATCTGTTTCAACTGAATCTGGTATTGTTAGCGAATCTGGTACATCGTTCACCACGATCACTACGTTCCCACCACCAACCTCATCTAGTGTTCCTGCCGATGTTACTACTGAATTCACAACCACATGGGAAGTAACCAACAGTGATGGATCTGTTTCAACTGAATCTGGTATTGTTAGCGAATCTGGTACTTCCTTCACCACTATTACTACCTTTGAACCTCCGGTTGTATGTAGGAGAGATGATATTTCATGTGGACCTGCAACCTCAGCAACAAATTCGGACACTGCAGCACAAGATCCCACAAGTGATGCCACTGCAATTGAATCTGAATTCACAACCACTTGGACTACCACCAACTCCGACGGTTCTGTTGAGACTGATTCCGGTATCGTCAGTCAATTGGGTTCTTCCCTCACCACCATCACCACTTTCCCTAACGACCAAGCTTCTGAATACACCACCACCTGGACTACTACCAATTCCGATGGTTCTGTTGTTACTAACTCTGGTGTTGTCAGCCAGTCCGGTACATCATTGACAACGTTGACTACATTTGCTCCAGATGCTACTTCTGAATACACCACCACCTGGACCACCACCAACTCTGATGGTTCTGTTGAAACTAATTCTGGTGTTGTCAGTCAATCTGGTTCTTCCCTCACCACCATTACCACATTTGCACCAGACGCTACTTTAGAGTACACCACCTCTTGGACCACTACTAATTCCGACGGCTCAGTTGCTACTAACTCTGGTGTTGTTAGTCAATCCGGTACCTCATTCACCACTATTACTACCTTTGAACCTCCGGTTGTATGTAAGAGAGATGATATTTCATGTGGACCTGCAACCTCAGCAACGAATTCGGACACTGCAGCGCAACAACTAACAAGTGGCATGACTGCAACTGAAACTGAGTTTGCATCTACGTGGGTAGTCACAAAGTCGGATGGATCGGTCTTTACTGAGTCCGGTATTGTCGGTCAATCAGGTACATCATTTACCACATTGACTACGTTTGCTCCAACTACTTCATCTGGCGCTGTTCAAACTGAATACACATCAACTTGGGAAGTCACTAATACTGATGGATCAGTGTCTACGAAATCCGGTATTGTCGACCAGTCGGGTACATATTTTACCACATTGAGTACGTTTGCTCCAACTACCATTTCTGGTGCTATTGAAACTGAATTTACATCAACATGGGTAGCTACAGATACTGATGGTTTAGTGTCCACTAAGTCTGGTATTGTTAGTCAATCAGGTACATCAATCGCTACGTTGACAACTTTCCCAGAACCAGCTGGTACAGTATATCCTGTGACCACTTTATTCACCACAGAGTATGTCACTACTTGTCCTAATGGAGAATTGTCTACTGCTACAGGTGTAGTTGTGGTTAGTACAGATTCTAAAGGTATTGAACAAACCGTTACATCAGTTGTCCCATCTGCTGTGTATACTAAAGAAACAGTGACTTCTATAATAACTCATTGTATCAAGAATAAGTGTTTTGAAAGTACCACAACTTTGGTGAGTTCAGTTCCCTGTCCGACTCAAGTACCAGGTGTTTTTACGTCTACTGATAATGGCCATGGGGTACCTATCGCTAGTATAGATGTTACTACTGGGGCTGCTACTGTGTCTAATACAATTAAGGCTCAAGATTCTACTAGTTTTACTAGTGCTGGTAATGCAATCACAACTGCTATAACTGCTACTGGTGCAGTAACTACTTCTGTTGGTGGTCAAGGTTCTACTGATTATTCAAATGCTGGTAATACCATAGCTGCAGGTTCTGGATCTGAATCTGGATCTGGTTATCGTTCTAATTCTGGTTCTGCTTCTTATTCTAATTCTTGTTCTGCTTCTACTGATAATTCTTCTTCAGCTTGTTCTTCT
>OKCY01000057.1_pt1 | contig 14765 bp, 6 predicted proteins | sample 1613071 | NCBI WGS metagenome assembly OKCY01 (sample SAMN04436834, study PRJEB24849) | human gut metagenome | biome: human gut; feature: NICU; material: stool | host: Homo sapiens | place: USA: Saint Louis, MO | collected 2011-07-12 | reverse complement strand
AATTTCATTTTTTTTAAAGACAATATTATCTATCAACATATCTTATGACTTCAAACCGGCCGCCACCACCATCACTCCTGTTTTTCATAGAAGACAATCCCACTGCACAACAACCACAGGAACACCATCAGCAATCCCTTTTAAATCCTAATGCATCTGCAAATCGTCCACCAATAAAATGTACTACTACTAATTCTAGATTTAATCTGCAATCACAATTGCGATATGAGTCAAATGCCCGGCCAAATCGTTCTTCTCCCTTGTTTACGTCATCCCCCACTTTTGCCAACTATAATAATAAACCTCCTACCCCCAGTGCCAATGGCGATGACAATGGTAATAGCGATATTGAGGATATATTAAAGTTTCCTATAGAGTCATCCCATGCATATTCATATGCTCATTTATCACCAAACTCTTTAGCATTGAGATTAAATGTGTTGAAGCGATCTTTGGAAATTCTAAAGGACCGTCCTGAATTATTCAAGTCATTGACAACTACTAATAGTGCAACCAATAGCCCTGTTCAGTCTAGTGCTCCACCTACTGCTACTAGCATAAACATCTCAATTGATGAAGCATCCCCACTTTTCCGATCAGCTTCACATCCAGTTGAAATCGATACTAATATGTCAACTGAGGATTTATCACTACAACCTCCACCATTAAGAAAGACATTATACATGCAGACCAATCATAGTTCTGATTATATACATGACGTTTCAGGTGCATCTTCGTTGTCTGCTAATGAACACAAGAACTATAAATTGCGTTCTAATGCCTCGTCAGCTGCATTAGCTGCATTGTTTAGACCTACTATGAAAAGATCAGATAGTTTGCCATTAAATAACAATACTAGTATTCCAGTTACAGGACGCAGAGTTTCCACACCTCCATTAGTACGCGAATTACCAACGTCGCGGAAAACCTCTTCAAGCAAAAATAAAAATGATGATTTTAAAGACATTATAGATTTATTAGAGAACGATTTGAGTGCATTATTAGACAATTCAGAGGTAGCAACCACATTACATGATTTATCATTGTCTACACCTGATAATTTGGACGATACAAACTCTAATCATGATATACTAAAGCATAAATTGTTGCATGCATTGGCTATGCCATTTATAGAGAATTCAGTTCAACCAACTTCACTCTTGGAATTTGATGGAACAAGCGATCCATCTTTAAACTCCTCGCATGTGCGTCCTTCAACCACAGCATTAAACCTACTAAATAACAATTATGATGAGCCACCTGCAAAAAACAGATTTAACAACAACAACAATAATAATTTTAAAAACAGTGCTGCTAGTCGACCATTCCATTCTTTGTTGACTACTAAGCATGCACTTCCTCAGTCTGTGTTTACAGTGGATAAAGATTTACCATTTTCAGTCAAAGCAGCAAATGATTTAGCATGTTTAATGTTTGGTGTCCTGAAAAACACTATCAAAGCCTTAACTTTAATGGATTTAATTGCTCCACAGTTTCGAGATTTTGTTTTGAAAAGAATCACGGGTGTACAAATCATGGAAAACAAGAAAAATAGAGATAGAATTTTGTTTGCTGGTGAAATTGTTGCCATTGTTAGACCCGGTGACCAAAACTATTCATGGACCTCACTATGGGCTAAACGTAAAGGAAATTTGATTATATGTATGTTTGACCAAATCCCTTGTGATGCATTTGACGTTGTGATACTGAGTGAAAAAGATGTTATCGATTACAAAATCGATTCTATCAATGAAATCGCTGGAAGTTTAATTGAAGATTATGGAATTCAAAATCTCAGCAGTTTGAATAGCTTGAGTTATTCTTTAAATAAGGAATTACTTGAGTTTCATCACAACAACGAAGCGGAACAAGATGCAATTGATGAAACTGACCAAACAAATCATACCAATAACACCAATCGCGACAGTTTTGATATTGACGAGTATTATGATGAAGATATTGAATTGATTAATCAAACCAGATACTATACATTGCAATTGGAAGATGAAAATAATGTTCCATGTGCAATAACTTCAACTCCATTAGAACTGGACCAAGAAAAACACGAGATTAAGTTGAAAATTCACACCATGCCGTACATTGCTGGTATTTTTGTTATTGATAGTAATGAATACAAGATACTATCATGTAACAATGCCATTGCTAGAAACTTATTTGGCAAATCATTTGACGAATTAGAAAACCATAGTATAGATGAATTGATACCAAATTTCACCAAAATATTACATGCTGGTATTGAAGCCACTTCAAATTATGCATATCAATTGTCTCCAGGGTTGGTTTTACCAGAACATTTTTTCAGAAAATACGATGCATTTATTAAAAAGCAACAAAATCCTGAGAATGACCAAGAATCTAAGGAAACGATATTTTTTAATTCAAAAGGTATTGAGGCTGTTCATCGTGATGGGAAAGTGGTTTACATTGATGTGCAAGTTAGAGTTTCAACGAACAATACGTTAGTGGTCTGGGTTACATATTCCAGAACTAACAAGAACCGAACCAATATTTCTGAGGAATTGGACAAATTGAGCTCTGCATCAACGTCTTCTTCGATTTCTTTGGCTTCTAGTAATAAATCGGCAGTTTCCTTATCTTCAATTTCAAAACCTCGAACTTATTCAAGTGGCCTACAACTTAGTGATTTAAAACAGCAACAACAACCACAGCATCTGCCGCTGCTGCTGCTGCAATTTCTTACCAAACCTTCACAGCAACAATCGGCAAATCTGTTACAAAATATTGGTGGCCATGAACTGTTCCATCGCAAATGAAATTGTTTAATAATGAAAAAGAAAATGATTTATTAGAATTCTCACCTCGTGAGATTACACGAGCCCTGAGTACAAGAAAACCAAAGAAAGAAACTTCATTGGGAATTCCCTTGACTAGATTGGACAGTTATATATATGACAAGAATGGCAGAGAGCAACAAAATCTACAAAGGAAAGAAGAAAAGAAAACAGCAAAAGATCTTCAAAATCAATGATCGGATCCAACATTATCATCTCCATTGGCTTTGTCTAGTCAAGCCGATGATAGTGTGAAAACAGATTTCAACATAGTTTTAAAGTATACCCAGGAAGAAATATTAGAGTTAGAGAATGAGTCATTAGAACAAATTAAATGTCAATCGTCTCATTGGCCCAAAGATGTGGGGACTCAAAGACGAACCAAAAAATTTTCTGAGTTTAAAGTTCTTAAAGATATGGGGGAAGGTGCTTATGGGAAAGTGGTATTAGCTCAACATAAACAAGATCCACTTTACAAAATTATTATTAAATGTATCAACAAGGAAAGGATTTTAGTTGATACTTGGGTACGTGATCGGAAATTAGGGACAATACCTAGTGAAATTCAAATTATGGCTTATTTGAACAGTGAACCTCATCCAAATATTATGCGAATTATTGATTTTTTTGAAGATTCCAAATATTATTATTTAGAAACACCTATTTTTGGTGATCCTCCAGCTATTGATTTGTTTGACTTTATTGAAATCAAAAAAGATTTGAGTGAAGTTGAATCCAAATTTATTTTTAAACAAATTGTTTCATCAATTTATCATTTACACAAAAATGGAATTGTTCATCGAGATATTAAAGATGAGAACATCATTGTTGATGAAAAGGGTGTAATCAAATTAATTGATTTTGGGTCAGCAGGATATGTTAAACAAGGTCCATTTGATGTATTTGTTGGAACAATTGATTATGCTTCACCTGAGGTTTTAGGTGGAGAAAAATACGAGGGAAAACCTCAAGATATTTGGGCATTGGGAATTTTGTTATACACAATGTTATATAAAGAAAACCCATTTTATAATGTTGATGAAATTATGGAAGGGGATCTAAGAATTCCCTATGTTATTAGCGAAACAAGTTTAACTTTGATTAAGAAAATCTTGGTTCGTGATGTGGATGAAAGACCCACAATTACTGATATTATGGAGGATGAATGGTTACAGATCTAATTGAGAAATCATTTTCCTTACGAATGTTAACGTGAAAAAATATTGATATGTACATTTTTGCCTTTTCCATTTTGATGGAGTTATTTATATAAGAAGTTTTATTTTTTGTTACTATTGTTTAAGTTAGTTACGTATTACTAGATTAGTGTATAGATATTTATGAGAGTTGTAATAATAAAATGAAATGATTAATGAAAGATATGAAAATGGTTTCTTGTAGTTACTTACCAATAAATTTTGATGCTCATTGTTTTTTGTCCATTTGGTAGCAGTATTCTATGAGACGCGTTTCAATATTGTAGAGGTAAATTTTGTGGATTCAGAGTGTTGTTAAAAAAAAAAATAGAAAAATATGAAACTCACCTATAGATTTGACAACTGGAGTTTTATATTACAACAAACAACATTACTATAAGTTATAACAGAGGAGTTAAATGAATCATGATCAAATTTTACAAACTATATCCAAAAATAATACTGATTTCCCTATAATTGAAAGCACAACCTTGGCTGAAATTGCGGCAGATCTAGATACAAACGCCAATGAAGCAATCGATGGTTCCCACAGCGTTACCAAGAGTCACGATAATGAAATTCTAGTTAAAAATCATCTTAATTCATCAGTAATACACAGAATAAAAATTAATAGTCTAAAGAGCATTAATGGTAGTAAACTATATGGCAATAACAAGAATATTAACAATTCAGCAACTAATATCGCGCCAGAGAGTTTCATGCTGATAAATATTCTATATCCCATTAGTACAATGTCAATTTTAGCATTAATTTCGAATTCCAATGATAGCAGCAATTTGGACTGTTTTCAAAATATAAATTACTTTTGTAATGAAACAATTAATTTACGTCAGTGTCACTTGATTGAATTGGAATGTGAATTACAAGCTAAGGGAACATCAGCCGATGAAATACCTGAGAGGACCAACGAAAATATACCTTCTTCTGACAGCCAAAAACATTTTGGAGTTATTTTCCCGCTACCTAATCATATTTATGGATTCTTCAAACTTGAAAATGTCGAAATAACATCAATACAGGTTTTATTGGGAAATGAAAATATAAGACATGACATTGAGAATAATTGGTTAGATATTATGTCAAGTAATGATCTAATTAGTCGATGTGAAAACCTACATCTTGATAGTGAGAACATCAACACAGGAAAGAGGAAAGAGAGTCTAAGTTCGGACATTGAGTTTTCTATGAAACCGCCAGCTCAAATACCAAGGCTGTCATCATTTATGAGTTCATCATCTTTATCATCTTCACTTACAATCAAAGATGACGAATCTAAAAATACAACTTTAAGTAATGATTATCAGATGGAGAAGAAAATACCAAGTGAAGAAGAAGAAGGGAAAGATCAGGTGTTACCACAAGTGATAATAGAGAATCCAATTGATTTTTTAACAACCAGATATTATTCGACATTGTATTCACTAAATAACCCATTAAGTTATTTTCCTAAAACTGCATTACCAAGATTTAAGAATCTTATTTCTACTTTTAAAAGCAACTTAGATATAGAGGAGAACAGCAAGTACAATGATGAACATACCAATTCCAGCTCTAGCAACATTATAGAAGGTTTGAGGGAGTTCTGGTTAAATGTCGATGCTTTTGATCGACGTCATAATCAAAGGTATGGCGTATTTGGTGATGTTAATGATGGAAGTGATACTGATATGAATAACCAAGTAAATGATGAATTGAGTAACATTGAATTGATTGAACAACAAAAGTTCAAGTCAAACCATGGTTTTGATCTAAATCAACCAACCACTTTATCTGAACACCAAGAAAACTCAGAGACTATGGATATCGATAACAAGGGAAATGAGAATGGAAACCAGATACACGGCATTACTATGGAGAAATTATCACAATTAATTCTTGATTTAAAGATTCGAGAAGCCCAATTACAAATTTTAATAATATTTGAGCTACTAAACTTGATGCACGTAGAAGAGCAAGAATTTTTGACTAAAAATAAGAACATTCAACTTGATAAAGAAGCCCAAAAATCAAAGAACCAAAGTTTAGTACGTCGTAAACGTCGGAAGAATAAAAAGAAACAACCAAATTCAGAAAAAGATATACTGAGTCCAGCCATTATCCAAAGTGTCGAGACCGAAAAGCAATTTCAGCTTTTTATGTCTTTAACTACTTATATTGACAGGTTGAGTTTGTGGGATACATTATCAGTCAAAAGTGGCGGTGCTGGAATGTATGGGTTTATTGGATATGTATTAGTACCTTACTTCCACAAAAAATTACCCAAACTAGTTGAATTTGTTGTCGAGAGTATGAAAAGTCTGAATATGAAATTAGTCAGTTTAAAGAGAAAGAAAAGTGATCAAGTTGACACCGAAGAACATGAACAAGTGGATACGGAAATCGAACATGGCACAACACCCCAAGAATCTGATACACCTAAACACCAAGATGAAACACTCAAAATGAAACCAAGATCCAAATACAGAAAAGTATTACTCGATAAGAACCCTCCTAAACTATCCAAGTCTACAAGTATAGTTGACTCTGATGATTTCAAACCATTAATTTCTTTAAAAAAATCCAAATCAAATCTTTCCGCAAAACATTTATCCAAACGTGAAGTTGATTTAAACCTCAAACAAAGCAGCAAAGCAGATTTTTCAAGTATTAGTACGGCATCACTGTCGTTTATATTTGGAACAAGAGCAAAGAAATCATTGTCGGCTTCCACTGTTACGACGTCTAGACCAACCAGAACAAAGAGTGAAAAAATTGCAACGACTCCTGTAAAGCCAAAACTTAAGCATTCAGTATCACAGATTGAAGCAACACCAGCAAAGGCAAGAAAAGTGTATATGCAGCCACAAGTTCAGGCGACTCCAGTAGCACCACAACAACAGCCACTACTTCTACTGCTGCAACAACAACAGCAGCAACGACATTCAATATCAATTTCCCCAAGCCACAAGGAAAACAATGCAAGCACATTGAGCGAATCAGCTTATCTACTGGAAGTTGAGGCTACTCCGTTGAAATCAAACTCTTTAGTGATTACAACACCAACAGACCAATTTATCAAACCCGATAATAAACATCGACAATCAATCAATGAAAAACTATCATCTCTTTCAAAATACTTGACGGTTGAGATGACTCCCAAGCAAAACAATCTGATTTTTTCAACTCCTAGAAACATTCGTATCACGACAGACCCAGGTATGGTTAGTAATAGCGACAACAAAGGTACTGGCAATGAAACTAATATAGTGTTTAATACGCCGCTACATCACCAGCAGTTAATTGGATCGTCGCCATTGAAATCTAGACGTGAAAGTGTTTCAAGTGTCACTAGCATAATTAGCAACACCAACAATAATCATAATCATTTTGAAAATAGCTATGGAAAATCTGGACCAAAACCAGGCGATCCAGTTGCATTAGAATCGTCACCGTTCATATCCATTTTAAGTGATTCAGAAAATCTAATGGGGTTAAGACCAAAAAAGTTATTTGATAGTATTACTACTTCACCACAAGACAAGAACTACGATGATGAGAAAGTCGTTAAAAATAGTCATAACAATAACGAGTATGATTCTGAGTATGATTCTGATGAATTACTAAACCCATCATCCAAGCAAACCGTAAGGTCTACCTATTCCAAAAGAAGAAAATAAACAAACAGTTTATAATTTTGTAGTTTTATAAACATTTTTATAAAGGTTAATAATACACATGCTACACACCAACTAAAGATATATCAAACTGATAATTCGCCAAAGAAAATTCCTTTAATAATTTGTTTTCCATCCTCTTGCTCTATTAATAAATCAGCTAATGATTTCCCAAATCTTTCTACTAATTTTGTTTTTACTTCATCACTGATTTCATTATTTGAATCAATATCCATATCATCACTATCTTGAGCTTTAGTTTGATTCAAAAGTTTATCTTCAAGTTTCAATTTTCGAAGTGTATCCAATAAAGCATTAATCAAAATTTGACGTTCATAATCATTTTCATTCTTTTCAATAATTGCCAGATACCATACTTTCAAATTACCAAGCAAAACTAATTTTAAAACTTCATTCCCCATATTTTTCAATCCTAATAATGCGCCATATTGCGTACCTACTGGTTTTGTTGAATCCAATAATGCTCTTAACAATGTACGTGTTATTCTTGGGCGCAACGTACTATAAGATGATCCATATACTTTGATAATGTGTTGCAACAATATGGCTGCAAATTCACGGATGGCCAATTGAGATTTTAATGCATCTTGCCATTCTTCTTTATTTTCTTGAGTTAATTTTATCACGGGACCAATTCTCTTTGCCAATAATAAAGTTAAAATACATGGCATCAATGCATGAACATATGGATCCAAAAATATAGTTTTGTTATCAACTAATGCCAGGATGACTTCTAACATGGTTGATAAAATTTCAATATTCCTTAATTGATTGGTTATTTGTTCTGCTATAAATTGAATGAAATAAGGAACCAATTGATGCAATCCTGGATCGGATTTCAATGAAGTTAATGCAGCATTTTTCAAATGTTCCTTTTCTGGATCAGTGGAAATCAATACATCAACCACTTTGTCAAAATATAATTTCAATTCTTTCGACAAGACATGTTTTATCAAAGGTTTGATTTCCATATCTTTTTCAGTTGATTTTTTATTGGAGTTACTGTTATTTGTGTGGCTAGAAGAACCACCATTCGATAACAATTCAGATTCATGTTTGGTTGAATCGTTACTTTCCCCATTTTCATTTTTGCTCCCGAGACTTAAAATATCATTACCCAACATCGATGTTGTTGCTCCACGTACTGCTGCTGGTAAGCTTTTGATTTCACTAGGCAAGGGATTTTGAGGAACCATTGGCTGTACACCCTCAATAGCTAGCCAATGGGCTGTAAAGTTCACTTGACGAGGTACTTTGGGTAACTGTTGATTAATCAATTTCTCAAATTCAATTTCGTGTTCATCAATATAATACAATGTTTGTCCACCAGCACCAACCATTGTTTCTTTGTAATTTAAAGGTTGAGTATTATCGTAGCCGTATAATGGTTCGATATTGAGTATTTTTAAAGCGTTACTTACATCTGACGTAGTCAACTGCCTTCGTTTCGAATGTCTCATAAACTTGACAGCAGTCTCTATTATTTCATGGATGTGGTATTCAACATCCATGGCTAAACTTTTGGCAGTTTCATCTGAGATAGTCACACCTAAAGAATCAGCTGCGTCTCGAACAGTATCATACGGTGACCACAATGAATGTGAGGTTGGTGGTTTAGCATCCATGCTGTAGGTAGTTTAATTTGTAGTAAATTGATATATTTGGTGAAGAACTAGCAAACAACTCTTCAAACGTATTGTGCTTTTCTTGTTGTTGTTGTTTTTCTGTCTAACTTCTCAAACTTCACATTTATTTTTCATATTTATAGAGTCGTGCGCAAACGACCAGAAAAAAAACAACAAAAGAAGATATCCATAATACACTACCTAATTGGGGAACTATTGAAAATACTATTTAAACTACTTGATTCTCCACCAGTTTGTGGTGAGTCTAAAGAAGAATCAAGGGTGTATTTACTGTTAGTGTCTGATGTAAACCGGCTTGCAGCGTCACTTATAAAACTTGTGGGAGTTGTTGCCGTTGCCAAAGTAAACCCACTACTTCCAGTATCTTTGCTGCTTCTGTTCTTTTTGTTCTTGTGGTGACTATGTTTGCGTTTCTTTGCTTTTGGAACTTCTGTTGGGAAATTAATGTCATCATCAACCAGTAACTTCTGTGGAATATTGTAAAATCCATGTAATGTTCTATACATTGGGATATTATTGATCTGCACCTTACCGACTTTGTCACGAAAATAGAACCCAAATCGTGGGTTGGTGAAAGGGTTTAAATCTTGTAAACTATCAACAATTTGAACAGTTTCTTCATCTTCTAACAACGCTTGGTATTTCCCATCCAACATTTGAAGTGGTAAGATTTGTTGGAAACGAATATGTCTCAACGCGTTTTGTGCTTTTGTTCTGTAATGTGGCAATTTGGCAAACGATAAGATTTCATTGGAATTTTCATGATACACCCCAAATGGTATCGGTTTCATGAATGGTTCTATATCAATTGGTGACAAGGGAATATTCAAGTCTTCTCCCAAAATTTTTAGGATTTGTGACCTAATCATCAACTTGGAATTATCGACAAATGAAGTTATGGAGATTGACGGTATATCTGGTATATATATCGTTCCATTTTGATCATACATTGGCCGAGCCATTTCTCGTATCACGCTTTTAAAATATGTTGGCAATTTGAAAATATGAACAAGTGATGGTAAAAAATCTATTGCTGGGTCGTATCTACCAGCACGATTTCGTAGGTTCTGTTGATTGATGACGATATACGCTTCCAAACAGATATGTAGGTAGGTAACAACTTCTATGTCGTTAACTTGTAGCCAAGTGTTGACTGAGTGACACATATTGGATATTATTGAACATATATTGTCAAATTCTGTAAAGTCCAACTTGACAAATTTAATTGGATCATAGATACTATTTGTTGAAGACATCGGGAAGTTAATTGATGGTTCAAAGTTGTGAAAAAAAATTTATCGTCGAACTGGGCTATTATTAGTGGAAATTAATTTCTATTTATATTATATTATATTGCAAATCAAAATTTAGTTGTCTCTAGTTTTCTGTGTGGTTTTGTATTCCCTGCAGCTAACTATGTTAGGTCCTTAGTTTTGGTTAATTTAGTGCTAATGAAATTTATTTAAAAAAAAATCTGTAGGCAATTACAATTTGAATATCTGTTGACACTAAACCAAGAGCATTAAAATATATCTAAATTTAGTAAAAACTAGTTAGTCGTATGTAATTAATAGGTTCAAAAAAAAAAGGGGGTGGATGTACTTATCGGAAGAAAATATTCAAATGGTTGAGGGAATGATGTTGCTAGAATGTTACCTAAGACTAAGAAAATCAATGGAAAAGTAATGACAATAACAAGTATTCTGTTTGTGGTATATATGTTGTAACGTTGCTTTGAGTTGTGTTGACAATACAGTGAATAATCTCAATTAGTAACCAATTCTAATCTCCTGAAAATTAAATGTCAATAAATTGAGGAGCCAAAAAAATAACAACGAAAGGAGGCAATAAAAAGAAAGGAAGACAAATGGAAAAAGAATTGTTTATAAATCTTGAACTTAGGATTGGTTATACACGTTATAAATATATCTGGTATTTGTTGTGGTTTTAATTTCTGTCAACACAACTTTTATAACTTTCATGTTCTAAAAAAAAATAGCCCCTTTAGCGAGTCTATGTCAGGGATAAGCACAGCCGCCTAATTATAATTTATCCAGCACCCTAAAAAAAAACAGTTTTGCTATCCATTAGCAAACATTTAAATGTTCACAAAAAGAACGTATTCATAAATGTTTGCTTGTTTGCTTGAGCAGAATATTAATACGTAGATAGTCTATTGTGTAGAAATAACTTTCTGAACAAAAGTTCACTTCAGTTACTTGGATTGAGAGTTAGGAGAGGCATTCGGGTAACAAGTTGACCTTATCATGCGATGCAAAAACCAACCAGGCTGTCAGCTGGTGAGCCTCCTTGGACGCGCGAGACTTTACCAACAACAAGGATTCAAAATCACAGAAGTCCATAGTCAATATGAAACCGTCGATCGTTTATTCTTGTCTGTAGGAAAATAAATTGATACTACCACAAAGTCTTTCACAAGGAAAAAAACAAGTTCAGAATTCCATTATGTTACAAATATAGTATCAACCAACCAGCAAAAACAGAATCTCCACATGTGAATAAAACCAATATAAAATAGGGGTTCTAGCATTTAAGTAGATTTGTAGCATCATTGTGCTGCAACTTATCGCCCTACAATTGCTATTCCTGTATAATTATCTTGAGGCGGTCACCACAATTTGCATCCAAAAAACTCAGAAAAAGGGATGCAATAGTGACACAATACTAAAGATTTACAATCAACTAACATATTGGCTTAGGCAAATTGCTCACACCCCGTAGCACAAAGCAGAAATTGATGACTAGATTTACATTTACATACATACTAAAGTAAGCGATCGTCTCGATGCATGAGAATTGCACTTATCTCTGAGCTTTGCTTAACCTTTTATACATATTTACATTGCGATAATTAATTCTAGAACCTAAAAATTTATTTTCATTGTCAATAATCGTGTCTTTGGAACCAAATTTGTTCAATATTACAACGTCTAGACCATGTGAAAGATCACTATCGAAGATATATCAACTAACTTTTTAGTCCATGAAATCTCGAAAATAGTTTTTTTTTTTTTGGTTTTCTAAGGTGAATAACCATTATGTATAATCTATTAAATCGAATTATATCAGCATTTAAGCGATTGTAATACCTGTGATTATTTTTTGGTCAATATTTTTCACCAAAAATTGTTTAAAGGCTTTATACTTTGAACAATTAGTACTTGTACTCTACAACAATACAGTGATTACTTCTAATGTCCGTATATTTTACAAAGAGCAGCTCAACTGCAATTTTGGGAATCATAAACTAAACTTTAACAGAAACTTTTGATGTTGATATATCTTTCTTTTTGTAATTATCGGGTTTAGTCACTTTATGAATTGAATTATTACTCTTTTTATAAACACGGTAATGGTAGTTATTATTGAGGGATGGTATGATAGATAATGACTTTCTAGGGTGGTGGTGACGTTCTTGTTGCAGACTTTGTAATGAACCATTCAAGAATTTATTCTCAGTCGGGAATCGTTCATCAAATTTAAATTTATAATCTCTTAAATCAACTTTAGTACCCATTAATGATTGAGAATTTATTGTGACCTTACCATTATTTCTATAAACACAAAATCCATTGGTTAAATTAGTATCTTGGAAAATTTCAATAGCATTATCAATTCTAATAGGTGGTTGATTTTTCATACCTCTATCTAAATTAATCCAGCCTGGACTAATTTCATTGGATTTGTTACCTTCACTATCATTGACTAATCTAAATTGATTAAATCTAATGTGTTTCAATAATGCAACGGTTAAAAATCTAAATTGCGGCAATGCAGTAAATGACGATATAAGGTTTTTTTCATCATGATACATGGAAAATCCCAAAGTATCGATTTCTTCAATTTCTAAATGATGCCAGTACACTTTTCGCAAGTCCATTGCAGACATTAAATTATTAATCAATCGTTTATATCTGTTATTTGCAAACAGTTTCAAATATTGTTTCCCTGAAATTATGTTAACATTAGGTAAATAGATATTACTATTATTGTTAGCACTATTCATTCCAAAAGAAGTTTTGGCGGTAATCATTGGTCTAGCCATTTCTCGAATAGCATCTTTTATAAATACAGGGATCTCAAACATAAATAGTTTGCTTTCTAATATTTCGAGAGTGGTGTCAATTCGTTGCGAGGAAATTCGTAATGATTGTTGATTAACCACAACATATACTTCAAAGCAGTAATGGAAATAATCAATTATTTGGTGAATATCTAAGCTATTATGACTTTGACACGTTTCAACAATTAGTTGAGTTATTATATTATCAAACTCAGTGAAATCGACATCATAATAAATAATTTTTGGCATGGTGGTGTTAAGTAGTGTAACTAAGAAGTAACTAGTGAACAAGCGAACGAATGAATGAATAAACAAAACGTGTTGAGATGGGAAAAACAGACAAAGAATGGTTAAAAAAATATGCAATGATCGAATTGAAGTTGGTTTAAATAAAAAAACTTTGTTGAAACAGTTGTTGTTTTGGTAAATCAATTAGATTATGGAATTTTAAATAAATCAAGATTTGTTTGTGTACGTGTCATTTGTGTTGAAATTGATTATTCTGGAAGCGAGGATGTCGTATAAATGAATGTTGGTGTTAAACTTCGGTCGCGGGTTTAATTCTTTTATTGGTGTTGGTTGGTTTGGTACTGCGAGCAAGTAAAACAAAAGCTAGCCATTTGTTTCACAATTTCCTCCGAAAACATTCCGAGCTGTTGCCACGAATGTTTGGCCCGAAGCATGCCATTACAATTACATAGACTGAAAGTTTCTACAGAGAAGGTCAACATGGTTGATCGTTGCTAACGTAATAAATATATTAATTGTCTATACATGTTGAAAAGTAACTCAACAAAACAAAATATCTAATTATGTCCCGAATTTTTTTTACCCCACCATTTTATTAATATTAAAAGTTCTAACCATAATGGCACATTGTAAATTTATCATCACCCAAAATCGCAACTAAAGTTGTCCAATACTGTTCCTATTCCCTCCATTCATTTGCTCCAATAACTCATGATTCAATTCTAATAATCGTTGATTCTCAACCTTTAACTGTTCCAACTTTTTGTCTTTTTTAGTAATTTCATCGTGTAGCATTTGATTCTTATTATTATACAGACTAGTCTTGTATTTTTCTAGTAATTCTTGTGAATCAAATATGGCATCATATTCCCCATTTCTGCCTTCCTCGTCATCCTCATCGCCCTCTTGCTGCTTGTCGTCATGGTTTGGTATTTTATATAGTTTGTTCAATTGTTTACGTAACTTATTTTCTAAATGTTCTTGACTCAACTTGGAAATCAATTCAATATCTTTAAATTCCAAACGATATAATTCATATAACAAGGCATCACTTCTATCTTTAATAATGTTTGCCATCATAG
>OKCY01000055.1_pt1 | contig 14944 bp, 10 predicted proteins | sample 1613071 | NCBI WGS metagenome assembly OKCY01 (sample SAMN04436834, study PRJEB24849) | human gut metagenome | biome: human gut; feature: NICU; material: stool | host: Homo sapiens | place: USA: Saint Louis, MO | collected 2011-07-12 | reverse complement strand
CCTCGCTCCGTTCTGGGGCCCGTTCGGTGCGCTGCTCGTTTTTGTTTTTTTCTTTTGTCGTTTGCCCCCCGCTCTTTCAAGAATGATATTATAACGCTATCTATAGCTAAATAGGCTATACAAAAAACGTGTACTAACTAGAAATTAAAAATATCAGAATAAGAATATTCAATTCCAACACTAATATAAAAAATAAAAAAAGATGAGTAAAGAGAAGAAAAGTTGGAATAAGAAAAAAAAAAGAACTATATAAATACTATACATCATGTAAGTATTATCAAACGAAACCACTAAAAAGGTCTGATATTTGTTGCAGTAGTATTTTTCAAGCTAGCAAGTCCTATTAAGTCATCTTCAAAATCAACGGCAACAAATAAATTTCTGAACACGTATGCACCTAATTGAGCAGCATTACCTTTAAGCAAAGCAAGGTAACAGTGATCGGTGTTTTCACTAGGAACATACAAAGTTCTTAAAGGGAATGTGTAATCAACACCATTCAAATTATAGGTAAAGTTTTTACCTTCAAGTAATGAACAGGTAATTTGACCACGGTCGGCTCCAAATTTTGGATCTTCAGGCAAATTAGCAATAACTTGATTATATGCTGCTTCCGGTAAGAAACCGTACCTACCACCGGTATCGATGGTGTAGTTTTTATTAACATCAATGATTTCTCCGTTAATTTCAATATGACCGAGATGTGCTTGAACATTAGCATTTCTAATACTTGTCCAAGTGATATCACCGTCAACTTTAGCAGCATCATAACCTCCAACAGTTAAAGCACCTGGCGTTCCATCAAGGTTTTGTAAGTAGATAGAATAAGCAGCTTTATCAACTAAGCCATGGTATTTAGCAGCCCAAACAATACTTTGATTTTTGTCAGATGGTGGTCTTGCTAAACCAAAAATACCATCACCCGCAGTTGAATTATAAACATCATTGAAGGTTACTTGAGGGATTTGTAAATTTCCAATTTGGATAGAATCACTGACTAACTCACCAATGTAGTATGCCAGTCGTGTAAAAAATGACCTTGCTGTTTTACCCAGCTTTACAACGGTCAGCGAGCCAGATGAATTATAAGTACCGTGTTTATGGCAATTCGGACAAGTGGCATTAGCATCATTGATTTGTATTAACCAACTACCAGTATCGGCTGCAAGTGTTACTGGGTCTTGGTTTGATCCAATTTTAAGAGGGAACGACCAGTGAGTGTCCTTTACTGGGGCAGCAGTACCGGTACCAAAGTTGGTATCTCTTTTGATAGGATCGGAAAATCTTAGCTCAAAATCAAAACTAATGACCTTTGGGTTGCTTTTCAAAGCAACAGCATCAACAAAAATTGCTAAAGAAATGAAAGACAAAATATTGAAAATCATGTTATTCTCTGTTTGCTTAATTGATTGAGATATTGAAAAAAAAAAAAGAACCAATCAACTGTTGAATTTATTCTTCTTGTGGACCATTTGGTGACCTTTAATATTAATTGTTTGGGAAAAGATGTCCTTGTAGAGGGGTAAGCTTTTCCCAAGGAAAACTCAGCATGGTTCATACTCTGAAATTTGTACAAATGCAAATAATTAGTTTTCTAATAACTTCTTTTGCTAATGTGGGCGGTCTTAATAAAATAGCCCTTAAATGGTTGGTAGCCCATGTCAATCCAAAATCCAATAGAAAACCTATTGTTGAGCAATGGAGCTTTCTTATAACCATTTCATAACATGAAATCCACCATTACTAATATTTAATAACTACTGATACAATCAATAATACAACGGTTATAATTTTTAACTTACCACTATAGTTCATATTACACGTTTTTAAAAGACCTTTATGTTTAATCGTGTTTATAGTCGGATCACAGCAGTCCTCTACTTTTTCACCAATCTCTTGGTTTGCAACCATTCTATTAAATCATTAGTGAATGCCACATAAAATTCCAAAGAATGATTTAACAATGATAACAAAAGAAGAAAACATTTTTAAATTGTATTTCTAATTAGTTTTATTTTGGCATTTTCTTCGGGCACATTGTTTGGTAGTTGCAACGTAATCATTGAATTGTCTTTGATAAATATAATGGTATTAGTGTTTTCCAAATTCTTAACCCCAAGCGGAATTTCTGCTATTTCTTCAAATGGTAATAAATTGATAACAAATTGACTTTGATGGGTACAATGTTCATAATCTTCTTAGTTGTCTGTTGTTTTTTCTTTCAAAAGTTTCTGCTCTACTGGTTTGATTTCTGTTGATAACAATTAGTGGTCGTGGACCAACGCCAACGAGAATTTTCCTTTCTGCACGCTCCCCTTTAATACCAAACAACATTGACTCACAAATATGGGTCAACTCAACATCTTTCGAGTTGTTCATTTTTTAGTTTTTTGCAAAAATCATTGAAGTAGAAGTGTCGCAATGTACCATGGAGGGGCACCTACGAAATTGTTGTTTAGATATAGATATTGTCTTTATACTAAAAACGTGAAGTAAGATACAAGGTTGCAAAGATTAGAAAAACAAACGTATAATATCACTCTGGCACAACAAAACAAAAGATGCACAGAGAAGAGAAAGAAATAGAGAAAAATAAACACGACAAAGTAATTCAAATCAGCACACTAGCCGTTTAAAACAGTTTGATGTTGGTTTCGGTGGTGTTTTTTAAACTAGCAAGTCCAAACAAATCACCCTCCAAATCGACGGCAAGCAACAAATTTCTGAATATCCAAGCTCCCAATTGGGCAGCATTCCCTTTTTGTAAGCCAAGTTTACAAACACCGTTGGTCTCCTTGGGAGTGTAAAAGTCTCTTAATGGAATCTCGTACTCAACTCCATTTAAATTATAAGTGAAAGTTTTACCTTCAAGTAATGAACAGGTAATTTGGCTACGGTCAGTTCCGAATTTTGGATCTTCGGGCAAATTAGCAATAACTTGATTATATGCAGCCTCTGGTAAAAATCCAGTACCACCACCCGTGTCTAAAGTATACTGTTTGTTGACAGGGATAGTCTGACCATTGATTTTAACTTCAGAAAGTAATGCATGAATATTTGAATTCTTGATACTGGTCCAGTTGATTTCACCATTAACTTTAGCAGCATCGTAACCACCAATGACAAGAGATCCGTCAGAACCATCAAGATGTTGAATAATAAGTGAGTAAGCAGCTTTGTTAATCAATCCATGGTTTTTTGCGACCCAGGCAATACTCTCATCTTTAGTAGATGGTTTTGCTAAGCCAAGAATACCATTACCAAACCCACTGGTATTATGAACGTCATTGAAAAGAACTTCAGGAACATTTAAATCACCAATTTGAATAGAATCACTAACCAATTCCCCGATATAATAGGCATGAGCTCCAAAAAATGATTGACCTCTCTTACCCAGTTTGACAACAGTGGAAGAATGAGATGAGTTATAGAGACCAGTATTTTTGCACCCTGAACAAGTTACATTTGAGTCAAAAATGTGTGTCAACCAACTTCCTGTATCAATCGAAAGACTTACAGGATCCTTGTTGGATCCTATCTTCAAATCAGCATAAGAATAAAAGACCTGTGTCAATTCTGAGGATCCAGTAGCATCACCTCTTTTAACCAACTCAGAAACACCTTGTTTGACATCCATTCTGATTACCTTTGGTTCATCTCTCTTGACCACGGCAGCATTAGTAATAATAGCTAAGCAAATTAAAGATAAAACATTAAACAACATTTTGATTTGGTTTGGCTGTTGTTGATATGGGAAATATAAGTCATGAAAATTAGTTTATGTCAGTATTTTAGTGTCTATTTATAGTTTTGGAATGTCGTTTGTCAGATCTACTGTCTTCGCCATAGTGAATTGTGATTGGACATGGATTTTCCTAATGTAAATTAATATCCCCCCTCCCTTCTCCCCCTCAAGATAGTGTTATTGTGTCATGTTGCAAAAATAGCAATGTTGGTATTACAATTAACATTAGCATATTAACTAGTCAAAATGGTTGGTAGCCCGTACACTTCATGAAAATTAAACAATCACATTATATTTAAACTAACCAGTGTCCACAATGGAAATTTCATATCAAAAGTGTATCTACGCAAAATATTAATACAATTTGATGAGCTTGTGGTCAAAATGGTTAGCAATGGTAGTTGTTTCAATGCATAATGCACCACATGTTCTTGAAGTTTGGTTAATAGCAAATGGTTTCTCCATTGCTTGCACATATCAGGAAATTTCTATTTTAAGTTCAGTACCATTTTTGGGAATATAATAATTGAACCACGTTCTCTACGATCCAAAGGTTTCCAATTCTTCTGTGATTGGGTAAATTTTGCATACATGTTGGTGATTTGAGGGGGGATAATTGAATGGACAAACAAACAGGAAGAACCTTCTTTCAACTGAAATATTTTATTGTTTGTTATTTACCTCCTATTTTTAGCAAGTTGATCGACGCTCAAACGCTAATGAAGTCTCGATTGTTAAAATATGATGGTATTAGTAAATTTCTCTGTTCACAATTGACTGTAATCACTAATTATATGTATCTTAGCATATATGCAGCATCTAAAGTCTTGAAAAAGCATTCTCCTCCCGTGAAAAAACATTGATGTAAGTTAACGTGCTTTCCCAATGGAATATATTTGGATTGAGGAAGTATAGAATCATGTTGTTGATATTTAATAAGCAGAAGTTGAGAGGTTGTTCTCCATTCGACTTATTTTATCCTAGAGACTAAAACTTCATGTTGATTTTAGACGACTTCACCATCACTAATTTATTGTACTTGATCGAATCTGTCAAAGTAATCTCACATAAGTTTGGTCTTCTCCGATCTTTCATTCATCTTTGTGTTTCTCCTGCAAATCAAATCATACAAATAAACCTTGGAGATCATAACCATTCACCCATATCTAATAACATTCTGAGGGAATTGTTGACATGTGATAGAGTTTTGGAATAATTCAAAAAAAAAAACCTAGCAATGTAATTAAAAAAAGTAAATAAAAATTTACTCCGATACCGGGAATCGAACCCGGATCACAACATGGAGAGTGTCGTGTGATAGCCATTACACTATATCGGACGTTTTACGAAAAAACAAAAAATCATGATTTCCTTACCTTACAATATTGGCAAATCTCTTCAATGTCAAATTCATGTTGTATCCATGATTGATCTTTGTTTTCATTCAAAAACAACTAATTAATGCTTTTATAAGAGAAAATTTTTGATATTTAAGAGATTCAACCATGTAATACTAACAATTCAATTCAGTTTTCAAAGTACCGAAACACTCAACCTTTTCTTAATTTTTTCGTCGAATTTTTCATCAAAAAAGTTGTAAAAATATGAGACTCAAAGAAGTAACAGTTGATATACTTAATTCTTATATTTCTGAACTGGAAAAGTTTACCCAATTGAATAAAATCAACAACGAGAACATTTACAGTAATTGAAAAATCTTGCTACAAAAATGACATTTTTTAAACCATATATTATTAATTATCTTACTATTAATCACGTTTTTTTTGAATACACAAACCTAAGGAAAACATAGATATTAAATGAACCAGAACCAGCCAAATTTATCACAATTTGTTCAAAACTGATTCTAAAATACCAAGAAATATATCAGCATGCTCTTTTTCAAACAATAAAGTTGGTCTTAATCTGATTGATTGATCACCACAGCCACCCATATTGAGTCCTTGTTCTCTTGATGCTGCCAATATTTTGTTTCTAAGGTCAGTGCTTGAACAGTCCCAGGCAATAAATGTACCATAGTTCTTTCCTCTCAAATTGAAGACTTTATCAGGAAATCTTGATAAGATTGACAGTAATTTCTCAAATAAATAATCACCAACCTCAGCAGTTCTTTCTACCAAGTTAGATTTGACAATTTCTTGATAGATGGCCTTTGCCAAAATGGCTTTGGATGGGTCACCACACCAAGTATTGAACTGTCTATATGGCAATTTTGGTTGTAAATCAGGATTACTGAAATAGAATCCAGCAGCCTGAAATTTTTTGGAAAATGTCACCATATCTGGAGGAGTAGTCAAATTCCAATGCTCATGGGCCCACATTTTTCCTGATGCCCCAACACCAGTTTGGACTTCGTCCACAATGAATAAAATTCCATGTTTTTTGGTAATGTCTCTGAGACCTTGAAAGTAGAATGACGTGGCATGATTGTCACCTCCTTCTGATTGAACTGGTTCCACGATAATGGCTGCAATTTGACTTGGAGAGTTTTCAATTATTGATTCCAACTGATACAAACAACCTTGTTCTTCATCTCTGTTTTCTGTTTCAAAATCTTCTAATGGATACTTCAATCGTGGAAATGGGGCTCTTGGCCATGGGAAAGCAGGAATATCCAACTTATGAATTGCTTTGGATCTTGTAGTTGACAAAGAACCAAACAATCTCCCATGGAACCCTTTATCAAATGATAAAATAGACATGTCAGAGGCACCAGGGGTTTTGTTTTCCATACATGTGGCAAGTTCTTCTTCAGTAAATGCCTTATCACCTCTTAATTTTGCATGTTGATACATAAATGCTGCCTTGTATGCAGTTTCATTGGCATCAGATCCACTTAATGATGTCCATATTTTGTCCATTCCTGGTGGCGCAGCTGCTAAAAGACCCTCTTCAAGAATTTGTTTGTAATTGGTAGATGGGAAACATGCCAAAGCTGGACGATTAACAATCGCATTGACCATTTCGTCTGATTTGGCTGACTTTATTAATTCTGGATTATTATAACCCAAAGCAATTGATGAAATTTGACAATAAACATCTAACAATTTGTTACCATCAGCATCACTAATATAATTCCCTAAAGAGTTGAAGTAATCGGTCACAAAGTAAGTTGCATGATTATCATAAACTTCACCAAGCTCTTTGTTTAAAGCAATTGATTTGGGACCGGGGATTGTTTCCGTCTGAAATATTGGGTTTTTGGGTTCTTCAGGGAAATAGCTTGCAGTCACAGAAGTTGAATTAAATCTCTTTTGAACTTGCCTCAACGAAGTTTTGATAAGTGTTCTCTGCATCTTAAAACTGAAACTTGTTGTTAGACTAGAAGGAGCCAATGAAAAACAAAGGAAGAAAGAAACAATTGAGTAAGGAGAGATGAAAAATATAAATACAAAAAAAAAACCAACTTGCAGATGGGTGCTTTCACATAACTATTTATACTTTGAATTATTTGTGGGGATAGAATTAATAAGAAGATAATGGTAAAATTGAAACAAATTTTTTTTTCAACAATTTTTCATCTTTATTATTATTATTCATTTTGTGTAGTTTAGGAATTGGTATTCCTCCTCCTCCTCTCCCAACCAACCAACTATAACTGGTGAGTTTTGTGTAATAATTGAATATATTTAAGTTGTTGTTGTTATCGGAGCTCGCTTCACGCAACTACTACTACACCACATCGACACACACACAAAAAAAAAGCATTTGTAGTTGATCTGGGCAAATAGCTCAACATTAATTTGTCCTATTCGGGAAAGTCAAAGAGATTATCAAATTCATTAATGTACAGAACTACTACTAATACACATATCTAATCAATCTCTCTTCCAGCGTACTTGTCCCTTTTGGCGTCCATAGTAAATCCCTCCGACTTCAAGATTAGTATTCCACTGATCAATGTATGAGCACAACGCAGTACTTAATGCCATTTCTCGAACCATTTTCGATTCATCGATAAACAAGGTAAACCCAAAATCACCATTGGGGACCACACGGCCGATTCTTTCTCGAACTTCTGATTCCTTTTCACCAACATTGGAAACCTTCTCAAGCCATTGACCTCGATAGGTCCATTGATAGGTATTACCATCGCATAGGGTAAACATTCTATACGTGTCAATAGCATCCACACGATGATTGATTATGTGCCAGCCTAACTCAGCAGCAGGAGCCTGTGAAGCTCGAATTAATAGAACATTGCCTCTCAACCCAGCTCTGACATTGGCAATGGGTTCATCTTCGCCATTTGGTCCCGTGTGTAGAATATCTTGGGAAAACATTGTATAACCACCTTTAGCAGCACGTGAACGTTTGAACCAAAAGATTCTTTCGTTGGGATCTTGAGGACCAGTAGGATATTTTCCTCTTTGAGTATCAAAAACATCAAACACTTTACTACCAGTACCTATTCTTCTTATTACAGCATATTGTGAAATAGTTTCTGGTGGAGGGAGTTCTTTAATTCTTGGGACATAATGTGAAGCATTACGATGAGGAGCAAATAAAATCGATTTGGCATGGACTGCGGGTCTCATGAGCGGAGAAAGAATCAACTCAATTGGCATGACTTAGATAGCAAATGATTAAAGAGAAGTTTTTTAAGAATAAATTAGTCTACAATTTTCAACAACATAACTACACACTTTTTGTTGCAAAAAAAAGCTAAAAGGAAACTCGTTTGTTATTTTCCTATACATAACCAAAAAAATATAAATGAAACTATAAAAAAAAATAACACAATAAAACTATCTACTTACTTTAATATCTATATTTCATTTTAAACTCATCTCCTCTTTTTGTCTTCGTTTAATGGCTCATATACTAAATCTTTATAATTTGGGAAATGTGTAATCCACCAATAATGAAATTGACTCCAAGGGTAGACAGTTGAATTGACCTTTGCATCAGAATACCAGGAAACACAACCTCCGAATGGAGTACCAAAGACAGATTTTTTCAATTCTTTTTGAATAGTTGTAAGCCAGTTGTCGTAAGCTTCGTCGGTAACTCTAACTGATTTAGCTTTTCCTTCAATGATTGGTTTGGCAGTCTTGAGGAAATAATCAACACCATTCTCAATTGCCATGACAACAGATGCATGTCCAGTAGCTGAATTGGTACCCCCAATTGTCCAAAGATTAGGACTTTGTTTGACTAAAAGCGTTCTATAAGCACTTGGACCATCTTTCTTCCATTCTTCAGAGATATTTGCTCCATTACGACCAACAATTTCAAAATTAAAGTAACTTTTGCTCAAATTATACCCAGTACATGCAACAATAATATCAGCTTCAATGTGTTCTCCATTTTTCAATAATATTCCATTTTCAACAACTCTATCAATTCCTTGATTCTTGATGTCAACTCTTGGGTCATTTAACGATGGAATATAATTATAGTCAAAAATTAATCTTTTACATCCAATTTTGTAATTAGGAATAATCATATCATGGAATTTCTCAGGAGCATTACCTTTCATATAGCTAACGGAAGCAGTTGTGTTTATCCAACGAACAATTTTGGAGATAAACCCATCACCTTTGAACAATGGTACCCTTATTTCAGCACCAAAAACAACAATTAAACGAACAAAGTATAATGCAATAAAGTTGAATGACAATAAACGGTAAAGTATGTAAAGTATTCTAGGGAGGGGTTTCAAAATGTAATGCTGTGATCTCACTATTTGTGTCAATGAACCAACACTATATTTGGGATCATTAAGCAAAGCAGGAACAGCTTGATTTGCACTACACCCATTACCAATCACAATGACTTTTTTCCCTTTGAAGTCAACAGAATGATCCCAAAGAGCCGAGTGCATGTATGCCCCTTTGAAGTTTTCCAATCCTTCGGCTTGTAATTGCAAAGGATGAACTAACCCACCTTGACAGGCAAGTAAAAGCTTACTTTTGTGGAGGATTCTTTGACCAGTTTTAACATCATGTGCATACAAGGTCCACTCACCATTCACATCATCCCACTCAAACTTGTTGATTTCAGTTTGAAATCTAGTTTTCTCTCTTAATTTGAATTGTTCGGCAACTCGTAAAATGTATTCTTCCATCTCATACTGTGGTGGTTGAACTCTACTCCAGTTGGATGTCAATGCAAACGAAAATGAATACCATAAAGCGGGAATATCACTGGCACATCCTGGGTAAGTGTTGGCATACCAAGTACCACCAAAGTTGTCATGTCTTTCAAAGATCTGAATATCGTGTTCATCATACTTGTTCATAGTTTTGATGGCACCGGCCATACCTCCAAATCCAGCACCAATAATGGCGATTTTTGAAGTAGTAGTAATGGTTGGCAAGTCTTCATTGATAGCAAAACGGTCCTTACGATTTGGACCCAAAATGTCCAATTCGTCTTGGTGTTTAATTCTAAACTTTGCTGGGTTTTTGTGGGATTCTCTTGTTAAAGTGATAGTTGACATAGTTACGATTAGTGAAAATAGTTGATGATGTTGAAATGCAAAAACTACAAATACAAGATTGGACAAGTGACCCTTTATATACTTTTCTGATAAACTCCATTAGCCCCACAATCTATACTGTTAATGGAATCTCCACACAATACAATTTGTATGAACTTTTGAATATTTAGTAGTAAGTAATGCTTTGGTGATAAATGCATTGCAGATAAAGTCCTTAACAAAAGGAGTAATGGTGGGGAGAAGTGGAGCTTGTTTCTTTTTTTTTTTTTTTCACTTTGGGATTACTATCATTAGGAATATGGAAGAGATGTCAAACTCACAATATTGTTTTCAACTAAACAGTGATTCACTAATCTCCATAGTATACCTGCATTGAATTTTTTTTTCCTGTATCTGTACACGAATTACTTACAGTTGGAAAAACAATGCTGAATACAATGATAGTTCTTGGTGCGGACCCCGCCATTAACCTCTAACTCCCCACCATTTTTTTCCCCTACATTTCACCCCCACTCGAAAAATATATTTCACTTTAATGCCGAACTAACAATTGGCTGAATTTTACCCTTTTCTGATTCTCCAGTTTTACTATCAGTAATAATATAGTGAAACTGATACAACCTACATTCGGAATTTAGAATACTTGAAATTTTAGAATTTATCTGAGTTATCCTCTCACGTAATTTATTTTGTAGAAAATTAACACTGATAGAGGGGCAATTTGCAGAAAGATTGTTGAAAAGAGCCGTTAGATAACAAGAAAACTCAAGGATACATCAATTCATAATACCGAACATGGTTCTTTAATCATCATCTCAAAAGTTCTACTGAAATGATACTAAAAAGGAAAAAAAAAAAGGATGACTTGACAATGTAAACTACAACAATGAATACTGTAGATGTGAATTATATGATCATAGTTGCAGCATATCATTGATACTTGGTAACATTGAGAATATTATAGCATTTTTACTACCAAGTAGTTGAAAGTTTAGTATATGCGATGAGTTTATTCTATTATCTCATTGCAAAAAAAAAGAAACAAGGTGGAGAATTTTTGATTGCTTGTGTTTGTGTGATAAAAGAGAAACCTTAAACCCGAAATTTCGTGTAGAATATTTAATAATTCTTTCTTAGATTACAGACAAGATACTTTGCTTCAAAAAGTTTTCTAAGAATATGCAGAGATTTTGAAATCTCAGATAAAGTTACTTTTAAGAAATATTAAAACGTCAAACTTTACATTTCCCCACACATAGATAAAGAATAATTGATATAGGTAGATGCCTGTCAATTATTGTATTTCCAATTTAATTTGAACAGAGATAATTTTTGATTTAAAACATTATCAATCATTTCTCATATGCACTGCTATGCTTTGAGTGGAGTATATTCAGGTTGCATGTAATTGCTTATCGTTCCTGCTTTTCGAGCAAATAATCTGCAGTAAGCAACTGCATATATGATTACACATGTCATTAATATGATACATTCAAAAACGTGCATTTGTGTCACATCATCAAGAAGCGACTACTAATTATCTGTGAAAACCTTCAGTTTTATATTTCTACAAAGTTGAACACCAGCTAACTTAGCAACTGAACCAAATCTAGTAGTTAAGTGCCTTTGCCAGCTTATGCAGTTGGCTGAAAACATAAAAAGAATGTCAATAAGATGATTTATCATTGATCAGTGATTACTATTACAGGAAAGGAATGATTCAGTTCTCATAAAATGACAAGAACTATGTTCTGCTCTTTCATTTCCACCCCTCTATTTCAAACTATTCTCTATAGTAATTAACATTTCTAAGTAATCCTATTAGTTCACTTTATGCGACAACAAATTCTTTGCAGCTAACTATTAGCCAGAGCATGATCATATAAATACTTACCTAAGATTTTGAAATACTGGTGTTTCTTAGGATCAATTAGCTCTTCGTTGAATTCTTGTTGCTCAACCTCGTAGAACTCCTCTTGTTTGGGGATGCTAAACTTAGCCCCATACTCAAAACAGAATTCAACAGATGCATCCAAAGCACATACTATGTTATCGTTATTGACTCCTAGCAGATTCACATCCTGGTTAAGAGGATTACTGCCTGGGGTTTGTAAACCATTTTGCGATTCATCAATTACCCTAGTTTCCCTGTCAACCGGGATAAACAAACTCCGGTCAGCCAAATCTAAAATTGATTGAAACAAACCCCTGATATCAAGTCTATGTACTGTCGAGTCGCTAATTGACAATGTCAATGTCAATTGGTCATTGGAGACCCATCTTCCACCCTCTATATCTAACTCCAAAGATGTGATATTCCAATTCGATACACTATAAGGTATTAAAACATTGGAATCAAAACACAAGTCATCAGGTTTGTACACATTCCATCCGATTATTGGCACATCAAAAGACAACGACAGCGATATGTGACTGATCTTATAGTACGTTTTGTCGGCTGTATCTTTAACGAGGATTACCAAATTTGGACGATACATAACTTTACCACAACCACAGTTATCTAAATGAGTACGAGCAAACCCAATAAATATCTCACGATGAGAAGGTAGCAAGCGGTGATAGACTGATCTAGGAATAACTTGGCGGAGATTAACCAATTGGGTGCCTCCTCGTAATGGGCCTACTTTGTTCTGCGGCACTAGCGTTTCGTCTAATCTATAATCAAAAACACAGTCACCTGCGACATCCCCAAGTAGGCTGCATTTCAAAACATCCAAATTTGCCCACCGATACACAAAATAAATATAGGAATCAAACTTGTTTGTACTATCCTCACTAATAAACGGAGTCCAATTCTTCTGACTCTTCATATCCGCCAAAAGCTTCACCTTTAACTCGATCACTCTGTTATACACTTTGTTGTCATACTCAGGGTTGCTTGTACCTTCAACATTCAGTTTCCCCATTTGATACTGCCATGGCCAGCACATAAACATCGATCTCTGAAATTTGACAGTTTGCCCCATAATAGAATCTTCATCATCATCATAATGCACAAATTTCCTGTGGTATGAGTTGAATATAAGTAATGGTTCTTCATATCCCTGCTTGTTCCTCACTAGTATCAATCGTGGATCCTCTGGTCCGAAGTAATTTCCATCGGTGTTATCGATATCGTGCCAGAATGGAATCGGTAAAAAATACGGGAATGAGATGATCCTAAAAGAATCATGTCCACCGTTCTTTGAAGGGTCATTACTGGGAACTAACAAATTGATATTTTTGACTTCATTCCAGTTTCGATCAAATAATTGGCCATAAGTTAAGGAGACAACTGGTTGGTTCTTAACTCCATGTGGTGAATAAGCAATTCGAGAAATCATGAAATACATATTATACTGATCCAACCATATCGAGCTCCCTGAGAACCGATACCAAAATCGGTCAACAATGTTTAAATTTAGCTGTAATTGTAATTCTGGGAGAAAAAATGGTGCTATTTCTTGCAAATATTCCAACTTCCCATGCCGTATATCTTGTAATAATTTGCCAAGTATATCGTGTAATGAAGCATCCATGTTAACTGCATCGTTGACCTCTACTTGTGATGATGAGCTTAGTAGTTGACATTGTTTGAGATCAAGTCCGATTGGCTTCATTGAGCTGAACACTGTGAAATTAAACTTGTGAAAGTTGGACTGGGGTTCTTGTCCTAGCAACTTCGTGTTCTCTTCATATCCAGTATGATAGGAGCGTATAATTTGGCAATTTTTTAGTAGCTTTATGGGGACAAGTTCTTCATTTTGAGTGTCAAAAGAATTTAGAATTAAAGACGGAAAAGCTTTCGGTATCAATACGATAGGCTGTACTCGGTGGCTGTTGTGCTCCTTATATTGGAATACAAAGTGTATAGTGAAAAGTGCAAAAACCGTCAAAACAGCCCAATACACAGTTCTTTTTCGTAGTTTTGGGAATTTCATAATTCAATTACATGCCAGTAGTACCATGAGAAAAGTATTGAATGTTGATATCCAGTGATGACTATCAAAGTTTAAACTTTTGTTTTTTTTCAGGGGAAAAGAAAAGAGAAGCATTTGACATTGTTGATGAAGATTGGAGAAGGTCCAGCTACTATCTTCGTTATTCGTCTAGACACGACTTTATTATTATACTATGGAATTTACATAGTGCTCTAAATTATTGCTTTCTCTTCTACGGAACAAACTACTCTAGTGAATTGATAACACTTAGTGTTTAATAAAATTGCAGCAACTCCAATTATACCTTTAGTTATAATAGCTCTTCAGTAAAGCCAAAGCAAATATGGTTGAATAACAATTTCTCACACCTCATTAAAATGGCACACAAATATTTATTCGATAGTAGCACAAACCTGAAACAAAAACGCTCTCTTTTAGTGTGGAAGGGGAGCAACATTTTTTCGTCCAATTTATTTTTCTCACTCACTCAAACTTGCTGACAAAGAAATTACAAATCAAGATTTCTTGCTACTGACCCAAAGTATATACACATTCTATCAACAACTTGATTTCATCATTTGCATAAACTCTCTTGGTATAAGTTTATTGACATAGGTTCATTTCAATTACAGTTTTCATTGTATTTTGTATTTTATTTTATTTTAGAAAAATCAAAACCCTCGAGATTTAACTGTTTACCATCCGTCAAAACCAAAACAAAACCCCTTTTGAGTGGACATAAATTAAATTAAAGAGCTGCAATTTATTAGATACCAAGTGAATATTAGATCT
>OKCY01000054.1_pt1 | contig 15080 bp, 4 predicted proteins | sample 1613071 | NCBI WGS metagenome assembly OKCY01 (sample SAMN04436834, study PRJEB24849) | human gut metagenome | biome: human gut; feature: NICU; material: stool | host: Homo sapiens | place: USA: Saint Louis, MO | collected 2011-07-12 | reverse complement strand
GATTGATTCGGTTTTTAATTCTTTCTTTTTTTTTTGGTTGACGTGGATAGTTTACTGATGAATGAATGACATTATAAGTTCGGCGCAGTCAATTATTGAAAACCATCTGAATTTTATAGAAAAAAAGGGGGGGTTCCAATTGATGGCTATGTAGATAAAAATAGAACTTGAATATCTAATTATTTGTAAGAAAACACAGGAATTCCATATGATGCAGAACGGTATTACCGTTGATACACAATGAAATGATACCTTTTTTCAACCATAATACATATTTAACGGACAAGAGTGTTTTATAGAGACAGGAGTCATATATGTCTTACTTTAATGTTATCTTGACTTCAGTTTTTAAAGAGAAATATTTATTTCAAATTGTTGCAAAATTTTTTGTTTCAAAAATTGGCTAGAATTCTGAACTAAAAACTATCTTGCTTCATAATTAAATACAATTTGAATTTAAAACTAGAAAGATTCTTGAGCATTAAACGTTGGCAAGGACCTTCTACCATTGTTTACTGCATTGCAAGAGTTTACATTTTGGCAATTTCTAATAACTGAGTGAGACAATTCTAAAGTCACGTGCGGCATCTTACAAAAAGAAAAAAGAGAGAACAGAAAATCATAATTGAATGTTTGAAAACTTCAAAACCTAATAACATTGAAAATTTATTTATCAAGATCATGAAGTTTCCCTCTATTTTACTCTGGTATGCGTTGTAGAGAGCAACAATCGTGGATATGAATTTAAGGATAGTTGCCCTACAATAATACACATACGTTGTACAATAGAGAAGAAAGAAAAAGAAAAAAAAGAAGAATCAAAACAAAAAAGAAAAATTTTTTCCTTCAACCTTTTCTCAATCTTTCAGTTTAAATAGGATTTCTGAAAGCGGCGGTTCTAAATATTTCCAGAATGAGAATTCACTCGAAACACAGAAAATTTGAATCCTACTTTCAAACCCTAAGACAACTCTTTTTTTTAACAACAACAACAACAAATGAGATTAATAGTTTTATCAATTTTTTGTATTTGTATAACATTTACAACTGCAATTGGATTTAAAGGAAAGATCGAAGGCATACCATCAGTGAATGAACTTTACCACACCAAGAATAAAATTGTTCCCAACGGAGATAATTATAACAACAGAATATCAGTTGATTTATATCCTTTAAACTCATTCACACCCATTTCAACGGTGGTTGATTCTAAATACAATTTTAAATTTAATAACTTGGAACCAGGTGAATATGAATTACTTGTGAATTCGTATGATTTTGGTTTTGAACAAAATAGATTCAAGATAATCGCTGATGAGGAATCAATTGTTGCTTATGAACATGGGATTGGTCAAGAAACTTACAATACCACCTCCCTTACTAATCTTAATGAAAAACCATTGTCTATCAAGTATCTTGCTACAAAAGAGTTTTACGAATATCACGGCGGGAGTCTTAGTGATTTGTTGATGAATAGTCCATTTGGATTCATATTCAAGAACAAGTATATGACTATTGTGTTTACTGCATGTCTTGCAATTATGGCTGCCCCATACATTCTTCAAGTTGTTAGCCCCGAGTTTGCTGCGGAATTGAATCAAATTCAAACACAAACAGCTAAGGAAAGACTAGGTGAAAAAGTTATCGAGTCACCTGAACCTACAATTAAATCTACAGGTGTTAACAAATCTCAAGGTGCTAAAAAGAGACGATAGTCAATAGTATGCATGTATGTATTATATTATACTCTTACATTCAATTTTAGTCCAACTATGTAGAACCTACTGATAAACCAGCAACAAGTGCCCACAACGCCAAATACACAACAGTAAACTGCAAACATATCATACAGATGTTTAGAACCATTACCAATAATAGCAGCACTCACTGGGATACCAAACAAGTTACCCAAACTAACAAAAAAATACAATAGTCCATATCTTTGACCAAATTTCTGTACTGGTGTTATACTTCCCAAACACACTGGAGTTAAACTCAATATCGATGAGCTGAAAAATCCAGAAATAGCAGCAAATGCATAAAGTGCACCAATGTTAGACCCAAATGGAAGCCAAAGTATCAACATGGATAAAGTAAACCCTATGAGCATAGCAATCATAATATTGAAATGGCCAAATTTGTCAGATAAAATGCCAGGGACCAATCTTCCCAACACACCAGTAGTATTGAAAACAGTCAACAATACATACGATTGAGATTCCGACATACCTTGAGCTATTGCATATGTAGCCAAATACGTCAACATTGACAATAAGGAAATCTCAGTGAAAAAAGTACAAGCAATACAAAAGGAATATTTAGGATCCAAAAGAGCACTAAATTCAAATTGATCTTTGATTTGCACCAAATTCGTCCACAACAGATTCTTAGGAGTTACAGTATCAGATTCTTGACATATTCTAGATCGACACAATAATATGGCAATACCATTACAAGCTAAACAGAAAAACCCCAAGATTCTAATTGCCCACACAAACCCAACTTTGGTATATAATGATCTCAACATTAAAGGAACAATAATACCACCAACGGACCCACCAATAGTAGCCATTCCAATAGCTCTACCACGCTTCAAGTTAAACCAATGACTCAAAACACCAATCAATGGAGTTATGTTAAGCGAATTGCCTAATCCTACACATATAGCCAATGCCAAGATAAACTGGGGCACGGTGTCACAATTGGCTACCGCCATAAACCCACCTGATATCATTAAAGTACCAACGACCATAGGCAACATAGCACCCTTAACATCAAATAATGGACCAACCACCATACAATTGGCAAATGAAATCGCTGTATAAATTGAAAATATCCATGATATAGTAGACGTTTTCACATCGGATAATTGATGAGTAGCAATATATGCTTGTATGGCACCAACTGAATTCAATGTACCAAAAGTTGCCATTAATCCAATAAATGAACCAAAAACTACACTATAAGCTCGTAATCCACCTTCAGGATATTTCACTTCTTGGACATCATTATCATTGTCAGATTGTGGGTCACTATCGATCAGAATCAGCTCTTGAGGAGTTGATAAAGTCTCCATGGCAATTCCATTTATCGTTATCGAACATGGTTCAAACTCGGTATTTACACTTGTTGATGTCATAATAAGGGTAATCTTATGTCATTTGAAGTGGTAGAAATATAATAGTTGCTAAATGTGTGAAAGAAAAAAAAAAGAAAGAGAAAGAGAAAGTAAACTAGGAAAGAAAAAAGAGCATCGGTATTTTACTTAAATAAGATCAATTTTCGCACATCCACAGCACGGGATTTAATTCCTAATCGAGATTTAGCCGCGATTCTTCGGATGCCAATGCGGGACTTAAAACAACAATAAGAAGAAATACCATTTAGTTTAGTATATTCGTTTCTTTTATAAAGTATATACTTTTCCTGTTGAATCACCAATCACTAATTTCAAATTTCCTCTGATTAATTTATCTTCTGTGTCAACTTCCGAACATTTAAAAAGCTCAATAACGGTAATATCCCCCGATATTCTATCCTGTAAATCAACTTTATCAAGTTGTTTCAATTCCCAACCATTATCAGGAGTCAATTCCCAAAGTTCAATCGATTTCTTTCGAGCAACGGCAAGAATTTCTTTTGACCAATAAATATGTTTATTAACATTATTAGTTCTTGTGTTGTCAACCATAATTGAATTTGTGGTTGCAAAAGTTATTGCTTCAATTCTTTGTCCATCAACGGCAGGAAGCTCAAACGATATAATTAACTCACCATTGATGGTAAACAACTGGAGTTGTCCATTTAGATGTTTGTTAAAATGAACAGTAGCAAAATTTCCACTTTCATTCGACACAGCTAATAATGGATTAACTGTAGTGTTCTCCTCAGTTAAAACTGGTGGGAACAATTTTCTAACATATTTGAATCGTATGAAATCCCATATTATAACAATCCCATCCTTATCAATACTTGCACCAAATTTAAAACTTTTGGTGTAGACAATTTTCAAAATACTTGTCAAATGGCCCCTAAGAAGTGCCTCGTATTGAAGGGTTGTTGTTGGTCTCAAATTACATTTCCATACATATATGCTACCATCTTCGGCACCAGTGACAAATAATTTATGTCCCAACTGTAATACTGTTGTAATATCAGATGAATGCACACTTAGGAACAAAGTATCATTAACTAACAATGAGCCACATTCATGTTTTAATTTCTTGGCTTTTCTAATCAACAAATCATCTTCACATGAAATGCAATTCTGTCTTCCAACCCATCTGTTGGCATTTTTGGAACTTATTTCCAATTTGGATATGGGAGCTTTCAATTTGGATTCAAATACAAGCTTCAACCGTGATGCATTGCCATCAAACTGGGTTAAATAATAATTTGGTAAATTGAGAACATCTCGTAATGGATGTGGACGATTAAATAACTTGCAAGGTGTTTGACCAAAATTATTAATCATTCCAATCACTGCACGTTTTTCTACCTCATCATTTATATTATCCAAATTGATTGCTCCACTATACGAAAGATGATGGAAAACATTTAGAGCTTTAACAGCTTCTTCTCCACTCTGTTTATAACCAAAAATCAAATCAATCCACAAATGCAAGTTCGCCGATACATATGAACTCTCCAAGGCTTCCCTATTTTTAGCAATAAATATTTTGGGATCACCTTTTGCCCATGGAGGCAATTCTACGTCATGTGACGACTCGCCATTCTGTAATTTACCAAATTCAAAATTATTTTCATTGACCAAAAATTCCGGCAAGTAGTAAAATTCGGGGGTTAATTCTCTAACGTCAGTAGTGTTGTCTCTTGACGCAGATAACCAAGCTCGTTCAATTGAATTAAACAACCGATCTGCATGATCAAATTTGCCTCCTTGTAACAATAGATATGACTGAACATAAGGTTTTAGACGAATCAAGAACGATGTCACAATCATTGCCGAAGAATAATGGGTACCGTAATGGAATGCCGGTGCGTCATGATCATTTAAACTGTCTAATGCTTCAAATCTCTCTCGGAATTCATTTGCTCGTGCTGGTGTTTGTGCTCCCATTGGTTTTGACAAGTCTCTGAATGTTCTAGGATCAGATAAATCAAGTGTCTCACTTGTATAATCAGCAATTACCCAGGGGAACACAGGATACTGAGTCAAATCGTTGAATGTTCTACCAGCCAAAGTATTAACAATCATTAAATAGTAAAAATTTGACATTTCACCCAACTTCCATTTCTTAGTTGCTTCAAGAAACATCATGTTAGAAATACTGGTTTGGGAAAATGCAGACACAAGTTTAGACGATATCGACGATGCTCCAAAAGAATATAAGGAATCATTGGTTGAGGATTGTAAGGCTTGAATTAAATCATAATCAACTCCCTTTCCTGATGCAAAAGAATAAAGTTTATTATAGATTGCATCTCTGTCCTTTGTAGTCAAACAAGTGATCAAAATACTTGCACCATCGCTGAAAAACATCTCCAAGGCAATATCTCTTAACAAAAAATGTCTTTTAGAAATGCAGCTCAACTTATCCAAGCTCCAATTTTTACTTCTGTGTAATTTCCCATCATTTTTCAATATATTGCTCGATTGAGAGTTGACTAATTGAAGAATAGGATCTCTCAATTCAGGTGGTGCGTCTTCCACATCAATAACATTACCATCTTTACTGTGGAAATAGTTTTCAATCAAATATAAATGACTTAATCCTAATATCATTAAACTTTCAATTGGAACTAAACCATTGATCTGACTAATATTCCAAAGAGTGACAATTTGATCACCAACATATAAACTTCGGCTCACTTTCCGGTTCTTATCTTCATAAACATGATTGATTTCTGTTTCTTCTTCAGTTTCACTACTTTCAATAAACTCAAAACTATCTTCACCAAATTGAGACGCTTCTTCATTAGACGATAAGCTCAATGTATCAATTCCAGTGGCAGTAATAGCAGCGTCATATTGGTGAATAGCACTTGCATTAGTGAATGAATCAATTTTCTTCAATGGAACATCAATATTATACGTGAGTCGTTCGGATTCTGGTAGCTGATCTTCAACAACAAGTCTTTTTCTCATTCTATTTGTATTTTCAATATAGTCCAACACATAACTTTTAGTGCTATGATCTTCAAATAATCTTGAAATTTCTGTTTTCAATCCATGATATGTGGAAATTAAATGTTTAATACTCTCTTCTTTATCTTGTACCAACCTATTGAATTTAGCTAACTCGGCATTCATTGTTTGACTTTTGATCAGTTCACAATCTTTTTCAAAACTCTTGATATATATACTATTCATTTGTCCCAATTTACCACCATTATGAAGTGTCACACTAATCATATTAGATACTTTCAAATAATCTGTTTTGTTGTGTTGTTCTTTCAACATTTGAAACTCTTTGAGTATACTTTTCACAAATGGTGGGAACTTTTGTAGTCTCAATAAAGTTTCATTGTCATTTTTGGTTACCAAATTATTGAAAAATTCTTCCATCAAGCTTTTATCACAATTCATCTTCTCTAATATGAGGGGAAATTCATCTTGTCTCATCAAATAGCATGTTCTCAAAAAATTAAAGGGTAGTTCAACGTTAGCAGTTGTGCTTTCAGGGCCAGTTGTAAGCATCATGCCTAGCAACAATGTAATGACATGAACTAATCTGTTGCTAGCTATCACATCAGTTTGCAAAATGGTAGTTTGTCTATACAACAATGTTTTTAATAGTGAATCCAAGCTATCTTTAGATTGTGTAAACAGAATATCCCAATCACATGCTAACCTAAGAAACTTGACAATAATATTATCACCAATCATTTTTTTTACATATTGCAAATTATGACCGATACCAAGTTCACTGACTGCAATTGAGCACAATAAGAACATATCAAAATTAGAATACGACACAAAATAGTTTTGATTTAGCAATTCTTCATTGTAATGATGTAATAATTGTATGGTGTTATCGAAAAACTGTTTTTCGTTGAAAACAAAATTTGTGACACTAATAAATTGATTGATATGTCCCAATACTTCAGGAAACACAAGATCTAACAAGACTATTTTAGTGAAATCACTCAATTTATCAAAACTGTGTAAAAAAGTTTCATTTGATAAATTGGAAATATAAAAGCCTGCAATCAATTTTGCAAGTTTCTCATAAGTTGTTTGCATATTTTTCTGAATATCTACATTACTCCACAGTAATGATAATTTTAAATATCCCAATAATTCAACAATTCCTTCAAGAAAATCTTTACTGAGATAAAATTTTTGTAACAATTTGGATTTCTCAAATCCAATTTTTATTGAAGTGATATATTGGTTGATCAAATGAAGAACATCTAAAGCCAACGTTACATTTTCTTGGTTATTACTTTTGATTGGAGTTGAAGGATTACTGTGAAGTAATTTCCCTGATTTGAGACTCAACGTGTACATAGAATTCAAAACCAAATTATTTAATAACAATAAAAATTCGGGAACAATCAATTGCTGTAAATTGTTTATGTTTAAATTTAATACTTCTGTTAAATCGTTATTTTGAGAAAGCTCAGAATTATTGGTATCTTGGGTATCAATTCCAAAAGATGCTAAAAACATCGAGCATAAAACTGTCTCGTTATCCCACCAATCTTTCAAAAACAGAGTCAATACATCCAATCCATGATTTAATTGGAAAAATTTTCGTATTATATGAGTACCTAACACTTTGAGCAATTTAGTTAAAAGCCTAATTCCACAGTTGACAACTACTTCGGATTCTTGAAATCTAAATAAAAGTAGAATCCAATGAACAGTTATCGACCTTGAAAATTTCTTTAAAGTCTTTATAGAAGTTGTCGAATCACATAAATAATCAGTTAGCATTTGTAAAGTTATTGTACCGCACATAGTTGAGCTATCGTTATTATATAAGGCAAAAATAATATACGATGATAATAAAACAATGGTCTCAACCGACGAATCAAGATGAAGTATTCCTGTTAATGTTTGAGCCAACTGTTCTTTAAACGTTTGTGACATATTATAGTCATCAATTTTCAGTTCCTTGAGAAATTGAACAAGTTTGCGGAGTATTTTCATTTTCCGTAACTCATTGTAATTATACTCTTTATGTCTTGATGTGTATAATAACAAATGTATCTGGAATAATAAGTAATCAAACGATTCTGTTCCATAATGTAAGTCAAAATTAAGTACTAGTATACGATAACTGATGGGATTCACAACTGCGGATTCATAAGGATACTCAAAATCATGACCGGAAAATTCAAGCAAAACATTAAGCAAATTGGTTTCTGGTTCATGATCATCCAACACTTTATCAAATTTCAATTTGTTGCTGAAATCTTTGTATTTGGTTAAAAGAACTGACAATATACCGTATCCGTTGAAACTTTCAAATTCTTTTTCTAATCGCCAATTATTAGACAATAATGTTAGCAATAGCGATAACACGGTATATACTATGGAATCACGAAGTTTAGGATTTGTGATTTCGAGTGATGTTTCTAGAATTCGTAATACAACGGATGATCCACCAATAACATTAAATGCTTGATAAATAGATCTCTGATTGCTGAAAATAACTGAACTTGTCACATTTTGCTTTACATTTTTCTTTCCTTGATACAAAAGATTTTGGAAAAAATCGTTAGAATCAAAAGTAACATTGTCACCTTTGATTTTAGCCAATGAGTTGGCAATTTTCTCTTTATTCACAAGCTTGTGAGTCATGTTAAAATGAATGTTCTGGAAACTTCTTTCTTTAACCCTGGTGCCTCCAAAAGTTGCGAGAGCATTTCTGTTATTCGTAGTAACCGTTGAGGAACCAAACAACATGTTATTGCCATTGTTATTGTTATTGTTAACGCCAATATTCTTCTTCTGTTCTTTAATTTCATTAAATTTTAGGGCCACGTTAAATAATCCTTGATGATTTAGTTGGGTAAGTAAATGTAGTGTAGTATCATTAGCAAAATCTTTTACCTCCCAATCAAACCCCAACCCCAAATTATATAACAAATTGATCCATTCATACGACAAATTATTATTCAAAATAGTCAAATTTCGAAGTATGATTTCGTTATTTCTTAAAGCTATGTCATCGGATTTTTCTCCAATTGATATTTTATTCCAATTGCTCAAATATTTATGAAGATCAGGACATGGAATAGATTCATTATATTCTCCATCAATAAATAAATTCAAATTTGTATAATTGTCATAAGTTAACACAAAGTGAATGAATCCTTGATTCTTTTCTGTTTCTTGTAAGATATGATTAAATGTATATCGAATTTTTGAACCATTTACATTATTTTTTATTTCAACCATAAATTGGGTGTAGTTGATTAATTTGATTTTTAATGTAGCTCCATTATGCTCGTTTCCATTCCCATTAACAGGACCAGAACTAGAAATAGTAAATAATGTCATGGGATCTTCACTAAAATTGTGTAATTGTCGATTCACTTTGAACCATGAATGGATTGTAAAATTTTTCTTCAAATTATCATTACTAAATGGGAAATTTATACGTTTTGTTATTGAAACAACAGGAAATTGAGCTTGATATTTGGTAAATATTTGTAACAACATTTCCGATAAAATGAGATTTGCAAGAGGGTTATTTTTTTGGATCAATGGATTGATTAATTTTTTGAAATGTCTGGTATCACACCCAAATTCCATATATAGAATTATTAATCTCATATATTGGCTAATAATACTCAATTTCTTCAAAAATGAATCAATCAAATATTCCAAAGTATTATGCAGTAATATTCTCAATCTAACCGACGAAGAAATAATAAAGATAAGAATCTCTAATATTATAACCTTGAATTCATCATTATCTTCTTCTTCCTCTTCTTCTTCTTCATCATCATCTTTATTATTATTAACAGTCAAATCCTGTTCTAGATATGACAATATTTCAATGATATTGGGTTCATGTTCCAAATCAATTGCATCTATATCAAGAACAATATTATCAGATACAATTGAAGATAAGGATGAAAATTCACTAGTTTTATCCAGTAATTCAACTTGCCAATTGATTATTAGTTCTTGATTGAGTCGTAATGTGGGGAAGTTTTTATATAGTAAATTGATTAATTCAATTTCTTTTATTTCTTTTGTATTTAGTGAACTCATTCCATTAACATCTAATCTATAAACAAATGTATTGACTTAACAAAAACAAGAAGGGAAGGAAATTAAAGTTGAATGGTAGAAGGAAGGAAGTAACGGAAATAAAACAAAATAGAAATCGATATGCACAAATTCGTCAGTTGATTATAATTTTCAATTCTTGATTTCGTTTGTGTGTATGTATGTGATTGAATACTATCAAGTATATTTGTTATTATTAATCAATGAAATTTTTATTTCGTTTAATATTTGTTTTTGGTCTTCTTGGTCGTCAGTGGATGTTATTCTTCTGATGTTTATTTTACGATTTATGGAGTGAGTGAGTAAGTAGGAGGGGGGAGGCAAATAATATTGCGACATTCTACGACTGCTTGTTATATTGTCGTGGTTAATTTTTTTTTTGTTACAGACTGCAAAACGACATTATTTGATTAGAGAAGAATTAAACTAAAATGTAGTTTCTACATTACTTCAATTATATTTGGTAAATGTGTAAAGATGGCGTGTACAGACGTTATATTTAATTTGACATTTCATTCATTCTTTTTATTGGCGTTGGTTTATTTACTAAGTTGAATTGGAATCAGTTACATCAGTGTCACCATCAGTTTCAATTGGTACTGGTGACGAAGTGACTTCTTGGCGACCATTGCTTTTAATATGCACCAATTTATTGCTGTTATTTTCTTTTGAAAGTAATCTTTGCTTGCGAATATTGGAATCTTCTACTTCTGCTTCATAATCGTAATCATTATCTTCATCATCAAAGTTGAACTGAGTTGTTTGTTGTTGGTTATTTGTTTCACTAGTTGATGGTTTGAGTTCATCGAATGGTCTAGATTTTTTTATTGTTTCATTCTGCTCCTGATCATGATATTGATATGGCTCTTGATCTGGCTCTTGTTCTTGATCTGGATCTTGATCTGGATCTTTCTCTTGGTCTTGTTCCTGTTCCTGTTCTTGTTCCTGTTCCTGTTCTTGTTCCTCTTTCTGTTTCTCTGTTTCTTTATCAATTATATCTTGTTCAATTTTGGCATACGTATTGACTATTTGGCCAACATTTTGAAGAACCAATCTTTTCTTTTGCAAACTCTCAGAGTATTCCTCTCGACCTTTTTGAAGCAAGTCGATAAAGTTTTCTCCTCCCAAAATACCAGCTCCTTTCGAACTTCTTCGACGGTAAAATAAAAGGTACGCAGAATTAGCCACGACTTCTTGAGGATTATTAATTTCAGTGACTCGACTATCATTAAAATAATACCATTTATCATCTCTGAAATTCTTTACCGAGGCAGTATAATGACCACCTCCTAACCCACCATAATGGTTATCAACGGCAATCAAGTCGTATAAACAATCTTCAGGTGTCAAATCAGTATTGGCAACATACGAACTTATATCTAAACCTTCAATTGGGAAATCAACCAAAACATCAATCTTATCACTAAATGCACGAGCACTATGAAATCTTTTCAAATGAATAGTGAGGATATCACCCGTTGACCAAAGTTGGATTGTCTTTGTGGCACGTTTATGTTCAGTACAACGTGGACAATACCATAAATCATGTTCACCTAAAATTTCAGGGGTACTGAAACTCTTGAGACAATCAGATAATGTAATTTTAGCTTTTCTTTGTCTTTCAAAATGAGCTCTATTTTTCTCCAATTCTGGATTCGGTAAATTCGATATGTTTTCCCATGCTTGTAATTCTTTATCACCAAAGCATTTTTGATAAATTTCCTTATCCCAATCACATAACAAAACTGTGTCCTTCGATATCAATGTTGTACCAGAATTCAAGTCTGCTGATGAACTTTCAAAGTTACTTTCCATAGGTGAGTTTACATTCGAAGGTTTTGTTGATTCGGAATATGTAGATGGTGGAGGCAACGGTAAGTTTGATGTTGAATCAAACAAACTTCCCAAATTAGCTTCACTTTCTGTTTCTTCATCGGATGACGGGATGTGAACTCCAGTATTATTTCTAACAGGTAATAGTGGAGGTACCGTTTCAGCAGCAGCAGGTACAGTTGATTGTTGCTTGAGAGTATCCTCTTTATTTATTAATACAAATCCATCTTGTTCTTCCAGTGCTCTACTACTATTTTCTGAACCCGATGATCTCGCTTCTTCTTGCTCTGCCAAATTTTGGTTCACTTCCTCCACCAATTGGTCCATCTCATCATCCATCTTTTTATAATCAGGATAAAAATAATAGTTGCGTTTTGATTCTGATAATTGGTCCGATAAAGGTTTGAAATCGCTAAAAGTAGGTTTGTGTGTAGGAACATTAATAACTCTCTCTGTTTGTTTGAATTTGGTTGTTTGGTCATGATTGTACCTGCTACGAAGGTTAGAATTCAATTTAGGGCTATAGTCATGAACATACATGATTTTGAACCCAAAATTAGCTCCAAGGTATGGGTTAGCCAAAGACACTTCACTATCATAGCCTTCATCGTTGTCAGCATCCTCATCGTCGTCGTTGTCGCTAGCATTATTGTTGTTTTTTTCACAATCGGAGGTTTCTAATGGCTGTGACAATGCAGGGAAATCCAGTTTTTTGTAAAATACTTTTTCAACGTAATCTTCATTACTCCTTTTTATTTTTTCATATTCATCAACCAAATCAATTTTACTCAATAAAGAAGCTGTTTCTAATAATTTCTTTCTAATAAAACCAAAACTATTGACATCGACTTCTTTATTCATCACCACAAATAATGGGATTCCAAAAAAATTAACCATTTGATATGAACTATCAGCATCTTCAACGGCATTGAACACTGGTACAATGATGTCAACGGCAGGGTTATGTGGAACAATGTACACTATAACATCATCTGTATCTCTGATAATATCACTGATAGGTAAAAACTTGTTCTTGGTGTAATCTAATTGGAAGTCACTATAGATTGCATTTTGAAAAATCTCATAAGCAAACAACTCAGTAGATGGAACATTCAAGAAATTACTCAAATAGCTAAGTAAATCATCGAAATTGGATGTTTTATTCAACTCAACTTCCAACTTCATTATCCTTTCCGGTATAACGCCTTGATTGGACAAATCAACAATTGTAAATGTGTGATACCATTTCTTACTGATGGGTAAAGGTAAAGTTAAATCATTAAAGGGATCAAAAGTTATGGATTTCTTACCACAATCAGGACAGATTAATGTAGATTGATACAACCCAGTAAATAAATCAATTATCACCGAGTCGTTTCTTGCCTTATGTTGATTCCAGCAAGTATTGGCAAGTTTGGTGATGGCTTGGGGGTCATCAATTTCGTCATCTTTCAATTCGGGCTTTTCACAATATGGTTTTTGGTGAATTCTATTTAAATCCTCATGAAGAGCATCTAATAGCCAACTCAACAACTCTTGAGAATCTTGTTGAAGATACCCAGAAAACATCGAGGAATATCTCCCAATAGTTGATTTGAATTCTCGAGGAGATATGCTAGAACTATTTTTCACATGATCAAATGCCTGTTTTAAAAGTGAACCAAATGCATTGGCAACATCACCATGATATCCCAAGGGGTTGTCAAAATTCAATTCTTTTTTATAAATGTTGTAAAAAAAATAATAGTTGATTTCAGGAACGTGTAATAAACATTGTAAAGCCGAATTCATATAACATGTGTTCCCCATGTTTGATAATCCAAGGTGTCCACCACCCTGTGATACTTCTTCATATGCGTTAGAATGAGATAAAATAAATTGATCAATAGGAAATTCTGTTTGATGTTTTTCTTTTGCTTCTACCATTATATTATAGGAACTGGCCACAATACCGTGATCTTTCAAAGCATCCTCAAGCATATTTGGTGAAACCAAAGTTTTTTTGGAGATATCAAACATAAAAGTTTGTATTGAAATCAAATACTGTATGCCTTTATCTTGTGGGACAATAAACCAAATCCTAAAATCTTTCGTCGATTTTCGTGGTGCCTTAAGAACATTATAACGTATAACATCCATTAATCTATGAAAAGTGCTTGTTTTGGAAAGCAATACTGGTATTGGTGAATCGTGATGACCATGGTGATGATGATTGTGGTTGCTTCCATTATGACGGTGTCGCAAGTATGTTGGTTGCGTCTTTTTACCTAATTGATGAACCCAAAATAATGGCGGGAATCTTTCAATCTGTTTTTCTTTGGTGTCTGGATTAATAATGATAGCTCTAATAATTGGTTGGCCCAATATTCCAAACCATTCACCCAAATGTTGAAATACTTCTGGCGATACATGACAAAAAGTGACTGGTTCTTCATTCTCGGGATATAAATTACCTTGTTCATTAAGTAATGAGTGGAAATCAATAGGACCAAGTTGATCTTTTAAATCACTAAAATTATCGATTGGTAAATTCAAAAATTCATGTAAGAAATTTTGAGGGATGATGTAACGTTCTGTTCCTTCTTCAAAATGATCATTGTGTAATAAATCATTGATTAATTGACGTTTGGATGCAAGGTTGTCATTTGAGTCATCTCCTGTTTGTTCATTGGATTCATCTTGACGGAGTTCATTATCGACATTTGTTGTATGTTCTGAATCTGTTGCTTCAATTTCATTTGTAGTCACAATTTCCTTTGCATCAGAAGGTATCTCGGATCGATCTTCTATATTGTCAGACATGACACAATTATGGGAACAAACAAAAATAAAAAGATAAAATCAAATATCAGTGGTTTATAGAATAATTCAATTAATTATTGTTATAATTATTAGTATTTAGAGCTGAATATGAAGTTGTAAATTCAAGGATTGTAATTTCAATTTTGTTGTCAAAAAAACTAAAAAAAAGCTTGAATCTTAATTTTGATGTTTTTTTTTTTGTTTGTCTCTTCTCTGTTGTAAAAAAGAGAGA
>OKCY01000053.1_pt1 | contig 15317 bp, 8 predicted proteins | sample 1613071 | NCBI WGS metagenome assembly OKCY01 (sample SAMN04436834, study PRJEB24849) | human gut metagenome | biome: human gut; feature: NICU; material: stool | host: Homo sapiens | place: USA: Saint Louis, MO | collected 2011-07-12 | reverse complement strand
AGTAACAATTAACGAGGAATCGGAAATACTGATCAGGAACGATAAGTGTGTGGCTAGAATCTTGGAAATATAATAATAAATCTCGGATAAACAATTAATAAGATTTATATAAAAAAAATTAATATGCAAAACACGTCCAAAAAAAAAAAACGTCATAAATCGGAATTAAATGAAAAAGTACATAAAATCTCATAACCATTCGCCGAAAATCACAACAAATTAATAAACAGAAAAAAGAAACAATACAAAAAAAAATGGCACATGCTAACATTCTCAATATTTTGAATTCTTACACGCAAATATAAACTACTTTACATACATACTACTAATCTAGACTTTAAAATCATAAGCGGCTTTATTTTATTAGTTTGGTCTGTTAATATGTACATCCTATTTACAAGTCCTTAAAAAATTGAAAAACTTAAAACAACTCACACCAATGTTTGTACTCTTCAAGAAACTACTGTAGGAATTTCAGCTGTTTCCTTCAACCATTTCAAATGAGGAATAAAGACTTTATTACATCTATCAATATTATTCTGTTCCTCGTCTTTAACATACATCAAATGGTTGCCCATATAATCATTAGTATAATCGATATGAGGAATATTTTCAATTGGCTTTCCGGTCTTGGAATCATAATAGTTAGGACACAATCCTTCGGTGAAAAATTGCATCACTCTCAAATCAAAGTCATATCCGACATTCTTATTGATAGAGCTGTACATTCTGATATGTTCATCAGTGTTAGCATATACAAGGTCATGGTTGTCAGCCAACCAGTTTGGATAGAACTTTGGATAAGAAAGGTGCATAAAAATTATATCCACATCTTGTCTGGTAGTATCTTGAGCTTGAACAGGATCGTAATGAGCTAATGCTTTAGAAGTAAATTTATTGTCCACTTTAGACACATACCCAGTCCATTTAAATTGACGAGCACATTGGTACCATGGTTCCTTCATTACATGTGCAGCAGCAATAAACGTTTCTTTATCTCCTTCCCCAGCTGAACCCTGTGTCAACAATGGGTAATAGTATTGTGGTCCAAAAACATTGTAGTATAAACAAAGCAATAAAGTCTTCAAATGACTACTTTTGTTGACCATGAACATTCCAGTTTCTGAAGTAGGATCAGGAAGTGCACCTTCAAAATCATGATACCAAGAGTCTTTGAATGTGTATTCTGACAATGGCTTAAGTTTGTCTTTACCGCCAGCTTGTTTTTCATCATACTTTGAATATCTTAATTTGTTTTCTTTAACGGGAACGCCAGCAATTTCATAGTATTTGGGGTTTGTAGTTCTGGCCCAAGCGTCTGGCCATAAAAGAAGATTATTTTCCTTGTATAAGTCACTTTCAAACAAATAGTCAACGTTTCTAGTTGGGAAATTGTCAGAATCTAAGTACAAGACGTTTTCAAATTTCGAACTAAGCAAAGCCAACATTTTGTATTGATAACCGCCAATGTCAAAACGTTTCTTTAAATCGTCTGCTAATTTGTAATCAAACACATTACATCTTGCATTATATTTTGGTAAAACCTTTTCACAAAATTCTTTTTCGTAATCACTTTCAGTAGCAATGAACATTTCAACAGGCAATTTGGCGCCTGTAGCTCTTAATTGCTTAATCACTAAAAACGATAACCAGGTAAATCTTCCACCCCCAACAATTATGTAACCCGAGGAGCCCTTATATGATTCCCACTCTTTGTCGGACGGTGCTAAACTACCGAAAGTTTTCACACGTTGAAGCATTTTAGGGATATGTTCATCGACATATCTTTTATGACTATCTTTTAACTCTTTGAAAGTTGCTTGTGGGATATCCAAAACGTTTTCCAAGTATTCTTTGCCGAACAAAAAGTTATCGTCAGTCGAGAATTTCTCTTTAGCCTTTTCTGAGGTGTATTTGTCTTTAATTCCAGGCTGTTTAATTGCAAATTTTTCTAAACCTTCAAAGAATATACTAAAGTCAGGCTTGTTTCCACTTTTTGGTGGTTCTTGAGGTGGAGAATCAGGTTCAGCATGAGGAATATCTTCATTAGGAGGGTTATCAAGTCTATTGTTGGTGACTATATTGTTCTTTGGACGTTCATTTTCGGTAGTTGATTTATCTAATGAACCTAGATCAACCAAATCAGACAAGTCTTTGCTTCTGACATTTGAAGAGACGATGAAATGATATGTAGCTATCACGATTATCACACCAATCAATATTTTTATTTTCTGTTTAGCGATCATTCTGAAAACTTTTTGATGCTTCTTTGAAAGGATCACCGTTGATTAATGATATTATTCTAACCCTGTCTGGCTGACTTTGAATGATATATTGGAAGAGATGAGTGATCTTGACTACCAAAAAAAAATCAACAAGTGTGTATAGAGAATGAAGAAAAAAAAAACACCTCTAAAAAATGTTAGGCGTTTTTATTTGCTATATATAGAAAATAAGTAATAATGCGCGACCGATGATAATTAACATGCGTCTTCTTGAAAAATAGAAGAAATACTCTGACAAAAGAAGTATTGATTACTCTCCAATAATGTCAACAAATAGATTTCACTGTTTGGGATCATTTTAGACATAGAAGTATCACAATGTATTTATCTTGTTATGAACTGTAAACAAAAAAATCAATAATATGGACTATGCTATTGTTAGTGGAGCGACTTGATCAATTGTTTAATAATATCTCTACACAAAAACACGAATTTCAGATTCAATTGGACCAAAACAAGAAAAAGTATTTAGGTCCGGTGAATGGCATCGACCATTAGATATAGCAAAAAGAATAAGATGTGTTCATCTGATTTTTGTACTCTTATCAATTTAATTGCATGTTCGGAAACAATAGTGGATGTTTGGGTGTAGAACTGGGCAATTGAAATTTATCGTTTGTATTATCTGAAAAAGATTTAAATCACTAAAATGTCTCTTGTTAAAAAACTACTTACATCTTTTCTGCTTGGTCTTTTTCTGATTTTTGAGACTCTTAACATGTGTTTTAGTGGTTATTGAATGCTGACGTTATAGCCACACTAAAGTGGTGGTAGATTAGATACTTTATTACACGCACTGGTCGGAGTTAAACTTCATTTTTTTTTTGGTTTTGCTTTCTTCTCCTTCTTCTTCTTTTGCCTTTATAATTGACATCCCTTTTGTTATCTCAATTCATGCTTAAAACCAGTATCAGGACACTTAAAAGAATGACAAACTCGAAATTAATAGAACTTCCAAAGTCGTCTTCATTTACTCAACGGATAAAGCCAGATAAAAGAGTTCCATCAGTGGAGGTTGCTTTGGAAAACGAAGGCAACATTACCAATACCCCAAGAAATATAACTCATGGTGGATTTTCATGGGTGTTACCCACTCCGAGAGATGACTATGAGTTTATGATTGCTAACCCATTAGCAATGAAAGACCTAGGATTGAGTTTAGATGAAATTGAAGATCCAGTTTTTCAACTGATTGTAAGTGGAGAATTCTACCAAGATAAAGTTACTTTTGTCAAAGAAAACTTCCCTATGCCTTACGCCCAAGCTTATGCAGGTTGGCAGTTTGGACAATTTGCCGGACAGCTAGGTGACGGAAGAGTGGTCAATTTGTTTGAAGTTCCTAAAGCTGTACCAGATGGCGAGAATCGCGACAAATACGAAATCCAATTAAAAGGTGCGGGGAAAACACCTTTCTCTAGATTTGCGGATGGTAAGGCCGTGTTGCGGTCATCTATCAGAGAATACATTATATCAGAACATTTACATGCAATTGGAGTACCAACTACGAGAGCCCTTGCATTGACGTATTTGCCTAGTACTTTGGCTCAACGACATGGAGCTGAGAGATGTGCCATAGTTGCACGGTTTGCTGAGAGTTGGGTCAGAATGGGTACCTTTGATTTATACAGATGGAGAGGTGATCGTGAAGGGATTAGAGATTTGTCTGATTATGTGATTAATGAGTTGTTTACTATTAATGGAGTAAAGTTTCAGAATTTTGAAAGAATTGTTAAGACTGGCCCTAACTTTTTCAAATTAAATGATAAGTTACTAGGCGAATTGACTGATTACGATAAAATGTATTACGAAACCGTAGTAAGAAATGCAGAGACCACTGCAATTTGTCAGTGCTATGGGTTTTTAAATGGGGTTTTGAATACTGACAATACATCAATCTTAGGTTTGACTATAGATTTTGGGCCATTTTCCATAATGGATAAATATAATCCAAACTATACACCAAACTCAGAAGACCACGAAGGTAGATATGGATATAGAAATGTTCCTACTGCAATTTGGTGGAATTTGACTAGATTGGGAGAGGATTTGGCAGAGTTGGTTGGAGCTGGTAATGAGTTGTTAAATGACCCACTGTTTCAACAAGGTATTAAAGAAGAGTGGGAAGATTCAATTATCAAGCGCGCCACAAAAATTATAGAAATTGGTGGAGAAATATACCAGCATGCTTTTACTAAAAAATACGTTGAAACATTTTTCAATCGATTGGGTTTATCACATGAATTGATAGATGCTCAAAACCCAGAAATACAACGTACCGATGTTATTGTTCCGATGTTGGATGTGTTGTACAAGATTCAAACCGATTTTAATTTGTTTTTCTTGAAATTGCAGGATTTAGATCTTGACTCTGGTGATTATGCTTTGATTGCAGAAAAAGAGTTCTTGCCAAACTATGATTTCAACACATACAGACAGCACAAAGATGATTTGATAAAGCAAATTAGTGAATGGTTGATACTATACCACGAATTAAGGAACAAAACCAAGAAATATAAATCAACTCCTGATCCAGCAAAATACAACCCTAAATTTTTACCAAGAAATTGGATTTTAGATCAAGTGATTCAGCAAGCAGAAAGCTCACGTGGGGCTGAGACAAAATATCTTGAAAAATTGCAGAAAATGAGTTCCAACCCATATGACGAAACTAAATGGGGAGATGAATTGAAAGATTTAGAGCAATCTTGGTTACTTCAGGGTAACAAAGGGGATGAGTTTGCTATGTTACAGTGTGGCTGTTCAAGTTAAGTAGTTGTAGTAGCAATTTTAGAAAATATTACTATTGTTTAAAATATTCAAATAAAAAAAAATATCATTAGTATCTAACTAACTATAAACTGTTTGTCGTTTATTCAATAAAATAAGCAAGCTCGATTTTATTAAGATTTAAATGATTTCTTAGCATCGTTGTAACCTCTTTCGAATTCTTTGTGTGCTTCCTTTTGCAAATGTTCTGGTAATTGTGCAATCTTAGCATCAAGATGGTCAACGCCTGTTTTGAATTTGGAACTAAGTCCTTGATGGCTGCCAGAAGAGTGGGTACCATGCCCAGTAGAAGTTTGACCATAACTGGAATCGCCATGTCCACTACCAGTGGTGGCAGCACCGTATCCTGCACCAGCACCAGCACCAGCAGCTGTACCAGTATGTGATGATCCATAACCAGAAGAAGAAGAACCATGAGCACCAGTGGTTGTACCACGGGCACCAGTTGATCCATGGGAGCCAGATTGAGTAGATCCGTAACCAGTGGAGTCATGAGTACCGTGAGTACCATGAGTACCTGTTTGTGATGATCCATAGCCAGTAGCACCATGAGTGCCGGTTTGAGAAGATCCGTAAGCAGCATTGCCATGAGTACCAGTTTGAGAAGATCCGTAGCCAGTAGAATCATGAGCACCAGTAGTACCATGGGAACCAGTAACGCCAGATCCATAGCTTCCACTTGTTTGTTGTTGATCATATCCAGTAGAACCATATCCACCAGCAGAAGATCTATCAACGTGACTACCAGAATGAGTGGAACCTTGTTGATGACCACTAGCAGTGTTTGATGATCCGTATCCAGTACCAGATTGACTAGTACCACCATAAGCAGCGTTGGTCAGGTCAGCACCTGTAGCGCCAACACCAGCAGCACCAGCACCAGAACCAGTACCAGCGCCGGCACCGGCGCCATATCCAGAAGTACCACTACTGGCTCCTTGGTTTTGACCAGTCAATGAATCTTTTGCACTATCAGCAGTTTTTCCAGCTTTATATTGCTTATACTTGTCTTGGGCAAGATCAGTACCAGTTTGACCGTCTTTACCACCGGCATATTTCCCGGCTTGGCTGTTGATGTTGTCAACATCATCCTTCTTGATTCCTTTTAATTTGTCAGTTAAACCCATTGTTTGTTATTGTTGTAAATTATAGATATAAGTTATTTGTACTTGATATTCAATTGAGTTCTGAAAATACCAAAATCAATCGAAAGCAATTGGGAATTACACACTTTATATATATTTACATTGAGTCTCGGGAGCAATATAGGGGAGAAATTTCACAATTGAGAGTAGTGGAATTCTCCAAACGACCTGTGTATAGTTACGTCATTTCCAGATATTTACCAATTTCATACTTTCCCCGTTTTTTTTTCAGTTGCTATACCGATTTCAATATTGTTGCTATTTAAACCGAAGACTGAAATATAAAATGTGTGGATCCAAAGAATATAGCAAACAAGCAACACTAACAGATGAAATGAAACAAAGAGCAATAACAAATAATATACTAGAGCCTCGTGGCTCAGAGAAAAGATGACCAATGTCATACACAGTTTCAACTCAGCCTATCGAATTCTCGGTAGCATTGCTATTTTGCTTAGCTCTCGGATCCTCTATTTTTATCTATTTTGTTGCTAACATGGTTGCCAATTACAATTGTTCAACCCTGAGTTGTTTTTCACCGAATATGCAATTGTGCTAGAAACTCTAGAAAGTTCTTTTCGGAGAAGGCGAGAAAACAATAAGAGAAAACTTTCAAGATCCAAAATGTTTGCCACAATTGTTTCTATCAATATGTGGATTCTTCACACAATGCAAAGTATTAACTCTTTCAGTACAATAGCCACTCAAGACAATAGTAACTTATTGAACCGATAGACGGAACATTGTATTTCTTTGATATATTTTTTGAGAAGCATAACCTTTGTATAGTCAACGTTGCGGTTAGGTTTCTGTTTCATTGTGCTAAACGAGGTTTCTCTTTGGTTTCAATGAGACATTTTTTTAAACTTGTCGTCTAATGAAAACAGCAAAATCAAAAACTACACATACTCTTACCAAACCAGTAAAAGTCCACCCCTGAAAATATATACGATAGAACTTTCTACTTAGAAATACATTTAATTCCATTAGAGGGGTGAAAAAATAGATGAATACGACATTTCAACAGAAGCATATGAGTGTAAGTTGATAAATCTGCTCTTACACTTTGGAAAAATAATACTTCAATATTGAATGATCGTTTGACACACAGAAGTTTAAGTATACTTTATACGCTGCGTGTAGTTGATTTAAAGTTTCTTCCAATTGTAGCGGAATTGATCAGGTTTAATGCTTTTTGGAATATTTCGAACAATAAACACAACAATTGATACAAATGTACCACATTTATTGATTTACTCCTTAACAGAACCCATAATTCAATGCCCAACCTGAACCTGGGGCAGAAGTAGGAGATATATGTAAAACGTAAAGTCAAAAGAGACAAACAAAAAGACTCTGGAAAAAAAAACTTCCTCAGTAAACAAAGAAAATGGCGATGCAACAAGAGGTTGTCGCCAGAACCAGTTATCCGGTTGACTGCGTTGGCCAACTTTGAGACTATATTACGGGCTTCCTACTTTCAATACTACATCAAAAGACACATCAAAAAATATACGTATATTAAAATCTTTTATAACTTGTTTCCATCAAACCATTCTTGTTCCAATAAATATTGAAATTACTCTCTAGAAATAATTACGCATGTAGTTTAATATGATAGGGATAGGGTGTAGTTCTTTTAATCCTTGGGTTCTGGTCTCAAATCAGATCTTCTTGGGGCTTCCAATGGATGTAACTGAGCTAAATACGTGATTGCCCACATTAAATAACACATTGACAATGCTAATATTACTGATGATCTAAAGACAGTTGTGTTCTCTTTTGGTGCAAACACCCATGCCAAACATGATAAGGCAACAACTACTATGAATACGGCAACAACAGAATATCTAAATCGTATATGTTAGTAACTCAAATTACACCATAAATAATGTAAGTTTCTTACACTGAAAAAGATACATACCCACTCATTTTAGATAATTGTGTATCTTTACTGTTAGGTTTTAATCGACAACTGATATTGTTGATAACTCTCAAATTCGATTTTTTTTTTTGCGTTAGTGCACCTTTTTTGTTTTGAGATTTTGATTTTTTTTTTTTACATCTGCTGAACTTTCTTCGAACTTGTATACAAACACCCACATAACTAAAAATATTCTAAATGGTCTCCCAACAGGTCTCTAATTGGCTTTTCAATGTAATTCAACCACTGTATGAACATAAGAAAGAAGTGTATGCTCATGTTTTCCAATTTTTACAACTACATTTGAGGAAAAATCTTAACTTTAAAATTAGAACGCAAATCTACACCTCGAGTGGGTCAGGAGAGCCTAATCTATTGATAAACTTGTTTGGCACAATTCAGATCAACGAACAAATTGGCACACCAATTGAAATCTGGGTACCTTTTGCATATCCTTATGTTGATTATGAGAACAAAGGTGCACCTATAGTTTATATTGTTCCTGACCACAGTAAAGGTTGGTACTTAAAACCAAATAATAATGTTGATACACAAGGGATGTTTTACCACCCCTATTTGACAAGGTGGCACAGAGAATGCTTGCGATCGAATCCAGATTCCCTAAACATGTTCAGTTTGGTAGAATTGGCAAATGTGATTTACCGAAGCGTTACTACGGATTCCCCAATAGCCTCCAAGCCTCCAGGTATTACTAATACTCCCCAGAAGCCCGCAAAAGTGCCACTTGATTTTAATAGCATTTCAACAGAACAGCCATTGAATTTGCATCAATTGAATACAGAGCAACCGGCAGTAATACCCGTACAGACCACTGGTCCTCCATTACCTGCAAAACCCCCAAAAGCACAGAATGATATTCATAGTTCCACACCATTGAAGTATCAAGCGCCGTTGCCATTGCCACATGAAGCTGAGAAATTTAATTATCCGCAAGAAAGAACGTCATCTCCATTGCCTCCATTAGGATTCATAAATCAACAGCCTAGTCGTTCCCCTGCAATTGCTTCTGCCGTTCCCCATACCATGACACCGCCACAGCCATCACCACCAGTTGATTTAATTGATGGTGAAAATCCATTGTCTGAAACCAATACTGGTGTCACTAACTTGACGCATGAACTATATTCTAAAATTAATCATTTCTTAAGTGAAGAAGAGAAAACCATCAAAGATGTGAACGAGAAAACCATGAAAATTAAAGTATTATACGAGCAGTTGAATCATTATTACAGTCTGGCCCTTAAAAACTCAAGTTTTTTGGATGATATTGTAAGTCAGCTTACATCTAAAGTGAGAGATTTAACACAATTAAACCAAGAGTTGGGTGTGGTTAATGAGCTTAATCATCAGTCACAAGACAGTATCGCCATTAGCTCTACTAAAAAGATTCCCTTGGATGAGATTGTTATTGCTGATCTGCCAATGATTGATACCCTATACAAGGTTAGTGCCGAAATTAATAGCATTACAGATACTATAAATTTGATATCTGGAAATTTCCATAACGAACAAGAGATTGTTAACGAGAAAAGCTTCGACTCTTGTCTTAAAACAACACGGAAAATGGGTAGAGAACTTTTTTGGCTTCATTTTATAAAGTCTGAAATAGGAAACAAGCTTCAGTAAGGATTTTGTCTTATTAATAGGAAGGGGCTGTACACACTTAATGTATTCATAGAAGTATCTGTCCAAATATTCAATATATAATTTCTTTTTCCTTGTGATATGTTTATCTTCATTTTCAGGTCATAACAATCTCTATACAACGCACTCACAAAAAAAAAGACAATTAAAGAAAAGAGTTTGTATCGCCACAGACTTGAATTGCCTAATCGTTCTATCTATATTATAACATGTCGACTGAGTCTGAAAATGTGTTCAGGCAACTGTTCAGAAACTGGAATGACCGGTCGAATAGAACTACTACATCATCTACTTCAAACAGACCTGTCCTATCCGAATGGACAGATTATTTTAAAACTGGGGCAAACGATCTATACAACCGATTACCTTCATCGGTTCAGGATATAGGTGCCACAAACAATAATGTACAAGAGCCATCATGGTACAATTTGTCAAGACTAGAGAGATTAATTGGTTTTGGGTGTTGTCTCGGAGCATCTGTGTTATGCTTTGTGTTGTGTTTCTTCATGTTGCCGGTTTTGGCATTAAGACCAAGAAAATTTGGTTTGTTATGGACTGGAGGATCTGTACTTTTTGTTGTATCATTTGGTGTTTTACAGGGGCCATATAATTACGTTCGACATTTACTTTCTAGAGATCGGATATTGTTTACAGGGGTATTCTTTTCATCTGTGTTTTTAACAATTTACTCGGCCTGTATTTTGAAAAGTAGTATTTTAACCATTTTCACTAGTATAATAGAGATATTGGCTGTTTTATATTACACATTGAGTTACTTCCCCTTTGGAGCAACAACTTTGACGTTTTTCACTAGCTATGTTGTTGGGTATGTCGGGGGATTGATTGGAGGGGTAATATTTTGAGGTGTATACAAGGTTATTTTAATTTTACAACAATACATGTATGCGTATATTTATATTTTGATGTAAACTGTTGATTCTGGTGTTATAATTTTTCATTATCTACCTTAGCCAATTCTTCCTTTAATTTCTCATGCAATTTTCCTAATTTATCAAAATCAGTGGCTTCAGCAGGCCAACCAACACCTAAACCTGTAGCCTCATCCTTTTTAGGAATCAAATGGAAGTGAACGTGATCAACAACTTGATGAGCAATTCTTCCGTTGTTCTGTAAAACGTTATAACCTTCACCTTCTGGAGTATTATTTTCGTCCAATTTCAAGACTTTTGTCAATTTTTTGACAACTGGTAAAATGTCACTAAGGTAGTCGTCTGGAATGTTGTGCAACTTTGCCCCATGGTGTTTAGGGATAATTAAAACGTGGGCTTCAGCAATTGGTTGAATGTCCAAGAAGGAATAAGTCTTTGCAGTTTCAATTAACTTGAAAGAAGGAATTTCACCTTTGATAATTTTACAGAATATACAGGAAGCATGAGAAGCCATAATTGAATTGGGAAATACTATAATGTCAATTGAAAGAGAACTTGAATTGAAGTGAGATTTTCACAAGCTAATAAGTTAAATTGTTTGACCTTAAGATGTGTAAGAAAAAAAAAGCAGAATGAAAATAAAGAAAAAGTGAGTTGTGGAGGTATATAAAGTTGTTAGTTTAATAAATTTTTCTTCTCTTTTCGGGTCATAGTCTCCTTAAAATTTGTAAGAGTTCGTATTCTACCCCCCTATTTAGGTATTCACCCCACTGAACTGTAGTACGTTAAACTCCGAGAATATATACAGTGGAGTGACTTTTCCAACACCTCGCCAAATCAGTTAGATATTATACCTTCTCTTTAAAGACGATTCTAACCTATCCATCATATCTAATTATGCTAAAGAAAAGGATCTGGTGATCAAACCCAGAAATGCAATTATTCAAGATGTCCAAATTTTCACCCATCCTATTTCAAACTTGTCAAAGTGGTAAGCTTTCTATATCTTACCACAGAGACACTTCCACTTCTAATAACACTTGTTGAACATTATCTTACAAACTAAGCAAGTGCTTTTTTTATAGGAATCTTTAGTATTGTTTCCGTAATGTTTATATGCAGTCTATCAATTTATGTGCACTAATTCTTGGACGGTGGCAAAATGAACAACTGGATGTATGGATAGATTTGTAGCAACTGATACCAGTTAATACTAGCAATTGAATATACACAGCTGTTGACATTCTAGTCATTCTTTAGTACACGTCTCTCTTTTTTACCGTATACTCAATTTGGACATACTTTTTTCTTTATCTTCTGCTTTGAGAAGGTTCTAGTCTTTACAAAAAAAAAAAATATTTGACAACCAAATCAAATTTGAATCAGTGTTGAAATTCTGAGGGCGATCAACACCACAACAAACAACAGAGGAATAGAAAAAAAAATCCAGCACACCAATTTTAATTTTTCCTTTCAAAACTCTCTTTCTTATCCCACATTTAGTTTATATTTTTATTTCTACACCATAAATTTCTACAAATAACACAAATTATGACTGGTGAAGAAGATAAAAAACAACATTTTGATGCTTCTGGTGCTTCTGCTGTAGATGATAAAACAGCAACTGCAATTTTAAGAAGAAAAAAGAAAGATAATGCCTTGGTCGTTGATGACGCCACCAACGATGACAATTCTGTCATAACCATGTCGTCAAACACAATGGAATTGTTACAATTATTCCGTGGTGATACAGTCTTGGTGAAAGGTAAGAAGAGAAAGGACACAGTGTTGATCGTTTTAGCTGATGATGATATGCCTGATGGCGTTGCTAGAGTTAACAGATGTGTTCGTAACAATTTGCGTGTCAGATTGGGAGATATCGTTACTGTCCATCCATGTCCTGATATTAAATATGCCAACAGAATCTCAGTATTGCCAATTGCTGATACTGTTGAAGGTATTAATGGTTCCTTATTCGACCTTTACTTGAAGCCATATTTTGTTGAAGCCTATAGACCAGTGAGAAAAGGTGATTTATTCACTGTGAGGGGTGGTATGAGACAAGTAGAATTCAAAGTTGTTGAAGTTGACCCTGAAGAAATTGCAATTGTTGCTCAAGATACCATTATTCATTGTGAAGGAGAACCTATTAATCGTGAAGATGAAGAAAATAGCTTGAATGAAGTGGGTTACGACGATATTGGAGGTTGTAAGAAACAAATGGCCCAAATTAGAGAATTGGTTGAATTGCCTTTGAGACATCCACAATTGTTCAAATCGATTGGTATTAAGCCACCAAAGGGTATTTTGATGTATGGTCCACCTGGTACCGGTAAAACCATTATGGCAAGAGCAGTGGCCAATGAAACAGGTGCCTTCTTTTTCTTGATAAATGGTCCAGAAATTATGTCTAAAATGGCTGGTGAGTCTGAATCCAATTTAAGAAAAGCTTTTGAAGAGGCTGAAAAGAATTCTCCTTCCATTATTTTCATTGATGAGATTGACTCTATTGCCCCAAAGAGAGACAAAACTAATGGTGAAGTAGAAAGAAGAGTTGTTTCTCAATTGTTAACCCTTATGGATGGTATGAAGGCCAGATCTAATGTAGTTGTTATTGCTGCTACTAACAGACCAAATTCTATTGATCCTGCTTTGAGAAGATTTGGAAGGTTCGACAGAGAAGTTGACATTGGTGTTCCGGATGCTGAAGGACGTTTAGAGATTTTGAGAATCCACACAAAGAATATGAAATTGGCTGATGATGTTGACTTGGAAGCCATCGCTTCTGAAACACATGGTTTCGTTGGTGCTGATATTGCTTCATTATGTTCAGAAGCTGCTATGCAACAAATCCGTGAAAAGATGGATCTTATCGACTTGGAAGAAGAAACCATTGATACTGAAGTGTTGAACTCTTTGGGTGTCACTCAAGACAACTTCAGATTTGCTCTCGGAAACTCCAACCCATCTGCCTTGCGTGAAACTGTTGTTGAAAATGTTAATGTCACTTGGGATGATATTGGTGGTTTGGACAACATTAAGAATGAATTAAAAGAAACCGTGGAGTATCCTGTTTTACATCCAGATCAATACCAAAAATTCGGATTGGCACCAACAAAAGGTGTTTTGTTCTTTGGTCCACCAGGTACTGGTAAGACACTTTTGGCCAAGGCTGTTGCTACCGAAGTTTCTGCTAATTTCATTTCTGTCAAAGGTCCAGAATTGTTGAGTATGTGGTATGGTGAATCTGAGTCTAATATCCGTGATATATTTGACAAGGCCAGAGCTGCTGCTCCTACTGTGGTGTTTTTGGATGAATTGGACTCCATTGCCAAAGCTAGAGGTGGTTCTCACGGTGATGCTGGTGGTGCCTCCGACAGAGTGGTCAATCAATTGTTGACTGAAATGGACGGTATGAATGCTAAGAAGAATGTGTTTGTCATTGGTGCCACTAACAGACCAGATCAAATTGATCCTGCATTATTGAGACCAGGTAGATTGGATCAATTAATTTATGTCCCATTGCCAGATGAGCCAGCTAGATTGTCTATTTTACAAGCTCAATTGAGAAACACTCCATTAGAACCTGGTTTGGACTTGAACGAAATTGCCAAGATCACTCACGGTTTCTCTGGTGCAGATTTGTCTTATATTGTTCAAAGATCTGCTAAATTTGCTATTAAAGACTCTATTGAAGCCCAAGTAAAGATTAACAAGATTAAAGAAGAAAAAGAAAAGGTGAAAACTGAAGATGTTGATATGAAGGTAGATGAAGTTGAAGAAGAAGACCCTGTGCCTTACATTACCAGAGCTCACTTTGAAGAGGCTATGAAGACCGCAAAAAGATCTGTTTCAGACGCTGAATTACGTCGTTATGAGTCTTACGCTCAACAATTGCAAGCCTCAAGAGGTCAATTTTCTAGCTTTAGATTCAATGAAAATGCTGGTGCCACTGATAATGGTTCAGCAGCAGGTGCCAACTCAGGTGCAGCTTTCGGAAACGTTGAAGAGGAAGACGATTTGTACAGTTGAGAAATTTAGCGAGTTGGCGTAGCTTTGATTTGCTACTAGAGGACTGACTAGGTAACGAGTTATTTCTTTTATTTTCAATAGTTTCAATTTCAATTTTAAAATTCCTTTTTGTTTTGTTTTTCTCCCTATTGGTTATTATGTAAGGTTTGTATACTTGTGTCTGTGTATCTTAATTTTGATTACATGTCACCGTCGTTTCTTATTATAGACTCGCCAGCTTGTTGATGAGCTGTTAGTCATTACGTATTGCCACCGCATTACATTCATGTAAACGCTTCTTTTTTTTCTAAATTCGTGATAGTCATTATATATTTTGAAGCATAACTGCTTATTCTATTCTATGGTAAAAGTACCTAATCCCGTTACAAAAAGTTATCTGCAAAATTGTACTTGAACTTTGCCCATCCTTTCAATGAGTTGGCGTATCTATTTTTCTCTATTTCTTCAGGAGTTTCATAATACCTATCGGTATCAAAATCCATGTCTTCAAACTTGACAAATTTATCTTTCACCTTACGAACCACTAACCACCAAAAAATAAAGCACAATGGGAAAACTCCCAATTCCAAATAGGACTGCAAAAAATCAT
>OKCY01000052.1_pt1 | contig 15592 bp, 9 predicted proteins | sample 1613071 | NCBI WGS metagenome assembly OKCY01 (sample SAMN04436834, study PRJEB24849) | human gut metagenome | biome: human gut; feature: NICU; material: stool | host: Homo sapiens | place: USA: Saint Louis, MO | collected 2011-07-12 | reverse complement strand
CCTCAACAATACAACCAGTATCAACAGCAACCCCAACCCCAACAACAACAACAACAACAGTTCAACCCTAATATGCCAAATGCACAAACGCAACAACAGGTTGACCCTGCACAATTAGAGCACTTACAAAGATTACTTTTACAGCATCTACAAAACAATCAGAATCAATACCAACATCCACCTCAATAATAGGCCGCATGAACTATATTAGGAAATATACGATTCTATAAATTATCTAGTACTTTTTCTGCAGCCTTTAGTGCGTTTTCAGGGAACCCTGCCATTCGGGCAACATCTAATGCATGAGAACGTTCACTGATTCCCGGCTCCAATGTATGGTCGATAACAAAGCCTTTCTCATTGTCGCCATTCTCTAATACTCTTGTACGAAAATAGCGAATATTTTTTTGGTCTATATTATTGGCAACCAAAAGCTGTTCCAATTCTTTTCCAAAATGTGTAGCAAACAAGGTTCTACATTTGTTAACTTGCAATAGACTGAGTAATGTAGCATATGCGATTGCTAATCCTTCTTTGCCACTTGTTCCTCGTCCAATCTCATCGACAATGGCTAATGACAGCGGGGTTGCATTAGTTAAAATGTTGCTTACCTCAACCATTTCCACCATAAAAGTACTCAAATCATTGAATAAATCGTCAGTTGCTCCAATACGAGTAAAAATTTTATCAACCAACCCTATAGTTGCCTTTTCAGCGGGAACAAATGAACCAATTTGTGCTAAAATCACAATTAAAGCATTCTGTCTTAAATAAGTACTTTTACCTCCCATGTTGGGACCCGAGATAACCCACAAAGTCCCATCTGTACCCATTTTGGAATCATTGGGGATAAACATATTGCCAGACTCTTTCAAACTAGATTCAACAACAACATGCCTACCACCTTCCACTGAGAGACGAGGAGTTTTAATTAACTTAGGACAGGTCCAATTGTTCTCTTCTGCGACAATTGCAAGGGAAGAAGTGACATCTAGAAAATCAGCCAACCCAGCCAATTCACGAAATTCAGGAAATCTCCGTGTTACTTCCAGTTTGAGCTCTTCTATGATTTTTCTTTCAACCAACAAAATGGCTTCCTTCTTGTCTAATATTAGATGCTGAATATCATTCCATTCTGTTGATCTGTATAAAAGTGACATTTTTTTCTCATAGAGAATATCACCATCCAATTTAGCACTTGCTTTACTTATTGAAGATGTTTTGCCAGTTATTAAAATTACATTACTGTAACGGCCAAGTACAGTTTTTTTGCCGATATTTAATTTCACATCAATATCGTCAAGGACATTGCGCAACTTACTCCAAAGTTTGTGTTCCTCCACTTCCAACTCACTCAACTCGTCATGCAAAATCTTCAATTCGTCATTGAAATCTCTTTTCACAGAATAAAAATTTTCTGCGTCCGTGTTCCCCTCTTGTTTTGATCGATATTTCTCTAGGAAACTATTAGTGTAACTCAGATTAGTATCTTCAACTACCTCTGTTGGCTCCTCGATCTCTTCACTACCTTCACCGGGAATTGTCTGTTCCTCAATATCTATTGTGTTATATATTTTCTCTGCTAAATGTTTTGGGATGTCAAATTTTTCAAGGAGATTTTTTAAACAAGACAATTTTTGGGGGTTCTGTTCGTATTCTTCAACCAAAAAATCCCGTAATTTTTGTAAACCATACAAAGTGCTTGCTGCATACACTAACTGATTGACAGGATCTCCACGTCCCACCACTAACTTTTGCAAGTTTCTTATGAAATCACCCAACTGCTGTAAATGCTGTCTAGTCACTATTTTTAAGTGCTGATTTTTCAAAAACATTTTTACAAATGATTGTCTCTTTTCGATATCTTTGATGTCTAAAGATGGGGACTTTATCCATTCAGTTAACAACCTCGTACCGGACGATGTGCATGTTCGCTTAATGACAGAAACCAATGAACCAACAGAAGAGGTTCTTCCAGCTATCGTTCTCTCGGTTAACTCTAAAGCTTCTCTTGTCCTTGAATCCATCTGTAAACAAGTCTCATTGAAATATCTAGTTGGCAAAGTCATCAAAATATCAACATCAGGCAAGTTTATACTCATGTACGACATTATCATATTTAAGGCAGCTTGTTCTCGTGGAGAAAAAGTTTCCAAATGTCTTCTAACTTTTTGAATACTGTCATGATATTGTAATTTCAACTCGTTATAGTTGGTAGTACTATGATACCTGATGATATAGCGTTTCAATTCCTGTAAGGGGCTATACCATTGACCCAAATGTAAATTGTGGTCTTGGAACTCCTTAGGTAGCAATATTTCACTGGGGTTGATTCTGGCAATATCTGAACTCAATTCACCTAATGTGGTTAGTTGTACAAATGATTCACCAACGGAAATATCAGTCCATGATAGTCCAACTTTCATTTGTGGGTCTGGTGGAAGACTCAATGAGCTGGGAGCAAACGAAATGGCAACAAGGTAGTTATTCTCGTTGAAATTTAGAAACGACTCGTCAATTAATGTCCCAGGTGTAATGATTCTTGAAATCTTACGATGCACCAAATTTTGATTTGTCTTGGACCCTTGGTCACATTGATCAATAATGGCAACGTTAACTTGCTGTTCATGAATTAGCATTTCTGTAAATTTTCGCAATTGTGTAGTTGGAAATCCGGCGAATGGAACAACATGATTCAGGGTTTTCTTTTTTGCAATCTTTAGTCCCAATTTAGGACCATATTCCTCCGCCTGCTCGAAATAAAGTTCATAAAAACTCCCAACTTGGATTAAGCTAACACACCCAGGATTCAGATCTATCAATCGCTTCATAGATGCTAATAAAGGGGAAAGCCCTGTATCTTGATTTCTCCCCCCGCGATCCCATTCCTCAAGTAGAGGTGACGGTGCCTTTTTAGTGGCTGCTTTTCTAGCAAAGAGCCGACAACCTGAAGTCAAATGGCGGAGTGGTATTATACTATTTCTTCTTAGTATCATACAGTAATTGTGGCCATATAGGCTATCGGAGACTTCCTCAAGAAGAAATATTGTTTTTAATAGTAATCTATCACTATATAAAGAAGACAAAATCAAGCACGCGCCTGTTATGGTTTTTTTTTTATGATCTGAAAAATTTTTATAGTGTGCAACTACTACTAATATACTCGTACCACTTAATTATAACAATCCACGCACTCCATCGTATAATACATTCATTGAGTAAAACACAAAGTCAGTGAAGCTTGGGCGGGTCTGAAAAAGTACCAAGATATCTCATCTTTTACGACTACTGCGTCTTACTCTGACGTTTGGTGTTGATGATGAGGGTTCCATCAGTATACGACTGGACCTTCTTGTTGTATGTCTCGTCTCTACCTTGATTATTTCTGGCTCAGCATCATCAGCACTCTGTGTCGAAGCATCCTCTTCCTCTATTTCATGGGTTACTGATCTTGTACGTCTTCGTGTTTTAGGAGGATGTGGAGGAGATACTGATCCTGGCGGAGCTCGTCTTTTTCTAGAACCTGTATGGGAGGGCTCTGCAGGCTTGTCGTCAAATTTGACACTCTGTCTTGTTCTCTTTTTGATATTAGGTGACGTGTGTTCTGTTTTTTCATGGGTGGACCTTGTTCTTTGTCTCGTTCGTTTAGTCATTGGTTCAGGTGATGATTCTTCTGAACTAGATTCATTTTCTTTATCAGTATGGCTGTCCTCAATTACTTCAACATCATCTTCATCTTGATCTTCATTATCTTCACCATCCTCATCTTCACTAGTGTCCTTATTTTTGCTTTCCCTTTCATCTCCACTAACATGATCACCTTCTTCTTCCTCTTCTTCTGCCTCTTCTTCTGTCTGCTTTTTGTTTTTATCTTCTTCTTGCTCAGAAGTGTTTTCTTTCTTAATTTTAGCAATTGTCTCATCCCCCTTATCTTTGTCTACATCTTCAATATCACTCATATCGTCGTTTGTCTGCTCATCTAGACCCTTTTTTGTACTTCCTGGCGTTGGCGATTGATCATCTGTATGATCACTTGTACTACTCACTTCCACTTTCGATTTTTCAGCACCACCCAGAGTTATTTCTTCATCATTGTATTGTGACTTCTCTTTAGGTGTATCACGCAAGTTACGTTTCGATTTTGTTGTATCTCTGGCACTTCTAGTTCTTCTTTGTGGTGGTTCAGGGGTAGACAATGATGACGATTCTGATTTCTCTTTATCCATTTCTTTCTTATCTTGAATTGGCTCTTTTGCATCCAAAGTAGTTTTAGCGTTCTTGGTGTCCTTCGTGATATTTGCAGATCCAGACAGCACTTGGTTTGTGGTTTCTTCTGTACTGGTGTTCTCAGTCAGTAATTCCTCAATCTGGTCAATCTTTTCTAGATCATATAAAGACCTCAATTTATTCCACACGTCATATTCGCTGAAGGGTTCCTCCTTAGAGTCTAAAGATTCATTAATATTGTTGATAATGATTTTAATATTGTGTTGTTTGTTTTTACCAGCGGGCTTATAATCGCACAATAAGCTGAATAGCTTTATCTCATTCTCGATGGACCAATGTCTATGAGTTTGTTTAGAAGGGTTATTCTCATCCAAAGTTGCCATTGTTTGCCTCCAAGTACAGTGGCAGTAAAATCCTAGTCTTGAAAAATCTATCCTTCAATGTTTTGGTGCTCTATTTCGATTTTTTTTGACACCAATTCACCTTAGTTTTGTTGTGGTTCCTCCCCAGTGAAAGTAATACCGAATGAGAAAAGGAAAACAGAGAACAGAACGAGAAAAAAAAAATTAATTGAGTACACACACTCTTTCACATACAATTTACAATTGATTGAGGGAGAAAAAAAATTTTCGTTTTCCATTGGTAAAGATATTTCTGCAAAAAGGTGAACCAACCTATAGGTCAAACACAACTAGTTCTCTTTTGCATTATTGATCCAAAATGCCAAGACGTATAGACAAAATCAGTAGTATGACCAAAGGTCATATTACTATGTCTATGAATAAATTGAATTTGTTTAATATTTACAGAAAGGATCCATTACAGTATTTTGGAAAAACATTGTACCAACAAAAATGGGCAGCCAAAACAGAAACCAGAAACTATCATGGCCAACAAATTAAGGAAAAGAGGTTCAAAAATGTCTTGTTTGATTCAAATTTGAAAACATATTCTCAATTAGACGCTTCATTAAAAGGTCACGATGTTGCACCAACCCCTATTACTTTACAAACATATGGAACTTTGGAAAAGAGATTAGAAATTGCTTTGTTCAGAAGTATGTTCGCCAGTTCTGTCAGACAAGCCAGACAATTTATACTTGGTGGATACGTCAAAGTCAATGGTGTTGTTATAAAACACCCATCCTTCCCCTTACAAAGCGGGGATGTGTTTAGTGTTGATCCAGAAAAAGTATTGTTTGCCCTTGGTAAAACTAAACCAAGTCTAGAAAAGGCCTTAAGCGTTGATAAAAAACAGATTAAAAAATGGAACAATTATGTTTTTGAAGCCAAGAAGAATCCAGAGAAAATATGGGATTTAAAGCAAAATAAACCAGAACTGTTGGACACTTCAAAAGAAGTCAGTTCAAAATGCTCAAAAATTAATGAAAATCCAACAAAATCAAGTTACAAGACAGTCAATTTTGCAAGAAATTATTCAACTTGGAAATGCTGCCTCTGAACCTGCTTCATTGGAAACCTTTAATAAATACGGTGACGTAGCACGTACAAAGTGTTTACAAATATATCAGACATTGACAAATAAGAACCACCCAATAACAAAAGATCCTTCCACTAAGAACATTGAGGGTTTCTTGGCCAAGGACGAAAATAAGTCACCAGAAGAAAAACACGAAGTAAGATTAATCAATTCTACATTGCGTGAATTACAAAGCAGTGAATGGGAGAGAATTCGTATACAATTTGAAAATTTTGAAGAAGGCACTGACACCAAATTTTTTCAAACTTCATTTGCCAAGGCTTTGAGAGGTGTACCCAAATTGAATAAGGAAGAGATTTTGGAAGATGAATCTAAAGCAAAAGTTCAATTGCCTTGGCAAAAACATCTTTTTGGAAGAAAGGACCCATCAAGATCATATTTCACTCCATGGACACCAAGACCATTTTTGGGAGCATTTGCAATTTTGCCATCTCACATTGAAATATCTTTTGATACATGCCATGCAATTTACTTGAGAGACCCTGTTGCCAGACCAGGACATTCAGAAGTTATTTCACCATTCCCTGATCATGTTCATGAAAGAGCATATATGTACTACGTGAGAAAAGGTAAATCGTAAACTTTTCTTTTTTCTATATATATAACATTTCTTTGTAAATAGAAACTGAATATAGGTGAAACTGTTTAAGTAATATTAGGAAGGAATGACTGTCCCCACCTTATCATATTGGTCCTCAATTTAAAATTTCTAACGGAGATGCATAAAGGACCAACCAATCGGAGGGAAAAAGTAAAGTAGGAAAAAAAATAATAGAAGAGAAAGAGAATTGATTTCCCCTCAAAGAGCATCATATCTTTAGTCTTTTTCTCTTTATGTCACGAATAAGTGCAAAACTTATACGGGACGCTAGAAGAATCTCACCATTTCTACCACGATTACTACCAGCAAATAGAACAATTGAGCAGGCATCTTTAGAACTAAAATGGATCAAGCAGGAATTACCTAAAGAAGATTGGAATGATGCAGTTAATCAACGATATCAACTAGTTCCATTGCAGTATATTCTCGGAAGCCAACCGTTTGGAGAATTGAATATTAAATGTACGCAGGGTGTTTTGATACCAAGATGGGAGACCCAGAAATGGTGCAATAAACTCGTTGAGACACTTAAGCAGACACACGTGAAGCAGTTGGTGGTATTAGATGCTTGTACTGGTACAGGATGCATACCATTATTGATTGGTCACGAATTGAACAATATTGCCCCAAAGATTTATGGGCTTGATGTTTCTGGTAAAGCTTTTGATTTGGCAAATGAGAATTTATCATTGTATAAGCAAAGATATCCTAACAATCCCATTGATTTGAAATTTTATTTAGGTGATGTCTTTGATGCGGAGATTATGGACAAGCTCGGTCTACCTAAAATAAATTTATTGACTTCCAATCCTCCTTATATTCCATACCATGACTATATTAAATCTATTGACAGAGATGGTGTCGCAAAATCAGTGAAATTGTATGAACCGAGTTTGGCGTTACTTGGGGATGATGAATTTTACCGTTCGTTGGTGCAGAATATTTTGCGACCATCGCAAGCAGAGGCGTTTGTTTTTGAAATTGGATATAAGAATCAGGCTGATTATGTCAATTTTCTTCTCGAGGATGACAGTGCGTGGTCAATTGGAGTTATGAAAGATTCATCAAATCATATTAGATGTGTTTTAGGTTGGTTGAATGGTTCAGATTTTGATGGATTAAAAACTTTATGTGATGATGTTTATGTTCGTTGATCTATTTATTTATTTATTTATTGATGTCTAATTTTAATGCAATTCAAATTTCAAACTAACTTTCTTTATTTCTCTTCATTCTTTTATACTATATAAGCAGTTTAGGCAGAGTTCTCTTGATCGTTTTGTACTTCTACTGTTCCTGTGTCAGTCTTCGATGGAGTTTCCACTCTCTTTCGCTTTGCGAATCCCTTGCCCACTGCAGTAATAGCATCATGAGGAATCACTCGTGTCCCCCACAATATATAACCACCACCGCCTCTATTTGTCATCACAGGATGCATCCGTCCTGGAATAGTTTGGTATGGTCTAACTCTGGTTTCATATATGGATGGAGCTAACACTCTTTTGTCTCCTGACAATGCTTGTTGAACCTCTAACAATGATTCTTTGAATTGATTATACACGACAATCGGTCTAGAGCCACCGATTTTAGGAAGGACATACTCTAACACTTCAGACATATTTAATGTTGAGACAGATATGAATGCATCAAAATTTCCTTCTTCAACTAGTTGAATAACTTCATTAATCTGTAAAGCACGGTCACGACGTTTTTTATACTGGCTTTTATTCTTAATTTTTTTAACTTCTTCGTCTGGAAGATCTGTCCAATCAATTCTCTCGCTTTGAGGGTCTATAAATTGTAACCAATTCACACTTTTCACGGTCTTAGTTTCCAATTCATTACCATAGTCTGAATATCTTAAGGCTATTAAATTTGCATGTTCATTCTCGTGAATTGAAACTATTGTTCCTTCGCAATTCATTCTTTCCATCATTGCATAAGTTAACACTCCACCTGTTTCGTCAATTATAAGATATTTCCCACCAGGACGAACATTACTGTATGTCAACATCAAGCCTAAGGTTTCAACACTAAGATCTAAAACCCTATTTAAATCTTTCTCAATATAATACTGCAATAATTCACTCCCTCCAAGATAATCAACTGTGAAACGTCTCAAAAACTTTTGTTGCTTTCTTTTAAGGTATTTTTGTTGGGAAAATATGGTTTTCTTATCAAACCCTTCATGCCCAGCAATCATTTTTTCAATGATCATTTGACCAACGTTAGAACTAGCACCCAGTTTTTTCAATTCGTCAATATCATCTTTAGATAATTTTTGAATTTTAGATCCAATATTAATAATATTTTGATTATTTTTAGCGCTATCAGAAAACATTTTGGTCAATTCTTGACGTTGAACTGTTTCATCAGAATCTGTCAAATCCAAAGTGGATATACTCTTGATTGGCTTCACCTTGTGATCTTCAATAATTTCAAATGACGTGCCCAATGGGTAGCCCAAAATATTGGAAACTTCAAAAGATCCAAATTTCCCTAATCCTATTATACCTGTATCTTGTAAATGAACGATTTTCAACCCCTCTGATGGTAGACGGATCAAAACATGTTGACCAGATTGGATGGTAGTTTCACTTTTTTTGAAATCGGACATTCTTTCCCTATGAATGTGTTATATTTAAGTAGGTGTATTTTCAGTCCTTTAATGCCTTCTGGATCCAGGAATTGTCAAAGCCTGGAATAGGGTATTAAAATTCTATTTTCAAAAAATGCTCTTTTTATGCAATTCTGCACAAACCAAGAAGTCTAATCTCATCGCAAAAAAAAACCTCATTTACTGTCTAAGAAAAAAAAAAACTTGCCAAAAAATAGAAAAGATACTACATACTTTGAAAAGGTCTACTACAGTTTTAAACCTTACCTGAATACGTAATTATCATCATATAAGCAAAAATGGGTAGAAGAGCAAAGAATAAGCAAGGTGTGCCACCAACTTTTGATGAGTTTCAGGCCTCAAAATTGAAAAACGACACTAAAAGAAAAAGAAATGGTGCTAAAGAACAGAAAAATGATTTACCCGTTTCTAAAAAACCAAAGTCAAGTACAAGTTCCAGCAAACAAACTGATCGTACTGAAAGATCTAAACCAAAGCCAAAGACTAAATCAAAAGTGACTAAAGATGTTGAGGTTGAAGAGGAAGTCGAAAATTTACCAGAAGTTGATCTTGAAGAATTAGCTTCTGCTAAGAAATCCCTTTTTGATGATTCAGAAGAGGAAGAGTTGGACGATGAATTTGACGTCGAAGGTGAAGAAGACTTTGATTCAGATGAAGGAGAGCGTGCCAGACCCATGTTTTCAGATGACGAGGATGAAGATTTGGAAGACTTGAATGCTGAAAATATGGAACTTTATTCCAAGAGATTAGATGAGGAAGAGAGATTGGAAGCAGAAGAGGCAGAAAAGGAATTGCTAGAAGCAGAAACTAAACAACCCAGAGCGAAAGTCTTGCCAACAGCTGAAGAAGAAGAAGAAATGGCCAAAGGTCCTCAGGATGTGACTATGGTAAGAACAAGAATGCTTGAAGTTGTTAAAGTTTTGGAAAATTTCAAAGAGTTGGCAGAAGAGGGAACATCAAGAACAGATTACACTAACAGATTGTTAAAAGATATATGTGAATATTTTGGATATTCGGAATTTTTAGCTGATAAATTATTCAATTTATTCTCACCAGCAGAAGCAATGGAGTTCTTTGAAGCTAATGAGATTGCAAGACCAATAACTATAAGAACAAACACATTAAAGACAAGAAGAAGAGATTTGGCCCAAGCTTTGGTCAATAAAGGTGTAAACTTGCAGCCAATTGGATCTTGGACAAAAGTTGGTTTACAGATATTTGATTCCCAAGTCCCTATTGGTGCTACCCCTGAGTATTTGGCTGGGCAGTATATCTTGCAAGCGGCATCCTCCTTTTTGCCTGTTATGGCATTGGAACCACAGGAAAACGAACGTATATTAGATATGGCAGCAGCACCAGGTGGTAAAACTACATATATTTCGGCATTAATGAAAAACACTGGGTGTGTTTTTGCCAACGATGCCAACAAAGCACGTACAAAATCTTTAATTGCAAATATTCATAGATTGGGATGTAAAAACACGATTGTATGTAATTATGATGCTAGAGAATTCCCTAAAGTGATTGGTGGGTTTGACAGAGTTTTATTAGATGCCCCATGTTCCGGTACCGGTGTTATTGCTAAAGATGAATCAGTCAAAGTGAGTCGTACAGAAAAGGATTTCATGCAAATTCCTCATTTGCAAAAGCAGTTGTTATTGTCTGCTATAGATTCAGTTGATGCCCATTCATCCACAGGGGGTGTCATTGTGTATTCTACATGTTCTATCGCTGTAGACGAAAATGAGGCTGTTGTCGATTATGCTTTGAGAAAAAGACCAAATGTTAAGTTGGTGGACACTGGATTGACCATTGGTAAAGAGGGTTTCACATCTTACCGTGGAAAACACTTTAATCCGAAAATTTCGTTGACTAGACGTTATTATCCTCATACCTATAATGTCGATGGATTTTACGTTGCAAAATTCAAGAAAATTGCTCCTTCTCCACACGATATTTCCAAAGCTGGTGCTAAGGAGAAAGAGAATGCCGCTAGAGCAGAAGCTGAAGAGGAGGGTATTATTCATGGAGACTTCGCAGAGTTCGATGATGAAGAAGATAAGGAAATTATGGAAAAGTCAAAAAAGCATAGTTTAAGAAAAAAAGGTATTAACCCTAACGCTACTAAAAAATAGAACCTATTTGTATATCAGATAATAAATCCATATTAATGATTCTTTGTAACAGCTTCTCCTCTCCTTTTTCGTTTTTATTTTTTTTTTGTCAACTTTAATCTTTTAATCAAGCATTACCAAGTCCATGTTCTTTAATATATTCAGGGCCGTATTCTTCATATTCTTCTTTTGTTACATAGCCATCAGAGCTGTCTTCACTATTTGCCCACTTGTACATACCATGCCATGGATCCAAAATAGGGTCTTTGGCTGTTCTCACATGTAATGGCACTCCCTCTGGAAGGAATGATCTAAAATCTGACATTATTCTATTTTTGAATCCAGGTAAATGTGATAATCCGCCCGTCAAAAATATGTCCCCCAAAATTTCGTAGGACTGGCCACCTGATGTAAAATTTCCGTCCAATCTACTATTCAACAAATCATCAGCAATCTCACTGATTCCAGCTTGATCAATACCACCAATACTCGGCTGAAACAATATCTCTGGAACCCTGATTCTTTCGACATTCAAGTGCATTTGATGATTTTTACGAATCATTTCGGGATGGGTAGCAATTTCTTCTGGCAGTAACCCTTCAGCTTGCATTTCAATGGTAATATTTGGGCGAGGACCGTGTATGAATTTGTGAAGTACCAGGTTCTTCCAATCAAACGTTGATGCCGCAGCAAAAGTGTCCTCGTGATGGAAATTTGGATCGTATAACAAAAGCTCCTCTTCTAATTTCAAAATTTCACTGTTGATTTGTTCCATTTCTTCCTCAATACTGGAATTTGTTATCTCTCTATACATGTTCCAGTCCTCGTCGTTAGCTCCAAAAGTATCATTTGGATCGTTGTCTATTGTTGCATTGGCATTACGTCTCCTTTTTCGGGATTGAGTTGAAGTTGAGCCATTCTCGTCATTGGCTAAATCAGCAATGTATTTCATTCTTTGTTGTGCAGCAGCAGACTTTCTATCTTTAAAAGATTCCAATAATTTTTGTTTTTCTTTGTATTTGCTAATAGCCTCTGCCAACTTTAAACGCTTGGTTGTACACCAGTCATCCAAATCACGATCACGCCATTCCTGTTGCTCTTTTTCAAATTGCAATCTGGCTTCTTCTTCTTGTCGTTTTATTTCTTTATTACGTTCTCTGGCTTCAAAATTTGCTTTGTGAAGCTTTTGTTTTCGTTTTTCCTTAATCTGTTCTGCTGTCAACTGGTCGTCTGGTATATCGACCAAGGGCCAAGCACTCGATGGATCAATTTCCTCTTCTTCATGGTCGTCTTCTCCTCCTTGGTTAGCCCTTTTCAAGGATCTTTCTAGAGAACCCATATACTTTTTAAAATCTTCTAGATCATCAAATCCATTTTCAATCAATTTAGTTTCGAACTCTTTTGGTGATAAAGATGAATTATCTTCTTTGAATTTAGAAAAATACTCCCATTCTTCTTGCTTCTGTGCTAATTTTTCCAATCGTTTTTCTTGAGCCTGTTTCTGTAGTCTTTTACCTTGTTCTTTTCTTTTAGCAGCTTGTTCGGCTAATTCTTCATCTGTTTTTTTCTTCTCGGTACTCACATTAATTTCTACTGGTGCTTGTACCACTACATCTTTTGTTTCCAAAACATCCATGTCCAAGATATGTTTAATTTCCTGTTGGTAGTCTTCCAGAATGTAACAATAATCCTTGAATAAGTTGGTAGTATGATAGTTATTCAATTTGCTTGGGAAATATGGATACTTGAGAGCTAACAATTTCGATAGATATTGTTGCAGTTGTTCGCCACCCCAATCAATTCGTTTAGCTTGGGATAATATCCCCCTGCCATTAATTACAGGCATAATACTTGTCAGTTGATTGCCTGCGCCAATGACCAACCCACTCGATTTTCCAGACGAGTTTGCATAAAATGAAAATAAAGAATCAATCCCAAAACTTACTTTAGGAACCTGGTACGCTTCAAACAATAGCTCATACATAGATTTACGTTGGTTGTGTGTACAAGTTATTGGTTCGGTCATCACAATTGGATTATTCAACTTCCCGTTGTCGCTTGTTGCTCCAAGATGTTCAAATGAATAATCTAGAATATATTCAATGTAGTCCCAATTTGTAATTAATGGTCCATCAAAAGGAGTCTTGATTGTTGATCTCAATGCGGAATCACTGTAGACATCATTTCCTATAATCGTTAATGTCTTCATGGCTTTCCTATCTCGATAACGTGAAATTATTCCTGGAAAAATATTGTTTGGTTCTGGAGAGTTCGTTAATCCGACTCTTAAACTGGAGGTTCCCAAATCAATGGCAATTGGAACATCTTGTTGATAGTTTTGATAAAAAGGTTCCACTTGGTTGGATCCAAAAACTGCATCTTTAAGTAAATGTATCTCCTGCGGCGGAAATGTTTCTTGTTCCGGTTTCACTTTTGATGGAGCCATGACTTGTAATAACAAACTTGCAAAAGAATTTGCTCTCGATAAACTAAGATGTTGTTGTAAAGAGTAAGATGAAGAAAAAAAAACGTAATTGTGTGCTGAACTCAAACCAAACTTTGTAAGAAATCTCCTACAAATAGAAAGGTCGTGTTTCTTTGACGAGATTTATTGATTTGGTGATTTTGGTATAAGTTGCCGGTGTCGATTTGTTGTCGTCTTTCTTTTTCCCTCAAAACACCATATTGTTCCTTCCAACAACTACAACAATTTAACGACAATTCAAAAAATATGTCAACCGAGGAGAGTCAATTCAATGTTCAAGGTTACAATATTATCACAATCTTGAAAAGATTAGAGGCAGCAACGTCTCGTCTTGAGGACATTACCATTTTCCAAGAGGAAGCAAACAAAAATCACTATGGAGTTGATTCTCTCACTGAAAAGGGAACCCCCAAAAGCAGAACTGTTGAATCGTCAGAAGCAACTTCCGATGGTAAATCACTCGAATCTACATCATTTGCCACTTTTTCTGAAGCTCCTGTAGAAAAATCCAAATTGATTGTGGAATTTGAGAACTTTGTTGAAAGCTACGTTCATCCACTTGTTGAAACATCCAAAAAGATCGATTCCTTGGTGGGGGAGTCCGCCCAATATTTTTATGAGGCATTTGTCGAACAAGGGAAATTTTTGGAGCTTGTATTGCAATCCCAGCAACCAGATATGACTGATCCAGCTTTGGCAAAGGCATTAGAACCAATGAATGCTAAATGCACCAAAATTAACGAATTAAAAGATTCCAATCGTAAATCTCCATTCTTCAATCATTTAAACACTTTCAGTGAAAGCAATGCCGTTTTTTATTGGATTGGGATCCCTACACCAGTCTCGTACATTACTGATACTAAAGATACAGTCAAATTTTGGTCTGACAGAGTTTTAAAAGAATACAAGACCAAAGACCAAGTGCATGTTGAATGGGTGAAACAAACATTATCTGTTTTTGACAAATTGAAGAATTATGTTAATGAATATCACACAACTGGTGTTGCTTGGAACCCCAAAGGAAAGCCTTTTGCAGAAGTTGTATCTCTGCAAACAGAGAGTGCTGCTAAGAATTCTTCGTCTGCTTCTGGTTCTGCAGGAGGAGCAGCTCCACCACCACCACCACCTCCACCTCCAGCAACGTTTTTTGATGACACTGAAAAAGACAGTGAAAATCCATCTCCAGCTTCAGGTGGTATTAATGCGGTTTTTGCTGAATTGAATCAAGGTGCCAACATCACATCTGGTTTGAAAAAAGTCGACAAATCTGAGATGACGCATAAGAACCCTGAATTAAGAAAACAGCCACCAGTTGCACCAAAAAAACCAGCACCCCCAAAGAAGCCATCTAGTTTATCCGGTGGTGTGAGTTCAGCTCCAGTAAAGAAGCCCGCTAAGAAGGAGTTGATTGACGGTACAAAATGGATAATTCAAAATTTTACAAAAGCTGATATTTCCGATTTGAGTCCAATTATCATTGAAGTTGAGATGCATCAATCTGTTTTCATTGGTAATTGTAGTGATGTCACCATTCAGTTGAAAGGTAAAGCAAATGCAGTATCGGTATCGGAAACCAAGAATGTGGCTCTTGTCATTGATTCGTTGATTTCCGGAGTCGATGTTATTAAATCCTACAAGTTTGGTATACAAGTTTTAGGTTTGGTACCAATGTTGAGTATTGATAAATCAGATGAAGGGACTATCTATTTGTCGCAAGAAAGCATTGACAATGATAGTCAGGTTTTTACTAGTAGCACTACAGCACTCAACATCAATGCACCAAAGGAAAATGATGATTATGAAGAATTGGCTGTTCCTGAACAATTTGTTAGTAAGGTTGTGAATGGCAAATTAGTCACTCAAATTGTTGAACATGCTGGATAATGATAGTGTAGATGTTTTTTTAGTAAGGATTGTATAATGTATACTGCATACAATGTTCTAGAAAGTTCTTTTCCTTTGTCATATAGTGAAGCTATCTTGTAAGACAGAGAGAGAGAGAGAAAAAAAAAGAATATCAAACATCA
>OKCY01000051.1_pt1 | contig 15638 bp, 5 predicted proteins | sample 1613071 | NCBI WGS metagenome assembly OKCY01 (sample SAMN04436834, study PRJEB24849) | human gut metagenome | biome: human gut; feature: NICU; material: stool | host: Homo sapiens | place: USA: Saint Louis, MO | collected 2011-07-12 | reverse complement strand
ATATATTTCAATTTTTACATTTCCACGTCATGAAACCTTTTTTTTTGTCATTCCGTCCAATCTCGTAAAATAACATTTTCTGGGACCCAATAAAGAAAAAATAGTTAGTGGTGATGTTGAATTGCTCAAGATTGTGGAAAAAGAAAAAAAAAGCAATGGCTGCAATTGATCGACACTAATGAAAGTGGTTCTTGTGTCTAATAAATCGGTTATTCTGATCAACTGAATCTAGCAGTTCAATTAATAGTATCTATAATAAACTTTGTCCATTATATTAAGAATTTGCATTGATTCTTAGTGTACAATGAACAATACAAATATTAGTGTAATCGACCTGTGTATAGTATAATCTTATTTGGGCTTTAGTTAACCAAAAAGTAGTGTTGTATTCATCAACAATCAAATGTCTATTTGAATTTTTTCGCTGGAAAATTTTATCCAAATCTATCAAATAATCTCTAGTGTTTAGAAACCATTGTGTTTATTTTAAAGCACTAAATAACAAATCAAACAAACGAACCATTAAGTAATCACTTCATTGGTCTTAACAATCAGGACTTTAAATTGTTTTTTTTTTTTGTTTTTGAATCTCCAATTGCCTCCCATCTTCATGACAATCATAAACGTTAATCCTGGCTTTTTTTATGAGCTTACAAAGCTCCCCTCTGAGATTATTGCTTTAATTCTTGGGTTACTACCAAAATGTATGTTACCAGAATTATTGTATTTCCCGCCAATTAAAGAGATCGTTATATCAACAATTTTTTCAAATGTAAGCATCACCTATCAAACTGAAAGACATCGGGGTAGTGATGGAGCAGAGGCTGGTTACTGGGAATGTGACTGCCACGAGTTCTGTTTCACACTCGTTGATTTGTTAGAAGGTATTAAAAAATGGAATATATATCCAAGATCCATCCATATACGCAATATGGATGGATTTCAAAACGAACCGGATACCTTCGTTGAACTTTTAAAGAACGCTCTGAGTATTCATGGTACATTTTATCAAAATATGGGTCTGGATCAAGAAACCCAGTTAGATTTGATTGTCAATTCTAATATTAAGTTTGATCATTTGAATTTGTCACGTTTCCTGAGTCCACTCACATTACCACCTATCGCCACAAGTATTAGGCTAAATAAGACGATATTGAACAATTATGCAATTCCTGGTGTCAAGAAGCTTTCTTCTTCTGTGAAATCTGATGATGAAAGAAACCAAATGTATGCTTTTTCTTCCGATTTGGAAGATTTGCATGTTTTTAGTGAAGAATCGATTCAAATGACCCTACCTCCAAATTTACGGAAACTAAATATTGAGGTAACTCTGGGCTCGGTAGGTTTCATATCTGAAGAAATGGTCAATTTAGAGTATTTGCTGCTTAAATTGCCAAATATTCAATCTTTTGACAAGACAGGAATAAATGCTCCAAATTTGAAAAAGCTAGTTCTAGAATGTGAAAGCTTGTCTAATTTTGATGGTTTAAAACAGTTCCCATATTTAAAACATTTGGAATTTAGTGAGGTTAGTTTTTCCATGAGTTTATTTGACGATGGTTCTTTTTCTGAGTTAGACACTTTTATATGTTGGGGTTGTGATATTCAAAATACAGTAGATTTTGACAGCTCATTACTAACATTTCCTTCAAATTTGAAAACATTGGAGCTTAGTGGTTGCAGTTTTGAGAATACTGATTTTAGCAATTGGGTACCTCCTGGTACATTGGAGACCTTGCGTGTTTATGATCTGCCCCTTAAATATGGTTTTTTAGGTGCCAATTTACGGTATTTTGAAACTTGTGGGTCAAGACTTACATTTGACAGTAACTTTAGAATTTTTCCCATGGTGGAAAAGTTTATATTGAATTCCCAGTATGTAACTTTTGAAAGTCCGGATTTCATGTATCATTTACCGAATAACCTTGTACAGTTGCACTTGGCTTCCTGGGAACAGGGAAAGATGGGAGTTTTCACCCAAATGGTTAAATGGCCATTGATGTTGACTAATATCATATTTCATAATTTCAATATTAATAATCAGACATTGGAGTTTTTGAATTTTAAGGAATCCAGACTTGAGGAAATTAATATTCGTGGAGGTAACGTCAACAAGTTAGATGCCGATTTATTTCCCACTAGTGTTAAATACCTAACTTTAAGAGAAATGAAAATCCAGGAATTGTCAGATTCATTTGAAAATTTGGAAAATTTACGCAGGTTGTCTCTAGCAAGAAATCAATTGAAGATGGTAAACCCTGTGAAATTGCCGGTGTCAACATTGCAGACTTTAGATCTAAAACAATGTAACGTTCGTTTCATATCGCCATTTTTGGTGTCAATGCTCGAGGAAAAGAATAAAAATCCTAAACTACATGTATACGCCACGGAAAATTCAAATATTAGTGTAATTGACATAAGAACAGCATTGAAATTGGTTAAGGGGCTAGTGCTATTTCTCAATGATTTTGATAAATCTTTGACGGAAATATCCAGACGTTCTTCCCGTTTGATCTGTATAGGAGAGAGTCGTGATCCTCATTTTGTGAATTATGAATTTTCTGCAACAGAAGAGGTGGTCCCTGACTATGATCCAGATAATCTTTACGATGGAAGTGATGCTAGCCTGGATGAAGAAGATACCGGTGATGATACTAAAAGAAGGAGAGAAATGTAGGTAATTGAAGTGTAGTATAATAGTATTAGTTGTAAAGTAGAATAGTGAACAGTTTTACATGATAGTTTTTACTATAAATCAGTTGATGTTGTGTTTTATATGCAACATTATAAAGTAAAATAAACAATTCAGAATGAATCTAACGTCCCTTAAATCAAGGCAACAGCTGCACCATCACCTCTCATGTCGCTACCACCAGCGTATATTAATTTTCCATCTTTGGAAACATTTTTAATGATCTGTGCTCGGCCGAAAGTTTCTCTACCATAGCCACTTAAAACTTCCACTTCATGTCCAAGCTTTTTCAAATCATCAATCACATTAGGCTCAATACCTTCTTCTAATTGCACAACTGTTATTGGAGTACGAACTGGACCACCTGCCCCGCGTCCTCTGTCAGCGGAGTCGTCATTATTAGAATTCAATACAAACCTGGGAGAGTCAATCAGTTGTTGTGGAGTCATTCCAAATACAGTCAAATTTAATACATGTTGCACATGGCATACAGGCTGAGCAAACCCTCCCATATTACCAAAACCAGCATACAATGATCCATCATTATTAGTAATCATTCCTGGGATGATTGTATGATATGGTCGTTTACCACCTTCTAAACAATTTGATTGTCCCGCTGTTAAATTGAAATTATTGCCTCGATTTTGTAAACAGAATCCATAATCTTCTACTAATATGGCAGAGCCAAATCCTTCATAAACCGAGTTTATAAAAGAACAAACTTCTCCATTGGAATCACTCACTGTAAGATAAACTGTGTCCGATTTAAATTTTGGATCTGGAACTCCGTGTTTCATTTTATCACCATCTATGATTTTGTTTGAATCGATAAGTTCTGATCTAGCTTTCAAGTATTTAGGATTTAATAAGCCATCAATTGGAATATCCTTGAAAGTTGGGTCTGAGACATATTCATCTGAATCGTAGAATCCAAGCTTACAGGCTTCAATTAATATGTGTAAATAACGTGACGAATTGTGTTTCAATTCGTGTAAATTAATTTTACCCAGATTGTGAAGTTCCTGAATTATCCCCAAAGCTATTAAGGCAACCAACCCGTGTCCATTAGGTGGAATTTCCCATACATTGTAGTCTTGAAAATTAAGTTTAATTGGTTCAACTATGGTAGAAGTATGATTTTTAAGATCATCAAGTGTTAATTTGTGATTTCTACCACTGGTAGTTTTAATAATTGCCTCTGCGATTACACCTTCATAAAAAACTTTCTTCCCATGTTTGCCAATTAATCTGAGACATTTAGCCACGCGGTGATTAGTTACATATTCACCTTCTTCAGGTCCTCGATTACCTTCAAGAACAAAAGGATTCTCTTTCACGTCAGGATTTTGTTTCAATAATTTAGGAATACAATTTCTCCAGGCGTGGCTTGATAATTCAGAAACAGGGAACCCTTCTTCCGCCAATTGAACAGCAGGAGTAAGAATCTCTTCAAAAGTAACTTTACCTGACCCCCATTTTTCATAAGCATCAAACCAACCAGCAATTGCCCCTGGAACAGTGATTGAAAAAACAGAAGTGTAAGGTATTCTTGGCATATATTTCCCTTCGTTGTGCTCGTTCCAAACATCTTGTGGTGTCACATTTTGTGCAGCTCTACCAGATCCATTTAACCCCAACACGACCCCACTTTTTGGATCCAGTTTATCTTTCAATTTGTAGTAAAGTGCAAAACAGTCGCCTCCAATACCTGTAGACCCTGGTTCAGTAATTGTTAAAGCAGCAGAAACCGCAATTGCTGCATCAACACAATTTCCTCCCTTATCTAAAATTTTCAACCCAGCAGCATTAGCTAGTGGTTGAGTTGAAGCAACTATTCCTTTAGAAGAATATACTGTTGACCTTCTGGAGGGGAATTTCATAAATTGTTTCGACATTATTGATTTGGGATATTTATTCATAAATCTTTTCAGTTGTTTTCTGAAAAAAAAAATTGTTGTAGAAGGAAAGAGGCGGGTTAAATAGTTTAAATGAAGGTTCTATCTGACTCTGTGTTTGTGGGGGTAGTGAATAAAAACAATTTATTTTTCACTTCAAGGTTTCTTTAATCAAAAATTACTTTATCAAGTAAGTCGCCGCGCGTGAACGGAATTATACATTTATTTATTTATTCTATTTCACCAGATCGATCCGAAGGGTGTACTTTATAATTATTCATTGACTCGGTAAGTCCGAAAGATTCATTTAATGCAAAAACGGCAAGAAGTATGAGTAAAAGAAAAGTAGTAGTTCTAGATCTTAGTGCTCTGTACTTCAGAAATAACACTCTGCTCTATATTACTTTATGAAATAAAGTCTTAGAGCCAATACATATCATTCAAAGTTATATCAAAGCTAATAATATCTGTAAAAGATTGCTTTATTCAACATTTCATGTAGTCTCTGAAAAAATTTGTCTCTGTATAAAACCTCCATACAAAAATTGTAAATTTATAGTTGCGCCCTAAACACACAAATCCAGGGAACAAAAGAAAAAGTAAAATTGAAATTAGAATTAAAATTACAAAGTAATTCCTTCAAATTGGAATTATTATCATGGGAGTACACTCATTATGGAAAATAGTTGGGCCAACAGCGAGGCCAGTAAGGCTAGAAGCACTTTCAAAAAAGAAATTAGCTATAGATGCCTCGATTTGGATATATCAATTTTTGAAGGCAATGCGTGATAAAGATGGCAACTCCTTACCATCATCACATATTATTGGGTTTTTCCGAAGGATATGTAAACTATTGTATTTTGGGATATTGCCTATATTTGTGTTTGATGGAGGAGTGCCTGCTTTAAAAAAGCAAACCATCAATAACAGAAAACAACGAAGAGAAAAGAATTCTGAATCACGGCAAGAGACTGCTCAAAAGTTGTTAGCCATACAATTGCAAAGAGAAGCAGAAAACGCGTTGAATCGACTGAAAAAACCATCAAATAACACTACCAATGGCGACGATGACGACGTTATATATTTTGAAGACTTGCCAATAAATAAACCGGAGAGAGAATCATCAACCCCGTCATCAATAGTTTACAGAAAGAATGATGAGTATCATTTACCAGATCTAAAGGAGTTCAAAGTGTCGAAATTCGATGAAAGAATTATGCCTGAGGAAGATTTGACAGAATTTTATGAAGATTTCGATCATGTTGATGGGATTAATATAAATGAAATTGACCCGAAATCTAAAGAATTTGAAGCATTGCCTATTGCCACACAGTATATGATATTGTCTCATTTGAGACTAAAATCTCGATTGAGAATGGGGTATAGAAAGGAACAGTTGGAAGAACTATTTCCAAATAGTATGGATTTCTCAAAGTTTCAAATACAACAAGTTCAAAGAAGAAACTTTTATACACAAAAATTAATGGATGTAACAGGAATGGGTGCGGATGCGACCATATCGAAGCGACTTGCGGGTGACAAAGACAGAAAGTATGCTCTTGTAAAGAATGAAGATGGTTGGACTTTGGCATTAGAAGGTAATTCCGAAGACAATCCAATACAGGTGGACTCCGATGAAGCTGAAGATATTACACGTGAAGTCAATAGTTACAAGGAAGATTTGAGGCAAGACAAAAAGGACGAAGAGAGTGATTCGGATTTTGAAGATGTTCCTTTAGAGGAAATACCAGAAACAGAAGAAGATAAAGACTATCAACGGGCATTAATCAAATCAATTTATGAACAGTATAATACACAGGAAAATATGCAAGCTCCAACAAGTACTATAAATGGTGTTGATGACGACGAATTGAGGAAAGCTGTAGAAAAGTCTAAGATTGATTACTTTGAGTTACAGGCTAAGGAAACACAACAATTGGAAGAAGAAAAATTTGATTTCGGATCGTCAATGTTGTTTTCAACGAATGCTGTGAAGGAAGAAGCTCTCCAGAATAGTGAGGAGATTTCCAATTTAACTGAACATGCTCATACTCAAGTAAACACTGTCCATCCCAGTGAGCAAGATAAAATCATAAATAGTGATACCAAGAAGGAATTACCCAATTCCATAGGTCAATCTTTTTTGTTTAATGCAGATCCTCACAGGACAGGTAAAATAGAACTCCGTACAAAAGAAGAAACAATCTTTGAACCTGAAGAGAGTGATTTTGAAGAGGCAAAAACTAATAATGATCAACTGATATCCCACATAGAAAAAGCAAAGAAACAAGAACCCACAAAGGATCAGCAAAAGTTACCTGATTGGTTTCAAAGTGAAGTTAACAAGACTTTAAACCCACATAATGTCAAGTTTGTTAACTACAATGATTATCAAATACGTAACCAAAAAAATCAAGAAGAAAAGGACGCTGGATTGGTTCCTTGGTATGAAGCCAAAGAAATTTTGGAGCAAGAACAGTCAGATGAAGAAGAGCAGGAACAGGAGCAGGAGAAGCCAGACAATGATAGTGATGAAATCGAGGAAATCAGTAAGGAACAAGTGAATATATCCATTTCTGAAGAGAAGGAAAGTGTGCCACCACTGTCAGTTGAAGATATAAGAAAGCCAGCTGTGATGGATTACCAGTTTGAAGAAGAAGACGAAGAAGAGTTGGTCCAGCAGTTACAAAAGGAAGAACTTGATCATGAAAGTCTTAAACATCAAATCAAAGCATCGCACGCAATTCCATTGACATCACTTGAAACAAGAATTACAGATGAGCAGTTATTACAAGAAAAATTTCAGAAAGCAAAGAGAGATTCTGATGAAGTTACTGAAACAATGATAAATGATGTACAAGAGCTTTTGAAGAGATTTGGAATTCCATATATCACCGCACCAATGGAGGCTGAAGCCCAATGTGCAGAGCTTTACAAAATTGGTCTTGTGGATGGAATTGTAACTGATGATAGTGATTGTTTTTTGTTTGGTGGAGACAAGATTTACAAGAATATGTTTGACCAGAAACAATATGTTGAATTTTATCTACAGGATGAACTTTTCAATAAGATGGCGTTAACACAGCACAAGTTAATCGAGTTGGCACTTTTATTAGGAAGTGATTACACTGAGGGCATCAAAGGTATTGGTCCGGTTCAGGCAATGGAAATACTTGCTGAGTTTGGAAACTTGGAGAAGTTTAAAGAATGGTTTGACAAGCATACGAAATCAGTTGCTGATAAAACAGAGCTCACCAAGTTGCAGAAAAGTTTACTAGATCGAATTAAAAAGGGTAAACTTTATCTTCCTGATAGTTTCCCTGATAAAGTGGTTGAACAAGCGTATATGTCACCAGAAGTTGATTCTGATAAAACAGAATTTCAATGGGGGGTACCAGATTTGGATCAAATTAGGTCTTTTTTAATGTACAACCTTTCGTGGACACAAACAGAAGTGGATGAGGTCATGGTACCACTTGTACAAGACATGAACAAGAAAAAATTAGAAGGAAGACAATCTACTATTAGCGAATTTTTTCCTCAAGAGTATATACAAAGTAGAAAAGAACTTAATCTTGGTAAAAGGTTAAAGACAGCTGCAAATAAGTTGAAAAAACAGAAGCATTTATAGATTTGTAATATATGCACGACCTGTATTATTATATTTTTTTTTCCGGTTTCTTTTTCGATTTAGTCTCCATCAAGTAAAAGTTGTTGTTAAAGTATTTTTTTTATCGCAATCAAAGAGAAGAATATTTTTACTTTTCAGACTGAACTTTTAATACACTTTCCGACAGTAATCCCTCAAACTATGAGCGACTCATTCTCGAGAATAACGTCTATGATAGACTCTGCGAAAGAGTTTACAATAGAGACCGCTGTCTCTGCGTCTGCTCGATTAACCGACACACCAAGTGGATCTCGTCCACAAGAAATCTCAAAATTATTGAATTCGAGAACTGACCGTGAAATATTGAATGGGATGAAATGTGTAATTTCCCTAATAACAAGAGAAGAAGATGCATTGCCATACTTTGCTGATGTTGTGAAAAATATAACCAATAGTGATCCTAAAATTAAACAATTGGTCATAATCTATTTAACCAAATATGCTGAGGTCGAACCTGATACTGCATTACTTTCCATCAATTCAATACAAAAATCATTAAATGATAAAGATCCAATAAATAGAGCTAATGCAATTAGATCACTAGCTGGTATTAGGATTGGATCTATTATTCCCATTTTGGTGTTGAGTATGAAAAGAACGTCAACGGATCGATCACCATTAGTTCGTGCTGCAACAGCCATATCGATTGGAAAAATCTATCAAATATCTGGTAGATCCAAACGTCAAATGATTGAATATTTGAGTAAACTATTAACTGACAGTGAAGTAATGGTTGTTGGTGCAGCTATAAAAACATACGCAAAGATCAGGATGGAGTTAAATGAAGAAAAGAGATGGACACCAATACATGGCAATTTTAGACGATTTTGCAAATTATTGAATCAATTTGATGAATGGACTCAATCTTATGTGGTTGAGTTACTTACTGAATATTCTCGTAAGTTCTTACTCCGACCTATTAATGATGAGATAACTGATGATGATCTTGAGTTATTTTTGCGGTCGATGAAACCGTTGGTGCAAAGCATTTCAGAATCTGTCATTTTAAGTGTTGCAAAGTCGATTTACCTTCTTGCGCCACGTCAATTGTTCTGTGATTTTCAATTGGATCTTGTGTTGACAAGAATTGCCACTTCATTAAATCAACTGGATGTATCGTTGTTTGCTTTGGAGGTTGTATCGTTTATCAGTAAGAGTGATAAATTATTTGAATCATACTACAAGAGCTTTTATGTGACACCGAGTGACCTGAATGATGTTGCTATTTGCAAAATTAATATCCTTTCAGCATTATCTAATCAAGAGAATTTCAAGTACATATTTGAGGAATTGAAATACTATGCTATTTATTCTACTAACAAAAGTATCTCTAAGGAGTCAATAAAGGCTATGGGGAAATGTTCTGGTTTGTCTTTGGAATGGAGTCAGAAAATTTTAAAATGGTGTTTGAAAAAGATTAAAACATCACGTGGAGAAACATTGAACGAATTACTAACTGTCGTACGTTATTTGATTCAACAAAAAAGTGATTCCAATGACAGTTTAAACAAAGCAGAAGTTTTGAAAACAACTTTTAATTTAGCAGCTATTTTGGAAGATAGTCTGGTTGAATTGGAAACCGAAGCCCGAGCAAGTATTATTTGGATTATTGGGGAATATACGGCACTAGCCGAAAACTCGTTTGCTCTTGATGTTTTAAGAAATCTACTTAAACAATTTGCAGAAGAGGAAGAAGAAGTTAGATATCAAATATTGGTTCTAGCAAGTAAAATATTTGCCTATGAAATGATCAAAATTAAGAATGAAGGGGGTGACCAATTCAAGGATTATGTGGAGGAGAAATTTTCCAACAGCATTGAATACAAGATGTTTCAACATGCATTGCATTTAGCCAAATATGACTCATCGTACGATACCAGAGATCGTGCTAGAATGTTTAGTGTATTATTATCAAGTGTTGATAGAGCACAGTTGGCATCTTTGTTCTTACAAGTTCCTAAACCAGTTCCATTTGTTAAATCGGATGCCGCAGATTATCTTAGGCTTAGAGCCATTGATGATTACTTTGAAGTTTGTGATTGGAGTGATCAAGATAAATTACCACCAAAGTCTATTAGAACTGAATTCACCGTACAAGTTAATAAACTAGGCAATGTTTCATTCACTTCATCCTCAACATCAAGAGAGAAAACTAAATCACCAAGTCCTGTTGGTGAGCATTCTTTTTCATCACAACAGTTTGCTCAGCAACGAGAACTATTGTCTCAAGTTGAAAAGAAACAAACACTGAAGTATAAACTACAAAGTTTGGATGAGTTTTTCGGGAGTGAGGATGATTATTCATCATCGTCATCTTCGGAGGAAGAGGAAGAGGAAGAGGAAGAAGTCAGTGAGGAAGTTGAGTCTGATGAAGATGAAGACGAAGACGAAGACGAAGAGATTAGAGAGGAAACGAATAAAGAAGCGTAATTATCGGGTGATTAATAACATGCTGCAGATGCAAAATGTTGCCCTTGGTGATGTTGGTTCAAACGTTATGCAAAAAATAAAACCAAAGAGTAAAAACTTGTTTTAACTCCACATTTTGTGAGGTAATTATTGGAATGAACGTGTTTAAACATTTGAGGAATTGGTTTGGAGATGAGAATTGGCACTAAATAGGTAATTGTTTATTTTTAGCTGTTTCATATAATTTGGCAAGTAGTTTGTACTAATGATTGTGACTATTGAAAATGAATTTATTTTTTTTTTCAATTTGCCTTTTACAATAGTATAATTTTGCGTGTTTATATGGTTATGAACACTGTAAGCTGAATGCCATAAAAAACTCTTAGCTGGGTCTAGTAATGTTGTGCATATGGTTGGCAGAAATGTCAAAAATGTAAGAGGATAGTATGTCGTGGGCCGACGCGAATCGTCAAAAAAATCCGCCTCACAATATTTGGATCAAGATTTATGTAAACAAACTCCCACAACCAATCGTCTGGCATTGAAATATACCATTTTATAGTACCTATCAGTGCCATTTCTGTTAATATTTGGAATATTCCTTGTTCTTTGACTTTATTGCTAGCATATAAAGAGATCTTTCTTTTTCATTTCCCTTAAAACCGATCAAGAAAGAAAGTGGAAATAAAGCTATGATAAATGTTGATTTTGTGTAATTCAATCAACTAAGCACGTTTGACAGTTAAAAAGTACGTTGTTGTTGTCCTCGTCTCGTCTAATTTCTGTTGACGAGGATTAATAACAAGAAATACAGGAAACCCTCCAAAAAAAAATTTTGGACCTTACACGCACATAAATTGCGGATAAACTTGCCATAATAAAAACTCTTTGAAACATACGATATGTTATTCTTTTCATAACTGGAATATTTTTGCTTTTTTTTAACATTATGAACAATTGAAAAAAAAAGGAAATGAAAAGGTAAGAGTTGCCTAACCATTGAAAATAATAGGCTAAGGTTTTTCCTGATGCGTTTAACTAAAAAGGAAATAACAAAAGTTATTAGCGATAACCTGCGTAAGGTGTCAACAAAATATATTTTGTACGTAGCTTCTATAGAAAATATATAATCTAAATCCTTAAGGAATTTCCTCTATATATAATAGGAAATCCCTCTCACAGTGAACTGGATTATCAGTCCACTTATTTCCTAACAAGGAAATAGATTAGCGTATTGTTTTCTTCAGTACAATCACTACCATTATGCAATGCTAGCTTATTGTTCATAATTAGCCATGTTGCACACCCTAATTCGAACATTAACTGTATCCATATTTTTCTTGTCCTTCTTTGTTTTTTTCTAACAAAAATGTTCCAGAATTTTTTTAAAAATATTTGAAAAAACACATAACACTTTGAGTATGATAATATCAACCATTGACTTGTTTTGAAAGTAAAGAATCAAATTTTTTTCTAACTCGACTAATGCACTTTACATCAACTGGATGTTATTTGCATCTACTACTATAAGCTCAAACAAATTATCTTTCAAAAATGTTATAATTAACAAGTCATCTATAATTCTTTGGATCCAAAAACAAGGAATTCGGAAATTCTGACGATAAATGTCGACTCACAATTCATTGTAAAAAGGGAGAGTTTTGGTAGGCTCATAATCGCTTATAATGTACCTCTAAAGTAATCTAAAACAAACACAACCTTTCTAAAACCTATAATAATAACCCTAATGGCTCACAACCGGGATAAGTTAGTTAGCCCAGCTGTTTTTTTTTTGCCTTATTTTTATGACTACATTTTGTTTCACTTTTTGTTGCGACTTTAATACCGTTTTTGCAACTTCTCTTTGTATCACCTGTATCCGCCTTTTTTAACATAGCAACTCTTGTAAAGTCCCTTTCTTTTCCCACTATTTTATCATTCTTGAAATATGTAATCAGAATAGTTTTTCAAAAACTATAAATAACGGTCAAAATAACCGGCTATTTTCAATTTCCATTCAACTTGTTTTCTCAATAATATCAAACACAACAGGAATCTCCTATAGTCACTCGCTTTTAGTTTCGTCAATATGAGATTATCAACTGCTCAACTTATCGCTATCGCTTACTACATGTTATCAATTGGGGCCACTGTCCCACAGGTAGATGGTCAAGGTGAAACAGAGGAAGCTCTTATTCAAAAGAGATCTTATGGTTACTCTCAAGAACCATGTGATGATTACTACCCACAACAACAACAGGAAGAACCTTGTGATTATCCACAACAACCACAAGAGCCTTGTGACTACCCACAACAGCCACAAGAGCCTTGTGACTACCCACAACAACCACAAGAGCCTTGTGACTACCCACAACAGCCACAAGAACCTTGCGACAATCCACCTCAACCTGATATTCCTTGTGACAATCCACCTCAACCTGATATTCCTTGTGACAATCCTCCTCAACCTGATATTCCTTGTGACAACCCACCTCAACCTGATCAGCCTGATGACAATCCTCCTATTCCAAACATTCCAACCGATTGGATTCCAAATATTCCAACTGATTGGATCCCAGATATCCCAGAAAAGCCAACAACTCCAGCTACTACTCCAAACATTCCTGCTACAACTACTACTTCTGAATCATCATCTTCTTCTTCTTCTTCATCATCATCTACTACTCCAAAAACTTCTGCTTCAACTACACCTGAATCTTCTGTTCCAGCTACCACTCCAAACACTTCTGTTCCAACAACTTCTTCAGAATCAACTACTCCAGCTACTAGCCCAGAAAGTTCTGTTCCAGTTACTTCTGGATCATCTATTTTAGCTACCACTTCAGAATCATCATCTGCTCCAGCTACTACTCCAAATACATCTGTTCCAACCACTACTACTGAAACCAAATCATCAAGTACTCCATTAACTACTACTACTGAACATGATACAACTGTTGTCACTGTTACTTCATGTTCTAACAGTGTTTGTACCGAAAGTGAAGTTACTACTGGTGTTATTGTCATCACATCTAAAGATACTATTTACACCACTTACTGTCCATTGACTGAAACTACTCCAGTTTCTACTGCTCCAACCACTGAGACACCAACTGGTACAGTATCCACTTCTACTGAACAATCAACTACTGTTATTACTGTTACTTCATGTTCTGAAAGCTCTTGTACTGAATCTGAAGTTACTACTGGTGTTGTTGTTGTTACTTCTGAGGAAACTGTCTACACTACATTCTGTCCATTGACTGAAAACACTCCAGGTACTGATTCAACTCCAGAAGCTTCCATTCCACCTATGGAAACAATTCCTGCTGGTTCAGAACCATCTATGCCTGCCGGTGAAACCTCTCCAGCTGTTCCAAAATCAGATGTTTCAGCTACTGAATCTGCTCCTGCTCCTGAAATGACTCCAGCTGGTACTGAAACTAAACCAGCTGCTCCAAAATCATCAGCTCCTGCCACTGAACCTTCCCCAGTTGCTCCAGGTACTGAATCCGCACCAGCTGGTCCAGGTGCTTCTTCTTCTCCAAAATCTTCTGTTTTGGCTAGTGAAACCTCACCAATTGCTCCAGGTGCTGAAACTGCTCCAGCTGGCTCAAGTGGTGCTATTACTATTCCGGAATCTAGTGCTGTCGTCTCTACGACTGAAGGTGCTATTCCAACTACATTAGAATCAGTTCCACTCATGCAACCATCTGCCAATTACTCAAGTGTTGCTCCTATTTCTACATTTGAAGGTGCTGGTAACAACATGAGATTGACCTTCGGTGCTGCTATTATTGGTATTGCTGCATTCTTGATCTAATTCTAATAACTGATACTAAGTTTTGTTCTTTTTTTGGGATTTCTTTTTTTTCTAATTTTGATTGTTTTTCAATTTTCGGTTTTCAATATTATTGACAAGAGTCATTTTATTGAATATTTGTTTTGTTTACTACATTAAAGGTGATAGGTACTTTTAGTTTTTAAAAATTGTTTTGTTCAAATTGTTTATCTTTTTCTTCTTCTTCTACTTGCTTTGTTTTCTGTTTTCGGTTCATAGTTGATAGCTTTTAATAAATACCCCTTTTTTTTTACAATAGTTAGTTCTAAGCTTATTCAGTGGTTTAATGGGTAGAAAATGTGAGCTCTGTAGCTTATGATATCTACTATAGCAATATATTTAACTCAGACATAGTTCATTATTCTGGACGCATGAAGGTGCAAAGTCAAAAAGTGAGAATATGCAAAGAGGTAATAAGATTTCTGTCCTATTAATTAACAAAAAATCTATATATTGACTGCAATATTTAATACCCCCCAAGTTTGATTCTATAATTCTTCGATTTCTATAAAGATATAACCATGAATCATGAGTAAATACCAAATAGATTAATAGTAGAATCTGTATGGTCGTGTAAAGCTGTTCATTAAATACTATTGATTTAAATTTCCCCCTCCTCGTAATCTTTTTTTTTTGGGGGGGTTTGATCAGCCGCAATAAAAGATTGAAATTGTTAATCAAAACAACAAAACGGGAAACCGGAAACTTGAGAAAAAGAAAGAAAGAAGGAAAACTTTTGTTAAGATATTAAATTTTACCAAGCAAATTTAAAATCCATACTTAACAATTATTATTATTATTACGTACTTCAACAGGGAAAGAAAAAGTTAAGATTTTGAATCCCATTATTTCTTTCTTTCTTTTATTATTATTTAACCTTAATATAAATGTCGAAACAAGATCCACCTCCAGATTATACAAATAGGACATCAGATAATTATAACCCAGATACAACTGATAATCATAATATTCCTCCACCTTTCACTACCCATCCTATAGAGGTTCATCCACCACCATTCTCCTCTTCTACTTCACCTAATATCCGTGTGCCGGCGTATTTTCAAAATCAAACCACTTCAGGATGGACAATAGTAATAAATAATCGATTTTGGACTGATGGATTCAGGATAT
>OKCY01000050.1_pt1 | contig 15944 bp, 8 predicted proteins | sample 1613071 | NCBI WGS metagenome assembly OKCY01 (sample SAMN04436834, study PRJEB24849) | human gut metagenome | biome: human gut; feature: NICU; material: stool | host: Homo sapiens | place: USA: Saint Louis, MO | collected 2011-07-12 | reverse complement strand
AAAGAATCGCCAGTCTGACGGTGGAAATTAACAATGAAGAAGATTTATCACCAACAAAAAAGTGCAAAACAGACTCCAAGTCGAATTCTGCTGAGGTAAATCAGAATAAATCAACAGAAGAGAAACCCTTGTCTAAAAAAGAATTAGAAAAAGCAGAAAAGGAAAAACAAAAACAAGAGGAAAAGCTTCGTAAAGAACAAGAAAAGCTTGAGAAGAAAAGAAAGCAAGAAGAAGAAAGGGAATTAAAGAGAAAACGACTCGAAGAAGAAAAAGAATTGAAAAAGCAAAAACAAGAAGAAGAAAGAAGGGCAAAAGAGCTTAAAAAGGAAGAAGAAAGACTTCAAAAGGAAAAGGAAAAGCAAGAGAAAGAAAGGCTAAGATTAGAAAAGAAACAAAAGTTGGAGGAACAAAGATTGGCCAAGGAAGCAGAAAAGAAACGACTTGAAGAGGAGAAGAGAAAGATTGAAGAAGCCAAAGAAAGAAGTCAAATGAAAATCTCTAGTTTTTTTCAAATTGGACAGAAGCGTAAAGAGAAAAAAGTATCACTGGACTCATCTGAAACAGATGCTACTAAAGCTACCCCTAAATCGTTTTATGAAACTGAGTTTTTACCATTCTTTGTTCAAAAGAATGTAAGCTTGATGAATATTGGCAACCAGGATATCCTGGGATCCAAGAGTATTCTTGACGACTTTATAAATGGAAAATTGCAGAAAGAGCTGTCTTTCAAATCATATCTTAGTACATTCATAGAATCTTCTCCTTCAACTACCAACGACATCACACCCGAAGAGATCATTAATGCTTTAAACTCCCCCACAACAACTGAAAACCAAGTTTATCAATTAATTCAAGACCTACCTCCTATCAAGTATATTAGCTTCTATGAAAACTCAAAGCCTCCATATATTGGGACTTATTGTTCGTTGGCTCATCAAAAATGCCGTGACGCTATAATTCAAAATCCACTTGATAATGAGATAACTGGTCTAGATTATGGCTATGATTCAGATTTAGAATGGAATAAGGAGGATGAAGAAGGTGAAGATATAGAAAATGAAGATGACGAAGATGATGACGATTCAGTTATGGGAGATGAAGATGACGAGGAATTTGTAGAAGATGATCCTCAAAGCAATAAAAAGAAATTCATTACCTTAACAGTGATTAACAAATGGAACAATGAAGAAAACAGTCAAGATTTCCAAAGTTTTGCTACTGTTAAATTAGTAGATATAGCTGGAGCAATAGATCCCTTCCATAATTATTGGGCTACTCAAAATGAACCACAAGTTCAGGAGGTGTCAACAACTCAGGATTCAATGAAACCTGTTGCTAATATTTTAATAAACAAAACAACTCCTACTGTGGGTACATCTTCTAGTCCGAATATATTGATTGCTCAAAAGAAAACTATCAAAGATTCTCTGGTTTTGGCTAATTTAATAAAATTTGTGGAAAATAATAATGATTTTACTATAGGTACGTTGGTGGAACTATCTAAGAAAGAGTTCAAAGACTTTACTAAGGCATTGATTAAAAATACAATACAAGAGATTGCAGTTTACGACAAAAAGTCAAGCAAATGGGAAATAAAAGCTGAAATGAAAGAGAAATATTGTTCATAGATAGACTCACTTGTGTAGGGTTTGTAGATTTATGAATAGTATCTACGCAAATACATTTATAACATTAAAAGTGTAGTTTATTTATTAGTCCATTTTCATTTGACTGTATCATGGTAGTTCCATCGATTTTTGTTTCACAAATTGCAAAAAAAAAAAAACTTTGTTCAGTGAAATCTTTTAACAAGAGGAAAATTGTAAACAAAAACTTTACGGACGCGCAACCTCAAAAAATATACTTCTACCACCTAGATCATCATATACACGGTAGTATATGCCTTCCAAATGGCAACTGAGTACGGTGACGATGATGGCGGATTGTATTTTCATTCCACCCAAATGCAATCTATACACGAATCACTACAACAAGAAGAAAACCAACGACTATATTTACAAACTTCCATCAAAAAACTAGAAAGTTTCAAACACGTCAATAACGATTCATCAAACAATTCAAATTCAGGTGCAGTTTCAGTAGTTCAAATTAAGAAAAAGGCAGCCACCAAGAAACGTAAACTAATGGCACGTAAGCCAAATGTGAAAAAACCAAAGTCTCTGAGTGAAGCTGTTAGACAAGCGTTTGAAAAAGATAAATTTGCTTACTTTACAAATAATCAAGCCAAAATTGACGATTTTCTACCAGGCAAATCAACATCAACCGAACCCAGTACAAGCAATCAAGGATCACTAATAAGTTCGGACGAGTGGAACTACATCAAACAAATCTATTTACAAAAACCAACCAAGAATAAGACTACTTTGAAAAATATAAGAAAGAAAATAAAGCAATATGAAAATAGTGGTACTGGAATGTGGGAAACCGCAGGATTGAATGTGGGTGTTTCACTAAACGATGAGGATATTCAACACTTGTATGCCTTGGACGAAGAACAGATGGTTTCTGACGACAATTCATCTACTGAAGACGACACCGATCCAACTCAGAATGACGGGTTGATATTAACTCTATCACAAAATTGTTCTACTCAACGCGACATATGTCATCACGAAAAAGATGATCAAAAATACATTCTAATTGATTCTTCGATTTGTGAAACCCATCAGCAAGATAAAAGTCTTGAACGTCATAGTCAGAAAGATTCAGATAATGGAAACACTATTCCGGATCAAAACTCGGCAATAGCAATAAGCGAAATGGAATCAACTGCTGCCCATGAAGTGGAAGAAATATTTAGTACCCCTTCTTATGTTCCTTCCAATCAATTGAATGCTGATCAAGATAGATCCAATGAATCAGAATCCTCAATTATAATGTTAGCAGATAATATTGTATCAACTCAGCCTGACATCGTTGAGTCTATACTGGATTCTGAGTCTGAAATTGAAATCATTGAAAGACCACGTTTGCAGGTACTACGGTCCGTTTATGAGAATGGTACTTCTACAAATCAAACTAGACAAGAATTAACAATGCCTAAATGTCCTGAAAATAACAAAATATCAGAAAATGAAGAATATGAGTCAGAAGTAGTAGAAAGCGATTCGACACCAATAATAACCCCTGTTGTAACACCTACAAAGAAACCCCACATTTTTCCAACGAATGAACCCGCCATACCAATAGCATTGAGAAGCACACCGAATAAAATAAAAAATAACGTGGATAGAATTTTTGGCAGTCCTTCACCAATAAAATTGGTACTAGAAAGCCCCCTCAAAAAGCAAATAAATATCGAATTTTCCGATAGTGAATCCATTTATTCAACAGCAGTATCACAGTTTGGCACACCAAAACAAACAACGTCTTTTCTGCCAGAAGTTTTAACTCAGAAAGTCGGATCACCACCACTTGATGCTTGTAGTGATTCTGGGCCTACAGGCGTTGTTTCTTCCATGCCTTATAAGAAACCTCATTCGACTAAAAGGTTGAGAACAACAACTTTGGAAATATCTGCCGCCTTAAGAGTGAAAAATTACACTGATCCTAAAAATAACATAACTGTGAAAAAGTTGGGTGAAGAAATAAAGAGAGAATTCATTGATCTAGATAATGAGATTCCCGATTCAGAAAGCCTGGATGATGATACTGGTTTCAGTATAATTGAGATTACGAGACAAGTGGAAGAATGTAAAGAACCTGCTAATGATGATTACTCCGAGGAACAAAGTACAGATTTGTTTCAAATTGGTTTGAAAAATAAACAGGAAACTGGTAATACTTCCCACATGCAGGTACCATCCAGTCCAGAATTGCAATTCGAAAATGCCGGTAATACATTTTTGAATTCTTCTTTGGTTGAAGAGGATGAATTCACAAAACTTAAGGCAACCGAATTGCGAGAGAGGTTTAAGGATTGGGGATTAAAACCAGTACAAAGAAAAGATAAAATGCTTGAAATACTACAGGGAATATCGGACTTTATATCCCCAGAATCTTTATTAGCATTAAAAGGATTTGATTTGCAACAATGTGTATTCGACAAACTTGAGTTACTAATAAAACAAAATCAGTTTTGGTATGATCGAATATTGACATTTGAACCCATTAGATTAGAGGAATTAAAGCAGTGGTTAAACTCTCATAATCATCATCTAGAGTTGGATATATTGCGTTTATATTGTGACAGAAACTGCATTACGACAACAAATACATAACTTAGTATCATTTACCCTTACCTATATATACTTCTTGTAGTCTGCCTCTATTTTATCTTCGACCAACTTTGTGTTAATGTATTTAATCAATTTCGAGCTTAGTCCTGCATTGGCAATCAAAGTCCCTGGTCCGTAGACTATGTTATTGAGAAGATTACCATATGGTTGATACATCATCACCTGCACAGCCCATATGAAATGATACAACAATATGAGGAAGATGAGCACGGTCAAAAATGTCAAAATTGACGCATTCACCACTCTGGACTTGGAGATCTGTTCGTGGGTAGCTGGTCGGGAGGTTCTTTGTGTTGGCATGGATGTGTGTTGGTAATGTAAGGATGAGAAATGACAGAGCATGTCAAATTTTCCAGTCTCACAGAAATAAAATCAACGCGTGATATAGTACCGTGGATGATGATGGCTCAACAAACTACAGTAGATACTTTTAATCCTCTCATAGCTATATATATTTCATTTACTAACAGAGTTGTCAATATTGCCATCAATCATCAATTGACCAGACTAGCCCTGGTATAACTTCCTAGCGAGTGCAAATTTACCCGGTTCAAGAATTGGTGTCTTTGTTTTTCCCGATTCCGGTTTTTTCTTTCGTGGTTTGCACTCGGCTGGCAAACTTGTGACCCTTATAAACTTTTCTGGAACCCTTGTTATACGCCATTGCAACCAAACAGTCCACCTTACTTGCCAAAGCAACACATTCACAATGCAATCAGTGTATCCCCACAAGACAACTCTACATATAGAGCCCAGCTACTACGACAATGGGGTTCCAGTGTTCCAACCTACAATGCACGAATTCCGAGACTTTTACAACTTCAACAAGGCAATCAACAAATACGGAATGCAGTCGGGCATAGTAAAGGTGATTCCACCTACTCAATGGGTTCTGCGAGTGCAGAAATGCTACACCGAGAGTAATCTAGAACAAGTGTCTATCCACAACCCCATAGTGCAGAGCATCAACACGAATGCGCCAGGGATATACCAACTGCAGAACATCGAGCGATACAAAAAGTATTCGATATTCCAATGGAAGGAGATGGCCAAGACACGCAAGCCACCACGACGGAAACAGAGAGGTAAATCAGAAACAGAGACCCACTCAAAAGATATTCCATTCTACAACATTAACACGAGTGAGTATACTGATGATCGGTGCAAAGAGCTCGAGACCAACTATTGGAGGTCGCTCTCGTACTCTGAGCCAATGTACGGAGCAGACACCATGGGTTCTGTGTTTGACAAGTCGATAACGGCGTGGAATGTGGCACACCTACCGAACTTGCTCGATCTAATGGAGGAGAAACTACCAGGGGTGAACCAGGCATATTTGTACGCGGGGTTGTGGAAGGCATCATTTGCATGGCATTTGGAAGACCAGGACTTGTATCTGATAAATTACTTGCACTTTGGAGCACCGAAACAATGGTACCTGATACCACAGAGCCAGCACGAAGAGTTCTACGCATTGATGGTTGATTTATTCCACGATGAGTTCAAACAGTGTAGTGAGTTTCTCCGACACAAGACGTTTATGGTGTCGCCCGCGTACCTTGAAAAACACGGCATTAGAGTGAACCACACGATACACCGAGAGGGTGAGTTTATTATCACATACCCATACGGATACCATGCGGGGTTCAACTACGACTACAACTTGGCAGAGTCGGTGAACTTTGCGTTGGACGACTGGTTTGAGTTTGGGAAACGCACCAAAAAGTGTGAGTGCATTAGTGATTCTGTTGGGATCAATATTAAGCATTTATGGGAAAAGTATTACGGTACGAAGTACGAGGCAGTGAAAGAGGAAGATGGTCGGGATGGCGGACTTGAAGCTGACTCGGATGGCTCAATAGAAGTGGTCAAGGTAGAGAAGATCCAACGCAAGTGTCGCAAGAGAAAACAAGACAATGTCCACACTACAAATACACATGAGAGGGTGTCCACAAAGAGACCACACAAACAACCAGACATCCCTCATGAATGTGCTCTTTGTCCCAACACACTTCAACACACTAAATACTCCCATTCCGCTTTATTTGAGTTGCTACAAGCTGATACGTATGGCACAACACCTGAGAGACCCCGTCGAGTGCACAAGATATGTGCCAGTATGTTCCCTCATCAACTTAAATGCGACTTTAAAACTAACACAGTACACGGACTAGATGATATTACCAAGAACCAAAAGAAACTACGCTGTGGTGTTTGTCGTCAGAGTGAGATGGGAGCATGTTTCCAATGCAGTTATAAGAAATGCACTCGAGCATTCCATGGCACTTGCGGGTTGGTTGATGGAGTTCAGTATGATTTTGATTCTGGAGAAGCATTCTGTAAATTCCACCGCCAGGGCCCCACCTCAGCAGAGTTCAAAGTTGGAATGTATGTGCAGTTTTTGTTCAACCACGGAGTATATTTTGGACAATTAGTCAATTTGGGAGATGGGGATGTTGAGGTTGAGGTGTATCCTTCTACTCAAGATGTCATTGAAATACCAACGACAAGCATAATTAATGTTGTATAATTAATAGGTAACTGTGTAGAGAGAAAAGTATGGCAATAAATGAGTTGTATGTTTTGATATTGACGCGAATTTGTGGCAAGTTTATACACAGATTTTTTCTCTTTGCCTCTTTAAATAATTTTGTTTCTAGTTTTATTTGATCTTGTAATTATTATTTCTTCAATGTCATGGTACCACCCAAGAGGAAAAAACCAAAGTATGAACCAGTGGAGATAAACTCATCTTTTGATGAAATATCATCGGATTCACAAGACTCTTCGTCTTTTGAGCATTGGTCGATCCAACCAAGTCCAGTCAAAAAATCACAAACCACAATTAATAATAATCAACAATGGATAGATAAATATCGACCGAAAACCACTAGTGAAATCTGTATTAATCCGACAAAATTAAAACAAGTAAAAGAATCGATGATGAAAATGATCAATAAAACTTCAAACACCAGAGTATTGGTGCTATCTGGACCTAGTGGCTCCTCAAAGTCTACCACTGTAAAACTACTAGCTGAAGAATTGATAACTGTACGTGATGCCTTTGATTCCGTGGTGGTTGAATATGATGAACTGGAAGATTTTTTGAAATTTTTACAAGATTGTCGATATAAATCCAAGAATGTGATATTAGTGGAAGAATTACCAAATATATATCATTTGGAAACTTTAAAGAAATTTCGAGATGCCATAAGGGATTGGATATATCAAGATGATAATGGATTTTCATTACCACCTTTGATTATATGTCTAAGTGAGATTGAATATGATTCCAATGATCTCAGGATTAGTTATAGCATTGAAAATAATTTAACGGTGGATACATTATTGGGTAAAGAAATTACAGGATTAAATCAAGTGGAAAATATTAAGTTCAACAGTATTGCCAACCGATTTTTGAAACCAACAATAAATAAGATAATTAAACAAGAAGGAATTTTAAAAATTGTTAATCAACAAATATTGATGAGATTTTTGGATGAGATTTTCCAAATTGGAGATATTCGTTCCATTATATTTAACCTTGAAATGTGGATTAAAAATGTTAAACAATCTTCGACTAATAGAATCTCAATCGATTCATTTATGCGAGAAAATTCAATTAACTTGTTTCATGCCATAGGGAAGATAATATATTCAAGTTCTAAAGTGAATAAAAATCGACTGAAAATTGGTAATAACGATGACGATAGTGACCCTTTAGATAAGGACGATATAGACTATCAATCAATTGAACAAGTACTACAACTGTTTCCTGAGAAAAATATAGATTTGTTGAACTTGTCACTACTAGAGAATTATCACATTTATCAAGATTCTAATTATGATTTGAAATTGGCAAGTAATATAGTTGATGATTTGAGTGTTAATGACATTATCAAACTTGGTGATACTGGTATAAGATCTACTAGGATAAATCTAAGCAAAGTGCAAAAACTTTCAACTAGTCGATCTACATCTATGCCTCCGTCCAAATTGAAAATGAAGTTTCCTCGACATTTAAAAATGATCAAAATGATGAATAAAACTAAAAATCAAATCAGTTCGTATCGTCGATATCTCAATCCACAAACATCATTTCAAGATTTAAATTTGATTGATGGATATTATATGCCAATAATTTATAACTCTCAGAGAAAGACAAGGTACAGATATAATCGACTAGGTGGTAAATTTCAAGAAGTTTATGCAGATGATACAATACCGATTGATGAAGGAGAGGTAACCTATGAATATGATCAATTTGAAATTGACATTAAGAATAAAATAAATATAGATTTGGATATGAAATATTCGGAAGTAATTGATGAAGATATAGATAATATGAGTGATCCAATTGAATCAGATGATGATCTTGAAGATATAGGGGATAATGAATCTGATGCGTTTCTGAGTGATTCCGAATTAGAATTACTTTTAACACAAGGTAAAGTCTGAATATAAACGAAATAGATTTAAATAAATACACTTGTATGTACTATGTATTATATGTATTAACACAAGTCTTTCGTTTCTCAGAAAGCTAAAAAAAAAGAATGATAAAAGTAAATTATACAAATAATATCTCCAAGGACATTTAATAAATCAAGCTTCTAAAGCATGTTCGAAGAATTTCTCATCATCTTCAATACTTTCTTTGATGATATCCAATCCACCTTGGAATTCACCATTAATGTATAATTGAGGGAAAGTTGGCCAATCACTGAATTTTTTTAAACCTTGTCTTACTGAATCATCTTTTAAAATATCGAAAAATCCAAATCTAACTTGATGTTCTCTTAAAATTGCCACTAATTGACGAGAAAATCCACATTGTGCTGAAGATGGTGAACCTTTCATAAACAACATGATTGGAGCAGCTTTAGTTAATTTATTTAATCGTTCATTTAATGCTTCCTCTGATTCCTCCACTTCAGGAGCATTAGTGGTAGTATTATTACTATTGGTATTGGCAGTTGTGCTGTTGATTGATGCCTGGACGTTATCGTTATTACTGGTAGTAGTGCTGTTGGTGTTATTGGAAAATTGGTTTAATGCTTGAATAAATTCTTTAGGATCAGCTCCTGATAATTCTTTCAATATGGTTTGATTACGAATCAATATGAAATAAGGAACTGCACTAACTTCAAAGATTTCACTGATTTCCGGTAACTCATCAGCATTTATACTTAAAAAGATTATTGAATTATCTGATTCTTTGGAATCAGCTAAGGTTTTGAATACTTGATTCATGGTTTTACAAGGTCCTGCCCATGGTGTATGGAAATAAAGTGCAATCAACTTGGATGGATCGGCTTTGGTTAATTCAGTGAACTGTTGTTCTGACTCGATTTCAATAACTCCCATTATTGATTTTGATCTATGAATATAAATTTTGTTTATTCGTTAGTGGGTATTTAATATTTGAAGCCACACAACTAATTCGATTGATGAGATAGATAATCACCCAAGCTTTTGTTGGCTGGGTTTTTTTTGCCTAAACATAAAAATTTTTTGATGGAAAAAAAAAAGAATGGCTTTACAGAATGTCACGTGATGTGTAGTAAGAGACAAACCAAACTTTATTAGTCTGTTAATCGCTACCAACTTGGACACCTTGGATAAATATAAATCCTATTCATGAGTTTACCAAAAAAAATGCAATCTATATTGAGAATGTACAACTATATGCTAACCAAATATTACTACTATTACTACTAAGACAATCTAGGAGACATTGGACCTCCATTACCTACATAAGTCCGGTTATCATCGATTTCTGAAGATGAATTACCTTCTCTTGCATCTTTCATCCATTGACTTTCATAATCGTTGGCTTTATTATTATTGACATTACCATGGTATTGGACATAACGAGGATACATATCAGGATGTTTGAATCTGTATTTTCTTAAAGCACTAGGTAACAAGTCCATTGACCACATGACCAACAATAATCCATACCAGAATGAAATTAACCATTCAAAAATAGCTGATTTGGAATTTTGATCGTTTTTCATATATACCCCAAAACAAATGGCAAATGCCACTGCGGCAAATAACCATACTAATTTCAACATGAATGAAACAAAATATAAATTGGCAAATTTCGAAGTGCCAAATACCACTTGATCATGAACTGGATCTAATTTAGAAGGATTGGTACCAAATATAAATGAAATGGTGAAATCACAAACACAAGCTAAAAAGCAAAAGGCAATAAACACACCCACCATTGAAATGTGTACGGGATGGAAATTCTTGGTATTGAATATGGCAACAAACACAATTCCCAATTGTCCAATAGCAGCACAAATTATACTAGCAATGGCTAAACGAGGTTGATGTTTCGAAATATATGGTTGAATTTTACCAGATTTATAACGTAAATAAAAGCCCATTATTAATGTTCCAACAAAGAAAATTGCCTGGAAACCAGAACAGGAGATAAATAATGGTTGAAGATTAGTGGCACCAATATCGGAAATGTATACTGGGTTTTGGTATTCTCCGTTCATGAATGAATAGATTGGTCGGCCTTGGGCACCCCAACATGACAACATGGCGATTAACATCCCCCACCATACTATTAGTGCTATTATTGGAATGAGATAGTAGTGTATCACTTGGAAACGAATAAGTGGTTTTGATGACATATTTGTAGTTTAGGGAGTTGTTTATAATATAAAGTGAGGAATGGTTTACTTGCAACTATTTCACTTAATAGAAGGGAAAAAAAAATTAAACAGAAAATTCTTGAAGATGGGTCTCGATGGAGAAAGGGTTGATCTATAATTGTAAAAAGAAGTTGAAATATTTTGGTACCTTTTCACTTTTAATATATAAATAAATTCAAAAAGACAATAAGTTTTGTAAAAAGAACAAGAAGAGGTTATCATTAGATATTATTTTTTTTGGGGAAGATGGTTTGATAACTTTATGAAAAGCCCTGTTTGTTTTGTTTTACTTTGACTTAGCCTTGTATTAATTTGCCAGGTTTTTTAAAGATCATCGAAATATTGCAATCCATTGGAAATTTAGCAAGCCAAAGCAGGCAAAGCAAAGCAATTAAGGAAAATCTCATTTCGGATGTAAAGCAAAAAAAGGTAAAATGCGGAATTAAACACAATAGAATTTGTGGCGATGCGCGAAATCTCTTCATTAAAATTTTTCACTTTGTTGCTCTGAATTTCATTCAAATACACAGCAAATTCTCTATTGTAATCCTTAGTCATTCATTACTTTTTTTGGGGGGTGTACCTGTTGCTGCTCCTACTTGATCTTATACAAATATATATGTAGTGTCCTATAATTCGATATGAAAATAGGAAAACACCTTTTTAGCCAGCCACGATAAACACGTAACAAGGCGAAATCACACAACACTGTTTTGTATTGTGATTTTGACAAAATCTTTGTCGGCTTATAAAAGAAAATTCTAATACTATTGTACGGTTATTCAGTTCCGACTAAGCGAAGCCGGTGTGGTAGCATAACTATGTCAGGTTCATCGTCAACAATAGACAACAAACAATAACCGGTACTTGTCACACGACACGCAAATTTCACCATAATCTTTATTGTCTATTTTGTGTGCGCCTTTGAAAAGAATTAGCTTTTTGAACACATTACACTCCATGACATCACCGCCACTGGCACACAATTGTTTCAATCACATTCGTTTTAAACGTTTTTTTCAGTAGAATATAGTAAGTTAGTTAGTAAGATCAGACCAAATTATAACTAGACGAGGCAGTGATGGAAGATCTAACTGTGAAAAATAGACTTTGAATCTAGACTGGTTGATCGATGACAATGGGTTAAGCAGAAAGAAGGCGTTGTATATGTTGAGGATAATGGTGGCGTTAACAGTGGCTATAATTCCATAAGCTGATGATAATTTAACTTTTTGGTGACTTGAACTTTATTAGACGTTGTAATTTGGATAGTATCCAGTAAGCTCAGTTGTTGTCTCGTCTGGGAAGTTATTTTAGAAAAGTTTGAGTTTAAAGTTAGTAAATTAGGAATGTTATGGTACTCGTCATGGTTGTGGACAAATAGTACAATATTACATTAAGTTTTTTGGTTGCAAACATATTGACATCATTTTAAGACATACTTCCGTGAAAAAACTAACGTCGCTGATCGTTTTTAAGAATTTAGTGAAAAAGCCATCTCAATGAGTAAAATGCAAACAGCTGATATAGGTGATTGCAAATAATTCTTGGGATGTTCAGTCGAATAATGTTTATAACTGAAAAAAATACTGCTTTTGTAAGAAAGACACATTTGTGTTTGAATAGATGAAATTGATAATTGATTTTCTTTCAATTTTAGTGTAACTCTGGAAACAAAAAAAAACTGCTGTCGGAAAATAAGATATTCCAATAGTTTTGGACTTTGCTTATTCGTAAACGTTTGGTTATTGCTAAACCGACTCCAAAAAATAAACTGAAACGAATCAAAACAAACTTCTGGCGAGCAAGGTTATGGGTTTGATGCCCCTACACACGAAACTAACTATTCTATACTATAGAGAATCCAGAATTAGGATGGAATTTCAAAACTAACTTATCAAATGAAAAAAGAGTTGGGGGGATTGTTGTTCCACGTTTCCTGATAAGATAAAAAAGGAGAAGACTACGATGGTTACTATTTTGTGTTATCTACTTTGCTTAGAAGATGAAGGAGGACAAAAACTAATAGGTTCAAAATTCCAGTAACTGATACCCAAGTAAGCAAGCAAGCAAACAAGTAACAAAATGCTGATTTTTAGAGAGAACTTGAAACTTGAAACTAAATCAATAACAACAATCGGCAAAAAAAAAGGAATGATGATAAAGTGATTAAAAAAGTTCTTTTGTTCTTTGAGGAATGATTTTTTTTAGTAAGTACATAAATTAAAGTCTTTTTTTAGTTTATACATTAAAATGAATCTGTTGAACCACCAATTTTTGGTCATTATAGGACAAATCTCAAGCAACATGCTCCTAAACACAAAATAGAAAGAGATGAATTTTACAAAAAAATTCTAATATAAGCTATGTACAGGCACTTTCAGCCAAAAATAAGCAAACTGTTTAATATTCTTCACGGTAAATGCATAATGCTTTATAACAGTACCTCGTTTTGTTTTCTGTTAATTGCAATTTGCTACACAGCTTATTCTCAAGAAAATACAAAAACAAAGTAGGCGGGATGGATGGAGTTAGTGTTGTCTATTGTTGAACCGTTGAAAGTCCTGTATAGATCCCCATATGAACTTTTTCATTTTTTTGCAGTCATGATAATAATTATCTCTTAATACGAAAACTACATTTATTTGAATTTATCAAACCAAAAGAGAATGGCACCAAAATCATCGAATGCTCAGTATCAACAAACTCATAATCGTCCTCTTTCTCGGTTGGTTGGCATTGTTACCACTAGATGTTAACTAAGATTGCACTTAAATATACAATAACACTTCAACTTCCCTAAAAAAGCTCGTATGAATGGGAAACCAGTAGGAACGTTTGCCAACACGTAACAACTAGCCAATTAAAAGCACAATATTGTAAAACCATGATTTAAATTTTCAAGCATCGTCTAAAAAACAGAAGAAGCAAATTAGTAAATCCATGGAGGGCAGGTCTAACAGAGAAAGACAGCAAGTCTGGAGAAAAAGAAAAGAAGAAGAGAAACACGAGATAGTGATAATTGCTTCAAATTACAAGAAAATTGTTATACATCTTGCAGGCTTATCAATTGTTGAATTGGATAAAGAAAGAGCTGAAAATAATGAGATAGATGTTTGACGAAGGATAGGTACATATAGCAATTTCAACAATTGTCAATTTAGTAGGAGTACGTTGTATAATGTTGTGTCGTGTCAGAAACCAAAAAAAGATATTTTGACAGACATTAAACTTTTTTATTACGGTTATTATTGACGATTAAATCTCTCATTTTGGTTTGTGTCGCATTTGTTTTTTTCACAGCTGACGACACAGACACGGAATTTTTTATACTAATTCAGGAACTTTTAGCTATTACTAATCGTCATTCATCTTGTCTCATTGGGTGTTTAGCCACTATATTTCAATGATTGTGCTCATTCAATATGGTGATGTTGATGATGATGGCACCACTATCACCATTACTACAATCGCCCAGAAATAATAAATACCTCTTAATCCATATTGCTGGTTGATGAATAACCAGTGTGAATCATTAACATTGTCTCTTAAAGCGGTTGAAGATAATAATAATGAATGGGTTGTCATTTGCAACCTCTTGAAAAGAAAAACTATACCCAAACAAAACAAAACAGAAATAACAATAGAATTGAATATTTTTAGGTGTTTTTCATTTTACACCCCCTTACCAACCCACTCCAGTATCTCATCTCAACTCATTTAGTTCCAACTACCACCCCCAGTTTAGCAAATTAATGATCCATAGATTTTGAATTCTGTACAGTAACAACGACAGCAAACAGGGAAGACAAAGGAACAATGTGAACTATGCATTGCATTTGATAATTAACAATAAGAGTTTTTAAAATGACACAAATCAAAAAAAACTGTTTTAACAATTGGCATTGTCATTGTTGTTGTTGCCTTAGTTATTTTTGACGATGATTTTATAAAAATTCTTACTCAAAAACTAGATTATCAAAATAAAAAAAAAAAAACATTATATGTGGGCCGGTAAAAGTTTATCGGAAAGAATGTATACTTGCTTACTTACTTGCTAGTTCCGTTAATAGTTGACTAATATGTATGCTTTGTAATCTTCGGTAATGACAAAAAAAAAATGGATATAATCATCAAAAAATTTGTCAATGGTTTTGTAACAGCAAATAAGTTGATTTTGCATCTCTAGTTCCTCTCTCTGAAACCTCAAACAAAGAGAATTGATTCCAATGGCTATTTCTTACAACCTGTAAGATCTATAATAATGCTACACTGCCACTACAACTATATTGCCTTTGACAAACTATATGTAACACCAAATAATATAGTTGCTTGTGATATATCAGACTCTCCACTTATCAAATCTAGACTAGTTTAGTAGCAACCAATCAAACATCTGATTTGTTATGATTTCTTTTTTTCAGTTTAATAATATCATTTCTATCTGAACCATTATGCTAATTCCGATATCCTAGGGTAATTGTAATTCAACACACACGCAAACAAGTACACACATTCAAACTGAGACCAAAAAAAAACACTAATATTATAACACCGGCTACCACTAACACTAGCTTTTCGTGGGAAAGAATAATAATTATAGTTACTCTCATGCATTGAATAATAATAATACTAATGGTAATTTGGTCGACTCACTCTCACTATTTTTTCATTGGTAGCGCGTATTTCAATAAATAGGAGAAGAAAACTACAGCAGAGCAAATGATTTTTGCAAGAAATACACTACCACAACTAAAGTGTATTTAGCAATTAATTAATTAAAGAAACATACATCCGTCTGGAATGTATAACTTTGGAACTAAATCAAAGAATCTCCGTCTAGACATTACTTGAATTGAAAATAGGGTGTATGAAAACAAAAATTTGACTACAAAGTATTATTATTATTGAGGACAACAATAGATGCAAAAACTAAAGAGATACGCTTAAAAATGCAGACAACTTTTTTTTTTGCTTAAAAATAATTGCAAAAAAGCTTTCTTTATTT
>OKCY01000046.1_pt1 | contig 16491 bp, 8 predicted proteins | sample 1613071 | NCBI WGS metagenome assembly OKCY01 (sample SAMN04436834, study PRJEB24849) | human gut metagenome | biome: human gut; feature: NICU; material: stool | host: Homo sapiens | place: USA: Saint Louis, MO | collected 2011-07-12 | reverse complement strand
ATAGAAAAAAAATTAACCTCACACTAAGAAGCATATATATATTCAATCATCAAAAACACTGTACTTAGTTATGCTTTCATTTAGAACTAAAGGATATAATGGTTATGGAATCCAATATTCGCCATTCTACGATAACAAGCTAGCGGTGGCAACAGCAGCAAACTATGGATTGGTAGGTAATGGGAGGTTATTTATATTAAATATAGAACCCAATGGAACTGTATCCGATCAAATATCATGGGAGACACAAGATGGTTTATTCGATATCGCATGGAGCGAGATTCATGAAAATCAAGCCGTAGTGGCTTCAGGAGATGGGACTTTAAAATTGTTTGATTTGACTGTACCTAATTTCCCAGTTATGAATTGGAAAGAACATTCAAGAGAGGTTTTTTGTGTCAATTGGAATCTTGTAGATAAGACAAATTTCGTGAGTGGGAGTTGGGATGGAAATATCAAATTATGGTCACCTAATAGACCACAATCATTATTGACATTAAATTCAAATGTTATGGATTACTCAACACGAGTTGCACCAAATGCAGGTTCAGCATCAGTTCCGTTATCGCATCAACCAGCACATCAACCACAACAACAACAGCAGCAGCAAGTGAATACTGCCAATTGCATATACTCGGCCCAATTTTCTCCACATTCTCCTTCCATGGTGGTTAGTTGTAATGGTGGGTCACAAGTACAAGTCTGGGATGTCCGTAGTCCGAATCCGTTGCAATTGAAATTCACAGCTCATGGTGGATTAGAAGCTTTGTCAGTAGATTGGAATAAATATAAATCTACTGTGATTGCTTCGGGAGGAACTGATAAATCAGTGAGAATATGGGATTTACGATCAATTACAAAAATCGACCAACCTATAGCCCAATCACCAATGGCAAGTGGACATATACGTGGTCCAACTCCATTAAACGAATTAATTGGTCATGAATTTGCTGTTAGGCGAGTACAATGGTCACCTCACAATCCAAAAGAATTAATGTCTACTTCCTATGATATGACAGCCAGAATATGGAATGATGAACTGGACGAAAGAGCAAGATTCTTGAATTCACGAGTAGGTGGATTGAAAGGAGTGTTTGGAAGACATAAAGAGTTTGTTATAGGCAGTGATTACAGTTTATGGGGAGAACCTGGCTGGGTAGCAACTACAGGATGGGATGAAATGGTTTATATATGGGACTCTAAACGATTATAAGTTTGATGCTATGGCTTGTTTGAGGAAGTTTTGCATTTTTTCTTTTATTTGCATAGAAAAGTGATCGGAATATAATCACTTTGCTAAATAGATGTTGATCATAGTATAAGACTTGTTCTATATGAAGTTGTACTACTTGTGTGAATATTCTTATAAGGTGGTACTGATAACGTAATATACGATCGCATCTGCCCCAACTGGCAATTTGTAGAGAGAAAAAAAAATGCGGGGAATTTGATTTGCTTTATCAACAATTTTCAAGATATGACAAGATGAATGTTGATATGAGTTTGATTTGTTGATTTGGGATTATAAGATTACTAGCCTATAACGGTTATACATACAATTCTTAGAGTGCTTAGATTTAGCTAACTATTGCTCAAAATTTAGAAGTCAGACGATTTTAAGTTGTAAAGTTAATCATAAAACCATCAAGTATGTAAGTTCTGCTTTGTTGTAGTCGTTGCTGAATTTTTTTTGGACTGTCGTTTAGCATTTTAGTAGTTTGATTGTAAATGTTCAATAAATTGTTGGTAGACTATACGACGGTTGTGAGCTATGTATTATTGTTACAATCATTTCTAATGATTTTAGTCAACACTTCAATTTTTTTTGCTTAGTACCCGAGCGCAACAAGATTTAATTATTATTATAATTTTGGTTGTGAGAAGAAATTTGTGATACGAGAAGAAATTTTTGTGATTTTTCCGAACCATGGCTTTCTTTTCTTTTTGGATTTCTTCGTCTCTTATGATTAACACACATATAAATTGGGTATTTCCTTCATCTTTTTTTTAGATTCATTGATATCAAACCTCCTCCACCTGACAATTGATTGAATATGCCTGATTTGACACCACTTGACAATGATGAAGAGGATGCTTGGTCTTATTCGTTCCCACCTTCAACCGAATCCTTGCCAATACTGCAACAATCGCAATCGAAAAGATCTACCACACAGCCTTCAAATTCAACTTTCCGGACATGGCAAAATGGTGATACTAGTCTGACTAATCTGCAAATGAAACTACTGATAGATACAACAACCACTTCCAGTAAATCATCTCTACCGTTTCCATCCACAATACAGAAATCTATTCCTTTAGATCCATTGACTACGAAAGAAGATGCCAATTCAGTGATCTCAAAAGATTCCAAGGGCAATGCCCTCAATGAAGCTTCTCAAACTGATGATAAACCAAAATTCATGAAAGATTTAGAAGAATATGGGTCTACAAGAAATATTTCAAACTCGCCATTATCACAACAATCCACCAATGGCACCAATTTATTGCCTTCACCTAAATTCATATCGTACCGTAAATCAAAGAGAACTGTTAGTGAAGGAACATTTGATTCGATGTTAGATAAATCACCAATGTCACCTCCAGCTTCTAGATATGACCCTAAATTGTATGTTGACGAATTTTATAAAACTTCAAAATTTCGATATGCAACGATTAAAAGAAACATTGATTTCCATAATAATTTCCATTCGTTAGACTTGACAGATAGATTAGTTGATGATTTTGCATGTGCATTGAGCAGAGAAATTTTGTTACAGGGGAGAATATATTTGAGTGAGAGTTATATATGTTTTAATTCTAATTTATTAGGTTGGGTCACGAATCTAGTTATTCAGTTAGAAGAAGTGGTTAAGATTGAGAAAAGATCAACTGCAGGATTGTTCCCCAATGCAATTAGTATTGAAACTGTTGATGGCACCCTTCATACATTTGCAAGTTTCCTTTCGCGAGATCAAACCTATGAACTAATGCTGACTTTATGGAAAGGCAAAACTGGGAAATCAAACAATGATCTGACACTTACCAGTGAAGATGAATTAGAAAATAACGCTATTGATTCTCCCAATAAAAATATTGAATCATATATATTATCACTTGATGGAGACGATGAAGAGGATAATGATGTGCAATCATTAGATAACAGCGGTGAGGACGAAGAAGAAGAAGAAAGTGAACTTGAGATTGAAGAAGTGCTAAGTACCAAATTAATCAAACTCAAATCAGAATCACCCTATACTAACAACGGTCCAGATGCACATGCTCCAACTACGGCAAATTATGAAAAGTTAGAAGCAGAGATAGAATTAGTTGATGAAGTTATTGATGCCCCCATGGGTATTGTATTTGCCATATTGTTTGGGCCATATACCAAGTTCCAAACCAATTTCCTTGAAACCCATGATGGGTCAGAAATATCAGAGATTAGTGATTTCCGTCCATCAGAAGAAGACCCGGCTGTTCTTGAACGTAAATATATTTATCGTCGTGCATTGGGATATTCAATCGGTCCAAAATCGACTAAATGTGAAGTCACTGAAACCATTGAACATTTGAATTTTGCCGATTATATAGTTGTGGTTTCAACAACAGTGACACCAGATGTACCTCTGGGTGGTGTATTTAGTGTTAAAACAAGATATGTTTTTTCATGGGCCAACGAGAATCACACGAACTTGTTAATTTATCATCATGTGGAATGGACAGGAAGATCATGGATGAAATCAGTTATTGAAAAACTGTCTTTATCAGGACTGACTGCTACGACAAAAGAGTTGATCAAAGAATTGAAAGAGGAGATTGTTAAACAAACGTATTTCATAGATGGACCACCAGCCATCAAACAACCTGCCAAAAAGAAGGTTAAAAAAGTGGAACCAGAAGTTAAAAATGAACCTAAAGCTGAAATCAAAGCATCAACAGTTGATGTGTCATCTTATTTACAACAAAATATCACGACAGCTTTTTTCATTCTATTTACAATTGTGACGATTATTTTGTTTATGCAAATCAGATTGTATGGTCTTTTACGAAAATCAAATTCAATAGCTGAAACTCAACTTTTATTGACACTTCAATTAACGGATCTACAACAAAAACCTCAAGTTGAAGTTCAAGATAATGTATTTTGGAATTTAATCCATTCTAAATTAGGTAGAAAATTAACTTCATTAGAAAAATTGCAATTTTTAACGTATCAATTGCAAGCTATACACAAGGAAAAAACTGATGACAGTGGTGGTGGTGATAATACTAATAGGTTAATTGATAGTATTCCAAAATATATACGTGATTTAATATAGGAGTTCATTTAATAAACATTCTAAAAGGAGGAGTAATTAATAAACTATTATCTTGTTCTTTCTTTTCAACAAACTCTTAAAGCATTGACATTTGGTTGTGTTTCAGGTTCAAATCGTTCAATAATTTCCATATTTTCAATAGTATGAACCAATATTTTTGAATTATCTTCATTTAATTCAAATATAAATAATCCTGAAATCACTCTTTCCAACTTTTTCGGTTCTTTTGTTAATCCCATTATTGTTCCAGGTAGTTTTGATACCAAAGTAGATAAACTTTTATGATTATCAAATATTTTTTTAGTATCTTCTTCTGACCATTTATGAGTACCCAAATGTGCTTGTGATGTACCTTGGGCATCCAAATGAGAACATCCATCCGGACATGTAGACCATCGTAAGAATATTTTTGTGGTATCATTAAACATACATTGTGGATCTGGTCCATGTGAAACTCGGATTGATTGTATATGTAATTTAACTTTTGGACTCAACATTACTGAAGTTAAAAATAATTGGATGGCTTTACAAGTAGTATAATATGTGACGAGTCCATTCAATTTGGGTAAATAATTTTCATCAAATTGAGAAGGACATATTCTTAAATATATATCTTTAGAAATAATTGATTTGGGTAATGATGTTTCTAATATATCAGGTACATATTCTCTTAATTGATCAACCAGGTTATTGACATTAATTTTACGTTCAAGTTCCTTTTTATCAATCTCTTTATGCTCGTTTCTTAATATACGATATTGACTGAAATTTATATATTGTGGATTCGAAAGTAGCCGTGGTATCTGTGGGTTGATTATCAAACTTGATTGGTGGGTTGCATCCAAATCCCGTCTCATCACCATCACCATCAGTTGTTGGTTGATTGGGGTGACAATCGCAAGAGGTACATTCTTTAATGTATATCGACTAACCCTTAATGCTCCTTCTCTCCGAAGTATTGACATTTGATTGTTATATATGATATGGGTTGTCTGTGTGTGTGTGGAGAAAGTTTTTAGCAATATGAAAAAGGGCAAACGTAAATTAATATTGGTACAGAAATTGTCACCAATGGTGTGTGAAATATTAATTTCCCCCTATGCGCCGCCCTAAAGTGCAGGAGAGTTGGACTATAAATTTTCAAATTTAAAAGTTTGGGGATTATGATGATGATGATGATTATACCAGAAAAAAAATATACGATTCGCTTATTCTTCGATTTTCCTTGCAATTACTAAAAGTAACAGCTAGACTTTGTTAGCAGAGTGTTTGATAGTTCAGATCTTTGAGATGGCTTAGTTATAAAAATAATATACTGGGGCTCATATGGGAATTAGCTTAATTATTTCTTTACAAAAAAAGAAAGATTGCAATAAACGATGCTAAACTTTTAGATTAGTCTTGGAGCAACATTTTTAAGGGGAACCAAATCCCAAACCAAACACAATTGGCTGATTCAAAACTTATAAAACCAAACATGTATTCAAACTATAAAGTTTCATATAACAACTCTCTCAATCTGTATTCTTCATTAGCATCCTCGATTTCTTGCCAATTACCAATATAATCATCTCCTCTAACAACACCTGGTAAAGTCTTACCATTAGCTTGTCTCTTCCAAATCTTTTTAGCTTCTTCATCAGTTCCCAAATCACGATACTCAAATTTGATTCCATTACCTTGTAAAATAGCTGCCAAATTATTTGATCTAAGTATGACTTGCATACCACCGGCTAATGAAGTGAAAATATAAACTGGTTGTGATTCAAGATGTTTACGGATTTCTTCTGGCGAAATATCCAAATCATCCAAATCATCATCATCAGCAACTGCGGGCTTCGGTTTTTCAGTTTCCAAAACTTCAGGTTTTGTTGTTTCTTTGGTAGTTGAAGAAATAGCCGGTTCAACATCTTTAGGTTTTTCTGTGGCGACGTCATCTTTGGTTTCGACAACTTCTTTCTTTTTAATATCTAAAGGTTGCTCTTCAGACTTTTCCAATTCTTCTACCTCTGATTTCAAAGTGGTAGTATCTTTTTCTGGTTCCTCTACTTTGGTGTCAACTGGCAATTCTTTTTCAGTTGTTTCATCTGTTTCTTTCTCTTCAGTTTCCTTTGATGACTTTTCCACAATATCCAGAGGTGGTTGTTCACTGGCAACTTTTTCCTCAACATCCGCAACTTTCTTAGCTTCTTTTGATTCAATATCTAAAATTGGCTTTTCATCATCTTTTTTTACACTACTTTCAAGAACATCTTCTTCAACAGTTTTCTTGGATTTTTTTTCCTTGATATTCAAAGGTGTCTCCTCTTCAGTTGCAATACCTTCTTTTTCTAATTCTTTTTTATCAACTAAATCATAATCATCTTCATTGACCAAAGCACCTTCTTCAGCTAAAACATCAGTATTGGCATCATCTTTTTCATTACTTTGATGTTTTGCCTTTTCAATATCTTCATCAATAAGTTCTTCATGAGTAATTGATTTCTCTGAAGCTTTTTCAACCTTAGCTTCTTTTAATTCTTTCAAATCTGTTTCATCGTTGTCATCAACTTTTTTGGACTCTTCTACTGGGATTTCTTTTTCGGTATCGACCTCTTTTAGTTTTTCAACACCCGATTCTTTACTCTCTTCACTTTTCTCTGAGGTCTTCGTTTCTAATTCTTTCGTTTTATCAACACTTTTAGGTTCTGCGACAGATTTTTCCTTCCCACTGTCTTTCGTGTCACTTGATTTTGTATCCAGAGTTAATGTATTGTCTCCAATGTGTAAAACCTCTTCTACCATGGTATCCAATTGTTCAATAGTAGAATATGGATCATCACTGATCAAAGCACCTTCTCTAACTAATGCATCAGTACTTGAATCATTCTTCTCATCTTTTCCAACTACTGAACTTGCATTTCTTGCTGCAGAACGAGAACGAGAAATTGAACGAAGATAATTGGTAGCAGAAGCAGAACGAGCAGTATAGAAATTGTCTGACAAGGGGATTTCCTTCTTTGGTGTATCAACTTCAAAATTAGTATAATCACCAGTAGTTACTAATGAAGGATCTCTAGTCAATGGGGTATCAGCTTCAAATGCTGGGTCGGCAGCTTTACCTAATGCTTCGGCTTTGGCTTCAGCAGCAGCAATAGATTCACCCATAGTTGGTTTCGATTGTCTTGAACGTCTTTCATCTGGTTCTTCTTCTTTTGCTTCATCAACTTCCTGAGCTAAATCAGCTGGTAATTCATATTTAGAAGGTTCTTCTTCATGAGTACTCTTATAAGAGTCACCACGAGCCAAATGAGGTTTCCTTGAACCAGTTGAATTTCTTGAGGAAGATCTTTCTCTGGTTCCAGATGTTGGATTAGCTGACCTTGATCTAGATCTTGGTCTTTCAGTATGAAAATAAGGAGTATGTAATCCACCTTCTAATCTTTGTTGTTGAGCAGGGGAAAGCAAAGTAGGCTGTGATGATGTAGCAGAGACCACTTCATCATCTTTTCTAAACTTGGAATTGAAACTAGAATTGGAATTTGGTAATTTTTGCAAGTCATAAGATTGAACATGGTCTATCAATTCTTTGTGATCTTTAATATCGTGTTCTAATTGAAATTCAGATAAATTGGGGGTTGAATAATCTTCTTGTTTGTAGAAGGAAGAGGCAGCAGTTTTACCTCCAACATTATCAGTAGCAGTATCTTCAGTACTACTAATTTCAGGTTCTGATTCAATTACTGAAGATTCAGTTTCAGAAGATTTTTCATCAGAAGGAGATTTCTGAGGGGAAGATTCTCCAACTTGTGCTTTCTTGTCCTCTGGCTGGGTTTTTAAAACTTTAACTTCATCACCTTTAGTGTCCGTAACATCATCGGTTTCTTCCAGAGCAACCTTTTTTTCGGGTGTATATTGAGCATCCGTCTTGACACTACCATCCTGGTCTAAAAACTTGTCAAAATCAGCTTCTGATCCTAACAAAGCCCCTTCATTGATCAAATCGTCCAAAGATGCGGTAATTGCTGAATTCAATTTCGAATATCTTTTCAATTTATTGATATCTTTGGAAGATTTGTATTTTTCTGGGTGAATATAATTCTTGTGAGTGGAATCGTCGGCTGATCTAATGGAAGATCCAACCAAAGATGGAGAATCAGATTGTTCTGCTTTTTCTAAACGCTCTTCAATGTCCATATTTTTAAAAAAAATTTAAAAAAAATTCACTTGTTTGTTTGTTTGTTTGTTTGAGATTTTTATAGTAATAGTTTGTTTAAATATAATTGTTGTTTTACCTTTTTGAATACATTGTTGATAATCTTAAAAACAATTTGTCCATAATAAAATGTATATTATTAATCAATTCAAAAAGAAAAAGAAAAGAAAAAAAAAACTGAAGTGTCGGAAATACTTCATACTGTAAGTCAAACTAATTATATGCTCTTCTATCTAATTCTCGTAACACGTTGGCTACTGATTGTACCTCAACTTGCATTCCTCTTGTTGTTAATTTACCAACTAAAGTCGTGAAATCAACAGAGTTGAACTTTTTATGACGAGACAAAGTCTTATAAGCATCTGCACATGGAATGAAAATACCACTATTGCTCAGAACCGACGAAGAGTGGGATGGTGTTGAAGGTGCTGGTGTTGGTGTTGGTGCATTGGAGCCACCAGTTTTATTGTTTGCTAATAATGGAGGAGGTATTGGACTTTGAGGGTTATTCAAAGAATCAATCGATATTGATGTTTTAGAGTTTGTTCTTGATATTGATTGTCTTGTTGAAGAAACGGAATCTGATTTTGTACTTCGACTGGCAACAGTAGTACAAAATAATGTAGACATTGGGTCCATTTGACATTGACGACATGTTCCTGGATTACCGGTACAGCCACCATCAGAAGAAGTATCCTTGGTCAGTTCCTCTTTTTCATTTTCATTCTTGGAAGCTGGCAATACATTTGGTACAGCATTTATATTTGTGAATTCACGAATTTCCACAGTTGGCCCAGGATGCATTACCGGTAGAGCAGACTTACTGAAATTGTGGTTTGAGTTGTTGGTTTGTAAAGGTGGTAGTGTCTTGGCTTCTTCCAGTATCTCTTCTTCCATTATTGATGATTGGTGAGGGTTGTTCAAGTACTCATTCAATTTTGCTGCTTCTTTAGCAGCTTCACGACATACACATGGAGTGTCATCAGAACAAAATCCACAATTGTCAACTGGAGAATCCTCATTAAAAGTAGATGCAGTTTCAGTTTGGGGTTGAGAAAAAGTTGTCTTTTTCAATTTTTTCAAGTCAGGCATTGGTTTTGCTTTCACACTAAATTGTTTCGTGAAATCTATTTCTTGTTCTTCATCAGTTGATTTGATTTTGCGTTTTCTGGATAAAGAAACTGCTGGCATTGGTTTAAAAGAATTAACTTGATCCTGAAGTTTCTTCTTAGCGTTTTCTGTTTTGTCTTTTGTGGGCTCCTTTAACCCCACAGATTCACAAAGGCACTCTTCTTTTGGACACACACCACAATCAAAGTTAGCTACATCAGCGGCGCTTAAAGGCTTATCTGGGGTGTTGTTGTTGGAAATAGGAGTCAAAGTTGAATGAAATTGTCTGTATGAATCATTGCTTAAGTTGTAAGAATTTGGTGGCAGATCAGTAGATGGTGCTGGAGAAATTTGTTGAACAGAGTATGAGGACCCGGTTGGCGATATACTATTGTGATGGGATGGAGAAGGATGACTGCTTGGTGCCAGGTTACTTGCAAATGAAAAGGTGGGTTTGATCTGTTGTGCAGAAGCTGTAGAAGCTGCAGGCGATGACTTCGATATTAGCTGTTGTTGTGAACGAGAAAAGGATTGTTTCATTTGGTTCATCTCACCTTTTAACTGTTCCAAGTTTTTAACCAAAAACTGGTTCTCCACCTTTAATTTATTTATAGTGTTGACTAATGCCATTTCCTTTATGTCCCTTTCCTTTTCCACTTCCATTAGTTTTTGTTCCAATTCTTGTACTCTGGTTGCTCTTCTCTCTCTAAAGGCTCTCTGTGCAGCTCTATTTTGAGCTTTTCTTTTCGACGCTGGAGTATCAACACTTGGTTTTCTTCCAGGTTTTGGTCTTGGTGGAAGAACCCATTCTTTTGAAGTTTGGATCGACATCACTTGACGTGGCATTATCGTATTGCTGTTTGTGTTGGGAGAGGATTTTGTATTCACACTGACTGGTGGACTGGCTGCACTTCTTGGTGTTGATGCAGATGATGAAGGTGGTGATCCTGCTATTGCAATGGGAGACGGTGCCTGTTTTGGTATAATATTAGGACCTTTTGCGGGCATGTTGTTCAAATTGAAATTCTAATTATTATGTATTTTTTTGGACTCTGTTGTTTTTTTTTGTCTGGCCGATTACTCGCTGATTTCTCTTGAATAATTTGTTGCTATCTTTGTTTTGTAGAAACTTGTTAGGAGAAAAAAAAAGTCTATTGGGGGGAAAACAAATGAAGTAAGGTAAGGTAATATCAAAGATTACTTTCGAATGTGGGATCACTTTGGTGTAGTTTGTTATAAAAATTAATAGTATATATCCAAAAAAAATGGGGGAACGACGTGGCTAGTTGGAAATGATTTTTCAAAAGGAAATTGTTTCTTTATATAAAGAAATGAATTTTCTCTATCGGCTTATTAACACAACTTCATTTGCTGATGAAAAAGATAAAAAAGAAAAAATTTTTCTCCTCCAACTATGAGAGCTTTGTGTAATTTATTCATTATTACTATTTCAAGCTTTTTTTAATTTTTTAATTTCTTATTGTTATAAATTCTTCTCAGTGATTGGTTAGAAGTGTTACAATAGTTTAGATTTAGATTCTTTTTTGCTAATAATATACAGGGTTAGTTCTCCCCAAATTTGCTCAAATTAGAGGAGAATTATAAATGGAATGAAATCGGAGACTAATTGTTTGTGAGAATTAGAAGCGAGTCGCTGTTGTTCTCAAACTTCGGGCCAATGAACTGCTTTTGTTGTCACATTTTCCTCAAATAAACAACATTGGTCAGTTAAAAGAGAAAATCTGACATAACAACTAACATTTCCAATAAATCAAGACTGTGAAATATTTCAACCTCATTAGTGATGGTGAAAGCCTCATCCTGTATTGTTTAGTCACTGATATCAATTGTGTTTGAATTTCATATGTTTTGTATTGACCGATTTCGGAAACTGCTGCGCATTCCCGATCTAAAACAGAAGCCACAATTTTGCTCACTCACTCACTTACTCAAAATCTAGTAACATTCTGCACGACTTGAAACTATTTCTGTTCCCGTTTGTGTCAGCCATCTGTGATGATAATAAACGGGTTGCAAATTAAACAACAAAGAATGATCTTTTTAGTTTCGTTCGTTCTTCAATTTATTGCTTCCTCTTTATAGAGGGGAAGAAAAAAAAACTATACATCTTTTATATATACAAGAGAAACCTCAGGGATGACCAATAAACTACGACACACTTTTAGCTGTATGTATTGTCAGCTTATTTGTGACCCTCTTGTTGCTTTTGAGCTTCCTCTAATGCTCTTTGTTGTTGCACTTTGGCAATTTCTTCAGCATTAGGAGCACCTTCAGTAATCAATTTATTCAAAGTAACTTTACCAAATTCATCTTTCAATTTCTGTTCTTCTTCTAAGAATTTGTGGGCATTTTCTTGCAAGTATTTCTGGAAATGTTCGTATTGCAATTGACCGTGTTCCCTAATAATATCCAATGGCATTTTTGGTTCTTGAACTGGAATACCTAACAATTTAGCAATGAAATTACCGGCATTTGGTTTCCCATTATTTCCACCGTGATCTTTTCTCCATTGTTCTCTCAATTTGTTCTCACGTTCTGCGAATTCGGCGACAATATTGGATTTATCCTTGTATGAATTCAAGATTGGTCTAACATCTTTGACTGGTTGTGTAGCCAAGTATTCCAAGAATGGAATCAATGAAATTAAATATTCATCAGGTTGGCCTTCCCATTTCTTAACAATAATTGAATTTTCAGGTTGCAAAGCAGCAGAATCTTCGTCAACATCAATCATAACAGTTTTACCCAAATCACGGTTCAATAATGACAAGTCTTTGATCAATTTACCATCTTTGTAACGGCAAGCTTCTCTAAACAATGCATAGGAAATGTATGCATGGTACGGATCTAATTTATTGACAGTTTTATCGGAGTAGATTTGCAGGTTTGAAGAAAAAACGACAATTTCATAATATTGAGACAAATAACCCAAGAAATAATCCAAACCTGGTCTTTTACCAGTTCTCCATCCATGTTGGGTATCCCAGTTGGAATGAATCAAAAAGTCGTCCAAAGTAACAACTAAAGTTAATGGACGACGGTATTGTTCTGGTGGCGGTGGTGGCAATAAGTTTTCAAATGCTGGTTCTGAGAAAAATGTGAACAATGATCCCAATCTTTTACTCAATCTTTCATACATTAATTTTGGGGTATAACCATTCTCCACGTTCTTACCATCCATCTCTTCTTGTTCCTTTTCCGAATCCCAGTCTCTACTCATGTATCCAATCCCTGCTACACCAAATATTAAAGCAGATAAATAAAACATATTGGCATATCTTTCACGTTGCAAGTCTTTAGAAGTTTGAGCTCTCTTTCTTTTACGTCCTGTTTGTTTAGTAGCTTGTTCTTCACTATTGCTGGTTTCCTCTTTAGGATCAACATCTTCAAACCCTGCTCTAGCTAACATGTCGTCGTTTAAAATAGATTTAGGTTGTTCTTTTTCCTGACTCTTGTCGGTGGCATTGTCTTTGGATGAATAGAACTTGATCGATTGGTTAAGTATTGGAGAAACTGCCATACGTGTGCTTGGCAATACACGATGACTAGCCAAAATAGATCTCACCAAATATCTGGATTGAGTTCTGAACATATTGTTTGTGTACAAATGTATTGCTTTGATAAAAGTAATGGTTCCTCAATTTGGGATTTCATTGAAAATTTTTCGTTCTTTAAATTTTTTTTTTTTTTGCTGTTTTACTTAGCGTTTGTGCAACTTTAAATATTATTAGTGATGCTTTTTTTTTTCTCAACTAGTACCATATTTTAAAGTATTTTATACGACTACTACAGAACCATATAACTCCATGAAAAATGTTTAGAGTCACATCTCGAGCAGCACTACCTTGTTTAAGGATTTTATCACAATTAAATGTTTTGTCACCAGTTAGATCATTCAAGTTACCCAGTATATTTAGTGCTGTGAAGAGAGCAAATGAAATAGATGAAAGGTTCACAAAGTTAGCTGAACGTCCTGTGGACTATAAAGTTATGGAAATTATAAAACAAATCGATACAGAACCAGAATTATTGTTTCAATTGGGATTTTTCTTTTATGAGTGTAAACGAATTGGAATCACTCAAGATCTTGTAAATAATAGGAAACGTGGGGTTTTGTATTGGCCGATATTCTTGGGTAATTTAATACCGTTGAATCGAGCATTTTGGGAAACAATGCATCTAATGAATAAGGCCCAACATTCTCATAGACTTAATCCATTTAAAATAAACGAGATTGGTTTGTTGGATCCTAAAAATTTTCCACCTGATTTTTACAAGCAATTGTTGACTGGGAAATATAATGGAATAGATTTTCGTGATACTAAGGCTTTTTCAGTGTCAAGACCTCAATGGGAGGAATCAAAAGATACTGTGTAATATAATTACTAAGAATCGGTGTTTTATTGTAAATATGTAAATAAATATATAGAAATATATATATGTAATCGACTTCTACAGCGTCTGATAATACCAAAAAAAGAGAAAAGGATTCTATTTTAGAATCATCTCTATGGTTTAGGAATTTTTAAAGATTTTGAGATTTCAGCACACCCTTGTAAAACAAATCCTATTGTGACCAAATGGAATTCAAACAGAGTATCTTGGAAAACTATTCCAAATGGTAAGTTGTCATGAATCCAATCTTTGTACACCAATAAAGCCATGAATCCGACCCAAAACAAATTTGTTGGAATTGGCAACCCCTCAAAATATTGTGATTTACCGTGTTTATCTTTAGGAATGTTATTGACGGAGATATTAAATCTAGCCAATCTTGTTAATCCACATAAAACCCAAAAGGCCAAAAATAACACATCGACAGTTGTTCTGAATCCAATAGCAAAGGCAATTGTTGCTGGAGATACCCCAAATGATACCAAATCAGCTAATGAATCTAACTCTTGTCCCATTAATGATGATTTATTTCTTAATCTAGCAACTCTACCATCAAAAAAATCGAAAAATAACCCCAACAATATGAAAAAATGTGCTCTTTGTACGTAATGAGTTTGTCCAGTTAAAGTGTATCTTAAACATGAAATAATAGAATAAAACCCACTAAACCCATTTAATAAAGTGATAAAGTCGGCCATGTGCAAGTTTCTAATCATACTGAAATGTCTATTATCGTCAATGAATTTCAAATATTCTTTGGAATCGGGTTTTGGCAAGTCATCTTTCGAGGATAAGGAGAATAATGAAGATGATCTTCTCAATAAAGGTGGGTTGGCACTCATGTGCAATTCGGAATCAATTGCATCTCCTTCTGAATCTGATACAATTGCTGATTCTTGGTGCTTGGAGAACCCGGTAGCTGATGAGTCTGACATGAAAAGGTGTGTATGTGTGGAGTAAGAAAAGTGGAAGAAGAGCTGAATGTGAGGAGGAAGTTTAAGAAAGAAAAAAAATGTGTAAATAAATAAAACGAGATGAAAAAAAGAAAACCGCTATATATAACAAAATGCTTGTTCGAACAATACTGAGAGAATAATCTTATAATAGTAACAATAATAATATAGCAATTGAGCAGTAATACTTATTGGAAAATTGTTATAATTTTCTCCCTTAAGGCAAAATTACAATAGGTATTGAAAACCTTTAAACGAAGAATTAGTTTGATTGCTTTGAAATGAAATGACAAGGAACGAAAATGACATTTGTGAAATTTGTGCTTTAATTTTTTTTTTTGTTGGTCAAAGTTCAGTGGGGGCCCCAAATTTCTCTCTCTCTCCCCTTTAAGTTTGCTACTACAAGTAGACAAAAAAAAAGGCTAAGGCGGTGATAATATTAAGCAACAATTTGGACTTACTCAGATCTTAAATGACCTGAAAGGAGGGGATCAGAGTAGGAATTTAAAAATAACAAATAAAACAAACTGAATACGTAATAAAAAAGTAGTTTGGATCATGGGCATGCATAAGATGGATGACAGATATTATTTTTTGTAGGGTCTCCCCCTGTATCATGATCGTTCCACGAGAATTTGAGTTGGAATTGAGGCTGCGCCCAGTGATGGACACTCGTAATGGCATGGCCGCCAAAAAAATACAAAAAAAAGACTGTGTACTGCACATATTAGCCTATACAACCACTATTTCTCAAGCCCCTGAAATTAAATTGAATTAGGCTGAATTGGATTAGATTACTGATGGTAGAAACGCGTATCATTTCACCTTGATACACAACTGTTGTTGTTTCTTGCAACTATTTGTATATTCTATCTGAATAAGACGGCCGTATATTTTAATTTGCTTCTGTTATTATTAGTTTTTCAATCGATTAGAGCTAATTACAAAGGAAGTAATCTAAGTTTGATCAAATAACCAAATTTAATTCAACCAACTGCTCTACAGAAATATTCGTATTTCATTTATGTTGTCACCGGTGATAATGAAAAAGGTAGTAAAATTTAAAGTTACCTCTTTCTGTGGGAGAGGGTGTAGATGTTCGTGCAAGATTCCAATACAATGCACAATTTGTTGTCAGAAACGATTTTTTGTTATTTTTTGAGTTTGTTTAGTATTCTTGTAACTAAATTTTTTTTTTTTGTATTTTTGTTTTTTCGTTTTTTTACAAACAAACGATACCAACACAAACATCCCCCATCTAAGGATCACTAATTCAACCAACTTTGTTTTGAAGGAGTGATATATTCTTTGTATTCCAATATGGTAGTTGGTGAATCAAGGGCAGAATTGCTCAACTGGTTAAACAGTACTTTGGGTTTAAATTACACGAAGATTGAACAATGCGGATCTGGTGCAGCATTTTGTCAATTGATGGATACTATCGTGGGTGATGTCCCCTTGAGCAAAGTCAAATTCAATGCCAAACCTGAATATGAGT
>OKCY01000040.1_pt1 | contig 16765 bp, 10 predicted proteins | sample 1613071 | NCBI WGS metagenome assembly OKCY01 (sample SAMN04436834, study PRJEB24849) | human gut metagenome | biome: human gut; feature: NICU; material: stool | host: Homo sapiens | place: USA: Saint Louis, MO | collected 2011-07-12 | reverse complement strand
ATTAAAAGACGATACATAACCAAATAACTACTAGAGTTAATAATAATAATGATTATTTGATTTCTGTTATTTGTTGTATATGTTATATAATTTGGAACACACCAAATATTTCATCTCCAACGGTCTTTTGTTGAAAAGAACCCTTTGGAAACCTGTTGTTTTCAGGACGCGTTTACGGATTGGCGTATATATGCATATTTAATATTATTACCCTAAAGAAAAAAAAAAGCGAAAAAAAAAACCTACAGAAATTCATAATGGAGACATTGGTACACGACTTTTTCAAGGTGTCAAAGATCAAACAATAATGTCAAATGTTGTTGCAAGCTAACCTACATTAACAGAGTTCATTCTTTGTTAGGCAATTGTAAAGGCCATCTATTATTAGATACATAGTAGTGTTTAATAAAGTCTGATTAAAATAAACAAGAAATACTATCGTTCTATACTAGTCAATACTTATGATTTCTCCTCAACGGTACCATTTTCATGTAAAGTACCAACAACTTTATACCTGTTTTCAAAATGCTCTTCCCAGCCATCCAATGACTCTTTTTCTACAGCAGTCAAATCCGTTAAGGTGTCAATTGGCTCGTTAATGTCTGTTAATACATCTGGATCAAAGGAGTTCTTAGCCAATCCCCTACTGGCATCTCTCCCCGCAAAATTCTCATATGGTCCACCTGGTCCATAAAATGCTCCACCTTGAGTTACATCAAAGACCCTGTTCTTTACAGCAATGAAAATTTTGGGTGAATCTTTACCGTTGTATTTTGTGAGTGATATAGGGGTGAATTTGCCTTCTACTATGGTTGATTCCTTTTCTGTGGATACGTCTAGTGGACTGCTTGGGTTATTAATGAACTCATTGTAAATATTTCTGGCAAAATACAAAATAATGAGTATAATAAGAATTGTAGTAAGCATGACTGTAGTTTCTTTTAGTTGATATAAAACAATAGTAATAGTGTATTAATGTTAAAAGGAAAAAAAAAAAAGAAAAGCCTTCTTGCTCCACAAACAGATTTCATACACACACACACACACAGACAAGTAACACCGAAACTCCTTGAGTATTCTCCATCAATAGTAGTAACCTAGTTAATATAATTTGTATGATCATTATTTCATGGTTTTACTAGCCGACCGACTTCTTGATTCTCTTATTTAAGGTTAACTTCTACGTAGTTTAATTCACCAATGAATGCAACCTTATTTCATGCTCGGTTAATCATGGAGATTACATCAAAGACAATATGACAAACAAAACGGGACTATATTTTTTGCCCTCTTGTTGTAACGCCGCCAACAGATTGATTATCTCCATTAAACAATTGAAGTGTGGGGGAATACTGCGATAAAATTCATTCCGCGAAGAAATAGTAAGAGAAAAAAAAGAAAAAGAATAACAAAATCCGTTGTTATGAAATTTACTACCGAGGAGCTCAAATTCACATGCAACCGAGGTCCAATCTACACACGTGACATAAGCTATTTTTTAAAAAAACTTGATAATATACAAATTTTAAAGTCCTTCTTTTTCTTCCTTTAATATCCAAAAAAAAAAATCAATCTATTGATACCGGAGTTGTACTCTGTATATCCGTAAACTATGATACTAATACTATCGCCAAAACTCAGCTTTTATTAGGGGGTTCAAGGATAAAGAATGAGTGAGAAGGAGAAAGGGATATAATGAATCATATCCTCCCCTCAATAGCCATGCGGATAAATTGTCAAAACAATAAAGAAATAAAAGCTCATAATCGAACGACCGCTATAGAGTTATATCCTCTAACATGCCATCTACAATATTTGTGGCCTGATTTAGGAAATGAAAATCTTTATTATTATTATCGGTTACCACCCCTGAAAAATATTTTTCACTGCCAAGTGAGAGTTGTTAGTAGTTACCGTATTGTACGATCCTTTATTTCTCGATAACTACTAGATAGTGCCAATGTCAACCCCACAAAATAACTTTTGCGGCTAAGAGAAAGATAAAAAAGTTTTTCAAAATAAATCAGCTGTTTATTTTTGAGGTGACAAAAGCATTAAAATACTGAGATTGAATTTTGCAACCGTTAAAGTTAAAAACTGTTACTATTTAGATTGAGATGATAGTCGATGACCTCATTGATTTGTGTTGTTTGTACTTCAATTGGCATATGAATTTTTGTTTATGTAACTGTTAGTGGCATATTGATAAAACTAGCAAGACAGGTAAAACAAGCCGGTTGTATCTCTGTCGGTAAAACTTTCTTCCATAACAACATGTAAAATGGATTACCAAGAATGAAACAACCCAATAGTATATCTCTGACATCCAATTCATACCTTTGTTTGACCACTTTACTTGATTTTGCTCTCATGCTCAATTATAGTGCTCTGTTGTAGGAGGAATCAAGAGATTTTGTGTTTCCTGTTTTTTGCTCTTTTGCAGCTATTTTCTAGTACATCTTTTTATTCATACCAGTCATACCCCATCGAGATTAAGCCAGTAACCCTAGTTTATACTTCTATGATACCTCTTTCTAAAGTTTATGCAAATCGGAAACCTGCTAGACAAGTATCCCATGTGTTATTCATTTTAACTTTATAATTAGACATAAGGGAATGATAACTTTCTATAATAAAATACTCCGACAATGGTAGTAGGACAATAATTAATGGCAACTTTGATTGAAACTAGAATAAAACTCTTACTCAAAAAAAGGAGTCTGGATACAATTCATTTATGGTTTTCTCTGTTTTTCTCATACTGCTGTTGTTCCAATCTTAAAAATTCAACTCTTCTTTCCCAAATCTTCTCTTCCCTTTTTAACAACTGGTATAAAATATGTGAATTGTATATGAATTGTTTGGTAAATATATATTCCGAGAACTCCAATAAAAATGCTAATTCCAAGTTTATGCCATAGTGTGTTGCCCATTTCTGAATAGACTTGACATGACTAACCATATTTTCCTGTTCCTCTGGTGATAATGAATGATAATTTAAGTGAAAATTAGGAATCTTTTTCAAATCATCAATTAACAAACGTCGTATTTCTGTTCCAAAACCCAATAAGTTAATTATCAATAAGAATCTTTTCGCTGATTGATAATACGCATTATCCACCGTCGATCTGTTAATAATAACATCTTGACATTTAAAAGCGAAACTTCTAATTGAGTGAGAATTTTCAACAAGTTTGTGTAAGTTTTTATAGTCTGTGGTTGCATTCTTCCATGTTTGTTCATCAATCAGATTCCCCATTTGTTTTCTTTCTTCACTAGAACTAAAGCACCACTAGAATATATCAACAATGTCAATTTTGTAAATTGGAGTTTGAATAAATAGAATATGAACAATTCAAAATTTTTAAAAAAAGTAATAATGTGTTGACTATCCAGCCATACATTTTTGGGAAGCTATTACTTGGTTGAATGGATACTCCAAGCGAAAGGGGTGTTTCGATGTATTCTGCGCTATAGTAGTTGGATTACAAAATAGTTCTTTATTAAACATTGTCGAATTATTTCGGTGCAGGTGAAATAAATCCAAATATTTTTAATTACTAGAACAATTCCTTCTAAAAAGATTTCTTCATTGATTGGATTTATACAGTGTTTTATATATAAATGCAATTACAATCAGAATTCTATACTCCATCGAGAAAAATTCTTCAAACCCTAACATGCTACTATTGGATTTGGAACAGAAAACTACCAACAAATATGCTTACATCTTTGAAAAGGGTATCCAGGGTTCTAGACCCAAATCTATAAACTAAATTGAATCGTATAAGTTGATTAGCTGATACAAAAAAAAGGGGTGAAAAAAAATGAAATTTGATTGGACATTTCACAAAAAATCATTGTACGTGTGTGTGTGTGTTGTGTTGTGTGGATATAGAATTCCGATTCTAAAACTAAAGTAGCTGTTGCATAGTCTAATTTTTCTTCAGCCAAAAATTGACTCGTATTATTTTGAAATAATCACACCATGGCTTTGACTTTTTTTGTACAACCAGTATTATTTTGAATGAAAACAATACAATCGTCCCTGTCATAAACAAGAATGCAAGAGATGAAAGACAATCCTTTTACCTGCCGAGATATGTTGAGGTACATTTAAAAATGGACACAGCTTAAATGTTGAGCTATAACTAACAACAATATCAGCCCACTAATTGACATAATTTGAAACAACACATTACTTTGTGTGGTGATAGTGACAAAACTTGAACTTTAATAAAAAAGTTTCCACTTTAGAGCACTGGATTTCTATACTTATCCAACATCCAATTTGTGCCAAAATACAACTCACAGTAATGGATCTTAACTACCCAACAATCTGCTAGATAGACATCAAAGTAACTGCAGATTTGTTGATAGCTTCTCTACTATTTGGTGACAAATAACAGAATAGGTAGTTTAAAGACTGGCTTAACTGTATTATTAGATTAGCCAAATCATTACACTCTACTACTAAGTTGCAGGCGATCTCTTTCCTTACTTTCGTTGATATTAAGCATTATGACAGAGTTAAGGCTTGCTAGCCATAAGATTCTAGAGCTATAACACTGTGTAGACTTAATCATTTTTCAGAAAGTATATTTAAATGTGATTTGGTTTCACTCTTTGCACCTTGTCCATTCTGTAAATCCAGTGTATTTCAACATACTATCACATTTCTCAAATTTCTAATAGTCAAATTTATATTGCACCTAAATATATACACGGATAAAATAAACTCATGAAAAGACCCAGCAACTTCAATACCTTAGTCGATTACTTATAATTGTGGGACCAACATATCCATCAATGGTGATTGTATGAACAAAACACCAAGACCAAATAAAGCAGCTTGTGTACCAATGGTGAAAGCTGGTGAGTTCTTAATTTTTTCAAAAGTTGATTGTTCTTCTTTGGCACCTTGTGGTGGAATTCTTCCTGATACGTTCATTGTGTGATTTCTATCTTTGAATGACTTTGATAATAAACTCTTTATGTACTGTCGAAAATTTTTCGTGAAAAACTGGTTTGCCAGTCTCTTTTTTTTTGCTTTTGCCTTTTTTTGGTAGATCGCCACGACTAACATAAAAGAAGAAGAGAACCTAAAGGAAAAACATCACTTGGCTTCCACTCTTTACGATTACACCAGCGTCCAATCATTGGATTTTTACAACAGAAATAATGGCATCAGTAGAAGTTGAATTAGGAGTTACTCCAGAAACCACTTATTCAATTTCAGGAAAACAACTAAAATTTGATTCTGAATCGGATATTGCTCCATATATCAAGGAATTGACGGAAAAAGAAAACGTCAAAAAAGTTGATTTTTCAGGAAATACTATTGGTATTGAAGCATCAAAAGCATTAAGTGAAGCATTATTAAAACATAAAGACACTATCGTTGAAATCAACTTTTCTGATTTATACACTGGTAGATTGAATACTGAAATTCCTCAATCTTTAGAGTATTTGTTACCAGCATTGTTGAAATTGCCAAATTTGAAATTGATCAACTTGAGTGACAATGCTTTTGGATTGCAAACTATTGATCCAATTGAAGCTTATTTGGCCAAAGCTGTTTCCATCGAGCATTTGATTTTGTCAAACAATGGTATGGGTCCATTTGCTGGGTCAAGAATTGGAGGATCTTTGTTTAAGTTAGCCAAGGCTAAGAAAGCAGAAGGAAAGGAGTCTTTGAAAACATTTATTTGTGGTAGAAACAGATTGGAAAATGGTTCTGTTAACTATTTATCTGTTGGGTTAAGAAATCACAAGGATTTGGAAGTGGTTAGATTGTATCAAAATGGTATTAGACCTGCTGGTATTTCTAAATTGGTTGAGCAAGGTTTATCTAACAACAAAAAATTAAAAGTGCTTGATTTGCAAGACAATACCATCACTACCAGAGGAGCTATTCACATTGCAGAATCATTATCTAACTGGCCACTTTTGGTTGAGTTGAATCTTAACGATTCCTTATTGAAGAACAAAGGTTCTTTGAAATTAGTCGAAGCCTTCCATGCTGGAGATGAAAAACCGCAATTAATTACCTTGAAATTACAATATAATGAGTTAGAAACAGATAGTTTAAGAGTTTTGGCTGATGCAATTGCCAGTAAATTACCACAATTGAAGTTCTTGGAATTGAACGGTAATAGATTTGAAGAGGATTCCGAACATATCGATAAAATCAATGGAATCTTCGAAGAAAGAGGCTATGGTGAAATAGATGAATTGGATGAATTAGAAGAGCTTGATAGTGAAGAAGAAGAAGATGACGAGGATGACGAAGGAGAAGACGACACATTAGAGGAAGACCTTGATTTGACACAATTAGAAGAAGAATTGGCTGGAGTTTCTTTGGAAGACAAAGATGGTAACGTGGATGAAATTGCCGAAGAATTATCCAAAACTCATATTAAATAGAGCTTTTGTTAAGTTTATAGAAATAAGTCTTGATTAATTACGTATATACATTGTTTGAGGTTCTCTATTTTGTTTGGAAATTGATGGCTACGTTTTTTTTTTCTCTCTCGCGTAAAAGCTTTATGATCCATATTGAAAAACTATTTTCCTTTATTCTTCTCTTTATAGCCCTACCTTCCCCAGCATCTTTCATCAGAATGTCTAGTATCTATAAGTTGTCTATAAAAGGTGTGCGTGCATTTCATCCGGAATCTGACGAGACCATTCAATTTGGGTTCCCATTGACATTAATTTGTGGTCAAAACGGGTGTGGTAAAACAACCGTTATTGAATGTTTGAAATACGCAACAACAGGGACATTGCCTCCAAATTCCAAAGGAGGAGCATTTGTGCACGATCCAAGCTTAAGCTCTCGAACCGCTGTAACTGGTCAGATTAAATTGGCATTCAAAAACGTGAATGGCAAATCAATGATTACAACTAGATCAGTTCAAGCGAGTCTGAAATCAACTAAAAGCGCCACTGGAGCCACTGTCACATTTAAAACTTTGGAAGGTCAATTGGCAATTATTGAAAAAGGCGATAAGATAAGTGTCTCTTCCAAGAATGCTGAATTAGATGCCCAGATTCCAGTTTATTTGGGCGCGTCTCCGGCGATCTTAGAGAATGTTATTTTTTGTCACCAAGATGAAAGTTTATGGCCATTGAGTGAACCTTCGGCATTGAAGAAGAAGTTTGACTATATTTTTGAAGCTTCCAAGTTCACTAAAGTTTTGGATAATTTTAAAAGTATTAAAAAGGATATGGCAACAGACATTAAGTTGATAGAGCAAAGTGTCAACCACTTGAAAATTGACAAAGAAAGAGCAAAGAAGGTTCAAGATAAATTACATAACATGAATGAATCTGTTGAAAAATACACTGAAGAAATTACAGACCTTAATATTCAAATTGAGAAAAAAGAAAAGCAGGCTGAAGAATTGTTTGCCACTAACCAAGAATTCCAAAGAACTCTTAGTGACTATGAGAACTTATTAACCAAGAAACAAGCTTTAGAGGAACAAATTGAACGTTTAAAAACTTCTATTGAAATCTTACCTGACAATGATGAAGAGCTTTTGAATAGGCAAGAGAACTTTTCTGCAATCACCACGGAAAAGAGTAACAGAATTGATGATCTTCAATTACAAAGTACCAAATTGCTGGATGAACTAAAGAATAAAACTAAACAGTACAATGAGTTAATAAGGTTGGATGGCTCATTCAAAGCTAAGAAGGCGGAATATGACTCCAATTGGGAGAAATTGTCCGAAATAGTTGATAAAAATGCAAAAGATTTTAACGTGCAAATTAGTAATGACAGAGTACGAAATATTGCCATGTTCAAAACTGAATTGAATAAAAGACACAATACTTTGCTTAACGAACAAAAGGATCTTTTGGTGGATAATAAGAGAAAAGAATCAGAGAGACAGAGCGCACTTCAAGATGTTCTCAACTCTATATCAAGGGAGGAACAACACCATGAGTATGCAACCAATGTGATAAATACCAACAACGAAAAACTTCTCGTTTTAAAAAGAAAAGTTGAAGTGGGAAGTAATAATGAAATAGAATTAGAGGAAAAACGAAACGATCTTGAACTCACTATGAAATTGTTGCAAGAGAAAAAGGATTTGAATGAAGTTAGAAAACTTGATGCAAAAATTATGGAGTGTAATACTGAAATCTCAAAATTAGAATTTGAACTCGATGAACTTGCCAAGAAGTTGTCCACTAGCAACAAACAATCAGATTTAAGATCAAAAGTTTTGTTTTTGGAAGAATCAGCTAAATCTAAGAAGGCAGAATTATCCAAGATTTTTGCAACTATTGACAGTAGCTATTTTGATGTCTTAGGTTCAAAATTAGATGTTGATGTAGGTGAGTCACTTTTATCCCAAAAAATTTCAAACTTGGAAATCAAGTCGGAAGAACAACAAAAGAAAGTAGGGTCATTGGAAAGTGAATTGCAAATAAATAAAAACTCAATCGAATCAATTTTGAAAACCATAGAAGAAAACAACCTGAAAATTGACTCTTTGAAAAGCAACATAACCAAAGTTATTGGCGAAGATGAAATTAATGACTATGAGAATGTAGTAAATGACTTGGAAGATAGTTATAGAAATGTCCTGGAAGACGTAAACAGTGCTGAAGTAACACGAGATTTCAAGAACTCGGCCATATCATTTGCAGAGGAGAACAAATGTTGTTTGCTTTGTAAAAGATTGTTTGAACAAGGAGGATTAGGTTCCTTTATTCAGGATTTGAAGCAAAGTGTTGATGAACACAAAATACAAGAAATTCGTGAGCAATCATTAGAAATAAAGAAAGAGCTCGAAGATGTGAAGTCAATTAACTTGGAAGTGGTCAACTATAGAGAATGTCTTGCTAATGTTCAGAATTTCGAATGCAAATTGAAAGAGTTGGTTGATAAATCGAGTCAAATAGAGAATGAATTAGAGCAACAAAGAAAAGAACAACAGACAATTAAACACTCTCTTGATAATGCTTTACTGTTGAAAAAACCTTTATCTGACGCAACTAGAATACATTTGGAAGTACTGGAGATTGAATTCCAACTTGATGAATTAAACGAAGATTTGAGTGGGTTTGGTGGCCTGGTTGTTTCAGTTGATGAATTGCAAAAACAGCAACAAGACATAAATTTGAAAATCAAAAAGACAAGACAGGATTTAAATGATTATACAGAAAGCAAATACAAGGCACAACGGGAATTACAGAAGTTGGAAAACAGAGTCAAAGACACAAAATTACAGATCAGTAATTTAGAAAGATCACTTGCAGAAGTGACAGGAATCAAGAATAATATATCAGAGGCCGAAGACATTGTGCGTAGCTCCGAAGAAAAGTTGAAACAGATTAAAACCTCTTTGGAAGAATTGCAAGTTGACAAACAGGTAAAACTGAATGCATTGAGAGATACCCAAAACAGTAATCGTGATACTGAACAGGAGATGCAACAAGAAGTGGAAAAATGCCACCAATTGCTTACCTCATTTACCTCACTCAATGATGCAGTGACCTATTTTGAAACAAACATAGCAGATAAGTATGAAGCAAATGCTTTAGAAATGAAGGAGCTTTCAGAACAATGCACTTCCTTGGAAACTAAAATAGACGATCATGCACAAGAGATTAAGCTGTTGGAAAAGGAAGTAATGGATGCATCTCGGATAGAGCACAATATTCTTGCCAATATTGATTATCGAAGCCAACTTAGTAGATTGGAGGAGACAGAATTACAACTTGGCTCAATGGACATAGAGGATGCTCAATCCCGTAAGGAAGAATATCAGGTAGAATCTAAAAAATTGCGAGATGCTTTGTCTTCATTAACTGCCGAGCATGCTGGTAAAATTGGAGAAGTGAAACAGATTAAAGATCAAATAGCTAGTTTGAACAAAGAGTTGGAAACCGAATACAAGAATGTAAATCAATCCTACCACGAAGAGTGGATTAAGCTTCAAACTAATTTGTTGGTTTCAAACGACATTCAGATTTATTCAAAGGCTTTAGACAATGGTATCATGAAATACCATAGTATGAAGATGGAGGAAATCAACAGAATTCTAAATGAATTGTGGTCACAAACATACAAGGGATCAGATATTTCTACAATTGCGATTAAAAGTGATGTCAATTTGCAAGCTAAAGGAAACAGGTCCTATAACTATAGAGTGGTAATGGTAAAAGAATCTAGCGAGTTAGATATGAGAGGCAGATGCTCGGCCGGTCAAAAAGTGTTAGCCAGTATTTTGATCCGGTTGGCGTTAGCGGAATGTTTTGGTGCAAATTGTGGGATGATTGCGTTAGATGAGCCTACCACTAACTTGGATGCTGAAAATGCCGAGGCACTAGCAGCAGCATTGAACAGGATCATTGAATACCGAAAATCGCAATCAAACTTTCAGTTAATTGTTATTACACACGATGAGAAGTTTTTAACACACATACAGGGTGATCGGTTCACAGATCATTTTTACAGAATTCAACGAGATGAAAGTAGTAAGTCAAGAATTTATAGTTTACCTATTGGTAGAATTCAAGAAGGCTAAAAAAAAAGGAGTTGCAAACTACGGAGCTACAGAAAAATTATCTTTCAATATACGTGATTGGATGTGGGTATCATTTTCTGCCTTTAATTGAGAGATCACTTTCTCTTTGTGTATCCATAAATGTTCTAGATACTTTTCTAGCTTTTTTCTTTTTGTAGGGATTCTTGACACTGAACGGATTTTTACATAAACAATCACCGTTATAGGTTCAGCACTGGCAAATATGTCTAGCAAAGTCGGTGGTTTATATTGATTTGAAATTGTACCGTGACCGTTGCGGGTGTATAAGATGGTGATGTCGTACATGTTTAAATAAGCATGTGGCTTTGATTGGTTAAGTATGGATATGATATTGAAAAACGCAGAGAATCGAGGATACAACAAGTGATTGAATTTTGGCAAAAAGTACTTATTGCTTACTTGGCCCTGTAAGGCGGCTCCATTGGGGCTCCAAATGTTTACTTCGGGGAACAACACAACCCATTCTGAAAATTTGCTTCTTAATAATCGTGAAAAAACAAATGATAACGACTTCAGTTCTAGTTCCCAGTTTTCATCGGATTTTAACATATGAAGCAAAATTTTGACTGTAGGAACTCTCCATACTAGAAACCACGAGAAGAAATTAATTATTGGAAGCGAAAACTGTTCACATTGTCGCATCGGCGAATAATCGTCCCCTAATATAGACATACGTGATAAATAGTGAATAACAAAACAGTCTGCTAAAGATGCATGGTTACTTACTACCACAGCAGGATTGGCATCAGTAGTGTCGCCATAAAGTCTGAACTTTACCTTATTCAAGTGCTGGAGTTCTTAGGTTAGTTTATCCAACCAAGAAGTAAATACAACTAAAGTCAAACTTGTTCATAGTTGTTTTTCAACGTACCATTAAATATAACGAAAAGTCCCAGAAAAAGTAGCCACATTTGTTTCTGATCAAATTTGCTGAATCAGGAAATACTATTGACGCCAATGAGCACGAAATTGCAACCATTTGGTAAATCATGATATAAATCAACAATGCTGATAAACATAAAATCCCTTTTACCCATATTACAAAAGATCTCACTTCTTGGGCATCTTCCTCCAATTTGACTCCTAAATGCTCATTGAATTCCATTCTGCTGCTGTTAATAGATCAGTTCGACAGGGATTTCGAAATATGGATGCTCTGATTTGGATATAGCTGCGGCGTTCCTTTTTTTTTTCCCTTGTTATGATTTTACTTAGTGTAACAAATGGTAAACCATAATACTTTTTTTTTCTTTTAATCTTCTCATTAAATTTTATTTTTCAGCTCATCTCACCCTTCTTTATAAGTAATTCTATTATCTCAAATCAATTATTACAACGATGTCAAGATTAATTGTTAAGGGACTTCCCAAGTATTATACTGAAGAGAAACTTAGAGAATTTTTCTCCAAACAAGGAGATGTGACCGATGTTAAATTAATGAAGAAGAGAAATGGTGAATCCAGAAAGTTTGCATTCATTGGATACAAATCGGCTGATGCAGCAGAAAGAGCAGTTAAATACTTCAACAAATCATTTATAGATACGGCCAGAATTGAAGTTGAGTTTGCAAAGACATTCTCTGATCCTACTGTGCCTCTTTCTTTCAAAGAAAAGAGAAAAAGAGAAGAGCAAAAGCTTAAGGATGAACAGGAAAGACTTCTTGAACAAGAACTTAGAGCACAAGCAAAGAAGCAAAAGACTAAGTCGACTTCAGAGATAGATGATGAAATCGCTAGTAATCCAAAATTAAGAGAATATATGGAGGTCATGAAACCCTCTCATCAAGTTAAATCATGGGCTAATGATACAATTGCGGACGGATCAGGTGGACCATCTGTACAAGATTTAGAAAATGCTTTGAATGGTAACAATGAGTCTCCAGTAGACAAATCCAACATCGAGGTTGTCAATACCGTGGAAGATGCTAGTGATGACGAGTACAATGATTTCAAAGAGCTCAGTAATAAACACGGCGAAAATGAAGACGAGGAAGAAGAAGAAGAAATGATGAGCTTAGGAGACTTACCAACTAATGAAGAAAATAAAGACAAAAATGAATCTGGTGAAAATCTTGCTGCTAATGAAAACATATCTGACTTGGAGTGGCTTAAATCTAGGAGTACTCGTATTAAAGAAAATGGTGAAGTGCCAGAAATTGTACCCGAAGTAAAAGAAGTCAATGAAGTTACTGAAGCTACGCAGCAATCAGACAATGAACCTGAAATGACACCTGAAGAGCAAATAGCTCATAAAATTGAAGAAACTGGAAGGTTATTTATAAGAAACATATCTTATGAAGCCAGTGAAGAAGATTTCAGAAGCTTGTTTTCACAATACGGGGCTCTTGAAGAAGTCCATATTGCTATCGATACCAGAACAGGCAAGTCGAAGGGATTTCTTTATGTGCAGTTTTTGAAAAAAGAAGATGCAACAAGAGCATATCGATCCTTAGACAAGCAAATTTTTCAAGGACGGTTATTGCATATCTTGCCTGCTGATAAAAAGAAAGATCACCGTCTAGATGAATTTGATTTGAAAAATTTGCCATTAAAGAAACAACGTGAGCTTAAAAAGAAAGCACAAGCTGCAAAAACTCAGTTTAGTTGGAATTCACTTTATATGAATAGTGACGCTGTATTGGAATCTGTTGCATCAAAGTTGGGAGTGACAAAATCTCAGTTAATTGACCCAGAGAATTCCAGTTCTGCAGTGAAACAAGCTTTAGCTGAAGCCCATGTGATTGGTGATGTTAGAAAATACTTTGAGGATAGAGGCGTTGATTTGACATCGTTCGACAAGAAAGAAAGAGATGACAAAATTATACTAGTGAAAAATTTCCCATTCGGTACCACTATCGATGAAATAGGGGAGTTATTTTCTGCTTACGGACAATTAAAACGTATGTTGATGCCACCAGCAGGTACAATTGCTATCATAGAATTTCGTGATGCACCAAGTGCCAGGGCAGCATTTTCCAAACTTGCATACAAAAGATTCAAGAGTAGTATATTATATTTGGAAAAAGGTCCAAAAGACTTGTTTACCCGTGAGCCAACCACCAACGAGGTTGCTACCATTCCAGAGCAACAGCAAAATGAACATGCAGTTGAAGCTAAAATATCTGCTAATGAAATTTTGGGCGAATCTAAAGAGGATGACGAAATTGAACTGGTACAAGGTCCAACTGTTGCTGTTTTCGTGAAAAACTTGAATTTTGCTACCACAGTGCAAGCTTTGTCCGATCTTTTCAAACCTTTGCCTGGTTTTGTTGTTGCAACAGTGAAGACAAAACCGGATCCAAAGAATTCAGGCAAAACTTTAAGTATGGGTTTTGGATTTGTTGAGTTTAGAACAAAAGAACAGGCAAATGTTGCTATTTCTACTCTTGACGGTCATGTTCTCGATGGCCACAAGCTACAGTTGAAATTGTCTCATAAACAAGGAACCGGTACCTCTGCTTCTTCGATAAAGAAGTCAGGTAAGTCTTCCAAAATCATTATCAAGAATTTGCCATTTGAAGCTACCAGAAAGGATCTTTTGGAGTTATTTGGTGCTTTTGGTCAATTGAAGTCTGTTAGGGTTCCAAAGAAATTCGACCAGAGTGCACGTGGGTTTGCATTTGTGGAGTTCAATCTAATGAAAGAGGCAGAAACTGCTATGAGCCAATTGGAGGGGGTACATTTACTTGGAAGAAGATTGGTGATGCAGTATGCTGAGCAAGATGCCGAAAATGCTGAAGTTGAAATTGAGAGAATGACAAAGAAGGTCAAGAAACAAGTTGCCACTCAAAACTTGGCTGCTGCGAGATTGGCAGGAAAGGGCAAGATTGAATTGGAGGAAAAGGATGAAGAAGACTTTGATAGAGATTTTCAGTAGATATATAGGTGTATCTTTCTTGTGAAAAGGATTTTGGTGTTTTTCAAAAATAATGATTGCATTAATTAGTAGTAGCAATAGAGAAAACTTGAAAAAAAAATATAAATATACGGAAAGAAAAAAAAAAAGAAGAAAAAGAACTTTCTATAACCATCTTCTTTTACAGACAAGTGACCAATGTTTCCCTTCACTAAACTAACAAGCAATATATGCTTGAAGAACCACTTCTTCAGCAATGGGAATCTCTTATCACTCTCATTGAAGAATATGAGACAACAAAAGGTTTTGTCCTTCAGATCGAATATTCAGTTATTGCAATCTAATTTTATACCGATCAGAGGTTACATCAGGGAAACTGTGTATCAACAAACAAGAAACTCACCTTTAAGGAGAAGCAGCACTTGGAAGCAATACAATCTGTTTTATAACAGATCCAACTGGGATAAATTGAAAAAGCCGTTATTGTTCACTATTGCATTTTGTGTGGGGACAACTTTAGTAACACCATATTTGTTTACCTACACTCCTTTATCCTACTTCAAACGAAACCCACAATCACTTCTTTGGTCGCTTATAGGTATTAATGGTGCCGTGTTTTTGATGTGGCGAATTCCACGATTGCAATGGTTTACCATGAAATACGGAATCTTGTTCAAAGACAACTTACAATCTCCTTGGACATTATTGGGCTCGGCCTTTTCCCATCAAAGCTTTGCTCATTTTTTCATAAACATGTTGGCATTTCAATCATTCGGCTCTACCTTGGTGGCATTCTTGGGTGTATCTAACTTTACAATCATGTACTTGAATTCGGCGGTTATTTCTTCATTTGCTTCGTTGGCAATTCCTATGTTTTTAGGATCATCTTTATCAGTTGCCTCATTGGGTGCGTCGGGTGCTATATTTAGTGTCTTTGGTGTATTTTCCTTTTTGTTCCCTGCTTCACCTGTTGGATTGTTTTTCATCCCAATTCCAGGTGGTGCTTGGATGTTGTTCCTTGGTACTACACTTTGGAATGCTGCTGGGACCGTTTTACGTTGGGGTACATTTGATTATGCTGCTCATCTTGGGGGAAGTATTGTTGGAATAGCTTACGGTTACTGGTACAATAGAAAAAGAAAACAGCAAATTCGTAGACGAAGACATACATTAGATTTCTAAAAAAAAAATAAAGAAAGAATTATAAAATGTTGTTATTTCCTTTCCATGTATATAGTAGTTATTTATACAAAAGATACTTTCTTTTTCTTCTTTGGCGATTCTTCTTCTTGTTCTTGAGATTCTTCGTCAGCTCTTCTTGCCTTTGCATTTTTTCTTCTAGTTGAACGAGCTACTGATGCTTTACTTCGAAGTTCGTCTTTCTTACCTTCCAATTTGTCCTTCTTTTGTTGTTCCTTTCTTTCGATTTCTTGTCTTTTCAAGTCTCGTATCTCTTCTAATCTTCTTGACTTTTCCAATTTACTCTCATTGACTTGGTCGTATTTGTCGTTTATGGATTTGACAAGTCTATTCATTGTTAATGTGTCGTTGTCATCGACAAACTTTTTACCCTTTTTTCCACGTTTGGCTTTAACTCCTGGAACAATTGCTTTGTTCAATGTGGGTATATTCAATTGGTCTTCTCTATATTCCTTTCCATTTTTAGCTCCGTATAACCTTATTTTTGCTTGCTGTTTTTTAAGTGCCAATTTTGAAATCTTTTTTACTTTTGACTTTGGTGTTAGTTTTGGTTGATCAGCTAACAAGTTTTTGGCAGCAGAATCTGAAAACACTTCAGAATCTACTGTTCTGGTCTTGTTCTGTGTTTTGTTTCTTTTAGCAGTTTTTGATTGTCTTGGTGCCATGATATAATATTGTGTAGCAGGATAGCCTATAAATGTAAAAAAAAGGTACTTGTGATGAGATGCTTGGAAAAAAAAAAGAAAGGTAAAAAAAAAATTATCGAACACTGTCTAACCACATCGCAAAAAAGAGACAGCCATATTTTCTTACACTGTAACGCGGACCAAGTAATAACACTACAATAAACTCATAAATACCATCTAAAAAAGGTGTTACTACTCCTTTATAGATAATGTAATTAGTTGCAGTAAAATTAACAAAAAATTAAGCAAAAAAACAAACTCCAATGCGGGGAATCGAACCCCGGTTTGCTCGGCGCTCTGTTTCTAAGAAAGAAATGAAAGCGAACCGTGATAGCCACTACACTACATCGGACTTGTTGTGTCAGTTTAGAATAGCTGCTTCTTAATATGGTATCTAAATTCTAGCAATATTTCTTCACTCGTATGTAATAAAGCATATGTTATAACCTTCAGAAT
>OKCY01000035.1_pt1 | contig 17693 bp, 13 predicted proteins | sample 1613071 | NCBI WGS metagenome assembly OKCY01 (sample SAMN04436834, study PRJEB24849) | human gut metagenome | biome: human gut; feature: NICU; material: stool | host: Homo sapiens | place: USA: Saint Louis, MO | collected 2011-07-12 | reverse complement strand
GTTAACCCAAGTAAACGTTTGCTAAAATTTTTTGTACTCATTTGAGAAACAAAGAAAAAAAAATTTCACTCTATTGTTCGAAACATCACGCAATAATTGAAGGTTACAAAACTTATACGACATGAGATGGTGGTCTTTATATTTTGGGCATAATAGAATATATAGAACGTTTATACAAGAAGGTACATCATGAATCCAAGAATTACCGATCCGATTCCTCCTGTCTGCAAAACAGCAAAATTAGCAGAAGATGAAGGAGATGAGGAAGAAGAAGAGGAGGAGTCTGTGGATGATGAGCCTGTAGATGACGAGCCTGTAGTTGTTGATTGAGCCGATTCGGAACTGCCGGTTTCACTTGCACTACCAGTTTCGGAAACAACGCTCCCAGCAGCACTTCCTGGAGCAGTAACCCATGATTTAGCAGTTTTCCCTTCAATTGTAGTAACTTCCTTGGCATCTCCAGCGGCAGTGGAAAGCATCGAGGAAATAGAAGCAGGCATCATCCAAGTATTAGCACCAACAACTGAACACAACGAAGTAGCCAAGAATCTGGCACTAGCAACATCTTCACCCTTACACTTTTGAGCAACACATTGACCAACTAAACCAGCCCATTGTGGCATCACGCAGAAACATCCAGTATCCCAATATGGACAAGGGGTGTTACTTGTACTGAATTTGACACATTCCTTTGCACAGTCTGGTAATAAATCGTAGATTGGATCTGCGAACCCATTAATGGAAGCAGTTTTAGGGACTTTTGGGTATGTACCAAAGTTACCGTAATCAGCAGCAGATACTAAAAGAATCAAGTAGAATATGAAATGCATGTTAGTGTGGATATGGAGCTGATGAAAAAAAAAATAGGAATCTCTTACCCTTATATAACGTTAAACCCGAAAGAAAAGTGGTCTTGACCTGTCTCTGTTGTCCCCCAATTTATCAGATTAGTCTCGGCTCGCAAAACACTAAAAATGCTTTTGTGCTGCGTAAAATTTCGCAGTTTTCGGATTCTTGGCATAGAAACGATAAATCCACCAATTAAACGATGGCCGCATCCCTTGTCTGATGATAATAAGGTTTATTGAATGCATGAATGAAAAGTATTAAACAAATCTATATTCACCTCTAAATTTTTTTTTTTTTATCATTAACCAAGTTTAACTTTCAACCATGGCTATTCCATTTGATCAACAGTTTTTTGTGGAAAAGGATAGAAATAATAAATATGAGTGGTTGATATTTGTATTGACGTTCATTGTGTTAGCTGGACATGGGATACTTTTTTATTGGATTCCACGATACTTGCGAGTCAATAACAAACGCAACAACTATTTTAGACTACTTAAAGTGTGGGATGCATGGACGAGTTGTGTTCATGTATGGGGCGATTTCTACTTTCAGCCCAGTTTGGTGTTGTTGGGAATATTGTTTGTTGGTCTTAATGTTGGGTTCTGCTTTGCAGAGATTAATGATTTAGATTATCAAAGTCGGTTTTATATTATTTCCAAGAGATTGCTGAAGGTGGCAGTAGGAAACTTGCCGATTTTATTATTTGCTGTTATGAAAAATGACTTGTTGACATCAATAACAGGGTTGCAGCATGATAGATTAGAATTTGTTCATAAATGGTTGTCACGGCTTATGTGGGTCATGATCACTATCCATATGGGGATGGCTTGTTACTATTGGTTGAATCTCAACTTTAAAATTATGATTATGATCCCACCACAGATATTTGGGTTTATGGCTTATGGGAGTTTCAGTATTTTGAACTGGGCTAGTTTAAAGTTTATCAGACAGTTTGCGTATGATTTCTTTTTGGTGCAACACCGTATTTTTGCATTTATGATGTTGTTCTTTACATTTATCCACAATCAAGGAAACAGGGCTGTGGTGTTGATTTCGGTGCACGGGTTGGTTATCGACAGGGTTGTTAGTAAAGTGTTTGCATACTTGCACGCCAAAAAGTCGCCCACCAAAGGTAGATGTACATTCCGGATCATCGATGACAGCACGATTTCGGTGGTGATACCTGTCTCTGAAGCTGGATACACGTCAAAGTCTTGGTACACGAGATTCCTCCCCAAATACAAAACGTGGAAAGCTGGTCAGCACATTTACTTGAATGTGGGAAAAATCAAATTCTTCCAATACCATCCATTCACGATTTCTAGTCTTGCTGAAAGTGGGGAGATGAAACTACTCATCAGGGTTGAGCGTGGGTTTACTAGAAAACTCATGAGACATCTTGAGCAAGTTGATCATGATGAGGTGACAATCAAAGCTATGTTCCATGGTCCATATGGTGCTAGGTATCAGCCGTTGATAACTTTTGATACGTGTCTATTTTTCGCTGCTGGTTCGGGTGGTGCATTCACGTTCCCAGTTTGTCTTGATTTGTTGAACCAAATAGATAGACGTGATCAGGAGGGTGATGTTTTGTTCCGTCCAAAAAACCAGTTTATCAAATTTGTGTGGGCAATCAGAAAGCAAGATAATATTGAGTGGTTTGAGGATTCGTTGAAACAGTTTGCTGGACGGTGTTCTGTTGATATTTATATTACCCAGGAAACAAAGGAAGAATTGCCACTACAAAGAAAGAATCTGATCATTGAAATAACAAAATCGTTAACCAACGATTATAATATTTTGTATGGGAGACCACAAATTCAAGATATAATACAACAGCACTCTCAGCTGCTAGGAGCTAACCAGTCGATGGCAGTTACTTCATGTGGCTCGCCATCATTCACAAACTCCATCAAACATCATTGTCAAAGTGCTAGAAGGGTGAAAGGTGCACCGGAAGTGTATTGTTATACAGAGTCGTTTTAGGGTATATAGGATAAATTTAAGGTTTGTGTATGTTTTAGCAAGGCGGACATAAATTCCTGTACGTAAGGACACACCCCCATTTCAGATGAGTTTGGGGAGAAAAAAATCACCCTTTCGACAACTTTTTCTTTCAGCAATGTTAAAGTACCAATTGATTGGTAAGAAAGGCAGGTTCTTTTCCAAGAAGAAAGTACACGAGTACCCGCTTGTGCATCTCCATTCCTTGCCGTTGGAGATACTACTTGAGATTTTTTGTTTAGTTGATGATTACCAGACATTGAGAAGTGTGGCATTGTGTTGTAAAAAGTTTAACCATATTGTCAACAAGCACCTATTGTATAATCTGATTGTTTTCAAAAACCCAAAAAAGTTCTACCAGTTTGCCACTATACATCTACTAGCAGATATCAGCAACAAAATCAATTTCCTCAACACCATTGAGTTTATCAACCCACAAATTAAGGACTCAGAAAACACAAAACTAAATATAGCCGGGAGCTATGCAGTGGAGTCGAAAGTGAGAGCCATGGACCAGCTCAACTATACTGAGTTTATCTTGTCGTTGTCGAACTTGTTTACCCATGCATTTGGGTTGCAGTGTGTTATTTTTAGCGAGATTTCCCCGTCGTTTGGGTTCCCCATGGAGTCCAAGTCTGGCAGCAGTAATATTTTTAAACGCAAGGCCCCGAAGACAAAGAATAGACGTTTGGGGAAGTTGGTGATGAAGACACAATCAGGGTGGTCTATACCATTGAGGAATACCCATTTGTCACTTATTGCAGAGTATTTTGATGTGATTGACGAATTGTGTTTGGTAAACTTTATTATTGATAATCCAATCACGATCAAGGATCTACGAATAAATAAAATACACTTTGAATCGTGTATCTATCCGTTCAAGAAGGGACCAAAAAGAGAGAATCTGATATTCACCAATGTGTCGGAGCTAGAACTATCCAAAATTGCCAACAGCACCGAATTGTCGTTGATCGATCTAATCAAAGTGAAGAACGAGGCATTGCATTACTTGACGTTGGATATTGGGTCAAACATTTTCTATACCAACCAGGAGTTTAAGTTTGGCAAGTATAATCCGTTTTTCCAGTTGTTGTGTTCTGGGGTAGGAGGGTACTCGAGGTTGGATACTTTGAAGTTGACAAATTTTGAATTGTTTGACTATTTGAGACACGATGATGTGCACAAGGATGTTGACTCGTGGATAGAGCCGCCAACTGATAATTTTGAAACGTTTATGGAGTACACGTCGCAGATCCCGCACTTGATTATTGTGCTACGAAAGTTTCCGCCACGAGTCAAGACATGTCTCAAATGTGGGTTCAAGGAGCAGCAGCTGGATAAAAATATAGAGTCGTTGACGTATGATGAATGGAAAATATTTCTTAAACCGTTAGAGTTGAACCCGGGGAATACATTACAGATTTTTCGACACGATTATAGATTACTATACACAAAGTCAAAGTATTAATTAAACAAGTTAGCACAGAAAGTTTTGAAAGGGTCTATTAGTTTGTGGATAAAGTCGATAAACGGGGTGCTAGGTGGTGGTGGAGGGGGCTCTGCAGGTTCTACTGGTTCTGTGGGTTTTGCAGGTTCCGCAGGTTCTTGGGGTGTTTCTCGGTTTTCCAACGCCTTTTCATCAACTTCCACCATGGTTTCAATTCTGTTGACGATGGCTAGTTTTTCGCCGCTTTCTTGGAAGAATTTGTACGTTGTTGTTAGATCCTCGTTGGATAGAGTCACATATTCTCCGCGCTTAGCGTCAACGCCAGTTTCAATCAATGTCTGCGCAATGGTTGGAGGAACGCCCCTAGAAATGTCTAGATTAGGGTACAGCAACTCACATTTCGGAATTGATGTTTTAAATGTTGTCAACTTTTGGTGTATATCCTTTGCGTTTTCCTTCATTGATTGGATGATATAGCTATAGTCTAGCTCGGGTAGGGTGTCGAATTTGTTTTTCAACTGAATAAAGTCCCGCAATACTTTGACGTCGCCATTGGAGAGAACCTTGACTAGGCCATAGTTGTTTGGTTCCTGGGTGAACTCGTATACCAATCCTCCACTGAAAACATCTATCATATCGTTTGTGTACAATACTGGGACTTCATCGAAATTTCTCGGCAATACCTCATTGCACCCATATTCCGAAAAAAACATTGGTTTGGTGAAATGTTTGTAATCGTTGACCAAGATGTTGTACCCGCTGCTGTAGAATGTCTGGTCGCCACACCACTGGTACGAGTTGACGCCATAAAAGTCGACTGATTCTTTGGGGTTGTCGTCGCCACACTCGAGGTACTGTGCTAGAGGCATTCGATAGTTCAAGTCGTCGGCCGCTGAATAACCGACGGGGATGGTTCTTGGTGCATTGTATTCGATATAGCTTTTGATTTCGCGGACCACCGCTTTGACATATGGGGCAGCCACACTGGCGGAGATGGGGTCGTTGACAATTTCGTTCCCGGCAATAAACCCTAGCGTGTTGTTGTAGTGGGAAAATTGTTCTACCACCTTAAAGACATTTTCAAAGTAGTACAAGTTGTACGAATTCCACGGCTCGTACCGGTTTAGGTGGTGGTGTGGCAATGGCGAGTTTACGTCTAGAAACAAATATATTCCCGCTTTGGCCAACATGGTCATGCATTTGTCGTGGTTTAGGTGTGCATTTATTGAATAAATACGAATGGTGTTGATACCCAACTCTTGAAATAGGATTATATCTCTAGCACATTTGTCGGGATCCGATAGTGGGTCGTTGAGCTCGGACACTGCAGACGATCCACCTGGCTGGTAGTCTATTCCCTTGATGTAGAACTGTAGGTTGGTTAGTAAGTGTTGGCGCAAGAATGTGTTGGCGGTTACATACTGGTTCTTTTGTGATACTATCTATAAAGTAGTGGCCGTGGATGATGATGGGGTGGACATTTGCGGTAATCGATACGGTTAGTATTAGTGCAATCAAGATACACTGTAACATGGTGGTTGATGTTTGTGGAAAAAGAAATTTATGTAAATTTTGCTGCGAAAAAAAGTTTGTAATGGAGTGTGGGGTTTCCCCACGACAACAAAATCACAGTCAGATTAGTGGGCATATAAATATGAGCTAATCGAAAGGTTTTTTATTTTTTTCACTCACCAATGAAGTTTACAACTACGCAATCCACCAAACTTGCCCTGTCTCTTGATAGGGTTTTGAAGGATATTACTACATTTAATGGCGATTCCACGCCGCAATTAATTGCTCCAGGGTGTACACTTGGCGTTACAGATCGGGATTCTACCGTGTACTTGAACTCGAAAGGTGTGAGAAATATCGATGACCCTGTGCCAGTTACAAATAACGATAGCTACGCGTTGTTTTCGTGTACTAAATCCTTGACGGTGATGGGGGCATTGATTTTGTACGAACAAGGGAAACTCCAATTAGATATTCCCGTTTCTACATATTTCCCAGAGATTGCCAATATCGGGGTATTAGAGCCAGGAGCAGTAGACAAGTATAGTGGTAAGCTTTCAAAGCCGTTGACGACACCGCAAACGCCAATTACTGCCAAACACTTGATCACCCATACTGCCGGGTTTTCGTATGGGTTTATTAGTCCCGATTACTTTGCGTTGATCACCAAGGGCGAACGAATTGACGCCATCAATCCGCCCATGGAGTTTTTCCATAAAAAGACACCTTTGATTCATGAACCAGGTACTGATTGGGCTTATGGACATAATATTGACTGGTTGGGGTTTGTTCTTGAACGGATTAGTGGGCAGAAGTTGGGTGAGTTTTTGGCCACACACGTGTTTGAGCCTATTGGCATGACAAGCTGTACCTTCCACAAGAAGGACCCTTCTGATTTGGTTAGGATCCATTTTAGAAAGCCTGATGAGACATTGGTCTTGCTCAAAAAGACACCAATTAGTTTAGATCCCATTTTGGATTTAGGGGGACAAGGGTGTTTTGGGAGTGTTGGTGACTACCTCAAGTTTATCAGAATGTGGCTCAACTATGGGGTCTCACCAGATACTGGGAACCGGATACTTAACGAGTCGACAGTCAAATTTGCTATTAGGAACCATTTACCGGACGATTTTGAGTTTGACTTTATTGGGTTGTCACACAATGTTCTTGATGAAGAGGAACGGAAAAACGATGGGTGGACATTGACAGGAAATGCGTATGGTCTGAACGATTTGCCTACAGGCAGACCCAAAGGGTCCAACTACTGGTCGGGTGTAGCCAACTTGCACTTTTGGATTGATTTTGAAAATGGGATTGGTGGGTTTTATGCGGTTCAGGTATTGCCATTTATGGACGAGTATAATATTGAGAGCTACGCGAGGTTTGAGAGTGAGGTGTATAAGGTTTTAGGTAGTCAAAGTAAATTATAGTGCGAAAATAAACACAGCCCAGAAAAAAAAAAAAAAAAGTACAAGTAAACCACTTTTCCACCATCCATATCATGACATCTCATAGTGGGTACCAGAGACTAGATAATGTTTCTTCATCATCGACAGTGTTGCCGATGCACCCACCGGAATATGACGACGTGCACACACCCATGGAACAGTTTGAGATAGACGACCCCCAGTTGCCGGCATCTGGTCTTTTAGTCAAGTTTGCCAACAATTTCAATACAAGGATATTACGGCCCGTGACGAGAATTATAGACCCAATCTATGAAGGCTACAAGTACTTTCAGATGCAGTATGAGCGGTCGATATTAAAGTTGGGGAACCCGTTAGTGGTGAAGCGGTTGTTGTATGTTTCGTTTGTTATGGTGATTGTTTTTGGTATTACAAAATATAGCGACAACGATTCTATCAGTGGGGCCAGTATGGGAGCGTTCACTAGGGGCAGGTTCTATGATATCGACAAAGTTGGCGAGTCTATAACGCACTTTATTGATCCCAAAGAAATGAAAGAGCATTTAGAGTACTTTTCGTCGATACCACACATCACCGGCACGAAAGGAGACTTGGCGTTGGCAAAGTATGTACAGTCGTTTTTCAAGAATAATGGTCTACACCATGTTGAGTTGAATGAGTTGGAAAGTTTTACCAATTATCCAGACAAGACCAAGACGTACTTGAAGGTTGAAGATTTTGAGGCGACGTTGTTTGAGCAACATAACGAGGGCATGGAGTTTTTGGCATTTAACCCAAACTCGTTGAACACAGAAACGCCTATCAAGGGGAGTTTTATTTATGTGAATTATGGGGAGGCCGAGGACTATGACAAGGTGATTGCCAATGGCGTTGAAGTGAAAGATAAGATTGTGTTGGTGAAGTATGGCGGCAAGACCCCTGAACCGAATAAGGTGTACATTGCCGAGCAGCACAAGGCCAAGGCAGTGGTGTTTATCACCAAGAAGTATAGTGTTTCTGATGATGTGATTCAGAGAGAGAATGTTGGGTTGACACGAATGTCGCCTGGCGATATTTTGACCCCTGGCTGGGCATCGGAGAACATGTATGTGACTAGGTTGACGTGGGACAAGTCTGAGACCACGCCCAAAATCCCCACCATCCCGGTGTCGTGGAAAGATGGCGAAATCTTGTTGAGGAAGTTGGCTGGTGGCGTTGACTTTGATGGGTACAAGAGTGGTGACGGTAAATCGCCGGCCCTAGAATTGAGTGTGCAAAACATTGACCGGCCAATGCACCAGGTGTGGAATGTTGCTGGGTCTATTGAAGGGCGAGAACAGAACGAAAAGGGGGTTATTATTGGTGCTGCTCGAGACTCTGGTTGTTATGGCACGATGGGTAGTAATACCGGCACTGTTGCGTTATTGGAAATGGTAAAGATATTTACGTCGATGCAGAGAAAGTATCTGTGGGCCCCGTCGCGGTCGATATTTTTTGTTTCGTTTGATGCCACTGAGTATAATTTGGCCGGTGCTGCTGAATGGATAGAGAATAGGAAGGAGTCGTTGCGCAAAGAAGGGTATGTGTATATTGACTTGAGTGATTTGGTGGCGGGGGATAAGTTGTTGATAAATGCCAACCCGTTCTTGCATGAAGTGATTGGTAACTGCTTGCAGAAGGTGAAAGCGGGGGATAGTACGATGTATGATTTGGTGAAGAAACAGAATGGTGACCGTGTGCCCATGGGAAATGATTTTCTCGAGACAAAGAACTATGTGCCATTTATCAACTATATCAATATTCCTTCGATGGAGATTAAGTTCACGGGGGTCGACTACCCCAAGAACTCCTGTTTTGATAACTTTGATAATTTTGAGACCAGCGGGGTTGATCCGAAAATGGTTAAGCACGCACAAATGGTTGAGCTTTTGTCGAGGATAGCTTTAGAGTTTGCTGAAAGTCCGTTGATTCCGTATAATTTCCGTGATTTCACACGTGAGTTAGAGTTGTTTGAACAGGATTTGGAGAGGTATGCCGAGGTGCAGGTAGAGAAGGTGGGTCGAGCAAAGCCGGTGCTACACTTTGATGGATTGAAACGTGCGTTGAACTCGTTGAAGCTGGTGAGTGAAAACTATCAGGAATGGGCCCGCGAATGGAAACAGTTTATCCATGAATCTGGCGGCATGGAGCCGACCATCCATACCATGCTGAGATGGCGGTGGAACGATAATATGGTTGAGTTTAATGGCCAGTTCCTAACGAGAGAAATCCAGCATCAGCGTGCTGGCTACAAGAATATACTCTTTGGGTTGCCGTTTATTGCGCCTACAAGTAAGGGTGAGTTTGACTGGCACAGTTTCCCGTTTATACGGAACTATATTTCGCAACACGATTTTGAACTGGCGCAGAATGCGATTAATCAGTTGGCGCTGGTTTTAGAGTCGGCAGCGTTGAACTATCGGGATTTGAGCTAGCTAGGGTGTATAGGTGTTCTAAATAGTGGTCTCTAATACCAAAGTCTTTGATTGAGTGGACGAGGTTGGTGAGGTAGTCTATGTTTTTGCCACTGGGACCGACAGCAGTGCGTATGACATGGGCGGTGTCTTCTAACGATTCTGGCCCCACAAATGCTTCGTTGTCGATTGTTCCAATGTAGATATCGCTCTCAATGAACTCTTCTCCCACGTAGAATGGCACTTTGTGGGCGGTGTACCCGTTTTGTTCTCTGATGTCGAGGTACTGTTTGACTTGTTCGACGTGCTGTGGCTCGATGTAGTATGCCACTCCATAAACACGCAAGTCGTCAGGCGACGACACATTATAGAACTCGTCGTGAAATTTGGGGGAGGTTAGATCGTCTATGGAAAGGAGGGTTACCACTCTGCCGGGATACTCGGGTGTTCCTCGATGGTCTATTGAGCTTTGCCAGAATCGGCGAATAAACCCTTTTAAGTAGCCTGTGACTTTGTACGATACGTGTGGTGGTGGTTTAAAGATTAAGGATCCGTATCCTATAATCCACATTCCTTGTGGGTGTGTCATTTTGCTATACAGACTATATGTAACTAAATTTAAATGCCATTTTTATGGTCTCGACAATTTTTTCTTTTAGGTGTGTGCGGTACCTGTTGGCGCTGATGCCGAGAACCAACACCACCAACACAGCCAAATAATTTTCTCTCAAGTAGGTTTTGACAAGGTTGTAGATGTACGACAACTGCGATATTTGAACTTCGTGGTGTTCCTCTTCGTAGCTGTTTTGGATCTCTTTAATTGATTTGTATTTCAAGGTCTGCTGTTTCGCCTGTTCGAGGGCAGCTGCCCTTTCTTTTTCCTGATTTTGTTTAGCCAACCGTTGCTGGGCCTTCTGTTCCTCATGCAGGTGTTGGATTTTGCGTAGTTTTTCCAAATCTTTAGGGTCAGTAATCAATCGTTCTGCTTCTTGGTATTTTCCAAATGTGGGCAAGATCTCAAACACCACCAACTGCATAAACTTTGGCTTGTACTTGTCGTTGTTTGCGCCCAAGTAATCTTTATGTAACTGGTCAAAGTATCCATCGCCAATCAACACTTTCGGGTTGGTAATATGGGCTAGGTGGTAGTTGTACAATATTTCACATGGAATGTCGTTGCCAAACACGGAACGAATCTGGTTGAGGACCTCGTTGCTGGTAATGGAATTGATTGCAGCGTTGGTCTGGACTTGGTTTAGCAATCCATCCTTCAAGCAAACCCCCACTTCCACCAAGTATAGGTTGATTATTTTTGTAACCAAGGTTTGGGAGATGGTGTGGTTGGCATATTCGTTGAAACAGATGTGAAACAATTCACTTGTTAACTTGAACGACGCCTCAAAGTTCTTATTAATGAATTGCTTTAAAGCAAGTTTGTAGTTGTGATCCATTGTGGAGAGAAAGAAAGAGTTGTCGATTTTTTCTACCGAGGTTCGCATAACAAAAAAATTTATATATTTATCTACTCCTCTTCGTCTTCTCTATCGCGACGACTACTTGGCAAGTAACCCAAAGCTTGCAATCTTCTTTTCTTTTCGACTTCCGTCTCCTCCTCGTCGGCACTCTCTTCGGAGATGGGTTGGGTGTGGTTTTCTTGTAGGATATTAGCTATTGTGTCTTCCAACTTTTGTTCGGTTTTGCTGCTCATTGGTGTGTTTTCTTCTTCCGGTAGTATGATCTTGTGCTGGGTGCCGTGCTCGAGGTCGGTTACACTGATTTCTGGTGGTGGCTTGATCCCCACCATAGACTTTACCATGCCCATGATAGACCCCGACCGTGCTCTTGGTGCAGGTGCGTGTTTGTTGACCTTGTATCTTCTAATGATATCACCATCTTCATTTTCAATCACAATCAAATCGTCCACACGGTGGGCGTATACTTTACGTTTATTTGGATCATCTTTTTTATAGTATGACCGGCGTGATAACGACCGAGATAATTTTTCTTGTAAGCCGTGTGTATCCTCGTCGGTTGTGTATTCGCCAGACCCAGTTGAGTATTGTGTGAGGTGCCTCTCCAAGGATTCCATAGAATGGATACTTCCGATATCAGGGGCGCGTACTGGTTTGGTGGTTAATTTCAAGTTTTCCATTACTTCACCATACTGGTCTTCGATAATGACTTGGTCACCATCTTGGTAAGCAACGGTTGGCACTGGTGCCTTTTCGGCTTTTGTAGGTGGTTTCTCTCCAAATGCAGATAACCCTGATGTTTTGTTTGGGATGGCAAGGGTGTCTGAGGCTGATTCGGGTTCTGGCGTTTTGTTGCCCCCTAGTTGTAAGATCTGCGCTTCTGGGGGTGTTCTGTCGTCTTTATGGTTCTTCTTTCTCTTGGCTCCGCCCGCTGGACGTACTTTTATGCCGGTAGTTTCTGGTTGCAGTTTTTCGGTTGGTGCCATTGTATCCACCCGGTGTAAGGAGAAGGAGGTGGTGGTACGGTCGAGTTTCTGGAGTCTCTGCATCCACCCGCCACTGCCATTACCTTCTTGGTCGGTCGTAAAGGACATGGTGATGGCCATTCTGTTTAGTCTTTTACCTAGTGTTAGCACTGCCACTGAAGATCCATGGACGATGATCGATGTAATAACAATAAAGCAGACTATAGGCCAGATAGTGGCGAGCAACTGGTAGTGAGGGAAATCCTCGTTGGGGAGGTGGTGTAGCGGCGTTTCTTCAGTGGTGTAGTGGGCTTCCAAATCTTTTCTGGCCAAGATACTGGCAAATATGGCACCGACACCGATTGGCCCGAAATGGCCACAGAATAACGCCTCTCTCCATGTTTTGACGTCGGGGGTTATTGGTTTGAGGGCGACAACGGCGGGAATTCTTCTCAAGAATATGATGACAAATGCCAACACGACTAATCTCCATACATTCAATCCCAAGTCGGCGTTATTGAATTGTGGCCAAGGAATGATTGCCCCGAAGTAGACGAAAAACGACAAGTTTAGCAACAAGTCAATAACAGTAGACACGTGTGACTCTTCGGTTTTCTTTGCGAATGCCCCATTCCAGCCAAAGGCGGTACCTGCAGCAAACGAAACCAATAAATCGTCCACACCCAACATTGACCCAATACCAGCAGAAATAAATGCAATAAACACGAAAATGGCCAAAAACGATTCACGGTCGATAAGGTTTTGGTTTTCTGCAAAAGCGACTAGTTTACGCAAGACATAGCCAATGACTGTCCCCAATAAACAGCCGAAAATACACTCCCAAAGGATGGTCAACAAAAACCAATCTTTAACAATTTCGCCGGCGTGCCCAGAATGGATAATCAAGTTTAGGGATAGGAAAATAAATGGGAATGCCATACCGTCGTTACACCCCGATTCTGCTGACAACAAATTACGCAAATGGCCAGGGACTCTTTCGGCAAACTTTCCTTTACCGACGACAGCAGCAGCCAAGACCGGGTCGGTGGCTGTGACACATGCACTGACTAGCAATCCATCGTTGAATGTGAAATGGGGGATGAGACACCAGATGAAGAGCCCAACAATCAACCATCCACATGTCATGACCGGCAACAAGAAAATAGTCACTGAGAGCCAATGTTTCATCATATACTTTTTCGGCAACTCTACTGCCACGGCGACGATCTGGATACATAATACTATTCGACAGATTTCTAGGGTGATGTAGTCTGAATTACCCCAGCTGACGGGGTCAAACCAGTTTAGACAATGTGGGCCTAAGATAAGCCCTGCTATGGATGCGACGGTGGCCTCGCCGATGTATAGACGTTCTTTGACAAAAAGGGAGACTAATGAGAATAGGGTACTGAAAATACCCACACAAGCGTAGGCTATGTGTGGTGGTTCTAATTCTAACTGACTCCAAGCCATGGCAAAGTGTGGTGATGAAGAGTTGATAAGAAAAAAAAAAATTTTGGTGGTTGTTTTTTTTTTTGTAATGGAAAAAGGTTACATTGCGCCAAGAAATTGTATCACCTAAAATTGGACAACACGTTCTTGCCATGTTGTTTGTTGAGTCGGATAGTGAGTCGGTGAACAACACCGATATTTGTCAGGTTGAGGATTCGTTTACGGCGTCGACCACGCAGATTGCACACTTGTCGGATATTTTCCAGAGTTTGGTCAGTATTAATAACCAGGCGATAATCAGGATCAAGGAGACGGGGATCACGATCTACTCGAGCTATAACCATACGTTTAATGTGAATGTGAATATCGACCCGCTGTTGTTCAGTATTTATAGTATTACTGGCGAGGAGTTTACGTTGGGGGTTGATTTGAGTTTGATTGGCGAGTGCTTTACGTCTGTGGCCAGTACGTTGAAGTTTGAAAAGTCGGTTACATGTTACCTCAACTACCAGGGTGAAGGATCCCCCCTAGTTATTGAGTTTGAGGATACGTATATTTTGGAGAAGCTCGAGTTTTACACGTATATTATTGAGCTGGGGATGGAGGATGATAATTTGGGGATCGACTATGAGAGGGTGGAGATGGAGGCGATGGTCAGGAGTGATGTGCTTACGAATATTTTACTGGATTTGTGGCAGATTGATACCGAGAACTTGTTTATATACGCCGAGGCAGACACGTTGACTTTTATCAGTAATGGGCCTATTGGCACGTCGAAACTTATATTCCCCAACGACAAGGATGTGCTTGAGAAGTTGGAAATTAGTGGCGACAAGAGGTACGTGGTGTCGCAGTTTAGTTATGAGACGTTCTATCGATTATTCAGGGCGGTGAGACTAAGCTCCAAGTGCAAGCTTGTCAAAGACGCCCATGGGTGTTTTTCTATCCAGTTGTTGTGCAAGAAACTACCGTTGAGTGGGTACTCGGGGACACTAGTCACCATCAACATGATGGAGCTCAACCACGACGAGTTTATGATTGGGTGGATAGAGGAGCAAGAGAAGCCGGTGTTGTTTACGTCGTTTAAGAAGGTAGAGGTACAGTCGAGCGTAGTTGACAAGCGCAATGTAAGCGGGGCAGTTGAGGTGCCGTTATTTTTATAAAATCAGTATACAGCTATGTAGCTTTCAATTCTATTTTTTTGGATTTGGGCAATACACTCGGCGATCCAAGTAATGTTTCTGATTTCTTGTTCCTTCGACTTTAACCAGGCAAACACCGACGCCAAGGTAAACTGCTGGGTGAATGCGTTTCTGCACAATTGCATTTCCAAGTAGTAGAACCAGTCACCTAAGGATTTCAAGTTTTCGTTGGTTTCGGAGAAGATGTCCTTGTAGTCGCCAACAAGTTCGACGATTGATTTCAATTGCTCGACGTCGTCTACTTGTGACAATTCCAAGTGGTAGGTGGGGTACAACTTGCCGTGGCTGGGGAATAACGACAACTTGTCTTCTGGCGACAAGTCGGGGTTGTTTAACGAGTTTAGGGCGATATTGATGACACGTTTGTCGGCCTCCAAAGTTAACAATCTCTCCATAATCTCCTTATCGGGTCCGTCCAAGTTTTTGTCACACCAGTCAACAAACCCTTCCAAGTAGTTTTTGTATAATCTGTTTCTTATAATTTCGATGTTCAAGTCGTCCAAGTCGTCGGCACTGACACAGTTTTTGAAGAATGGGGCCAAAGGAGTGTCTATCAACACTGTCAGGTATAAACTTTCGATGTCGGTAGCAATCGACAATGTAGGCAAGGTATCGAACCACCCCAAGGCGTTGGTCTTTCTCAAGATTTCCGACTTGTCTCTTTCGTGTAAGGTACCGGTAATCATCAATATGACATTGTCGATCATGTACCCGTAGTTTATGAAATCCATAAATTTGGTTAACTTCCCACTCGATTGACTTTGGATGTACTGGTACTGCTGGAATAGTTTTTTTGTCAAGTTTTCTTGGATGACGGTAGTGCTTAATGGTCCAGAATAGTTTGCCAAAAAGTTGCCGTAGTCGGTGGATGATAATTGTAATTTCAAATCTTCAAGGTTATCGCATTGGGTGAGATTGACGTATTGGTTGGAAGTCAAGAGGCCGGATTTGTAGCCACGGACAACACCTTCAAGGTACCCGTAGTCGATGTTAAAGAATAGTCCTTCCATTTGGTGGTGGTGATGATAAGGTTGTTGATTTTTTTGTTGAGAAAAAAATCCAGAAATATAGATAGAGAATTGAACAAAGTGCGCGACCCGCAAAATGTAACCACACAGCTTCTCGCTAGGCGGGCACAGTCAATAGTTTGTACAGAGTAGGTTTTTAGCATAACCGGCTACAGCAAGGAGGTACCACGGTAAACAACTGCTTTGGTTGGCTGTAAAAAAGCTGTTCAAGAAGTTAGACAAACGTGGTAAACTGAATAGTCGTGTAGGTTTGAGAATAAGACGTGGCAAATTTTATTTGACGAGGAAAAACACTATAAAAACAACTTTACAAAATAATTTGAGAAAAAATTGCTTTAGAGAAGAATAAATTTAAATGAGTTTTACCATTTGATAGGGATATGATAATAGAGAATAAAATATAGCCTTGAACGGTAGACACTTGTTCCTCTTTCCATTGGATGTCACTTATAGATGTAGCGGGATGCATTATTATGATGTTGTTGTGAAATGAAATTTGTGATAATTATCTCAGTGGGGAAATATTAATAATGTGAAAATGATGAATTTGAAAAAGATAAAAATCCATAAAAAGGGATTCTAAGTATTATCCCTAATTTGATTTTACCAGGTTTCACAGAGTATTTCTACTAACAGTGCATAGGGTTAGTCGAGTAATAGAATGATGTTTATTGTTATAGAACTGAACATGTAGAGGCCTTAACCCGACAAGACGTATGAGCTGATGATTCTACAAATATTTGTTCACCTTTGACATGCTCTCAATTGGCGACTTCTTAGTTGAAGTGATGAAACCTAATACTTCAAGTTTACTTCACCCGGACTGGGTAGAGCAATAAAGATGTTATCTGGACGTATCTGTAGAAAAGTCTGTAAAAGTTTTAAGCTGATCAAATGGATGAAGATTTTTTGTTTAAGAATTTGGTCAAAATTTCCACCAAAAAATAATCACCTCAGGATAGTTGTTGTAGAGTCGACTGACTCAAGTAAAGAACGGATTGCAATTTAAAGTAGTTGGCCCGTTAAGCTAGCTCAGTAATGTGTGACATAATTGGTGATTTGGTGTATCTACGGTTAGAACTTGTCGAACAGAATAAACACTTGAAATATATAGCTATATAAAATATTTCTTTTCTTATTCCTGTACTATCTGTATATGTCTTGTAGAACAGAGCTCCTAATTACCAAACTGGTTTAAAAAGCTGTCTACATCAAACTCTTCGTTTACGTGGTCGCCATTGTCGAGCAATGTCATGTTCAACCCGTCTAGTATCAGCTCGTCGTTTTCAAGTATGTTGTTCATGTCCAAGTTGTTGTCTGTGGTGGCAGGTACTTTGTCGTCCAATTTTAGGTCCTCGTAGTCCATGTTGGACAAGATGTCTTCGTCGTTGGTATTGTCGTTGATGTCAAAGCCAATAAAGTCGTCAAAGTTGTCAAACTTTTGTGGGGCGGCCTCCTCTGCCTTCTTTGCTGCTTCTTCTGCCTTCTGTTTGTTTTACACTTTTCGTCTTTAATTATAGTTTCGAAGAATTTCCTAGGAACTTAAGAACTTGTAGGAGAATGCTAATAAGAAGTTGTATTTCTTAATTGAAAGTTATAATCGTAAGAATATATTGTATAAAAGATGAGTTGATAAAGAAAAGATATAAAAAGTCCTATAAAAAAGTATTGTAAAATAAAAGTATATAAAAATCAAGTAAAATAGAATATTTGCACACAAATTAAAAGTAGTGCAAATTTGACAGAAAAGTAAAATAAAACACTTCTTGGCTTCCTCTGCCTTTTTCTTTGCCTCTTCTTCCTTTTTCTTTGCCACTTCTTCCTTCTTTCTTGCCGCTGCTTCTATGACTTTCAATTCGTCAAGTTTCTTTTTCTTTTCAACCATAACGCCGAGACACCA
>OKCY01000034.1_pt1 | contig 17763 bp, 10 predicted proteins | sample 1613071 | NCBI WGS metagenome assembly OKCY01 (sample SAMN04436834, study PRJEB24849) | human gut metagenome | biome: human gut; feature: NICU; material: stool | host: Homo sapiens | place: USA: Saint Louis, MO | collected 2011-07-12 | reverse complement strand
AGCGGCTACCTGTACCAATAGAAAACTCGACCGTTTGCCACTTTTCACTTCGACCTACCATTGCTGGCAATGTTGGCGATGCTGCCCTTTCCTCCCACTTCTTTCTTTCTTTTAACACGCTTTCTCTCCCTTTTCCTCTCTCTCTCAGCTCCTCTTTTTCTTTGGCGCTAACAGAATGAGCGAAAAAAAAAAAAATATCATAAAATAAAACAAGAATAGAAAAAAAAAACTAGCCTAAGAAAACAAAAACAAATTCGATTAATCTATATTAAAACATTTCTTTTATTTTCAACTCTGCAGTGATAACCAATCAAGACGGCACTACATTGATAATCAATATTTGAGAAAGTTCTTGGGATATTAAGAGGAAACTTGAAACAAAACTTTCATAATGTCAGAAGATAAATTACAAAAATTACAAGACTCAGGACTTGTCGACTGGGCAGTGTTTAGTGAAATAGTGACCATGGACGAGGATGAAGAAGGGTTTTCCAAATCACTAGTAGAAGTCTTTGTTAGCCAAGTGGAAGAAACATTTGAAGAAATTGATAAATATTTAAAGGAAAAGAATTTGGAGAAATTGTCATCGTCGGGTCATTTTTTGAAAGGATCTGCTGCTGCTTTGGGGTTGACCAAAATTTCAAATCAATGCGAACGAATTCAAAACTATGGCCATAAGATCAACTTTGACAATTTTCAATTGGAAGATATAAAAACTAAAGGCGATTCGGCCGTAAGTGCGGAAAATGTGGCCGTTAATGATGGTGAAACTAATCCAGAAAATGGATCCAATGGCAACGAAACAAGTAATAACAAAACAAATACTAGCAATATACCGGATGAATCAAGCGATGATTTTTGGATAGCATTAATTGAGGATGCATTAGCCAAGGCGAGAGATGGATTCGACCAATCTAGAAGAGCATTGGACGAATATTACGAATAGTATATACTTATTATAAGAATGCCACGAGATTTTTATATTTTAGTTTTTTTTTAGTTTTTTTCTTCTTATTTGCTAATGCTTGATATGGTATTACCACTATTAAACCTAGTTAACCCCCTAGCACATATGGGTGTGCTTTGTTAGAGCAGCTGAATGGTGTTACACTGTATCTTCTATGTCTTGTTTTTTCAAAAGACAAAACTCCATATACCCAACATCATACGGAATTATCCCTCTTAGCCACGTAGGAACATACAATAACTTTCCAATTGTGCTATGCTTCTCATTTGGATCTAACATTTTATTACATGTGATTACCTCCCATTTACCAGTTGTAGACAAGTTTGGATAGACTAATTGTGGGTAACTGTTGAGTTGTGAATTATCAACATAATAATGGCAATGTTCAAGGTCAATTACCTTATCCTTTTCAAATTGGTTCTTATTGTTCATGTTTTTGGGAATAAATGTAGTGGAATCAATGACATTCGTCAGCTCAAAAAAATCTCCAGGTAATAAGCCATCAAAGCCACTGTCAACAAATCGTAATCGATAGGAATCCGGTAAAAAGAAAGATGCAGGGAAATGGTACCATTCTTTCCCCATGCACACATTTATTGGAGACTGCAATGATTGGCCCAAGTCCTCTAGTTGGGCAACTGTGTTGAATGTTTGCAATGGTGCACCATAATTCTCGACCAAATTCAAAATCCTTAAACTGGACACAACGACAATAGATAAAATAAATCCTAGCTGAAATACGCGGTAGATTGGCTTCAGGGCAAAATTTTTCAACCCAATAGTTAATTTGCTCAATAGTATTGCTGCCAGTAATGTGATCAAGGAATAAACAGGATACAAAAATCGTTCTTCCTTGTGTGGCTGGGCAAAGAAAATTCCAAACCAAATGACCAACTGTAAGGAAACGAAACTTGAAAACGCTTTAACATGGGTTAGTATTGGATTCCAAAATACCCCTATAACAGCCAATGGGAAAATAGCATTGAAATTAAGAAGAAGGTTCATAATATAGTAACTGAAGGGTTCTACACCAAATATCTCAGGTCCTTCCCCTTCGCCTCCAAATACGTTGTACAATACAATGTTAATCGGAATAAACAGTACTTTCTGGTAGAAAAACGAGTCAATTATCATTATAGGTACAACAACAGTCAATAAAACAGATAAAACTCGAAACAAAGCTGTCAATGGAAGATTGCCGATAACAACTGATTGATAAATGGTGTAAAATCCAACTGGTAATCCCAAAGCCAACGCAAATGGCCATCCTAATATTCCACCAATAAAGTACCAAAATGTTGCCCTTAATATGCTGGTTTGTTTTTCCTGGTGGTTCTTTGATTTGATCGCTTCAAGAATAAAGGAGTTGGCCAACATCGTGGTTTGCATAGCCAATGACGAAGGCAATAATGCCACTCCTGCGTGACTCATACCGGGTGCAATAGTGTTCAACAATAGGAACCAATTGGCAATAGATGCTGAATAACGTCGGAGCGAACAGAACAATTTCCACTCACAGTAACACGTGAATCCAACTATCCCCAAAGTACGAATAATGAAGAAGACTGTTGCTGGTTGAAAATCAAAAAGTTGACACACCTTTCCAAGAATAAAGTACGGAATGAGATAAGCATATGAACGGATTTTGTACTCGGGGGAGTATTCCCATGTTTGCTTCCCAAAATTTCGAAGTAGCAAATTCAACGGCTCCCAATAATTGAACGTTTCATCGCAATCAGCAATTATCATATATAACCCAGAGTATAATCGGTAAAGCAAATTCAAAAATAACAACCCATATTGAACAGGCGTGAGACTCATAGTTATAAAATGGTCGAACTTATACTGATAATGAAGTGGATTGGATGAAGAAGCAAGAATGTTTTCTATGTTGTTCTCCTATAAATACTATAAAATTTCAAATCGTCTGATAACGCGCCTTAAAAATAAATAACAGAAAAAAAAATTTCTCTACGAAATGCAATACGTCTATTTCAAAACTATTTACCTGGCTCCAGTCATTTTCATGTAGGACATCTTAGACTTTTCGTCGTCAAACTGGATTTCAATGTCTTCTTCATCTTCTTCCATCCCCGGTTGTTCATCATCTGAGACAACCACTCTTTTCCTTTTATCTACTAGTGTAGCGTGTGTTTGCTTTCCTACAAGATTCTGTAACCGACGAGAGGTACTCAAGGAGTGGCTGGCAACTCGTCGATCGTAATTTTGTAAAGTTCTGATATTCGTGTTCCATTTTGCAACTTTCGACTGGCGATCTTGTTTAGACGAAGACAACGACTTATGACCAGATGTTTCAACACTCAAATCATGCAATTCCCGTGCTCGAGATTTTTCCATCAGCTTGCTGCCAAGCAGGGTACTATTTTGGTTCAAAGATGTACCTGTTGGATCAAACCCAATATGTGAAATCATTGTGTTGGTGAATCCTTTGCTCTTCAGACGATCACTCGCAAGTTTATCTGTTGCTTCTTTCTTAGATAATTGTAAATTGTTCAATAATGAAGCCGAACCTAGTTTCGATAGCTTTTGTTCAAGCATCTCCTTTGCCTTGTCGTCTATTAGTTTGCGCCGCTTGATTTGGTTCTGGAGTACTTTCGGGTCTTGGTATTGTTTTGGATCAAGAGGAGAACCGTAGCTTGTTCCTATAACAGTACTCTCCTCGTTATATTGCTTAATAAAGCCAGACCCATTTTTATTCATGTACATCTTTTTCTTGTTTTTTTGCGGGGATCTAATCGAAACACTTCCATTTAATTCCATTCTTGTACTAGACTTCATATCCAAATGTATATCGCAGAATTCTTGCGTCCTTGTGTTGATGGCCCTTTTGCATCTGCTATTATCTAGCTTTCTAGTAAACTTGCAAAACCCAAAATCTCTTAACGATCCTATCTCTAAAATACTTGACACATTGGTGTTTTCTACTTTCAAATTGAACCCAGACTGAAACTGGCCCTTGCCAACTTGTATTTCATACTTGTTGATCAATGGATTCAAAATGAATAATAAATCACCCGGTTGGATTTTCCCGTTTTTCTGAAAAGCCTTATCAAAAAGCATCAAGTCTACAGAATTCATAAAATTTCCAACCTTCAACTTGATGTATTTAGAGTTGTTGGCAGCAACCTGCACTGGGTCCTTGCGCACCACAAAGGCAACAAGACACCAATTACAATACTTGGGTTCAGCATAGTTGTTTGATTTATGGGTTTTCGCTAAAAACTTGTCAATTTTAAGGAATTTCATGTTGCTATCAGTTTCGGCAATAATGTCGGCAATTTGCAGTTGGGCAAGGTATCTTCTGCGCAAGTAAAGCTTGGATATCGGTTCTAAATCATCAACAACGTCTTTTGGCGTAAAAGTATACTTATCCAATTGAAACTCAAACCTTCTTTTACTGAAATCTATTTTATGGGCATCTTCTTCATCATGCTTATTACTTGTCTCGTAGAGTTTGTTTAAGAAGTTTGATTCTTTTATCTTGGAATCCCGAGGCTCCTTCTTGGTAAAAATTCTTTGCTTTGGTTCTTCTACTACCTTATCCAAATGGACTTTAGCTTTTTCTGGGGTTCTGGGGACCTCCGGTTGATGGGGTTTCTGTTTATTCAGCATGTCTTCCAGTGGTGACTGTGAACGACGTTTTTTCAAGGCTTTGTTCTTCTTTAATTCTGCATATTTCAATTCAAACTCCTGCACCAAGTCCTTCAATTCATCAGATGAATCTTCTGTTAATACATCATCGGAGTCAATTTGTTCATCTCTGGGGTCGTTCATCTTCGGATTAGTTCAAATTCTCTTTCTTTGTTGTTGCCGAGTATGTTAGCAGATATAGTGCACGCGTCAGAAGTTATGTATGGAAAAAAAAAACTATGAAAAGAATCATTGCGCTGTTTCATTTTTAGAACAAGACAAAATGCTGGTAAAAAAAAAAAACAAACACACACATTACACACCACAAATTTATTTGTTCCAACAAACCAACAAAACACGCTGTTAACTTGTTATTTCCATGACTAGAGGTAGAAGCAAATCAATTGTACAAAAGATAGCTAATGATGTACCGAAACTCAACAATTCAGAAAATGCTTTAGACTATTTGCTAAAGGAAAACGGTGGTGAAAATAATCTTACCCATACCTCTACCACTTACAAAATGTCACGATCAAAGTCTCTATCGCAAGAGGGTAGAAACAACAATATGGAGTTAGAGAAAGTCCACTATGCGGATTCAATTACATATCCTTTTACCAAAAGTGAATTTCAAAAGGCTGAGTCTGACAACATTAACTCATACGACTACGATACTATTTTGAAGCCCAGAGATATTTCACATATCACGGATTTGCAGTTGGATAATATATTGAATTTTAAAAACATGGTCCAAAGGAACAAGGTTGAAATTGAGTTCTTTGTTAGTGAAACAAATGACGTTTTGTCTAGTGTTGAAACACTTTTATCCAAGTACAATAGAATCTCGAATGAAACTCTTGATTTCGACAAAAGAGCCAACGAGCTATTGGAGTTACAGAAGCACAACCAGACGAAATATGACGAAATCAATAGCTATTTGCAACATTTTGAGCAATTGGATTTTATAACGAAAAATTTGTCTAGATCAGGATCTCATTTATTGAGCCTGAAAAGAGAGTTTTTCATCAATGTGGTTTTGCGCAAGCTTGACACTGCGTTGGATTTTATTGCGCAACACCCACTGTTCAAGGAATCTGAAGTATATGGTAGTAGGTTCCGACAATGCATGACTCGTGCCTTGACGTTGATTAAAAACTATCTAAACAATGAGTTGAAATCAGTTGCCGATTCTATAAATAAAAAGTTGCATCAAAATATGCTGGATTCACATTCTGTGAGCTTGACCATTGACTTGTTGATATACAATGAATACAACAGCTATTTGAAGTACAATCAAAGCAATTTTAATGAGCTAATTTGTGAAATGCAAAAAAGAGCCCAAAATCATTCAGAATACAATGGCTTGATTGAAGAAGTTTTGAACAAATATTTCGAGGATAGATTGGTTTTATTGAGAGAGTACATTGACAAAACATCTAGTGTTAACTCAGTATTCACTGGCAGTAATTTAGATTTAGTTCAGACTTGTCAAGATCAGATATATTATTTTGAAAAGTTGATCGAAAGAGAGTATTCGTTGTTCAACAAATTTTTTGTTCCTGGACAATCAGCTGAGTATATTGAACGTGCATTTTATGAGTTTTTGAAAAAAGTTTTGGAGCCTTTATACGATGCTGAGAGACTACTCGTTTTAAAAGAGCTGAATATTGGTAGTTTGTGTCAATTGACGACATTGTTGCAAAAGTACTACGAGTTTGATGATGGCAACTATCGTAGCGATGTGTATTTAGAAGATGCAAACAGTTCTGTTGCAGCAAATGGAAAATCCATCAAATATGGAGTTTTGTTCCAACCACTACTAGACGAAGCTCAAGAAAGGTTGATCTTTAGGGTACAGAATTACGTTGACAATAAATTGATGCATTTTAAACCAAGCGCACTGGATCTAAAAATTGGAAATACCTTGAAGCGCTCTTCAGGTGCAGAGGACAAGATAAACCCTTTAGATGTTGACTATGCTGAAAATCTATTTCCTGATTTATATTTACCTTTAGGCAAATCATTGACTTTGTTGTCTAATATCTACGAGCTAATTAACTCAATGGTTTTTGATGATTTGGCTCATTATATTGTGCATGCATGCATTGAGTTACTCAAGGGCGGATTCTTACCTCTCGCAATAGGCCACATGGGCCCTATTGATGGACAATTAGTTTATCTTAACAACTTGGTTATTTTGCGAAACCAAATCAACAATTTTGACATTCAATATACCAGGACTGACTATACAATTGATTTCACGAGTGGCTTGAGTGATATCTGGCAGTTAATAAAAGATAGAAAATTTGGCTTTAACAATGGTGGTATTTTAGATTTGGCGTCCAGGGCAGCACCAAAAATTATTAATAATATGATAGATGCCAACTATGAAATAGAATTTGAGCTTAGAAATGCAGTAACTCAGTTTATCGATGAGTGCTCAAGAACAATATGTTATCCATTGTTGGTTCACGATTCTGAATCTGGTAACCTAGTCGCGGTTACGTCTGCATTTAAAGACAACTTGATTTCAAATATACCTGTCTATTACGGTCGTATTAAGCTGGTGATTAAGGATCCCGTTGTAACCCAATTTTTAATGAGCAATCTATCAAGTTTATTGGTTGCAACCTACGAAGACTACTACAACAAAATAGATGAAAAGCTGGAAACTATGGATGTTTTGCTGAAAGATCAGCTAAACGATATCATGGATGTCGATACAACCTATGCATTCATAACCGATATGATAACACAGCTTGGCGATGATAGTGAGTCGAAAAGCAAAGCTAACACTCCAGAATTCAACGAGGAGATCTTAAGTAGTCTACAACTCGATGAACCCATCTCTACCAGTAAACCAGCATCCCCAAAGACAGAATTAGCGGATCCACAGTAAAGAAAATGTACTATTTTTATCGTAATATATTTACTATTTATGCGCTATGTTTATTTTATTCCTCTTCAAACGGATTGTAAATATTTTTGGATAGCAATCGATTTAGTTCGGATTTAACAAAGTTCACTTTATCATGCTGAATTAGTAAATGTGTTTCGTCTAATTCCTCTAGAATGATTCCTGAGCTTGAGCTATCAATCTGAATAATCAAAGCTTTGATGGATGGATCACATTGAACTAGCACTCCTTTACTTGCTACTAACATTGGTTGGGGGTTGGTTTTGGATGAAACTGTTGCTTAAAAGTATACTGTGTGATGAATGTGCAGATTATATCTGGGTTTCTTGTATTATTCTCCTTTATATTTGGTCAAACCCAATTCTTGAGACAGGATCTGTTTGCAATAGAAGATATTTCGATCAGAAAAAGGTCAACTATGCTAGTTTTCAATTACTTTTCTGTCTTGATTTCGGTTGAGTTTTTTATTTCTGGTTTTTTTTTTTTTGGTTTACTTTTTTTACGAGTACACTATATAATAAGAATCATCAGAGCAAAAACTACCAGCAACCACATTGCAGCATTTCGTGTTCAAGTCCCGGCAGCCTCATTCATCCGCCTCTTGATAATCAAAGTAGCTTTTCTTTTCAAACAACTCGAGTGGCTGGATTATTTGTTCACAACAAAGGTTTTTTGGAATGTGTATGTCTAATTGCCTTTTCAAGAACATGCACTTTTAAACTCACTCCTACTAGTCTTTGACTTGTGGCTATGCATTAATACTGTTAATAATGACATATGGTGTTTGGTTACAATAAGAACTAGTATCCCCATGATGACTAGCTAATTAATACCAACAGTGTGGTTTTTTACCAAGCTCAGGGCAAAGTCAACAAACCAACAAGCATTTGCTAAACTCTTTCAATATACTCTCATATCAAGTTAACTTTCAACCTAACGATTATCTGCCAAATTCTGTCAATGAAAACGATTGTATGTTTTGTATCACTGGTGTTCGTACATTTTCTGCTATACTGATAGTATTCTTTACAAATCTCTACTGTTTCTAGCTCTGTTATGACCTGTAAATGAACTAATTGCCGTATTTTTTTGAACCACCATAAAACACCAACTTGTCAATGTATAATTCCAAGCATCTTCTGAGTTTAAGATGCTACCAATTTTGCTCTCACTTATCTTTCAAGTACATTCCAATTAGAGTCATATACATCATATAGAACCACATAGATTATACGTATTATCTTGAGTTACACGATATTGTAGTAATGAATATTTTGAAATTGTGGTACTACATTCTGCTGCTCGCCATGCGGAAAAGATTGCCTTGAAGATCAAACAAATCTTTTTAAGCATGTCTATTATTTGTAAGTGCTATCGATACCATAGTCATCCAAGCTGGAAGCAGAACTAGGTGTATTATCTATTAAAAGTTAAATCGATGCAATGTGATCTTGGTAGAAAGATATCAATAAAATTCAATGTTCACTCTAATAGTTTTGTATGTTGACAAACATGTGAATATTTACTCCTGAATTTTGTATGAAAAATTGCTCAAATTTTCTACCACAATTGATAAAACAACATCTTGCTAGTACCATTTGTCCAATACTTTATAAAGTTGTTGTTTCATTCAAACCCAACCTCAATCATCTCAAAAGCACATTTTTTTGAGATTTCGACCACAATTCCCAACAACTCCAAACTTTGGCCCGATACATACACAGACAACCTTAATACAAGAACTTCGACCTGATACGACAAAAACCTACTAAGAAATCAGTACCATCATGTTTGAACCTGTTCAAAACGTAAGTGACACATCTCTTGAAGCAAACACCACATACTTCTACTCAACTAATAAACAAATAAGCTCGACTACCACTATAGAATAGCCCAATTAATAAGAAATAGACTCTAAGCGATGAATCCTCCTTCCTTACACTAACTATTTCCTAGTTAGATGTCAACCATCGGCAAATCTAATATACAAATTTAGCACTCCCACCTCAAATATCATTCTTTACTCAACAGAACAGAGCCATCCCGAAATAGAATTCCGGTTCTCAATCACTCTTGAACCATGTAAAATTCCACCGAAAAGACAGTCTCTCAGATAAAACAACTCAAAGCAATAATGACACCAGAAATTAACACGGTAATTCTGCAGAAAAACAACAGTACCCAATTAGTATAAATCAATTTCATCCGGATCAAAAACAAACTTGCATCTACCCATTTCTCATACCAAAGCATCACTAAATCATATAAGCGCTACCATTTGAAGCTACCTAACAAGAACCGAATAGGTGGGCTATCCAACGTCAAGTATAACATACATAAACACCCAATATAAACATGTAAGTAGCAAAAGTATGCTACCATTTAGCACCGCTCATACAACGCCCATCTAAAATGCTCTGTATAATTGCCATACCCTTCTGACCTTCCATAAACAGCTCAATCTAGCGACTATCTGTCGACAATTTTACGACATCTAACTCTTCAACATACCATTGCTTCCACATCACCTTCCCAATTAGAAAACATTTTTAATCCAAGAGTACAACTACCAAAGTTTCAAATGCTACAAGCAACAATACTGTGAATTTCCAAGTATAAGGCAAGCAGCCAAACAAGCAACAAAACCACAATTTACGTTCTTCTACATGAATGTTCCAGCAAAACATACTTTTTCGACGTCAAACCAAATCAAACCTCAACAATCAATCAGAACAAAACAAAACTACTTGAGTATTCACAATTTGTCCCGCGACTAATACTTTACAACTGACCAAACGGCTGGTCCCCAAATCAAAACAAGCAAAAAAACATCCGTATTTCACACACGCAATACAATTACTCAAAGTAGTTGGCTCTTTCCTTCTGTTATTTGACGATTGCTGCATGGTACTTCTCATCCTCACATAATATCAACTCTCAAGCTCGAATAACATATACCAGTCGCAAGAAACTCTGTAGAAACATGTTAAACATAACAACTAAAAAAACCATATCCACACAATCTAGCATTTCCTTCACACAATTATGAACTGTTATCAATTTAATACAATCAATTAGAAACCGTCCATGTACCAAACACTTCAATCAAGTCCACAATCACCTACTTCATTGCTTCAATCGATTCTTAGCCAAACACGGGTCATAATTAAGCTCGTAACCTGTCTAGGGCTTATTTATTTACAACCATCTTTTGCTACCGTAAATTGTACTTGGAATACTCTTACCTCTCAGACAACTCATTTTAATGATAGGATACTCCTACATTACACTAAAAACTTCATTTTGTATTTATGATAAGTAATATTTCATAAATACCTTGCTAAAACCGGTGTAGTCGTCTTTTCACTAGGTTCCAATGAGCTCTACATTATAAAATACTCAATTCTAGTAGCACCAAATTACTTCAACACCAACGTCTCTAATTTTAGTTCAACTTCAGGTAATCGAAGAACACAAACTAGTTTGTGCGAAAGACTGATATCATTCCATCTGAATGTCTTGTCACCTACAAAAACACTGATAGATTGAAATAACTCTTCTGGACATACCAAGTGTCAGCAATTGGCGCTTGTATATCTCTGATTCTTGTCATTTAAATAACTGGATGTGTAAGTCAAAACGTCACATGAAAAATGCAATATTGAATTTTTAGCACCTCTATCACACAGTTGTTTTATCGTACATAAATTAAATGATGCCCGCGTTTAATAATAACTAGTTCCAGACAATCCATAGGACCCTCATTCAAATACATGAATATCCGATTGTCATTGACGAGAAATATATCACAATAAAACTAAGCTTTTGAGTTGGCTGCAAAGAAGTCCTACATAATACATCTATAAAAGATAAAACATCCAATAGTGAATTAATTTCACATCATTAAATGAATCAATTGATGCAAAAACAAATTATTCTTGCAGTCAACGATCATCAAGTTGATGACACTGTGTTATATTGTAGGAATAATTTTCTTCTCATACTTGTATCAACTTGTTGTCTGCTTGTGAATTCCAGGCAGAAATGTTTCTGATAAAGTGTTGAAATTTATGGATAATGGAACAAGGCAAACCTGATTTGTTCAATGAATCAATAGATGATTGACCTAAATTTCAACCTAATTTGACTACATGAGAGATGTATGAATGATATAGTGATCCCTATGTATGTTGTGTCAGCAAAAATTTTACTATACTCTACATCTTGCATAAGCATATTACGAATGTTGGATTATTCTGTTGCTATATATTATATTTAACTTCACGGGAATGGTTGCTAATCTTTAACAGTTTGTTAGGGTCTTGATCCACTCTTTGTATCTGTTAGACATCCTATATAGCTACAGTGAGAGTCGAATATTGGGTATTTTTTATAATCAAACCGATCTGTTTGTAGAATGATTAAGTAGAAGCAACAGTTTTGTTATCTAGATGCTACAAATGAAAAATGGGTTGACATAAGCTGATTTAAAATAATGTTGGTAAAGAGGTTGTTTGGTATATAATTCAGAAAAGTTGAATTAGAATTCTAGGTATTAACATTTTGTATTCAGTTTCACCTATTTTGTGCAATTGTATTTATGAACTATACGATTCTAAGAATTGTGTTAGAGGATCAGAATCTATGATACTGTTGGGAGGAATTAAAAAGCGCTTTTGAAATATGTGGAAACTGCATGTTTAGCTTATTTGCAGTCTAGCTGGTTAGCGGTGTTTTCACAGGGAGAGCTTGATGGCTGAAAGTAGATTTGTCTTGGGAGTTTACGTTGTGGGACCATTGTGTTGCATGTTTTACTGTAGGATGAAACCAGAGATATCCTTCATTCGTATCGGATTGTATGTGGCTTACGTTTAATTTGTGATAGAAGAATTCATTGTTTCGACAGTTCCTAAGTCAAAATTTGTTACAGGTAGTATAGCCAAACTATTCTGCAAAATGCAACATCCGAGTAAGGTTTGTGGGGGTTGAATATCATGATGGCAATATCTAATGTGCTATCAGTTGCTGCTGCTTCAAGAGCAAACATTTATGTTGATCTGTTAGATTGGATTTAGATATCCAAGAATTTGTAGAAACAGTAACTATGCTACGGTTAGGGTGTCTCGGAAAATATTGAAAAATATTGCCTAGTAATTTGCTTGGGAGTCATAGCCCGCCTTCTGAAGTTGTTTTGAAGGAAGGGGAAACGAGAATTTGGTCAGAGTGTTTCTTTTGTAATAATGGTAGAATACTGGAGTATATGTTGAAGGAGAAAGGTTTGTGCTTGCGAAAGTTGTGTTCTTATATTCTATTGTTTAGGAACATTGTTGATTTCTGGGTGTATGTGGAAGTAGAATCTTTGGGCACTTTTGGATTGAGAGTGGACTACCGAGAGCTTCATGGCAAATTGAAAGGCGGAGAGCACTTACTATACGAGACATTTTGTGCTGAGCCTGTGTGAACAGGCCGACCTTGCACTTTGTGAGCTAATGTGGAATATTTTGGCAGTTATCGAGTCTCACTAGAATATGAATGTATGGGTCCTGTTGATTTTTCACGATCAGGTTAAAATATCAGGAAAGTATGCTAGATAGAGTGTATATGACAGTTCGATAGTATGGTGAATCAAACTTAACTTATTTCATTTACGAAATAATGTAATAGATAAGTAGAATGTAGAGAGCAGATTTTACTCTAGTAGAGCTAAGAGTATTTACACATCTATTCTATTTCCGGATTTCTTGAAGTACAGGCAATAATAATTGTGAGAGGAAGTGAAAACACTATTTGAGATCATTTACTTGTTCTATGGGCCCAGTTAGTATAGGGAAGCTATTTTTAGCTTAGGATGGTTTGGGAAGAAAAATCAGAGATATACAAGTGACAAATCAACTATAGGTTATAATGTTTACAATGGAATGAATTCCCAGGGGATGAAAAATGATGGTTGACCAGATATAATTTCATTTAAATTGGTTCGAGCAATGTTCTTGTAGGCTGAATTGCTCTAATGTGTGTCAAATAGTATCACGCTGATCTTGCGGCTAATAAGGTTATTAATCGAAGGTATCTTGTGCTACAATTACTGGTTATCGATATTTAACGATTCTAAATTGAAGCGCCATAAGCTATTTTATTTGCTAACTACCAAACGAATAATATAGATGTACAAGCGATCTACAACAATGAGAATCCAATTATTTGGTGAGTAGCAATTTTAGCTTCAATAGAATTCAAATTCAAAAGTAAAACTTCTGGATTGATTCTTTTCAAGAGATTCACAAGGACTTCCGAAATATGTTTAAAAGCAATTGTTGGTCAGGGTTTCTAACGTTTTATATTGGTTTTGGAATCTAAATTCTAATAGTTCAACGAATCTCTGTATCTGTTTTTGTCTCGGAATTTTTATATTTTTATATTGTTAACAATCTAGAACAAACAAGCATGTCATTTTATTATTTTACAGAATTTGTTATTTAGTAATAACTACCGAAGCCAAGTTGCAAGTGTGCGTTTAAAATCAAGAATTATCGCAAGAAGTATACCAAATTACGGAACTTGGGAGCATAATAAAGTATTAGAGATAAGAAACCCACGTTTTTCTCTAAATTCATTATCATGTTTTCTAATAAATGTGACATTTCTTTTCTGTTTGACATTGAGGAGATAAATGAATATGATACTATTTTTGATTCCAATGATATTGTATATTTAAGCAAAGAGGAAATACAACATTTGCCTGGAGATATATTTTGCAAATTATGGTCGAAGATCAGTGGTAAAGAATTGGAGGGGTCTATTGAAGAGGATCAAGTGGAATATTGTGTGTATGCTTATCATAGAAATGTTTGGGTGAAATCACGTTAACCAAGTTGAAAAACTATTATTTTTTATCATGGTCACCCTATCATGATCATAAACAATTGGACAATGGATATTTGACTTACCACGAACCAGAAGTGTATGGAAAGAAGGGAATTTTTGAGAAATTGAAAAATGGACAAGTTTTGGATGAGTTATATCTTGGGTGTATTTACTAGTTCATAAGTATACAATCAAAGCAAAAACTGCTGATAATTTGAAATTACTTATTAGAGGAAATGAAAAATTCGGAATACATATTTTTGATGCCAAAGAAAACGGACCAATATATATTTATCACAAAGGTTATGTTTCTGAGAAACAAATTGGATTGTAGTATAAGAATAGATTTACTGAAGGTACTGACTGTTTATTGTTTGTTGTTTATTAGGGAGGAGCTGTTTATTGGATTTTTGATTATTCAGCAGGACAAGAAGAATATTTTGGGCAAGATTATTGATAGTATTTTTGGAATGTTTTGTTTTGACAAGCAAGTGGTGACCCTGAATTCGTTTATATTGAACAAAGTAGTTACGCATTGTGAAAATATTGATTTGGTTAGAATAAACTACTGGGATGCTATGTCTTTATGTCGCGAGGTGTTTGATAGGATATTCCCTAATATTGAAGATTATTTTGATCAATTATTTGTTTGCAAATTTGAAGAATTAAATAAGATAAAAAATACTAATAAAGAAATTATACAAGACAGTGAAGTTAGAGTTATGTTGGATATTTTGATAAGGTGTTTATATGGAGACGGTATACTGCTAGGTGCATATAATCATGGGAAGGTATCTTGTATTAACAAATATGTAAACCGATATAAACAAGTAATTTTGTCCGGATATTTTCTGATTAAATTGGTGTTATGCAAATACTTCAGTGGGTGGTTAATGCAGAACCATGTGAGCTGAATTATTGTGGTAGAGGAGATAATTTGACAGGTATATCGTTACTGGCAGCAATTGGAAGCAAAGCTAAGGTTGTTAGAGACTGTAAGAAGAAAGTAACTGCAGATCAAATAAAAGATGTTAGAAACGAGAATTTAGAGTTAGTGTGATTACTGAAGAGGAGTACCATGGAGGAGAAATGATATATGGAAAGGAGCAAAGGTTGTTAAGCGACTTTAAATCAAATGCTGATCAATTCAAGAAGATTATGAGGAAAGTGAGTAGCAAGAGGAGACTAAGTGTATAAGAGTAAAACGACACGTAAACAATTGATAGAACAAGATTATTGAAGTATTAGAATAATTATATAGTAAAAACGATGTGTAACTGAATTAACACAAAAAAAGGGAAACCTTAAAAAAATAAAAGGTGTGGAGTAGCTAATCATTTCACACAACCTATACATTGAACGAATAAAGGAGGGAATGATTTGAATTACCGCGTTAAGAGAATTTAAAGTGTGGTTGTCCTTTTCCTGCTGAAACAAGCTTACATTTTAATGATTTTAATTGTTAATTTGTAATTGACCTGGGTATTCAGGATCTTATAGGTATTTGTTCAATATAAAGCTCATTGAGTAGTTTATGCTAATGCGTTTTCACAAACCTGTTGGTTTACATTAATATTACTTCTCAAAACCAATGATTTTTGATTGCAACCACATTAAATCTATAGATGTTTGTTCCTCAATTTATGAATTGGTGGTAAAGGGTTGAAACCCCAAATGAAACTGTTGACTACGTCATAGGCAGTTGTAGAATGCGTGACTAAGTTTTGGGCTTATATATGGTGGGAGTTTTACTAAGGAGAGATTGTTGTGGTTATTTTGTGGGTAGGTGTTCAACTGCAACCAACTATGTGAGATAGGTCTGGATTTATATTTGAATAACAATTCAGTTAAAAAAATTTTAACGGGTAAGTAGAAATTGTGATTGGAAACAAGACTTTGTCGTAGGGGAGAACTAAAAATTGCAACTCTTTTCAGAAGGGTAACCTCAGCCCTTAACATTTGGTAGACTATTTGAACACAGAGATAGAGAGCGTTAGGGATATGAGAATGGAGTTGGGTGCAAACTATACAATTTCTATAAACCTTTTTGATATAAGTAATTGCGAATAACTCCCAAAAAAATACTACCATCAAAATGCACAAGTGTTAGAAGATCAATAAATAAGTGAGCTCTCAAAATAGTGTGAGCTTGGAGTATATCATTTAAACCGATGTTAGACGTGAAAAAACTCAAATCCTAGTTTATACTGATTGGACAGAACATGGAAAGCTTTTATTTCTACATTCTTATTTACTGGTAGCTCATCTGACTTTAAGTTTCAAGTTCTGTTGGAATATTTCCTATCTGGAACTCATGCTTCGAATACATCGATATTGTTACTCGAGGATATCAATTGCTTTCAGAAAAATTTGATATTCTAGTCTCTTACACTTCTTAGTACTATGTTATTGCTATGACGGTTTTTCATAGATACGAAACAAGGTTTCTCTAATAATAAAAAAAAATATTGACTGAAACGAGATTCGAACTCGCGCCCACTTTCGTAGACCAGGATTGTTATGGTAAACGTTACGCGATAAGATTTATCGCCGCCTTACCCTGGCGCCTTGACCGCTCGGCCATCCAGTCACGTGAGTAAAATCTTGACTTTCAGGTTTGTTAAATGAGTCAGTTCGAATGACATATTGATACTGTTTTCAATAGATACTACGTAAATAGTTTTACCGTTGTGTTTGGTATTAATTTTTGAAGGATGTCGTGTAGGCTGTTTATTGTTTCTATTCGATCCCGGAATATATGTTTAGCAAATTCTATGTTGTTAGCATAATTACATTCATGGTTAGTCCATCTAGTAGTATTCTACATCATACAAACAGCTGCTACTTATATATGTCTTCTAAAGAGCTGGGTTAATTCGTTTTTTGAAACAGCAAATCAACTAATTGATTTGATTGTCATCGATAATTTAAACATTTTTTCATACAAAAACTAGCAGTAAATTTTTACATGTTTGTTAACAACGAACTTAATAACAGTAACAGTTGTATTCTAATGATAGCTCTCTACAAATCCGAAATTGCTTCAATCAGACTCCCATTAGATTATTTGCCAGTATTAGAGACGTTGGTAGGGGTTTGTTTGATTTTTGGCCCAATCTACATCTGCATATTGCATGAGGCAGAATACACTAACACAATTCTTCATTGATTACAAATTAAAAACATTTATGCGCAACTTTCAGCATCGATCCGGGTAAAGTATTGGTATTGGTTAGAATTGTTTACTCACGAATGAAAAAAAAAAATTTTTCAGAATTTTTTTGTTGTTGATGTTTCCCTTTTCTTTTTCTTTCTTCAAAACTGAACCTCCTACTTCTGCCCCACATTCAGACTTCTATTGAAT
>OKCY01000033.1_pt1 | contig 17856 bp, 10 predicted proteins | sample 1613071 | NCBI WGS metagenome assembly OKCY01 (sample SAMN04436834, study PRJEB24849) | human gut metagenome | biome: human gut; feature: NICU; material: stool | host: Homo sapiens | place: USA: Saint Louis, MO | collected 2011-07-12 | reverse complement strand
CGGCATCAGCAGCAGCGTTAGCAGAACCAGTGTTGAAGTCTTTTGGAGTTTTACCAGCTTGGATTTGTTCATCCAATTGTCTCAAGATTTCCAAGTTTTCAGCACCCAATTGTGGTAAAATTTGTGGGATCAATTGAGTAATATTCTTTTCTTGTGGGTAACCAGTGAAGGCAAAAGTGTTAGAAGCTGGAGCACCTTGAACACCAACTCTGTTGAAATGTAAAACTTTACCATCTTCTCTGAAGAAATTGGCTTCTTCAACACCTTCGATTTTGGTAGCTTTCAATTTACCCAAAGCTTCAATCAATTTGGTGTCATCTTGTTCAGTCTTGATGTTCTTCTTGGCTTTAACTCTTGAACCACCAACTTTTTTGGCAGATGACTTTTGCAATTTAGCTAATTTTTCTGGATCGACTGGCATGTTATTCAATGACGACTAAATGAAACAAATAATTTTTTTTGATTCTTGTGTTCTACGTATCCTAAAACAAGAAAGAAAGAGGGAAAAGACTGTTCTCCAAGATTTTCACTGCTTTTTTGTTGAAAAATTTTGGTGGTTGGAAGGGAAAAAAAAAGTTTTCAGCAAGACAATTATTGATATAGTACACACGACCTAGACATCCTGTATATAAGCAAGGTGAGAGTTCAAACATCCATATGGAACCTTAATTGGCTTCTCAGTCAATGAACCTGAATCACACTTCTTTTTTGAAATAACATATGTTTAAGAGTGTATTCTTTGAGTGTTTTTATTTCAGTTATGAGGGTATTCCACAACTGCATTAAATATATTAACAACTACTTGCCTTTCACCAATCACTAGTCAATCCAATTAGAATAAATATATCACAACAGCAAGTTGTGGAACAATTTATAATTTATTTACTCACTCTGGTATAGAGAATGATGGATTCCATATAGAACTAATGTTGATAGTATAAGCGGGGGGTATTAAATAATAGAAATAATAAATAAAAGACCAAGCGAACCTTAAACGAACAATGCAACGACAACGGCTGTTTTCTGTTTTTGGTTAACTATCACGCACCCCATTCTCCACTATTATCTCAACAACAACACCAAAAAAAAAAATAATACAAAATTTCAGCGATAAACTTTTGACATAAACAACAGGTACCACTTGTCTGCCATGACATTCCTCAACCCATCCTCAATAGTAAAATACACACAGAGTAACCAATTTCACGATTTTATCCCTGACTGGATAGTTGCAACTGTAACGGTATTGTTTTTTTTTCTGGTTGCAGAGACAGCACTCCCATTTCAACGGCAGTTTTCCCTTGATGATTTGACAATTTCCCACCCATTTGCAATTAAGGAACGAGTTTCGGGAATCTTGTGTATAGAAATTGCTGCATTTGTTCCATTATTTGTAATTTTAACATCATTATTGGTAAAGTATCAACAGGGGGCATTTTCTTCACATCAACAAGCTTTGCATTGCTTGCAAATTAGTGTTTTAGGTTTGATAATATCATTGAGTTTAAATGGAGTCATCACTGATATACTTAAGATTTGGATAGCTAGACCAAGACCCGATTTCTTGGAACGTTGTGGGCCAGCACCGGGAACACCATTGCATGAGTTGGTAGACGTGAATGTTTGTACTGCACCTTTGGGCAAAGCCTTGTTGATTGATGGTATGAAATCGACACCTTCTGGTCATTCTTCTATTAGTTTTGGTGGGTTGTTTTATTTAACATTATGGTTATTGGGGCAATTTAAGTTATTCCAGAATAGAGAATCTCCGCAATACGTTTACAAGTATTTCCTTGCATTTTCACCATTGTCATTGGCCACATACATTGCGTTGAGTAGAACACAAGATTACAGACACCATTTTACTGATATAGTGTTAGGAGGAGCAATAGGTATCAGCTTCGCTTGGTGGTCGTATCATCATTATTTCAACAAACTTGTTTCAGAGGAGTCACACAAACCTATAGATTCCGAAACCTTAACTGAACTGTTGTTACCACATTAGTTGTTAGAGGGAAATATGCAGTGCCATAGAAATTGTAATGTAATGCTGATTATTTATCTTCTACATGCTTTGATTAACAAAAAGTATTTTTTATCTTGATACTAATAGGTCTTGTTTCAAGTTGTCGCAGAACCAAATCTGAAACAAAAAACTTGAAACCCCACCAATACTCTAAATTGCAACCAAAAAAAAAAAGAAGGAAAGGAAATAAAAATAGAATAATGTAGAATTACAGATCGTTGTCTTATAGCTGCAAAATGCAGGTGAAAAATAACAAACTTAAAACACAACTGCATCACGAATGTTTATAGTTTATTGTTACAAATAACATACAGTGGGGGGGGGTCTATAAATTGGTCCTGACAACACTATATGTAGAGAGAAGTTTTACTGTGGTTTTTGATTTATTTATATGCATATTCTTTATCACGTCAACAATAAATAATGAAAATTGCTGATAAAAGAGATGACGGTGATACTACCATTTACATGACATTAACATCTACATCAACATTGGGTAGCAAAAGCTCTCCAAATGCGAGCCCTACTAATGTAATACAAATAGTATCTTGGGTAGCACAGACTATTGAAACAACTATCGTTACATCAACTCCAGTATTGAAAGTACCATCTACATCGCAAGTAAATACTGTCACATCAAAATCAATTACAACGGTATCAAATACAGCTGAAACAAAAAAAGTAATCGGTTCATCTAGCGCTGACGCTACTACTTCCCCATCTCAATCAGACTCTTTATCACCAACAGCATCTAAAAAAGTTGGTGCTGTTTCCACTATCCCCATACAAAACAGTTTTAGTGATGTATCATATTCTACCGGCAATCGGTCTTTACAAATTGGTTTAGCTATAGGTATCCCCATAGCAATCTTTTCTATCTTTTTCATTGTATTGGGAATATGGTATTACATTCGAGAACGGAAACGAAAAAGAAAAACATTATCTTTCAATGAAAAGTACTACAAGCCCAGAGAAAGTGATGCAACATTAACTGCAGATAAACCTTATCCTGTTCTATTTTCCCCGGGTGCATACTTCAAAGATGAAAGACAATATGAATTACCCCAGAAAAGAGATCGGTTAACAATCAGATTGAGCAAATCTTTCCCTATACGGAAAAAGGAGAAAGAGATATCAAGCACAGTTAATTTTGCTAAACGCATGAGCGTTTTGACTCCGATTTTTTTAAAAAAGTTCAATTTGAAAAAGACTGTCGAGGAAAACAACGAAACTGTGAAACCACAAATATTGAGTATTCCAGAAAATCCTCGGAAGAATGCTATGAAGCCCACAGATAACCTCAATTTGCCACCAGTTATAACAATTGGCAGCAGTGGACTAGATCCAGTGAGAGGTGGAATTAGCCCAGAACAGAGTTTATACACAGTCATTCGTTCTTATAACAAGAGTCTTGGTGATGAGTTAAATATTGAAGTAGGAGACAAAGCAGTGATTTTGGAAAAACATTCTGATGGCTGGTGTAAAATTAGGTTGGTTCGTATGGGCAAAGATTATTATAATCACCAATTATCTCTGGATATCGGCTTGGTTCCCAAAATGTGTTTACAAAAAATCTAAGCAAGCTAGGTCGCAACCAAAATATTCTATAAACATTTATATTGTTCTAAATCATATTTTATTTAATATACTTTAATACTATAGGAACAAATAGACCACATAGTAAACCCACAAATTTCTCAGGTATTGTATGGAAAAATACTGAAGTGATTGTGTACAGTATAAACCACATGATCAATATGAAAACTGCTATGACTTCGATAATTGTTCGAAATGTTCGATTCAGGTCCATTTTCACATCTTTGGCTGTGATGCTATTGGGTGCAGCATAATGCGTACTATTTTCTAGATCGATCACATGTTTTGGAAAGTATCCAGATATCCACGTTACATGATTCAAAAGTAAATGCCATATCAATAAACTGCTGGAAATTAAATAGGTATAATGACTAGAGCTATCAAAAGGGTCAGTCCATACTCCACCACTTTGCTTGCACGCATACTCTCTGTATATGCCACGAATGGAGCAAGTGGCGCCGGCAATAACGCTTATTCGCTCAAAAATTGGGGATCCAAAAAACCATTCTAGCAAAACCACAATCCAAATTGTATTAATCAAATATATCTTGGTATAGAAAGATAAAATGCCCTTGTTTCTGTTTGGTAAGTATACAGTGAACACAACTAGTAACCAGTATAATGTAGTAAACCACAAGTAACCATTATTACTGACAAGGTACTGTTCTAAAAATCTCACAAAAAATATCTGTCCAATGTACTGGTTATACTGTTTGAGCAACAATGTGAGGGGAATTGATCCAATGTATACTGTCGGGTATAATAGTAGTGCTATATCATAGGGGGATAACTTATATCTAAGACTCATTTTGCAGTTATGTGTGGTAGGTGTATATTCCGAAGAATCCACATACACCAGAAAATCAAAACAAAAGACTAAAAAAAAAGGAACAGAAAACCAAACCCCACCCCAAGTCACGTGAACTAAGCTCATTTGGGCGCAATTACAATTGCAGGGATAATACGTATATTTTTTTAAAGAGGGCATTTTGAAATCACAAAAGTTGCTAAATCAATTAATAATTGCAGGACTTTTTTGAACCAATTTTTTATTATTGTTCCTTTTCTCTACTACTTAGAAACACTTTCTACTAAACCAAACCATACCAGCTATGTTATCTGCTTCAACTAAGAAACTTTTATCAAGACTACCTATTGGTCGTTCACCACTGAGAAAAATTGTTTTGCATTCATCCAAACTATTCAGTACTTCATCGAAATCCTACAAACCCCTACAACCAGAAAAAACTTCAGGATCGAACCCAGCATTAACATTTCCCTGTCTAGATAAATTGGAGCGTAAAAATGAGCAGTTATCTAAGGGTAACCTTAAATCGTCCTCAACATCATTGGAATCGGGACCAGAACCAAGTTACGGGAATGTGAAAACTGGATTTCATGTATATAAATCAAAGAAACCCATATTTTTAGATTATGGTGGGCATTTACCTGAATATGAAATAGCATATGAGACTTGGGGACATTTAAACAAAGAAAAATCAAACCTTGTATTGGTTCATACTGGATTATCTGCTTCTCTGCACGCTAAATCACAACCAGAAAACCCTAAAAATGGATGGTGGGAAAACTTTATTGGACCGGGGAAATATGTTGATACCGACAAGTATTTTGTTGTTTGTACAAATGTGCTTGGAGGTTGTTATGGATCAACCGGGCCGTCGTCAATTGATCCTGCAAATAACGAACAATATGCAACCAGATTTCCAATACTAAGTGTAAATGACATGGTTCGTGCACAGAGGGAGTTGGTGAAAGACCAATTTGGAATTGACAAGATTCATGCATCTATCGGTGCTTCAATGGGAGGGATGCAATCTTTAGCATATGGGTGGGAATTTCCAGACGAGGTCGAAAAGATTATTTCCATTAGTGGTTGTGCAAGGTCGCATCCATATTCAATTGCCTTAAGACATACGCAGAGGCAAGTGTTGATGAGCGATCCAAACTGGAACCGTGGGTTTTATTATAACAAAATTCCACCTCATGTTGGTATGAAGTTGGCTAGAGAGATTGCAACTGTGACATATCGTTCAGGTCCTGAATGGGAGTATAGATTTGGTAGGCAAAGGGCCGACGAGAGCCGACCACCTGCATTATGTCCAGATTTTTTGGTAGAAACCTATTTAGATCATGCTGGTGAAAAGTTCTGCCTTGAATACGATGCAAATTCTTGGCTTTATGTTTCTAAGGCGATGGACTTGTTTGATTTGGGATTCAAAAGTAGGAGTAAAGCATTAGAAGCTAGATCCAAAGCTGAATTGCTGTACTCAGGTAAAGTTTCCAGTGATATTCCCAAACTCGCTATTCCTGAAACCCCATACCAAGAAAAGTCTACAAAGGCAATCACTACAGTAGAGGAAGGTCTCCTCGATCTTAAGAAGGGGATGTCTCGATTGGCGAACAAGGATGTGCTAGTTGTAGGTGTAGAGTCAGATATTTTGTTCCCAGTTTGGCAACAACGTGAAATCGCTGACGTTTTAATGGAAAACAGTGTTTCAGGTAAAGTTGAGTATTTCGAATTGGGAAACGATATATCCAGTTACGGACACGATACTTTCTTGTTAAGTTTGAATGATATCGGTAAACCAGTTAAGAAATTTTTAGAGGAATAGAGTTTTTTTTTGAAAAAAATAAATTACAATAATAATAGAACATGTGATTGATATACGTTAATACACAATTGATCCATGATGGGGATCTAATTCGTAGCCAAACTTTCTACTAATTGCGTAAATATATTCTCTCAAATTACCTACGAGCACTTTGGCCAAACCGTTGTTTTTCTTCTTATCATCTGGTTTATCTAAATGGTGTGGCAACAAATTGTCATGAGCACTCAAACTAACAAACAATGCAAAAGGAACAAGCCAAACTAATAACCCAAAGAACGAGCATATTTCAACAAAAGTGGGGATTCGTGGCGGTACATAGTCTGGTCTCAATCTCACTTCCAATGGAGGGATGTAAGGGTTGTTGAAATGATGGAACCATAAAAAGTGATTACTTATAACTAAAACACATGACAACAAAAACACTGGCGAAGACAACTCAACATAAGGAAACTTGTGTAAATTCTGCAAATACACATAATAGGAGAATATTGAAAACAAAGTTAACTTAACAGGGAATCTGTCAAAAATAAGCAATAACACAAATGTCACTATTATGGAATATATCAACTTTTTGAGTAACCTTTTAGTTGGTTCTGTATGTTCCTCAACTAACTCAGATATATAATATAACCCCGAAGCAATCGAAAGTACTAGTAAAACAAAGCCAACAATGGCACCAATATAAGATAGTAATTGAAGAAACATACTATAATTTTCTATCTAACAACGCCTAAGTTAATAAAATAACCAACCTTTCTGAGTAGTAGTGCTGGATTTATGATAGCAGAATTACTGACGTTTTTTTTTTTTTTGACTTTTCAGTTTTCTTTTTCTTTTTGCTGTGAACCTGATTTCATGGTGTTCATAGTTTTACCGCGTCTTTGGGCATTTCTAAATAATACAGAATCCAAGACTATACATATCAACAACATCTCACTAACAACAAATCACAATCTTATTAAAAATATAAAAAATAAATAATTTCTATTAAAAATTATGTTATCAACTCTGTACGCTCAATCGTAAATTTCCATAGGTGGAAGTCTATCGGTGTTGTAGAACCAATTATTGTTTCGCAATTCAACGCTTAACCATTCCGCTGGAAAGTACACCAAGTGTCCCTGCACCGCATTCAATAATCTCTCAGCTGAATTCTTATCATATACAACATCACCGGTTTGAATTTTTCTTCTAGCTAAATAAGTACGTGCCCTTTTCCTGGTTTTGGATGCTGGTACTGTTCCAGCAGTAGCAGAAGGTTTATCAGTAGGTGTTCCCGATTCCTCTGATTCTTCTTCTTCTGTACTTGTCTTTTCCCCACCTTGAAGTTCACCCTCGGATTTAGGCGCTGCTTTGTCACTAAAATGTTTATCCCGGTTTTCTGTCACACCAGCAAATGTGCTAACACGACGACTAAGTTTAGCCCTCAAGTTGGTCTCTTGTTCCAGTTTATTTTGATTCTCAAGACCTCTCTCTGGTGGTGCCTTACCTAACAAACCATACTCGTCTTCACTCGCTTCGTCAATTTTTTCTAGTTTGGAATTGTTTGCACGTCGTGGTTCTTGGTTATCACCAGCTTCGACTTTTTCATCGGAGTAGTTTTCTGCCAGTTGACCTTGGTCGGTGTCTGTATCCTGGGCTTTCATAAACATACTCTGTAATTTTGTAAAGTGTGTGTACTCTGACCATCTACCCACCACATCATCAGGTTGACAATGGAACACCATACGGTATATATCAGTGTTTCTTCTTGCAAATTCATTCCATCGTGCTTCATAGAAATCAGGATCAATTGGATCTTCAAATTCATATGGATCAACAAAATTACTTACAGCAGCATCAGGGGTTGTCAAATTGTTGATGATATCTCTAGCAGCGGGTTCACTCAAAGATACAGTAGGGAACTCTTTATCCAAACTGAAATCCGTGTCAATTCCCTCGGAAATAGGTAATGTGGCACTGACAGGCAATTCTTGTGATTCGTTACCATTAACAGCATTTCCAGTTTTAGACAAGAGCGGTAACCCCAATTTTGCCCTTTTTTGGTTCTCTGTATCATTCATGCTCTTTTCTCTGGCGGCAAGTCTTTGTAAATAAGAGATTTTCTTGAGCAACATCCATCTTTCCTTATTTCTTTCTGCAATGATGTCTTCGGATTCGTCATCCATTTCTCCACTCATATGACAATCATCTGACTCCAAAAAGTTCCTAACACTATCGAAATCAGGCAAAAACGACCCTGTAGGATTAGTTTCCATGGCAAGGAGGGAAAGCTCATTCAAAAATTTACCACTGCTAACCCTTGCTCTCTTGGCTAACTTCGACCTGTATTTATCCAACCCTTCACCGTAAACATCCTTTTTATGTGACTCGCTATTTTGAACTCTGTTATCGTATGAATGCTTCTTGCTGTCACGGACACCTTTATTGGCTTCAAATGGCCCTGTTCGGTTGTTGAATGAAATTGGTAAGAAAAGAGGTGGAGGTAACGATGTGTCCTCTTCCTCAAAGTTAACCTCGGCAATTTCAGCATCATATTTCGACACATGGATAAACTCCTTCCATCTTCTGGTCCCCTCTGGTTGTTGCAAGATATCTCTCGATGCAATCTCTACCATAGCAGACAATGTACGGTTCTCGGGGTTTCTAAACTTGTTGGTGGCGAATTTTTTACCTTCCTCTGAAGCAGCAAAATTTTCAAATCTCTTAAACCTTCTTTCAACCACATCAACAATATCAATGTTAACTCCAAGATGCTCTCTCATCAACCTCATTCTCAATGTGTGAGCAAACTTAGCTGCCATATATGGCTTACCATTCATTTTACTCTTTACCATTTCCTTGTCACGAACAACTGCAGCAACTTCGGAATCACGCAAACCACGCATAGACCTCTCGTTGATGTTGGCACTCCCAATGATAACCGATCTGTCATCGACAATCATCGTCTTTGCATGAATATACAACTGCTCGGTAACTAAAGTTCTGTTTGATCCTATTCTACCCCATTTCCGCAAGGAGAAAAATTGAATGTATTGGTCTGGATCAATTCCCTTTTTCCTCAATTTTGCAAAAATAGACGTTTCACCTCTGGAAATTGACATATATTGACATTGCATGATCACACGAACAGAAGACCCTTCTGCTTCATCAACTTGAGCTTCAAAACCAGGCATCAAAGGTATGACAATAATAGCCTTCCAATTAGTACCTTCTCTATGTGCTCGAATGATTCTGTCGACCAACGCATCACCAATTCTATTCTTAATTTCTGTACCGTCGATGAAACAAGCTGTTACGAAAAATTGATTCTCAATATAGACAAAATGCTCGGAAGTTTCTATTAATTTGAGATACGCATTTTGAATACTTTGCTCGTGTTCTTTCAAACCAAGTGACCAATTTCCGGATGATCTCAACAACTGCACCTCACATGTACCATCCAATCCATGAGCTAATACCTCTTCTTCAGTCAAATCAGATGGAGGCAATAAAAGTGGAGTGAGTCTACTTGGCCGCTTTTGTCTGATTAAATAGTTCCATCTCTGAACAAAATGTCTGGACAAATCTCTTGCGGTCTGCCCACATGTATACATATGGACATCATGCCAAGGCATACGAGGGACAATATTTCTGTTGTACATGGATTCATATGGCTTTTCGAGTTCCAGGAAATCTTTAACTCTAGGATTGGAATAGTCTTTACCCACGAAAACTTGGAAATTCGCAAAGTTTTCTGCTGTGATTCTATCGTCCTGTGCGATATTGGAAAAATCAACACCTGAATCGTCTGTTAATGCGTGATCTGGCGTGTCGTATCTTCCATAACATAAATCTATACCACCCAAGAAAGCATATGTGTGGTCGATTATACACAATTTTTCGTGATGAGCCCAAAAGAATGTATTTTGAAGAAGCTGATTTGGTGACCTAATAACATGAATATTCTCTTCATCAAGAGACAATATGGAATGTTTTGTGTATAATGAGTCAGTTGCAACCGTTGTACCAACGTTTCTATAAATAATCACAAAAATCTTAACACCTTCCTTAGCTTTTCTTTGCAACAATCTATCAATTCTGTATTGTTGGTTACCATTTGCTGGTCTTCGAAGATATAATTCCGGAGAAAGCCACCAATCGTGTATCATAATGGTATCCTTGGCCATTTCCAAAGCAGTGGAGACAGCCCAAAAGTAGTCTCTAGCGTCAACAAACCACTGAGCAAAACAATTTTCTCTAACTGGGGCAAAAGAATCAAATCTCTTATTTTGGGACCATATTGTCAGATTTTGCATAGTTCTAAGAGAATCAATCCAAAGAGAATGCTCTCTTTGAGATTTTGGCAGCATCACTAATTTTCTTTCTCTATTTTCCAAAGTGATTTTCAAATGTGGGAAAAACTTGTTTTCATTTTCATGCATTTGTTGCTGGGCAACGGAAGAGTTGTCAAACAATGAATCATCATCATCTCTGTTTGCAATCTCCAAGTTTCTGGCACTGATCTTGAAATCACTATCTACCAAAAATACATCTAACGGTGTAGTCGAGTTGATATCCGAGACATATGTGATGTAACTGTTTCTCACAAGCATCCACTTTTCAACTCTTCTCTCGTAGATTCCTTTCAAATCATTTACTTTGAAATGACCGACTCTCCAACCTTGTGCTTTAGCAGTTCCCCCAATATGGACTGGACCCTGCTTACCAGTATAGCCAGATTCATAACTCAATAATGACGAGAGCGGTGACAACTCAAAGAAAGTAAACAAAATATTTGCCAGGGTTTTTAACTCTGTAATTTCAATCAATTCCTTCAAATAACTCTCAACATCTTTCATAAATTGTGCATTCTTTTTCCGTCTGAGCTCAAGCAACTCTGGATGCTTTTCAAGTGAACCCACTGATGTTATACTTCCCAAACGCAGTCTCACTCTAGACAAAGCTGATGGTACTGGTGAAAGCGAGTGGTTATCGTTAATATCTGGTACTGACATGCGGTCGTCTCTTGCACGCAGATCAGATAAAACACTTTTAGTCTTTTTGCTTCTTTTGTTATCCAATTTTCGAATTGGTGGAATTGGAAGTCTGGGTAATGGTTGAGATTTGTTTCCCACAACTCTACTTACAATTCTTGTTCTCTCGAGTTTGTAAGCTAAATAAGCCAAGTCAGTGGCGTTTCTCTCAATACTCCATTTCATTCTGTGCTTGTCAATTCCGTATTCTAAATCAATTCTAAATCTCCTGTTTCTGCTTGTCTCTTTTGGAGTAACGTCGCTCAACTTGAACCCAAGCACTGACAACAATAACGGAGCTCTGGTTATACCATGTTCATCTTCTAATAGACACGAGGCCATTAAATTGATTGCAGGAGCACCAGTGGACATACCTGCTAGTAACTTTTCTGCCCTTTCGATAGTGGCATTTTCAGACTCGTCATTAAGCTCATCAAACTCGGCAGTCATGGTGCTTTGTCGCTTATCTTTAGTCTTTCTTCTATTGAAACGACGCAATGTCTTTATAAATCTGCCACTCTTAGTGCTGTCTTCTCTAGGGTGCAAGGCATCATGTAAATTTGCAAATTCGGGCTCAGTATTTGGCATTTCTTGATTAGTGGACGTTGATCTCCCTAAAATTCTTGACTGCATAAAACCACTCAAAGTTGCCGAACGAGAATGTGTAGGTCTTGACGACTCCTTTCTCGGTGGAGCTTTGTTTATATCTTCATCATCCACAAGTTCAAAGCGGTTGGGAAGTTGTTGTTCGTCTTCTGGATACTTGCTTTTTCCAAGCAGTTGTCTCTGTGATCTATCCTCATCATATCGGGACTCCTTATCGTCATTGGAATAATAAAATGAAAGAGGATTACCAATTACTTGTGATGAGTCGTCACGAGTATTTGGGGAAGGAGACCTATGTTCTGGGAGAATTGGTCCACTATGGACAGATCGAAAAATTCTGTCTATATCCAGCAGTTTTCGTAAAGCATCGTTATCGTCAATGGTTCCATCTTGCTGTACTGCTTTCAAATTGTAACTACCATCCTCCTTGTCATTGCCAGAAGAAGCTTTTAGTTTCAGATTATTAACATTTTCATCCAATGGGTTCTCATCTAATGGTGAAATGGGTTGTTCGGCTGTTGGCAGCATCTTTCAAACGGGAACGTGGCTGAAACAAAATGTGAATTAAAGGCGTTTAAATTATCGAATTATTCTTCTATAATTCTCTTTAGCTCACAGTATCCAAACTTTTAAGCTTTCAGATTGATACTTTCTCTTTGAATTAAGAAAAAAAATGGAAATGAAATCGATACTTATATATGAAGAAATTATTGTTATTTGATTGCTGTAGTTTTAAACACCTATGTAACTTTTTTTTCTCTTGTTCTTGAGTTTGTTGTTTACTTTTTGTAGGCGAAACTGCGAACTTAGACGGAGAAATTTCGCAAGTGGACGTCTTTAATCCTTTCAAAACCCCCAACTGGAGTAAAGAAAGAGTCAAAAAAAAAGAAATTTACAGCACAAGAACGAGAACAAAGTGCAACTTCTATTTCTTGTCAATACGACGACGAACCAAAAGCCAATAATACAAATTCACCATACATTAAAATATTACAAATATTAACCTAATACTACTTACATTAAGCTTTTGTTTTTTTTCTTGCTCAAAGCAAGCTGGTATCCAAACGGACTTTGTGACCTAACCATAAGGCATGTTCCGTGTGATCCTTGAGATCACCCTGGTCGGTCCGTGGATGAATTAAAACAGATAATGGTCCATGGTTCAACTGGAAATAAGGAACAACAACTTTGAAAATTTCAGGATCTTTGAAATCCAATTCCCACATTCTAATTGGATGTGGACCAATTGGTTTTTCCCAAAACTTGTAAACTCTTATCTCTCCATTCTCAATTTCTTTGGCAAAATCCTTTAATACTTTCTCCCTTAAAGCAAAAGCCAACTTTTCTTCCTTCTCATTACCATAATATGTATGCACATCATATGACTTGATGCCACCGTAAAATTCGTGATCTTCTCCCATGTTCTAAATGTATCGCAAGACTAGGTATAACTTCAAACTTCTCAACACGATATGAGGAATTATAAATTGTGCGATTTATAAATCGTTTTATATGAATTTTTTCTTGTGTCTATTATTTCATCTAACTACTCTTTTTTAACCCCAGTGCATCGTTTTTGCTGACAAATATTTGTAATATTACTGAATTGTTTTTCATGTACAGCAACAATCAGGAGACAATCCTCTCTAGTGTTTTACATCTTCTAATTGAATGTTAACGTAATCTTCATTTGTAAATGATTGAGTATCAGCTCTCTCTCGAATATCTAGGGAGTTCTGGTCTGTGCTTTCCTCGCCGTCATCTTCTGATGCTTCAATGATATGTGTGTTTAATTGTCTGTAACTACTCCTTTTATGTCTGGCCCTGTTTTTACTCCAAGTGACATAACCAACACTAATCCCCAATCCTAAAAGACTCCCTAGGATATTGGCCACTATATCATAAACGTCAAATACTCTTTTTGGGTTGACTAGGTTTTGTATTATTTCCAGACCCACACTTCCGCCAAATGTACAGATAATTAATGTGATGTTTCTCAACACTTTTAAAGACTTGTACTGTGTATCAAACACAAAGAAAAACTCCAAGGTTAAAAGGCAAAATGTTGAAAAGTGAATTAGCTTATCGTAAGGTAAATGGATCAGTGCAAAGCCCAAGTAACAGGCACCGATAAGTGAGAGGACAAATACTGGGTAAAACAATTCGGTTAGTACAACATCAAGAAAACTTAAAAAGCAACGTAAATGCACAAGTTTAGGTGATACGTACAAATTAACACGGGATATCTAATGGATACCATATTGATGAGCTAGCCAATTACTATCAAAAAAAGAGGATTAGTTATGGGAAGTATGTTTCATGAAAGACCAACCTCTTTTGCAGAAGAAAAAAAATCCAAAACCAGAAAAATAATCCTTTATCCATCGAGCTCTATATAATCAGAAGTACTTCATAAAATCAATGAACAGGTCAAATTTACATCTACATTTTTTTGTACAGAAAAGGTGGAACTCTATAGACTATTTACTAAAGTCTATACCACAGTCTCTGCGAACTACAAATATCTACCAATCATCTAAAAGCTCAAAATCTAAAAAATCTAAAAACCTACTATCAGAAAGACAACTCAAGTCTTATAGAAACAGTATTGTGTCGCCTTTACGATTAAATGAAATATATTCTCCTAGCTGGCGTACATCGTACAAGGAAAATGATTTAGTGAAATCCCGTCAATTTTTCGGAAATGCAAGAGTTGAATTAGACTGGACATTGGCAGACTACGACGAAATACCCGACGTTAAATATGCAAAATTAGCAAAAGAAAGAGAAGAGAAATTAAGTAGCATTGATCCATATTCCAGAAACGAAACCACTGAATCCATGTTAAACTCTAGAAAAACTTTTGGTATTAGACCAGAACTATTGCGTGCCCTCCCAGAAGTGCTATTTATGGGCCATACAAATGTTGGAAAATCTTCTTTAATCAACGGCCTCCTAGTAAAAAACAAGTCTATTACGGGACCCACACAACTAGCATATGTCTCTGCACGTGCTGGTTTCACTAAAACCATCAATTGTTTCAATTTCTCCAAGAAGCTCAGGATAATTGACAGCCCAGGTTATGGAGAATACGGAGATTTGAAACAGGGAAAAGTTGTTGTGGATTACATATCAAGGCGTCATCAGTTAAAAAAAGTGTACGTGTTAATTGATTCTGTTGAAGGATTTCGTGAAGAGGACTCGTATATCTTCAATTTGTTAATAGATGAAGGAGTGCCCTTTGATATTATATTTACTAAAGTGGATAATGTGGTCCTGAAATATATTCCTAAAAATGCATTTGAGGCGAACAATTGCTATGATTTGATTCAAACCTGTAATGATCGAGTAGTGGAACACTATGGAAAGCTCATCACTAGTTCTGGTCTACAGGATATTGCCATGACTCCAACATTTTTGTTTAGTAATGCCAACACCAACAAATTTTTACCTAAGCCTGCAGGAATGAATGAAATCCAAAGCAATATCCTTGACAGTTGCAATTTGCTTTGATCTTAATATTGGCGTGTTTTTGACTTTGGTTTTAGAAAGGCTGCTATTTTTTTTCTTCTTACAGCTATATCAATCAAACAATTTAAAACTCTTTCGTTGTTGTATATAGAAACTAGTTATTGTGTACATAAGTGTATAGAGAAATGCTAGTGTACAAAAAAAGGAATATTGTCAGACCATTTGATTCTAAAATCTTCCTCCTCTTCCCCCTCTGAATCCACCTCTACTGTTTCCACGGGCACCTCCACGACCACCACCTCTTGATGAGAAACCGCCACGACCACCGCCTCTTGATGAGAATCCACCACGGCCACCACCTCTAGAGGAGAATCCACCACGGCCACCACCTCTAGAGGAAAACCCACCACGGCTGCTTCCACCAGCAGACTTTCCACCGGTTTTTCTCTTAGGTTTTGGACCCACGCTTGGTGGTTTTGGCAAAAATCTTTCTAATGGTAATAATTTATCAGGACCAATATAGAACTTGTCTCCTTCTTTGAAAGATTCTGCTTTAACACCTTCTGATGGCTTAATTGTAAAAAACACTTCGTTTAATGGACCCAAGATTTCGTCCACTTTCCCTACTTGTGTCTTGTTTTCCAAATATATTGGGGCATTGAAGTATGGAATTTTAACATTTATAGAACGACAAACAATGTCACCTTCGCAAGCTTGCATGAATGAACCCATCTCTAACACTGTATCTGGGGGACCGTATTGAACAGGACCGGATCTACCTCCGCGTCCACTTCTGAATCCACCTCTGCCTCTATTCATTTTGTATGTTGATGCAGATTGTAATGTATAAATATTAAAGAAACTGTAGTATAGTTATTTTCAATGAGCAAAAAAAAAAATTAGTGAAAATTTCGAACTCATCGAGACATTCTCAAAGACTTTTTGAGACAATGTCGTATTGATTGTATCGGTTATTGAGGATATCATGGGGGTCGTGCACTGGTGCTGAAATAGGTCAATTCAATACTGGTTGAAGGCTTTTGTTTGTTCGTTCCCCCTATAATGTCAGAAAATAAACAAATTCCAAACAAAAAAAACATAATCGTCATTATCAACAGTATCAGCCACTATTTTATATTCATTTTCTTTCATAGAAGACAACATTATTTTGATAAATCTGAATAATTGGATTTTTTGATAAAAGGAAGTTTGATTATGAGTATCTCGCTGTGTATGTATTGCATCCCCCTTAATTGTCTCATTCTTGGAACTTTTCCCATTATATTCCGATCGGGTATTCAAAAGTAGTATATACTAACATGTCAAAAAATAGCTACCCCTACTTTTAAGGTGGGTCTTACACCAGAAGAGAAAAAGTTATACACACAATTATTCAAATCATTGGATCCCGAAAATACCGGTGTTGTTACTGGTGAGAAAGCAAGAACCACCTTTGAGAAATCTGGGTTGCCACCTTCTATTTTGGGTGAAATCTGGCAAATATCTGATCTGAACAATTTGGGGTTTTTGAATCAATTTGGATTTTGCTATGCAATGAGATTAATTGGGTATACACAGTCAGGACAACACCCAGTGCCAGGGTTAGCAGATGTTCCTGGTCCGTTGCCAAAGTTTGTGAATTTGAGTTTACCACAGCAAAACATTTTACAGCCACAGTCGACAAACAGTTCGTTTATGTCGTCACAACCAAATGCTTCTATTCCACAATCGGCTGCTTCTCAAGATTCTTTTGCTGCTGTTTCTCCTAACGACTATCAAAAGTTTTCTCAATTGTTCATCAAGACCGTTAGGTCTGCTCAAGGTGATTTGGATGGGTCAAGAGCAAAAGATATTTTCTTGAAAGCCAAGTTGCCAACTACAACTTTGGGACAAATTTGGAGTTTAGTTGATAGATACAATACTGGAAAATTGAATGTCGGTGGATTTGTGATTGCAATGTATTTAATCCAAGGATTGTTAAGTGGTCATATTAAACAATTGCCTCCATTTTTGCCTGAATCAATTTGGAAGTCAGTCGAGCAACCACAACAGCAACTGCATCCAGCAATTGCTGCTCAGAACACTCTGCAATCTCGTCAAGTGTCTCACAGTTCTATTAACTCTCAGCTGACTGCAATTAGACATCCAACTACCAGGGACGTATCATCTACTGGTGAATGGATTGTTACTCCTGCAATGAAACAACAATATGAATCTATTTTCAATAATCTTGATAAGGAAAAGAAGGGTCGCTTAAACCCAGACCAAGTCGCATCATTTTTAATGACATCGAAGTTGAACCAGCAAGATTTGGCATTGATTTGGGATTTGGCCGATATTCAGAACTCGGGATTTTTTTCAAAATTGGAGTTCTCTGTTGCGTTATTCTTAGTTAACAGGAAAATTGCTGGTAAGCCCTTGCCAAATGTTGTTCCAGATGAATTACTTGTTTCATTAAAACAAGAACCAGTAGCTTCGCACTCTTCAACTGTTGGTTCGAGTAGTTTGG